>WNGG01007657.1_pt1 | contig 24277 bp, 29 predicted proteins | sample 5400661 | NCBI WGS metagenome assembly WNGG01 (sample SAMN13153372, study PRJNA577476) | soil metagenome | isolation source: 100 cm soil or saprolite under Garry oak tree replicate 1 | place: USA:California | collected 2016-06-15
CGTGGCGACCCACTCGATCGCGGCCACCCCGCCGCTGGCCGCGCCGACAGCCGCCGTGGTCCGCGCGGCGTTGCGGATCAGGCGCTCGGCCAGTGCGTCGTCGGACAGGCCCGGGAAGTGTGACCGCAGGGTGTCGCGGTTGCGGATCGGCAGCCGGGGGGCGATGTCGCCGACCAGGTCGGCGATCCAGCGCACGGCGGTGCGGGGGCGGAACAGGTCGCCGATCCCGCGCGCCCGGATCTCCATGGCGAGCCGGCCGAGCAGCCGCCGGCGCTCGCCCTGCTCCAGGTCGTCGGCGGTGAGCGCGGCGAGCGTGCCGGACAGTTCCTCAGCGGCCGGCTGGTCCGGGCCGGCCGGGGACGAGCCGGCGCCGGGTGGGTCAGGCGGTGTCCCTCGGTCGGGCTCGTCGGGCCTCGTCATCGGACGTCAGGCGCATTCCCGGCAGATCAGTTCGCCGTTCCGCTCAATCGCGAGCTGGCTGCGGTGATGCACCAGGAAGCAGCGGGAACAGCGGAACTCGTCGGCCTGCATCGGCAGGACCTTGACGGTCAGCTCCTCGTCGGCGAGGTCGGCGCCGGGCAGCTCGAAGCTCTCCGCGACCTCCGTCTCGTCCACGTCAACCACGCTCGACTGCGCGTCGACGCGCCGTGCCTTGAGCTCCTCCAAGCTGTCCTCGCCGAGGTCGACCTCGTCGCGACGCGGGGCGTCGTAGTCGGTGGCCATCGGTGTCACACTCCTGTTGTGTCGAAATCGCGCCCGGTGTAACGCCAGACAACGGTGTTTCTTCCCGCCGGTTGGTGCCAATCCCGTCGCGGGAAACTGCCCCGTCGGGCGCGGTACTTTACCGTCCCGGTGGGACAGTTGTACGCCCTCCCGTACCAACTTGTTCCCAATGTGACTGAGCCGACACGAGCCGGGCGCCACCAAGGTAGGGGCGGCGGTCTGAAGATCGCGTTCGGCGCGCCGTTCGGACGGCGGGATTCGGGCCGGGCCGCGGCGCCGGAGTTAACCTCGGCGGCGATACCGCTAGTCTCGGCGTAGAACCACCAGTCGACGGGGAGCCGGAAAGATGAGCCTTGCCCGGGCGCGCGCGCTCGCTATCGTGGGCGCTCTGGTGGCCGCCGCGCTGATCCTGGTCATCGCGGCGATCGTCAAGGACCGGCAGTCGACGGCGAGCTACGCCGAGGGTGGATGCGCGCCGGGCAACGTCAAGATCAGCACGAAGCTGCCGCCGCCGTCGAAGATCAAACTCAACGTGTACAACGGCACCGGCCCGAAGAACCGGATGTCCGGCCTGGCCGGCCAGGTGGCGGACGACTTCCGCAACCGCGGCTTCACCGTCAACAAGGTCGAGGATCACGCGCAGAACTACGACCAGGTGGCCAAGCTGAGCTACGGACCCAAGGCGGTCGCGGCGGCGTCGGTGGTCCGCGGGTACTTCCTCGGCCTGACCGACCCCGGTGGCTTCGACATCAAGCGCACCGACGACGTGGTCGAGGTGACGCTCGGCAGCCGGTTCAAGGAGCTGGGCAGCAAGACCGAGGTCAACCAGAAGATCGCCCAGCTCGGCAACCCCTCACCACCGCCGGGTACCTGCGACAGCGGCAGCTGAGCCGGCTACGGTCCGCCGGCGGCGTCGAAGGCGACCAGCGCGTCGTGCAAAGCCCGGTGGATCCCGGGTGGCGCCGCGAGCAGCAGATCCGGGCCGGGTGGCGCGCCCGCCAGTCCGGTCACCAGGAGCCCGGCCTCGGCCGCGACCAGCCCACCGGCGGCGTGGTCCCAGAGGTTGAGGCCCTTCTCGAAGTACGCGTCCACCCGGCCCTCCGCCGCGAAGCACAGGTCGAGCGCGGCGGAGCCCAGGCGGCGGATGTCGCGGACCACCGGCAGCAGCTGCGCCACGACGCGGGCCTGGTGCGCCCGGCGGGCGGCGGCGTACCCGAAGCCGGTGGCGACCAGCGTCTGGCCCAGCTCGGTGACCGCCGAGCCGCGTAGCTTCCGACCGGCCCGGTGGGCACCACCGCCCCGGGTCGCGGTCCACTCCTCGCCGCTGGCCACGTTGCGGACCGCGCCGGCCACCACCTCGCCGTCCCGCTCGGCGGCCAGCGACACGGCGTACTGCGGCAGGCCGTACAGGTAGTTCACGGTGCCGTCGATCGGGTCGAGGATCCACCGCACGCCGCCGGTACCGGTCGACTGGCCGGACTCCTCGCCCAGCACGGTGTCGCCGGGCCGCCGCTCGCGCAGCAGGTCCCGCACGTACCGCTCGGTCGCCTTGTCCGCCGCGGTGACCACGTCCGTGGCGGTGCTCTTGGTGGCGACCCCCGATACGCCTTGTTCTCGCAGGTCGCGGGCCAGCTCGGCGGCGGCGCGGACCACCTCGACCGCCACCGTGAGCAGCTCGTCCGACGTGCCGGTCATGAGTACCCCCATCGCTGTCGGCCACCGCCACCATCCTCGCAAGCCGGCCGGGCCCGGCCACGCCGGGCGGAGCGGAGCGGGATGAGCGGCGCCATCGGCGCTACAATTCACGCTGCCCGCGCGCCACGGCACGAGGGTCGAACACCAGAGGTTCCCGGCCGGCGGCTGGGGAATGACAGAACGGATGTCCCGCCGCCATGCGGCGGTACGGACATCCACCGGTCGGCGTTGGAGCGGTTTCCGCGCTACGTTGGCCGGACGGCCGTGCTCGCTTTCGCCCCGGAAGGTCGTTCGTGACTGAAGCCCGCCACTCCGGCGCCCCCGACGTACGCGCTCTGACGGACGCCCTGCTCGGGCGCGCCGCCGGTTCCGGTGGCCAGCTCAGGTCGACGGAGGTCGCCCAGGCCGTCGAAGACGCCGACGTGACGCCGAGTCAGGCCAAGAAGTTGTTGCGTACGCTCGCGGATGCGGGGGTGACCGTGGTCGTCGACGATTCCGCCAACGCCCGGCGGCGGGTGGCCGCCGCCCGGTCCGCGACCCCGGCGTCGCGGGCCACAACCGCGAAGGCGACCCGGAAGCCGGCCGAGCCGGCCGAGTCTGAGCCGGTGATCAAGGTGGTCAAGACAGAAGCACCCGCGCGGCCGGACGCTGCCGCCAAGGACGCCGCCGCCGAGGACAGGGAAGCTGCCGCCGGGAAGACCACTGACGCCGGGGCGAAGCGCACCGCGACGCCGAAGCAGGCGGACGGCCCCGAGGCCGCGACGGAGCCGGTGGTACCGATCAAGGCCGCGAAGGCCGCGCGCTCGGCGAAGGCAGCCGGCAAGGCGGCCGAGGAGCCGGGCACGTCAGCCAAGCCGGTGAAGACGGTCGACCCCGGCCCGGTCGGACCCGCGCCGGCCAAGGCGCAGGACGAACCCGACGAGGCCGACCTCGACCCCGAGGCGCTGGCCGCCGAGCTGGAAGACGTCGTGGTCGAGGAGCCGGCCGAGGTGGTCGCCGAGGCCGAGGCGGACGCCGAGGCCGACGCCGACGACTTCGAGTGGGACGACGAGGAGTCCGAGGCGCTCAAGCAGGCCCGTCGGGACGCCGAGCTGACCGCGTCGGCCGACTCGGTACGGGCCTACCTGAAGCAGATCGGCAAGGTACCGCTGCTCAACGCCGAGCAGGAGGTCGAGCTGGCCAAGCGGATCGAGGCCGGCCTGTACGCCGGGGAGCGGCTGCGCGCCGCCGAGGAGGGCGAGGAGCGGCTGCCCACCACGATGAACCGCGATCTCATGTGGATCTCGCGGGACGGTGAGCGCGCCAAGAACCACCTCCTGGAGGCGAACCTGCGGCTGGTGGTGAGCCTGGCCAAGCGGTACACCGGGCGGGGCATGGCCTTCCTCGACCTCATCCAGGAAGGCAACCTCGGCCTCATCCGCGCCGTGGAGAAGTTCGACTACACCAAGGGCTACAAGTTCTCCACCTACGCCACCTGGTGGATCCGCCAGGCCACATGGCCGACCAGGCCCGCACCATCCGCATCCCGGTACACATGGTCGAGGTGATCAACAAACTCGGCCGGATCCAGCGGGAGCTGCTGCAGGACCTGGGCCGCGAACCCACGCCCGAAGAGCTGGCCAAGGAGATGGACATCACCCCGGAGAAGGTACTGGAGATCCAGCAGTACGCCCGGGAGCCGATCTCGCTCGACCAGACCATCGGCGACGAGGGGGACAGCCAGCTCGGCGACTTCATCGAGGACTCCGAGGCTGTCGTCGCCGTCGACGCGGTGTCCTTCTCGCTCCTGCAGGACCAGCTCCAGCAGGTACTCCAGACGCTGTCCGAGCGCGAGGCGGGAGTGGTCCGGCTGCGCTTCGGGCTGACCGACGGCCAGCCGCGCACGCTCGACGAGATCGGCCAGGTGTACGGGGTGACCCGGGAACGGATCCGGCAGATCGAGTCGAAGACCATGTCCAAGCTGCGGCACCCGTCGCGCTCGCAGGTCCTGCGGGACTATCTGGACTGAGCCGGGCTTTGACGGACGGCTTGTGTGGCGGACCGGGATCCCCGCCACACTAGCGTCGGGTTGCCGTCAGAAATCTTGGTCCCCCCATGGTCGTTGACGCGACAGGATGGGTACCAGGCAGACTGTCGGTACCAGTGTGATACAGGTCCCCTGGACCCCCCGGGAACGATGTCTCACCCGTCCGTGTTGGACTCAACGTGGTAGAGAGATTGGGTAAGCGTTTCATCGGTGACCATCAGGAGGAGGAGGCGATGACCCCAACCCTCACGCCGCCGGAGACGGTGGCTTTTCCGGGCGCCGATGAGCGCTGCGACCGGTGCAGCGCGGCGGCTAAGCTGCGCGTGATGATCGCCGGCGGGGGTGAGCTCGTGTTCTGCGGGCATCACGCCAACAAGTACGCCGAGAAGCTCGTCAAGATCGCGGTACAGGTCGCGGTGTCGCCGGAGTTCGACTGGCGCGGCACCGAGTTGATGGCCAGTTAGCCGATAGCCGACGAGAGCGGGCGCCTTCGGGCGCCCGTTCTCGTTTGTCAGAGCGTCTGGTTTGTCGGAGCGTCTGGTTTGTCAGAGCGTCTGGTTTGTCAGAGCGTCTGGATCGTCGCGATGCGCTCTTCGAGTTGCTCGATCGTTGCCTGGGCGCTCGGCGGGCCGCCGCACAGCCGGCGCAGCTCCGCATGGATCTTCCCGTGCGGCAGGGCGGTGCGGTGGTGGTGTGCGGCGACGAGCGCATTGAGCTGCCGGCGCAGCAGGATCCGGCGCTCTCCGGCGGTACGCGGGGCGGGCCGCTGCTCAGGCGCTGTCGTCCGGCCGGACGGCTTGGTCGACGCCCGCTGGTCCGCCTGGCGCTTGGCCAGCAGCGTGGCCACCTGGTCCGCGGTGAGCAGCCCGGGCAGGCCCAGGTACTCCTCTTCCTCGGGGGTACCCGCGCCGACCGGGGTGCCGAACGAGGCGCCGTCGAAGATCACCTGATCGAGCTCGGCGGTGGCGGAGAGCAGCTCGACGCGCTTGTCCAGCTCGTCGGATGCCTGTTCGGTCCGCTGCGCCCGGTCCAGCAGCTCGTCGTCGAGCCCGTCGCCCTGGCCCTTGACGCCCAGCACGTGGTCGCGCTCGACCTCCATGTCGCTGGCCAGCGCCAGCAGGTGCGCGACGCTGGGTACGAACACGCTGGCCGTCTCGCCCGGGCGCCGTACCCGCACGAACCGGCCGATCGCCTGCGCGAAGAACAGCGGCGTCGAGGCGCTGGTGGCGTACACGCCGACCGCGAGGCGCGGGATGTCCACGCCCTCGGACACCATCCGTACCGCGACGAGCCACCGCTGCTGCGACCCGGCGAACGCGGCGATGCGACCGGAGGCGCCCGCGTCGTCGGAGAGCACGACGACCGGCTTCTCCCCGGTGAGCTGGCCGATCAGCTTCGCATAGGCGCGCGCCGACGGCTGGTCGGTGGCGATGACCAGCCCGCCGGCGTCGGCCATGCCGTGCTCGCGCAGCACGGTCAGCCGGGCGTCGGCCGCCCGCAGTACCTGCGGCATCCAGTCGCCGGTCGGATCCAGCGCGGCCCGCCAGGCCTGGGCGATGAGGTCCTGGGTCATCGGCTCGCCGAGCCGGGCGGCCAGCTCGTCGCCGGCGCTGGTCCGCCACCGGGTCTCGCCGGAGTATGCCAGGAAGATCACCGGCCGGACGACTCCGTCGCGCAGCGCATCGCCGTACCGGTAGGTGGAGTCCGCCCGCGAGCGCTGCAGCCCGTCCAGGCCCCGCTCGTAGCGGACGAACGGGATCGGGTTCTCATCCGACCGGAACGGCGTACCGGTGAGCATCAGCCGCCGTACCGCCGGCTCGAACGCGACCTTCACTCCGTCGCCCCAGGACCGGGAGTCCCCCGCGTGGTGGATCTCGTCGAGGATGACCAGGGTGCGCCGCGTGAGGGTACGGCGGCGGTGTACCTGCGGAGCCATGCCGACCTGGGCGTAGGTGAGTACCGCGCCGTGGAAGTCGGCCGCGGAGTGCACGTCGGCGTTGCGGAACGCCGCGTCGAGCTGGATGCCGACCGCGCCCGCGGCCGCCGCCCACTGGTTCTTCAAGTGCTCGGTCGGGGTCACCACGGCGAGCGCCTCGACGGTACCGTCGGCGAGCAGCTCCGCCGCGATCCGCAGGGCGAAGGTGGTCTTCCCGGCCCCGGGCGTGGCGACCGCGAGGAAGTCCTCGTCGCGGCGGCGCAGGTACTCCACCAGAGCCCGGCGCTGCCAGGCCCGCAGCGGCGGGAACCCGTCCAGAACCGGCCGCGGCGGCGCCATCGGTCCTCCCCTCCCGGAACGCGGAAACGCCCCCGGGCCGGGCAGGCTCGAAGGCGGTCCTCAGCTTAACCTGTGACTCTGGCGCTCGCTCCGCTCGTCGGTCCAGACGCCGCCCGCCTCGGGGCGGGGCACCAACTCCTAATCACCAAACGATTCGTAGATCTCCTTGCACGCCGGGCAGACCGGCGAGCCGGGCTTCGGCACCCTCGTCACCGGGAACTTCTCCCCGCACAGGGCCTCGACGAAGGTACCCAGGACGGCGCTTTCCACCATCTTGTCCTTGTCGACATAGTGGAACAGCTCCGGCCCGGTGTCGGCTTCCTTCTCCCGGACGCTCGGGCTTTCAACCGTCTGAGTGCTCATGACACTCCAGTCTGCCAGCAGGAACCCGTCCAGCCCAGCCATCGTGGGTACGGTGATCGGGTGAGCATCGTCCTCGGCGCGGAGGTGGCTGCCGCGCGCGCTGGCGGTACCCCGGTCGTGGCGCTGGAGACCACGATCGTGTCGCACGGGCTGCCCCGGCCGGACAACCTGCGGGTCGCCCGCGAGATCGAGGCGACGGTCCGGCGGCACGGCGCGGTACCGGCGACGATCGGCATGGTCGACGGGCGGCTCGTGGTCGGCGTCGACGACGACCAGCTGACCCGGCTGGCCACGTCGGACAAGGTCGCCAAGCTGTCCGCCCGGGACCTGGCGGTCGCGGCGGCCGCCGGAGCGGACGGGGCGACCACGGTCGCCGGTACCGCTGCGGTGGCCCACGCGGTGGGCATCCGGGTCTTCGCGACCGGCGGGCTCGGCGGGGTGCACCGGGATGCGCCCTACGACGAGTCGGCCGACCTGGTGACCCTCGCCCGTACCCCGATCGCGGTGGTCTGCGCCGGGGTCAAGTCCATCCTCGACGTCGGCGCCACGCTGGAGCGCCTGGAAACGCTCGGGGTCGCCGTCGTCGGGTACCGTACCCGGCGCTTCCCCGGCTTCTTCGTCAGCGACAGCGGCTTCCCGCTGGACTGGTCGGTGGACTCCCCCGCGGAGCTGGCCGGGGTGTTGGCGGCACAGCGGGCGCAAGGGGTACACCCGGGTGCGCTGGTGGTGGCGAACCCCCTGCCGCCGGACGAGCAGCTCGACCCGGCGCTGCACGACCGGGTCCTGGCCGAGGGCCTCGCGGCGCTGCACCGGGCCGGCGTCAGCGGCAAGGCGGTCACACCCGCCCTGCTGGCCCACTTCCACGCGGCCACCGAGGGCCGCAGTCTGGAGGTCAACGTGCGGATCATCCTGCGCAACGCGGCGCTGGCCGCTGCGCTGGCGGTGGCTCTCTCATGACCGGCCGGATCATCGTGGTGGGCGATGTGGTGACCGACGTCCTGGCCATCTACGCCGACCCGCTCGCCGTGGGTACCGACACCGGGGCGCGGATCGAGGTCACCGGCGGCGGCTCGGCCGCCAACACCGCGGCCTGGCTGGCGTCCATCGGCGTACCGGTGACGCTGGTCGCGGTGGTCGGCGGGGACGGGCCCGGCGCCGGCCGTATCGAGGAGCTGGCGCTCGGCGGGGTGGACTGCGCGATCCGCCGCGCGCCGGACGCCGCCACCGGGACGGTCATGGTGCTGTCCCGGGCGGGCGAACGCAGCATGCTCAGCGACCGCGGGGCCAACCGGCTGCTGTCCTCCGCCGACGTCGATGCGGCGCTGGGCGGGGCGCCCGAGGCCGTGCACCTCCACCTGTCCGGGTACGTGCTGCTGGACGAGGCGTCCCGAGCCGCCGGGCGGTACGCGTTGCGCGCCGCGCGGGAGCGCGGGCTGACGACCAGCGTCGACGCGGCCTCGGTCGGGCCGCTGCGGCGGATGGGTGGGGACGTCTTTCTCGCCTGGGTACGGGGGGTGGACGTGCTCTTCGCCAACGCCGACGAGGCGGCGGCGCTGCCGATCGCGCTGGCCGGAAACGTCCGGTACACCGTGATCAAGCGGGGCGCCGACGGAGCCGTGTGGGCGGATCCGCACCTCGAGGTACCTGCCGAGCCGGCCGAGGTCGTCGACGTCACCGGGGCCGGCGACGCATTCGCCGCCGGATTCCTGGCGGCGTGGTGCGCGGGTGCCTCGCCCGAGGATGCGCTGCGTGGCGGTACCCGTTTGGGCGCCCGGGCAGTGGCCAGCGCTGGCGCCCGACCGGTACCGGCCGGAGCGTCACTCGTCGGCGTCGATCACGCGGGGCGGCTCGGCGGATGACAGCGCTGCCGGCTCGTCCGCCGGCGCGCGGTGGCGCAGCCGACCACCGATCCGGAACCGCTCTTTCGGCAGCCGGTCGTTGGCCCAGATCACCGCGAGCCAGGGCACCACGAGCATGCCGAAGAAGCACAGCGGCAACCAGAGCCAGAGCAGCGGGGCGCGGGCACTGACCAGTACCGCCGCGATGACCAGGCACACCGCACGGATGGACATCATCAGGACGTAGCGGATCTCCCGGTAGCGCAGCTCCGCTTGAGGACTGCGTCGCGCATCGGTGATCAGGATGGGCCGGCGATCGCGCTTCACGCCCGGTACCTTCCGCAGGGGTCACATCCATCCTATGGCGGCCGGCCCACGAGCGACCGGGACGCTGGGTCGGATGATGACTACAGGGCAGGGCGCTGGGCGAAGATGGCGGTCAGCGCTTCGAGGTCGTAGCCGGCCAGCTCGCGGGCGTCCAGGTCGTGGCCGAGCCGCTGCTTGAGGTCGTACGGGGCGGAGAAGGCGCGCTCCAGCGGGATCTGCTGGTCGTAACAGGCAGACGAAGGTAGGTTGCGAACCATGCTGGTAGTACCATAGGTAGCAAACAAACTGCCCCGGCGGTAGCATGGCGGGTATGAAGCTGAGCGTAAGCCTTCCCGAGGATGATGTGGCCTTCGTGGACGAGTACGTCCGTAGGCGGGGCTCATCGTCCCGCTCTGCCGTGGTACACCATGCCATTGAACTGCTGCGTATGGCCGAATTGGAGGATGCCTACGCGGGCGCCTGGGACGAGTGGGACCACAGCGGCCAGGCCGGCGAATGGGACGCGACCACTGGCGACGGGATCGCGAATGCAGCGCGGTGACATCTACCTGGTTGATCTGGACCCGACCCAGGGTTCGGAGTCGAACAAGATCCGGCCAGCCGTAATCGTCAGCAACAACGCGGCCAACCGGACCGCGGAACGCAACAGTCGCGGCGTCGTCACAGTCGTACCGGTCACGTCGAACACCGACCGCGTATATCCGTTCCAGGTGCTCCTCAGGTCGGGTGAAGGCGGCCTGACCGTCGATTCCAAGGTCCGGGCCGAGCAGGTACGGTCTGTCGACTACGGTCGGCTACGCCGCAAGCTCGGCACGATACCACCGGCCAGCCTCGGCCGGCTGGATGATGCGCTGCGGACCCACCTGGCGCTGTAGCTCAACCGCCTGCCTTGACGGCGGCCTTCATCTGCTGCTTGTAGTTTCGTACCTTGGCCAGCGAATCCGCGTCGGTGATGTCGGCGACGGATCGGAAGCTGCCCTCCTCGCCGAAGATGCCGCTCGCCTCCCGCCAGCCGTCCGGGCGTACCCCGAACTGCTTGGCCAGCAGCGCCACGAAGATCTGTGCCTTCTGCTTGCCGAAGCCGGGCAGCTCACCGACCCGCTTGACAAGCTCCGCGCCGGTCTTCGCCTCGGTCCAGATCCGGGTGGGATCCCCGTCGTAGCGCTCGACGATGAGCCGGCACAGCTCCTGTACCCGGGCGGCCATCGCCTTCGGGAACCGGTGCAGGGCCGGGCGCTGGGCGAAGATGGCGGTCAGCGCTTCGAGGTCGTAGCCGGCCAGCTCGCGGGCGTCCAGGTCGTGGCCGAGCCGCTGCTTGAGGTCGTACGGGGCGGAGAAGGCGCGCTCCAGCGGGATCTGCTGGTCCAGCAGCATCGCAACGAGTAGCGCCAGCGGGCTGCGGTACAGCAGCTCGTTGGCCTCAGGGTCGATGGGCAGGGTGAACGTCATGACCGTCATCGTGCCCGTTGGACGCCCCAGGGTCGAGCCACTCGCCGGTGTGCTGCCTTCCGCTTGCCCGCTTGCCGGCTACCCTCAAGGTGTCTCTGCCCAGAGGAGGGGACATGCCAAGCCTTGCGCGGCCGCGCGTCGAGTACCGAACGCCGGAGGACCTCGTCAGAGAGGTTGTCAGCGGACAGATCCGCATCCCTCCGTTTCAGCGCGGCTTCAAATGGGAGGCAGGAGACATTGTCAAGCTATTCGACAGCCTTCTCCGCGGCTTCCCGATAGGAAACCTCCTCCTTTGGACACGGCCAGCGCGTGCACAACGACTGCGAGTCGGCCCTCTAGAGATCGACGCACCCGACGCTGAGGCTGCACTCTGGGTCGTTGACGGCCAGCAGCGGATCACGAGCCTCGTCGGAGCGCTTGTGGCCGGGGGCTCGGCCACCGACAGCCGGTTTCGCGTCCACCTTGATCTAGACAGTGGCGAATTCCATACGAGCGGTCTACGCCAGGAACCTCCACCGTCGTGGATTCCCGTAAATATTCTCTTGGACACGAGGACTCTTCTCGGGTGGATGCGAGCGAACGCCGATTGGCTCTCAGAGTCGCAAATTTCGCTCGCAGACCACGCAGCCAAGGCAATCCGTGAATACCAAATTCCAACCTATGTGGTCTCCGCAATTGATGAGGAGCCTCTCCTCGACATCTTTACCAGGATGAACACGACGGGTAAGCCGCTCACAAAGTCAGAAGTATTCCATGCTCTACACTCCGGAATGGCCGGAGATCAGCCGCTGAACCTGCACAGTCTCGGACGGACAACCGCTGATCTAGGCTTCGGGACGCTTGACGACAGACTGGCGTTGCGATGCATTCTGGCATTCCGAGGCGGCGACATTTTCAGAGAAGACTTCCATGACGAGTTTGCTTCGCCAGATGATCGAGCGGAAACCTTCCGCGAAGTATCGGGCGCGCTTCGGGAGGTAGTGGCCTTCTTACGAGCGGATGCCGGTATACCGCACGTCAAGTTGCTGCCGTACTCACATCCGGTTCCAATCCTGGTCCGGTTCGTCCGACTGCACGGCATGCCGAGCGGGCGAGCCTCAACGCTACTCCGAAGATGGGTGTGGCGAAGCGCAATCGCGGGAACTCGGGCGGGCGGCATCAGCGTACCCGATGTTCGAAATCAGCTGCTCGCGGTCGAGCAATCCACTCCACTAGATGCAGCGCACCAATTACTGCGCCAAGTGCCTGCTTACTATGGGTTCAAGGCCGAGCTGGACAAGATCCATTTTAGCCATGCAATGGCGAAGATAAACGCCCTCGGGCTACTGGCAGCTGAGCCATTAGATCTCATTACAGAACAGCCTATTGACATTACCCTGCTGATGGCCAGTGGCAGTCCACTACGACCAATCATCAACGAAAAACAGGTGGCGGGCACTGACACGATCGCCAACCGAGTAGTTGGCAGCGCTGGCTCCGGGCGAGTGCTTCGCGAGAAATTGGTCCGAGCAAGGCCGCACGTTGCCCTGAGCCATCTGGTCGACGCCGAGGGCCAACAACTGTTGCTGTCCGGTGATCTTAACGCCTTCCTCGCACGCCGCAGCCAAATCTCTGCGAAGATGATCGAGACGCATGTCGAGCGTATGGCCGAGTGGGGCGCAAGGGACGGTCGATCCATCGCCGAAACAATCCGGTCGGCGGCGTAGTGAGCAGGACGCTAGACGCCGAGGTGCAGCTGCATGGCCGTCGTGTCGGCGAACTGAGGTACGACCGCGGCGGATCCGCCTTCACCTACGAAGATCAGCTTGGTAATCCCAGCCACCAGATTCTAGGGCAAATCTTCGAGGACGATCCACGCACGGTTCGTAGGGTTCGGGTGGGAGTTCCTGCCTGGTTTGCAAACCTACTACCCGAAGGTGAGCTACGTCGGCAGATTATTCGCGAAATGGGCGGGGGGAATATTGGTGAATTTACGTTGCTTCTCAGGCTCGGCCGATACCTACCGGGCGCCGTCACCGTCCGAGGCGAGTCTGAACCGGATGACGACGTAAACCTTGATGATCCGGCTCGAGTCACCCCTGATCACCCGATACGCCATTCTCAGGCCGGTGTCCAGCTCAAATACACCGTTCCAGGAGAAAGGCTGACCTTCCCTGCGAGCGGGAACAAAGCATGGTGGACTGTAAAACTGCCCGATCGCGCTCTGCGAGAGCTCGTATTGAACGAGTATCTGACGATGCGCTGGTTGGTGGCGTCAGACTTCTACGTGCCGCCCGTACAGGTTGCGCCGGCGAAAGCCGTCGGCGGTATACCGCCCGGCCTGGTTGAGGCGTCCGAGCTGGTCTATCTGATTGAACGCTTCGACCGAACGGCAAGTGGCCGCGTCCATTTCGAAGACTTTGCCCAAGTGGCAGATGTTGCTCCGATCTTCAAATACAGCGAATCAGGTGCCACGTACGACAGCCTGGCCGTTGTCATTCGACAACTGACAGGCATGGACGGATACGCGGACTACGTACGCCGACTCACTGCGATGCTCATTGTCGGAAACACTGATGCACACCTAAAGAACTGGGCGCTAGTGTACTACGATGGACGGACGCCAAGCCTGGCGCCTATGTATGATTTCCATTCGCTCACGGTCTACGATCGGTACCGATATACGCCATTAGCGCTAAGCCTGAATGGGGAGCGAGTTCCCTCATCGATCGGCCTAGATGACTTTCGAAGGATGGCCGAGGGGTCTGAGTGCGATCCGGAGCAGACCGTCGGATGGGTAACCCAAGCGATCAGACGGCTACGCGAGACATGGTTCGGGGAATTGAAAACCGAGACGGAACATCGGTTCCCGGCACTCGCGCAGCACTACTCGCATCGTATAAATTCTCTACCAATTTGTGGCGAAACATGAGATGGCGGTGCAGGCACCTACGCACATTCGCGAATGTAGTGGTCCAGCAGCATGCCGATGAGCAGTGCGGGCGGGTCGGTCGCGAGCAGCTTGTCGGCGGCCGGCTCGGTGGCGAGGTACAGCTTGGGCATGCCCGTAGCCTGCCAGAAGGTCCCGCATCCAGGAAGCCGGACCGGCCCCGGCAGGATGGAGCGCGTGACCGATGAACGCCGCCTTGCTGGTCCGGCCCAAGTGCCGGCCCACGAGCCTCTCCTGGACGCTGACGGGATCGAGCGGCTGCGCGAGGCGATGCGGGCCAGCCGGTACACGAGTGCGGGGATCGCCGACCGGATCGGCCCGCGGGCGACCGCGGCCCTGCGCCGCAACGACCTCCGCGCGGCGCTGCGGGCCACCACGGACCGCGACCCGCTCGGGACCCTGATCCGGCTGTTCGTCTGCGCGCGGACCGAGCCGCGGGCGGCGGTCGCGGCTGCGCTTACGGTCGAGGTCCTCGAAGCCGCCGGGCTGCTCCAGCGAGACGGGGAGGGGCTGCGCTCGGCGGTCGACCTGGAGCCGTACGGCGAGGACTGGTGGGTGGTCTCCGACCTCACCGGCGGGCCGCCGGCACCCGACCATGTACTCGGCGTGGGCGGAGCGTCGAGCTGTGGCTCGCCGACGCCGCCCAGGGCGGGGACATCCGGCGGACCGTCGAGTGGCTGGACTGGTTCGACGCGCACAAGGTCGAGGCGGTCGGGTTCGGGCTGGTCACGCTGCGGCGCTCCGGGCACGAGGACCCCGTCGTCCGGGTCGAGGACCTGCGCCAGGCCGTGGACCAGCCGCTCGGGGACCAGGTGGCGGCCTGGTTCGACCGCCAGGACCGCTGCGCGGGGGCGACCTGCTTAGTCGCCGGTACCGGACGGCTGCCGGCCTGCGCCTGCACCAGGAGGCCACGATCGGGGCCGACGGCTGGGCGGTGGACCGGCAGCTGATCGCCCTGCCGCACGGGCTGCGTTGGACCGAGGAGGTGGATCCGCTGGTACTGGCGCTGGTCGGCGGCTGCGACGGCAACCTGTCCCTACGCGACCAGCTCACCGTGCTGGCTGCCGCGCACGACGTCACCGAGGACGTACTGCCGTGAGAGCGCTTGTGCAGACAGTCAGCCGGGCCAGCGTGACCGTCGACGGTACCGTCGTCGGCGCGATCGGCGAGGGTCTGCTGGTCCTGGTCGGGGTGACCCACTCCGACACCGACGCGACCGCCAAGGAACTCGCCCGCAAGGCGTACGGGCTGCGCATCCTCGACGACGAGCGGTCCGCCGCCGACGTCGGCGCGCCGGTGCTCGTGGTCAGCCAGTTCACTCTGTACGGCGACGCGCGCAAGGGGCGGCGCCCGACCTGGGCCGCCGCGGCGCCGGCCGAGGTGGCCGAGCCGCTGGTCGAGGCGTTCGCCCAGGCGCTACGCGAACGGGGCGCGACGGTGGCCACCGGACGGTTCCGCGCCCGGATGCTGGTGGAGAGCATCAATGTCGGACCGCGGACAGTCCTGCTGGAAATGTGATCCCGGCAGCGGATGATCCGGACTAATGAGGACCATCCAGCTCCCAAATTCATGCCACGCATCGAACGCCTCACCCCGACTTCACGTGTCTAGGTAGACGCTCAAATTCCGAACAGCGTGGAACCTCGAGCACGGGGAGGCGAGTGACCGTGGCCCAGCCGCTCACCGCGATGAACAGCGACGACGAAGAGCAGATCGAGACCGTCGACCTCAGCGACGAGTCGGCCGACCTCGACACCGACGACCGGGGCGCGTCCCCCGACCTGGTCCGGGCATACCTGAACGGGATCGGTCGGACGAAGCTGCTCACGGCCGAGCAGGAGGTCGAACTGGCCAGGCGCATCGAGGCCGGGCTCTACGCCGAAGAGGTACTGCCCGAGGTCCGCGACGCCGAACTGGCCGGCGATCTGCTCACCGTGGCCCGCGAGGGGCGCGCCGCCAAGGACCACCTGCTGGAGGCGAACCTGCGGCTGGTGGTCAGCATCGCGAAACGGTACACCGGGCGGGGCATGGCCTTCCTCGACCTCATCCAGGAAGGCAACCTCGGCCTCATCCGCGCCGTGGAGAAGTTCGACTACACCAAGGGCTACAAGTTCTCCACCTACGCCACCTGGTGGATCCGCCAGGCCATCCGCATCCCGGTACACATGGTCGAGCAGGTCAACCGGATGGTACGGACGCGACGTGACCTGTCCACCCGGCTCGGCCGCGAGCCGAGCATCCCGGAGATCGCGCGCGAGCTGGGGGTACCGGAGTTTCAGGTGATCGAGCTGATCTCGTACGACCGTGAGCCGGTCAGCCTGGACCAGGCCGTCGGCGAAGACGGCGAGAGCGCGCTGGGCGACTTCGTGGCGCGGGTGGACCCGCGCGAGGAGCCGGCCGAAAGCGTGTCGAGCGGTATGCTGCGCCAGGAGGTGGAGATCGTCCTGGCCACCCTGTCCCAGCGCGAGCGCGCGGTGATCCGGCTGCGCTTCGGTCTCGACGACGGCCGCCAGCGCACGCTGGACGAGGTCGGACGCGAGTTCGGGCTGTCCCGCGAGCGGATCCGCCAGATCGAGAAGATCACCCTGCTGAAGCTCCGCCACCCGTCCCGCGCCCAGCGGTTGGAGGCCTATGCCTGCTGAGCCAAGCGAGGCGCGGCGCCGTCTGGACTGAGGAGCGAAGCGACGAGGGAAGACGGCGCACCGAAGCGCCTCGCGCAGCGACTCAGCAGGCCCACGAAGCTACGCCTGCTGAGTTACCAAGCCGGTCCCCGTTGTCACGACAGACGGCGGGGACCGCTGTCTGCCCGGGCGCCGGGCTTTCCGTAGTGGACGGCAGCATGCAGCACCGAGACGCCGTCCGGTCGGGCCAGGACCGGCCGCAGCACCAGCCGCTGTACCTCCGGGTGCGCGTCGATCAGCAGACCCACCCGCAGCAGCAGGTCGCGCAGCGCGTCGGCGTCCACCGGCGGCGCACCCTGGTACCCGAACAGCAGCGGGGACAGCTTCGGCTCCCGGATCAGCGCCTCGGCGTTCCGGTCGGTGAGCGGCGCCGCCCGCCAGGCCTGGTCGCCGAGCAGGTCGCCGGCGATCCCACCGGGGCCGAAGCCCACCATCGGCCCGAACGACGGATCCTCCACCGCCTCGATCCGGCAGGACACCCCGGGCGGCACCATCGGCTGTACCACGACGTTCGCCTCGTCGCCGAACGTGTCGAGCAGCTCCGCCGCCGCCCGCTCGACCGACCCGGCGTCGGCCAGGTCCAGCCGTACCTCGCCGAGGTCGGGCCGGCCCTCGGACAGCTTGACCACGACCGGGAAGCCGAACCGGTAGGCAGCCGCCATGGCCGCCTCCGGGTCGGCGACCGGTACCGAAGCGACGACCTCGATGCCGTATGCCACCAGGAGATCCGGCGAGTCCACCACGGGCAGTTCGGGGATCCGCCCGACCGGCGAACGGCGCCATGCCGCGTACGCCGCCACCCGGCCCAGCGCCCGTACCCCCTCCTCGACCGTCGGGTACGACGGCACACCGGTCGGCGGTTCGTCCGCCGGAACTGTGGCCACCATCGGCTTGCCCAGCGGCTCGGTGAGTACCTCGGCGAAGCCCGACGACAGCCCGGACAGCGGCGCGCACGCCACGACCAGCGCGTCGACCTCTGGATCCTCGGCGGAGGCGTACAGCGCCTCGGCGAACGCGGCGGGCTCCGCCTCCGGCCCGACGTCCGCGCGTACCGTGACGGTCAGGCCGGCCGGTCCGCAGTCGCGGGCAGCGAGCGCGGCCAGCGCGGAGGAGTTGGTAACGATCCCGACCCGGGTACCCCCGGGCAGCGGCTGGCTCGCCAGCAGCACCGCGACGTCGAACATCTCGGTCACCGTGTCCACCCGGATCACCCCGCCGAATGGTGGCGCGGGCGTGGACGGGGCGACCGCGACGATCGGCTTGTCCCTACCCAGCCGGCGGGCCAGCCGGGCGAACTTGCGCGGGTTGCCGAACGTCTCCAGGTACAGCAGGACGACGTCGGTGGCCGGGTCGCCCTGCCAGTACTGCAGCAGGTCGTTGCCCGACACGTCGGCCCGGTTGCCGGCCGAGACGAACGTGGACAGGCCCAGCCCGCGCCGGCGCGCCGTGTCCAGCAGGGCCACCCCGAGCGCGCCGGACTGGCTGAAGAACCCGACCCGCCCGTGCGGCGGCAGGTCCGGCGCGAGGGTCGCGTTGAGCCGTACCGCCGGATCGGTGTTCGCGATCCCCAGGCAGTTCGGACCGACCAGCCGGATGCCCGCGGCCCGTACCGCGTACAGCAGCTCCCGCTGCGCCTCCTCCCCGGCCGGCCCGGTCTCCGCGAAGCCCGACGACACCACGACCACGCCGGCCACCCCGGCGGCAGCCGCGTCGCTGACCGCGTCGGGGACCGCCGGCGCGGGTACCGCGATCAAAGCGAGGTCGGTCGGTTCCAGCAGCCGGGAACCGGCATGCACGATGTGGACCGGCCCGGTGAACGAGGACAGGTTGCGCAGCAGAGCCGCACCGATGCCCTTGCCGTCGCGGCGCGCGCCGTAGACGGCCACCGCGCGCGGCGCGAGCAGCCGCGCGATCGAGTGCGCCTCGGTGGACTGCTCGCGGCGGTACTGCACGGCCAGCGAGTCCTCGGTCGGCGCGATCGGGAACGTCAGGTGCACCACGCCCTCGGCGTACTCGCGCTGGACCCGGTATCCGGAGTCGACGAAGACCCGCTGCATGCCGGCGTTCTCGGCGAGCACCTCGGCGACGAACCGGCGGATGCCCGCCGCACGCGCCGCCTCGGCCAGGTGCTCCAGCAACACCGAGCCGATCCCCCGACGCTGGTGGGCGTCGTCCACCACGAACGCCACCTCGGCGTCGTCGGCGTCGGGGCCGAGCCGGTCGTAGCGACCGACCGCGATCAGCTCACCGCCGGAGATCACGATCAGGGCCTCCCGGTCGCGGTGGTCGACGTGGACGAGGCGGTACAGGTCGCGGTCGGGAATCCGGGGGTACGGCGAGAAGTACCGCAGGTAGCGGGTACGGACGGAGAGCCGGGAATGCAGGTCGACGAGGTCGTCCGCGTCCTCGGGCATGATCGGCCGGATCCGGACCGTGGACCCGTCTGCGAGAAGAACGTCTGCCGGCTCGGTCACGGGCGGCTCAATCACGGGGGTCGTATGGGTCGAGCCCGTGCAGCGGGAAGACCGCCTTGCGGGTGGCGAGGATGGCGCGGTCCACCCCGTCCCCCGAGCCACTCGGGTGCCACGGCTCCCAGGCGGCCGACCCGCGATCGGTCATCAAGGCCGGCACGTCCCGGGTCGGCCGGCGCCGGTGGGCCAGGTTCTGCCAGCGGTCCGGCGTCGGGGTGGCCGGGTCGAGCGGCTCGCCGGTGACGATCGCGAGCAGGTGCGTCCAGGCCCGCGGTACCGCCTCGACCAGCGCGTACCCCCCGCCGCCGGTCACCACCCACCGGCCCTCGCACAGCTCCTCGGCGAGGTCGCGCATCGCGAGGTAGCTGGCGCGCTGCCCGTCGACGGTGAGCCGCAGGTCGGCCAGCGGGTCCAGCCGATGCGCGTCGGCGCCGCACTGGCTGAACAGCACCTGCGGGCGGAACGCGCGCACCACCGACGGCACCACCGCGTGGAACGCCCGGAGCCAGCCGGCGTCGCCCGTGCCGGGGGGCAGCGCCACATTGACCGCGGTACCTTCCGCGCCCGGCCCGCCGGTCTCGTCCGGGAAGCCGGTACCCGGGAACAGCGCCAGCGGGGTCTCGTGCAAGCTCACGGTCAGCACCCGGGGATCGTGGTAGAAGACCTCCTGCACGCCGTCGCCGTGGTGCACGTCGACGTCCACGTACGCGATCCGCTCGGCGCCCCGGTCGAGCAGCCGGGCGATCCCGATGGCCGGGTCGTTGTAGACGCAGAAACCGCTGGCCCGGTCGGGCATGGCGTGGTGCAGCCCGCCGGCGACGTTCACCGCGCGGCCGGCCCGGCCGGACCAGACCTCCTCGGCGGCGGCGACGGTCGCACCGGCCACGAGCGCCGACGCCTCGTGCATCCGGGGGAACACCGGGTTGTCCGGGGTGTCCAGGCCGTAGCCGGGCCCGCCGGCCCGGACCGCGGCGATGTACTGCGCCCGGTGTACCCGCGACAGCGTCGCCTCGTCGGCCGGCTGCGGCGTGACCATGGTGACCCCGGGCCGGTTGAGCACGCCCAGCTCGCGGGCCAGCGCCATGGTCAGCTCGACCCGCACCGGATCCAGCGGGTGGTCGCCGAGGTCGTACCGCAGCAGGTCCTCGGTCCACACCACCGCGGCGGTCATGATCTGGCCACGGGGCGGGTCCGGTCGGTGATCCAGTGACTCCACGAGCCGACGTAGAGCGCGGGTTCGCTGATGCCGGCCTCGGTGAGCGCCAGGATCGTGTTGGCGGCGGTGACCCCGGAGCCGCAGTAGGCGCCGACCGGCCGGTCCGGTACCAGCCCGGCGGCGGCGAACCGTTCGCGCAGCTGCGGCCCGGGAAGGAGGTGCCCGTCGGGGCCCATCAGTTCGCCGGCCGGCAGGTTCACCGCGCCGGGGATGTGCCCGGCGATCGGATCGACCGGCTCGGCCTCGCCCCGGTACCGGGTCGGTACCCGCACGTCGAACAGGACGCCGGTGCCCGCGACCCGGGCGGCGCCGGGCGCGTCGAGGACCGGCAGGTGTCCGGGCCGGACGGTGAAGTCGCCGCGCGGCGGGGTCACGGTACCGGGCTCGACCGGACGCTTGCCGGCCCGCCAGGCGGCGAGTCCGCCGTCCAGTACCCGTACCCGCGGATGTCCGGCCCAACGCAGCGTCCACCAGAGCCGAGCCGCGGCCTGGCTCTCCCCGGCGTCGTAGGCGACCACGGCCCGGTCCTCGCGTACCCCGACCGCGCGCAGCGCCTCCTCCAGGACCTCAGGGTCGGGCAGCGGATGCCGGCCGCCCGGGCCGGGCTTGCCGCACAGGTCGGTGTCGAGGTCCACGAAGGCCGCGCCCGGGATGTGCCCGGCCTCGTAGTCCGCCCGGCCAGGCGGCCCGCCGAGCCGCCAGCGCACATCCAGGACGGTCGGCGGCTCGCTCCCGGCCAGCGCCGCGGCGAGTTCCGGCACGTTGATCAGCGACTCGGTCACCAGACAAGTGTGTCCTACCCGGCGGGTAGCATCGACGCTCGGGAGGAAGGAACCCGTGAACGACCTGGTCGACACCACCGAGATGTACCTGCGGACCATCCTCGAACTCGAGGAGGAAGGGGTCATGCCGCTGCGTGCCCGGATCACCGAGCGCCTGCACCAGAGCGGCCCCACGGTCAGTCAGACGGTCAACCGGATGGCGCGCGACGGCCTGCTCACGGTCGAGGGCGACCGGCACCTCCAGCTCACCCAGGCGGGTCGCGACTACGCGATCTCGGTCATGCGCAAGCACCGGCTGGCCGAGCTGCTGCTGGTCAACGTCATCGGGCTGCCGTACGAGGCGGCGCACGAGGAGGCCTGCCGCTGGGAGCACGTGATGAGCGAGGCGGTCGAGGCCAGGGTCTACGAGCTGCTCGGCCGGCCGACCCGCTCGCCGTACGGCAATCCGATCCCCGGGCTGGACAAGTTCGACGGTGAGGTGCCCGCCGACACCGGTGGGGACGGCGAACGCAACCTGGCCTTCCCCGGGCTGTCCGGCGCGGTCGTCGTCCGGCGCATCTGCGAGAGCGTGCAGACCGACGCCGACGTGCTGCACCAGCTGCACGCCGCTGGGGTCGACCCGGGGGCCACGGTCGACGTCGCGCAGGAGCGCGACGGGGTGATCGTCGGCCAGTCGGGCGAGCGGGTCCGGCTGCCGCGAGAGGTAGCGTCCCGCGTCTTCGTCGCCGCCCGCTGAACCGCGCCGCTTCACCGGGTCAGGCGCTGGCCTGGTCGATCTTCTTGGCGAGAGCGACCAGCTTCGGGATCAGCGCGGTCGCGTCGCCGGACGGGGTACCCACCGGGGTCCGGTACCGCAGCACCATCAGGCGCTGGTTGCCGGACAGCCAGCCGACCTCCGCACCGGGACCGGCGCCCGTCGCGGACGCGGGCAGCGACCGGCTGTAGCCGAGCTTGCCGAGGTCGCCGACGGTTGCCGAACCCTTCGGCGCCACGTTGCTGCTGAACACGCCGGTATCGGCCAGCGTGGGGCTGACCGACAGGGACAGGTCGGGCAGTTGCGCCTCGACCCGGCGCAGGACGCAGGTGTACGTGTCGCCGCTGCTGCTCGCCCCGGACACCGCGAAGTCCACGCCGATGGCATCGGCCACCTGCTCGAAGCTGAGCAGCAGGCAGGCGCCGCCGGCGGACTCGGCGGGTTCCCGGGTCGGCGACGGTACCGGGTGGGCGCTCATCGGCGCGCGCGGCGCACCGGCGGCCGGGCCGGTGCAGGCGGTACCGGCGGCGAGCAGGAGGACCAGACCCGCGGCGATCCCAGACAGCCGACCCAGCACCGCCACACCCTAACGGGTCAGGTGGGCAGCCCGTCGACGATCCACCGGGCGATCTCCAGCGAGCTGGTCGCGGCTGGTGACGGTGCGTTGAGGACGTGTACCTGCCCGGGTCGGCGTACCAGCAGGAAGTCGTCGAGCAGCGCACCGTCCCGGCCGATCGCCTGGGCCCGTACCCCGGCCGGCGCCCGGACGAGGTCCGCCGGCTGGATCGCCGGTACCAGCCGGGCCAGGTCGGCGGCGAACCGGCGCCGGGACAGCGAACGGCGTACCTCGACCACGCCGGTACGCAGGTGCCGCCGGGCCAGCCGCCACAGGCCCGGGTATGCGGCGACGGCGGCGAGGTCGCGGGCGTTGAACCTGCGCCAGGAGTAGCCCTCGCGGGCCAGGGCCAGCACCGCGTTCGGTCCGGCGTGCAGCGACCCGTCGATCCCCCGGGTCAGGTGTACCCCGAGGAACGGCAGGGCCGGGTCGGGTACCGGGTACACCAGCGTGCGCACGAGCGGCCGGCGGACGTGGAAATACTCGCCCCGGAACGGCACGATCCGGACCTCGGGCGGCAGCCCGGCGAGCCGGTCCGAGTACAGGCCGGCACAGTTGATCACGAGGTCGGCCGGCAGGTGCTCGCCCTCGGCGGTCCGCGCGCCCCCGTCGAGCGCGGTCACCCGGGTACCGAGCCGGATCTCGCCGCCGCTGTCGCGGACGAGCCGGGCGAGAACCTCGCAGACCGCTACGAAGTCGGTGATCCCCGTCGACTCCACGTGCAGCGCCGCCGGCGAGCGCTGCCTGGTGACCGGTCCGACAGGCTCCGCGGCCAGACACGACACCTCCGGCTCGCGCTCGCGCGCCTCGGCAACCGAGAGCATCCGCGCCGGTACGCCGTTGGCCTGCGCCCGATCCGCGAGCGTCTGCAACCGGGGCAGCTCCGCCTCGGACGTCGCGACGATGAGCTTGCCGCACACGTCGACGGGTACCCCGTGCTTCTGGCAGAACTCGACCATCGAGCGCGCACCGGCGACGCACAGCCGGGCCCGGTCGCTGCCCGGGCGGTAGTAGATGCCCGAGTGGATCACGCCGGAGTTGTGCCCGGTCTGGTGCGTACCGACCCGGTCCTCCTTCTCCAGCACGGTGACTGTCGCATCCGGACGGTCGAGCAGCAGCCGGTGGGCGACCGCGAGCCCGACGATCCCACCCCCGACGACGATGTAGCGCTTCATTCCTCGAAAGCTACCCGCCACCGGATCTCGGGCCGGCGGATACCCACCGAAAGCGCGGCGGCGCCCAGCGCCAGCAGGCCGGCGACGTAGAACGCCGTGTCGTAGGCGCCCAGCCGGTCGTGGACCAACCCGGCCCCGGCCGCCGCGAGAGCCGCGCCGACCTGGTGCGACGCGAACACCCAGCCGAACACGACCGGCCCGGCGTCGCCGAAGCGCTCCCGGCACAGCGCGATCGTCGGGGGTACCGTCGCGATCCAGTCCAGCCCGTAGAACAGCACGAACACGAGCATGTTCGGGTGCAACGTGGCGGCCAGCAGGCCGGGCAGCACGAGCAGGGACAGCCCGCGCAGGCCGTAGTACGCGCCGAGCAGCAGCCGCGAGTCGTACCGGTCGGTGAGCCAGCCGGACGCGATCGTACCGACGATGTCGAACGCGCCGACCAGCGCGAGCAGGTTGGCGGCCGTGGTCTGCGGCATGCCGTGGTCGTGCGCGGCCGGGATGAAGTGCGTGCCGATCAGCCCGTTGGTGGTCGCCCCGCAGATCGCGAATGCGCCGGCCAGCAACCAGAACGTACCGGTGCGGGAGGCGTCGCGCAGGGCGGTGACGGCCCGTCGCGCGGCACCGCCGCCCCGCACCGGCTCCGGTTCGTGGGCCGGCACTTGGGCCGGACCAGCAAGGCGGCGCTCGTCAGCCTCGGTCGCGCCATAGGCCGTCGTACCGACGTCACGGGGATGGTCACGCAACAACCAGTACACGAGGGGTACGACAGCAAGCGCCGCCCCGCAGACGGTCAGCGCGGCGATCCGCCACCCGCGCGCGTCGGTCAGCGTGGCGAGTACCGGCAGGAACGCGAGCTGTCCGGTGGCACCCGGCGCCGTCGCGCTCGACCTCGGCGTACCCGCGACGGTCTTCTGGGCTGCCCGGGACGCGGCCGGCCACCGGTTCTACGAGGTGCGG
>WNGG01002459.1_pt1 | contig 24269 bp, 20 predicted proteins | sample 5400661 | NCBI WGS metagenome assembly WNGG01 (sample SAMN13153372, study PRJNA577476) | soil metagenome | isolation source: 100 cm soil or saprolite under Garry oak tree replicate 1 | place: USA:California | collected 2016-06-15
GGCCGCAGCTCTCCGAATGATTTCGGACGTTCCGGTAGTGGCTTCATCGGAACGGAAATTCGCCTGTGGAGCGGAACGCTCTGGCCCGGAAACGGGTGAAACGGTCTGCTGTGAAGCAGGTACAACGGTGTTGTAAACATATTTTACTACATTTTAGGAAGCAGAAGAAGTAAGCTATGCCGGTGAAGAAAACGACGATTGTGGCCGCTGATGATGACCCTCAACTGCTGCGCTTGATGACACGCAACCTGGAGTTTGAAGGCTATGAGGTCATCTCTGTCAGTGATGGACAGCAGGCCCTTGAGCAGATTGAAGCGCAGGTGCCTGACCTGGTGCTCCTGGATGTGATGATGCCGAAGATGGATGGCTTTAGCGTCTGCTACCGCGTCCGCGAATTTTCGTCGGTGCCGATAATTCTGGTCACGGCGCGAGGGCAGGACCAGGACAAGGTGCGCGGACTGGACCTGGGTGCCGATGATTACCTGACCAAGCCCTTCAGTGTAGACGAACTGCTGGCTCGGGTGCGTGCTGTCCTGCGCCGGGCCCACTTCACAGCTACCGAGCAGGCCCAGACATTGCGCACCACCATCAGTATCGGTGAACTCACCATTGATTTTGGCCAACACCTGGTCTATATGCGTGGTCAGGAAGTCCCACTCACTCCAACCGAATATAACATTATTGCTTACCTGGCGCAAAACGCCGGGCGGGTCGTGACCCAGGATTTATTGCTCGAATATGTCTGGGGCTCAGAGTACATCGGCGAGAGTCATATGCTCCAGGTCAACATCAACCGCGTGCGACGCAAACTGGAAGCTGATCCTGCTCATCCTCGCTATATCCTCACCAAGACGGGGGTCGGCTATCTCCTGGCCGCTCAACCAGGTTCGTGACCTGGGCAAACCATAATTACAAACAAACCAGGGCGATCCAGGCAGTCGGCCTGGTTTGTTTGTGTGATCCCCTTGATTTGTCACCATCCTTCGTCGTCCCTCTCTATCCTCTCACTATATATATGCACGGAAGCGAGTTGTGAGGTACTCGTGATTTAAGTCGCGCCTTCTGTGATAATCCTGTGAGGTGGCAAGGGTATCTTCTTATATGAAGACCATCGACAATGATGTCGAAAGGAGCAAAACAATGTTTCAGCGGATTCTGGTCCCCCTGGATGGGTCAGAGAGGGCGGAACGGGCTATACCTGTCGCCGCACGCATCGCACGCGCCACCAGAGGGTCGATAGTATTGCTACGGGTGGTCAATCCTTCTGCTGAGTTTGCGGGATACCTGACAGAATCTCCCACCCTGATACAGGAGGTATTGGAAACAGACATTGCCAATGCGATTGAGTATCTTGCTAAGGTTGCGACTTCAGCCGAACTGGAAGGAATTGGAACAAAGACGGAAGTACTCACCGGTATGGCGGCACTGACCATCCTCTCGGCTGCCGAAGCGCAGGATAGTGACCTGATCGTAATGTGCAGCCATGGATATACTGGCCTCAAGCGCTGGATGTTTGGGAGCGTGGCACGGAAGGTTGCACACTATAGCACGGTGCCTGTATTCATCCTGCGTGACGGCGGCCCGATGCCCGCTGGTCCGCACCCTGATCCTACCCGTCCCTTGCGTGCGCTTGTCCCTCTGGATGGCTCAGTACTGGCAAAGGCCGCGCTCAGGCCAGCAGCATCCCTTATTGCGGCGTTGTCTGCCCCAGGAGAGGGAGCATTGCACCTGGCGCGGGTAGTAAATGTGCCATACAGCGCGGGTATATTCGGGAAGCAAACGGAGATTGACCCTGCGCTGCGAGAACAGGCATTGCACAAAGCGAAGACCTATCTCCGCTCAATAAAAGACCACCTGCGCGATGACCCCATAGCCAGGCTTAACCTTTCAATCACCTGGTCGGTGGCGTACGATGCTGATGTAGCCGAAACTCTCGTCAGAGTGGCTGAAAATGGGGAAGATGCTGAAGGGGCTGGTATTCCTGGTGGCTGTGACCTGATCGCCATAGCGACGCATGGACGAGGTGGTCTGCAACGCTGGGCAATGGGTAGTGTGACCGAGCGTGTACTTGAGAGGACGAAGCTTCCAATCCTGGTTGTGCGGCCACAGGAAAATCCTTAGATCAAACCATTCGGATATTGGAGGGGCAGAGGCTTCGCTCTCTGCCCCTCCAATATCGGTTTTGAGACTTCCCTATTTTCGTGATGTGGGCGTGATTATTATGCCCTCTTATGTGACTTCGCTGTGATTTCAAGGTTTTATCATCTAAGTGTCGAAGGGAAAGGGAGGACTAATGAGGAAGTAGCTCTCAAGATTGAGAGTGATTTCAGAGCAGGGCTCCCGCCTGGATGACGAAACGGGATAATTTTTTAAAGCAATGTCGAGCTTTGGAGAAGCGAGACATTTTGTTCAAAGCAATAACAAGCTGAGAGGAGCTATAAAATGCGTATCATTAGTGCGATTCGACCGAAAGTCGCTACACAAATTCCAGAACCCCCGATTGCACGGTTCTTGTTTGCCGACACGCGCATGGCGTGGTTCTGGTTGATCGTTCGTTTGTATGTTGGCTACCAGTGGCTCGTCGCTGGTCTTGACAAACTCACAGGGCATGACTATTCCATCGGATCGAACTTCGGTAAGGCTGCGGGTAGTGCCTGGGTCTTTACTAGCCACGATGGAGTGGGTCTCGCAGGTTTCGTGAAGGGAGCTATTGCGCAAACAGCCGGCCCGCATCCAGCCGTACAGGACTGGTATGCCTGGTTCTTGCAGAACGCCATATTGCCCAACGTCGGATTCTGGGCCTACGTTGTCACCTTTGGTGAAGTGCTTGTCGGCCTAGGCCTGATCTTCGGTTTCTTGACCGGCATTGCCGCATTCTTTGGAGTGTTCATGAACATGAACTTCATGCTGGCGGGTGCGGTCAGTATTAACCCGATCATCGGCGGTCTTGCCATCTTCCTGGTGCTTGCATGGCGCGTCGCTGGCTACTACGGATTTGACAGCTACGTGCTGCCACTGCTGGGCACTCCATGGACAGGGAGGTTGACACGCAGAGAGGCCATCGCAACCCCGTAGCCTCGTAACAATGAGTGTGTGATTGGGAGATAGGTGCTTATCACCCATAACGAACGCGACTGGGAAGGTCTGAAAAGATCTTTCCGGTCGTTGTTTTTGTATCTGGGGGTGCCAGCGCCTACCGCGCCCATCCCCACGGTGCCCATTCCCGCGATGCACACCACCACGACGTCCACCCATCCCCACAATGCCCACAAAGGGCGTCGCTACATTTCAGGCGGCCCCACACACCCCGCCAGCAAGCCCCGCCGCACCCCGCCAGGGCGACCGCAAGGGTCGCCCCTACCAGGCACGGAGATGCGCCTGCTGGCTTGTAACGGCCCCGCTGCACCCTGCCAGGGCGACCACAAGGGTCGCCCAAGAGGCATCAACCTAAGGCCCCGCTCATCAACATCCGTAGGGGCGAGGGTGGATGAAGGGAGGATGGGAGGGCCTTTATGGTCGCCCGCCTCACCCGGCTTCGGTGATTTCATGGTGGTGGAAAGGCGTACAAAGGGACGGCGAGCCACACCATTCAAGAGCAACGGGCGACCATCAAGGCCCTCCCAACCCATCCCAACCACCCTCGCCCCTACGGATACCCCGGCCTCCTGCCGCTCTCCTGGCTTAGGTTGATGCCTCTTGGGCGACCGCAAGGATCGCCCCTACCAGATACGGAGATGCGCCTGGTCGCCGGAGGGGCAGCTGCGCCTCGCGAGCAAGGTTCGCGCTGAGAAACTGCCCCTTAACCCCATCTGATGGGATGGGAGAGGCCACCACTTGGCGGCCTCCCCATCGCGATTAGTAGCTTTGCAGGAAGACGTCGGGCTGGTTCTCAGTCACTCCTGCCGAGGTTGTGACGACATTGCGGTTATCACCCCATGTCACGAACCGGGTGGTTCCATTCGAAGCGATGTTGTTGTAGTCGCCCATGTAGCAGAAGGCGATGATCGGATCCTGCTGCGGGTTGGTCTGCACGATCGGGAAGGCCACCGTGCTGAGCGTTACCTCGCCTGTTGACGACGGGCTGGCCGTGGCCGTGGCCAGGCTCAGGTCTTCCTTGTTGGTCTGGATCAGGTCGACGGTGGTGCCGGGCACCCGCTCATACCACATGGCATGTAGCCCGGTGCTATCGGCCGTGATCCAGGGCTGGAAGCGGTCGTTCATCGTCACCAGGTTGGGGCTGGCGCTGATCTGCTGTGGCGTGCTCCACGTCTTGTTGCTGTCCAGCGAGAAGCTCAGGAAAATCCTGGTGGCGTTGGCGTTGTCCCCACCCACGCCGCCGGGACGGTCGTTCCAGACGGCGTAGAGGACACCGTTCTGGTCGATGGTCGTACTCGGCATCTCGAAGTTGCGGGCGTCGTGCCCGGTCTGCGTCTCGATGACCTCCCGCAGGTCCCGCGCGTTGTTGCAGGCCACGATCTTGTCACCGGCCCCCTTGACCGGCGCGATAGTTGTGATGCCCGATACCGTTCCGTTGGCAACGTCGAACGTCGCCATCCGTTCATTGGCGGCAGTGATGTTGGCGTTCGTGCAACCCTCAGGGACGCTCTCCTCCCACGAGACGAACAGGGTGCCCCCGTTGGGGACGGGGTTCGAACTCTGGGCGCAGGCCAGCGAGCCAGAGAGCATGGTGGTCCGCCAGTGTAGGCCGTCCGTGGAGTCGGTCAGCATGATGGGGCTCTGGGGAGCACGCGAGAAGAAAGTCCAGGTGATGTAGAAGTGAAGGTGCCCGGTCCCATCGAGAGCTACCGCCAGGTAATCCTTGTCGGCGAAGAAGTTGATCCCGCTACCGACGTCGACCGGGACTGAGACCAGCTGGAAGGTGTTGGTTCCGGTCGACATTTTGTAGAAGCTGATCAGGGAATGCGCACCCAGGCCATCCGAGCCGAGGGCCAGGCTCGCAAAATAAAAGTTGCCCGCAGCATCGTGCGCCACCGCTGGATCTCCGATCGGTTGAACGAAGGGCTTCCAGGGCAGATCACCCATGTCGGTGAAGGTCTTCCCGCCATCGTTGGAAACTGAGTACCCGGTGAGGTTGAGCGCCGGGATACAGCAGACCAGCGAATCGTTGAACCCTACCACCACCTTGTTGCCGAAAGCCGCCACGCTGGTCTCGCTCTGCGTGTTCTGCGGTGATCCGTGATCCTCGGCTAAGCAGTTCACTTGCACGTTGCCGGTGGCTTGTTCGGCAGCGCACACGGTTCCCTGGTGCGACGGCCCTGAAGGTGCGTTCAAGCTGCCATTCAGGAGCCTGACGACGAGGTCCCCAGTCCCATCGATCCGAGGATTACCGGCCCAGTCGGGATTCGACGTCGCATTGCTCGCGCGGGTCACAGCGCTCCCGGTCAAGAGCGCCAGCGCAATTGCGACCGGCAGGATTGCCATTAACAGTTTTCTCATCTGTCCCTCCTTGTTATTCCATGGTCAAATAGCTGATGGTCCCGGTATTGCCGAAGCGAACCGGGCAGTCACGTTTCAACCGCTCAATCATGCTCAACAGCTAGTCCTGATGCTATCCTCGAGCTGACTCTCTCCTGCGCCTGGTGCGCGTGGTGTTCCATGATCTTTTCCTGATCGTGGCTGAGTCGCGCATCCGGGGGATGATGAAGCGCATTGAGAGGCACACGGATAGAGGCCCGTGTGCTCGTGAACAACGGATGCAAAAAATCCGGAGGCTCCCCCAGAGCACCGATGTGCTATTGATTATTACGCAAAAGGGTTACAGATGCAAGGACTTTTCTCTGTTCCAGACCTTCGTACATCCCATAGCTGCCGCAGGTACCGCGCCCCACCACGACACCCACAAGGGGTGTCGCTACATTTCCTGCGGCCCCACACACCCCGTCGGCAAGCCCCACCGCACCCCACCAGGGTGACCGCAAGCCCAGCCTTTCCCATCGCCATGATACCCACCCCCCACGACACCCACAAGGGGCGTCGCTACATGTCTTGCGGCACCGCCGCACCCCACCAGGGCCCTTCATCGTCCCCCAGACGCGGGACCCACAAGGATCGCCCCTACCAGACACGGAGAAGCGCCTCTTTGTTTGCAGTTGCAAAGCCCCACCCAGCCCCATGCATCTTCGTGGATTTCGGAGGGTTCGTCGGGACACAGGAGGAGAGGCTGCGGGGAAACACAACATGTAGTGACGCCCCTTGTGGGCGTCCTGGGGAGGGGCGTCCTGGGGATAGGCCAGGTGGAGCTCACGGCAAATCCGGACACGTCTTCCGATACGGCTCATCACCCAGATACTGCCGCCACTCCTCCTCCGTCAGATTGCGTGTCAAACGCCGCTGCGCCTCTGCAATCAGGTCTTCTGGTCGCCAGAGCCACACCCTCGCTGCATTCCCGCTCACCGTGGCAAGATATCTCTCATCAGGACTGAAAGCAACATCGTTCACTCCTTCATCATGACCCAGGCTCACTATCTGCCGTCCTCCCAGCACCTCCCACACCCCAGCACTGTTGTCAGAACTGGCGGTAGCGAGCAGCTGTCCATCGGGACTGAAGGCCACCGCCGTCACGCTGTCCTGATGCGCGAACGTAGTCACTCGTCTGCCACTGCTTACTTCCCACACCCCGGCGGTCCTGTCCCCACTGGCGATGGCGAGCAGCCGTCCATCGGGACTGAAGGTCACCACCTCCACGCTCCCCCGGTGCGAGAGTCTGGCTACCTGTCTGCCACTGCTCACTTCCCACACCCCGGCAGTCTTGTCCTCACTGGCAGTAGCGAGCAGCCGTCCATCGGGACTGAAGACCACTGCCCACACGCTGTCCTGGTGCGCGAGTGTGGCTACTCGCCTCCCACTGCTCACTTCCCATACCCCAACAGTCTTGTCCTCACTGGCAGTAGCGAGCAGCCGTCCATCGGGACTGAAGACCACTGCCCATACACTGCCCTGGTGCGCAAGCCGGGCCACCTGTCTGCCACTGCTCACTTCCCACGCCCAAGCGGTCCTGTCCCAACTGGCGGTAGCGAGCAGCCGTCCATCGGGACTGAAGGCCACCGCAGACACATTGCTCTGGTGCACAAGCCTAGCCACCTGTCTGCCACCGCTCACTTCCCATACCCCAGCGGTCCTGTCAGAACTAGCGGTGGCAAGCAGCCGTCCATCGCGACTGAAGGCCACTGCATTTACGCTGTCCTGGTGCACAAGCCTAGCCACCTGTCTGCCACCGCTCACTTCCCACACCCCAGCGGTCCTGTCAGAACTAGCGGTAGCCAGCAGCGTTCCATCGGGACTAAAAGCCACCACATTTACACTATCCTGGTGCACAAGCCTAGCCACTTGTCTCCCACTATTCACTTCCCACACCCCAGCTGAGCCTTCTCTTCCCAAAGGGTCTCCACTGGCAGTAGCGAGCAGCCGTCCACCGGGACTGAAGATCACTGCCATCACGCTACCCTGGTGTGCGAGCGTGCCTAGCTGTCTCCCACTGCTCACTTCCCATACCCCGGCGGTCCTGTCCTCACTGGCGGTGGCGAGCAGCCATCCATCGGGACTGAAAGCAACTCCGTACACCCAGCCCTGGTGCACGAGCTTGGCTATCTGTCTCCCACTGCTCACTTCCCACACCCCAGCTGTGCCTTCTCCTCCCAAAGGATCTCCACTGGCGGTAGCCAGCAGCTGCCCATCAGGACTGAAGGCCACTGCCGTCACGCTGCCCTGGTGCACGAGCTTGGCTACCTGTCTCCCACTATTCACTTCCCACACCCAGGCGCTGCTTTCTCCTCCCGAAGTGCTTCCACTAGCGGTAGCGAGCACTTGTCCATCAGGACTGAAAGCAACTGCCCTTACGCTGCTCTGGTGTGCAAGCCGGGCCAACTGTCTCCCACTGCTCACTTCCCACACCCCGGCGGTCCTGTCCTCACTGGTGGTAGCCAGCAACTGCCCATCAGGACTGAAGGCCACTGCTGTCACGCTGCCCTGGTGCACGAGCTTGGCTACCTGTCTCCCGCTGCCCACTTCCCACACCCAGGCGCTGCCTTCTCCTCTCCAAGGGTTTCCACTGGCGGTGGCGAGCAGCTGTCCATCAGGACTGAAGGCCACTGCCGTCACGCTGTCCTGGTGCACGAGGGAGGCCAGACAGCGAGGAAGCAGATCCAATCCGTGTTGGACCGCCTGGTCGGCTTCCAGGCAGGGGTAGCGCTGCATGGCCTCGATGGCAAGTAAGACACTTCGTTCTAGCAAATGAGGATACCGATCACGTAATAATTCAGCCTGGGCTGCCAAACTCCGTGCCAGTGCAATTTGCTGTTGTCGTCTTGCTTCCTCACGTTGCCGTTCGGCATCCTGGCGGTGTTGTTCAGCCTCCCTGCGGCGCTCTTCTGCCAGGCGTTGCTGGCGTTGGGCTTCTTCGCGTTGTTGCTCGGCTCGCAGGCGCTGTCGTTCCGCCTCGTCGAGCAGTTGGCGTAAATATTGTACTTCTTGCTGTTCATGCTGCTGGCTGGCCTCGATAAAGGCTTGCTCTGCTGAGTTGATGCCCTCTGGATGGTGAGCTAACCAGGTTGCTGCCTCTACCAGCAATGCGCCGCGCAATAAGGCTCCAGGGTCTTTTCCCTTCTCTTGCCATTGTTTTTGGGCATTGCGTAAGCGCTCCTGCCAGAGGCGAAATTCGCGGTTTGCCTCGATCCAGTCTTGCAGACGTTGCCAGCCTCGAATGAGAGCCTCGTGGATCACCTCAACTGTCTCTTCCCCGGTTGTGGCATCCCGTCCCGTTACCACCAGGCGTGCATTCGACAGGCGCATCACCATGACCCAGTTGGCCTCTCCCACCTGTGCACGAGTGGCGAGGCGGCGTGTATCCTCTGTCCCACTTCCAGGCTGCACCAACTGAACAAAGACGTTCTCTACGCGGCGCTGTTCATCTTCGTTCAGACCGGCATAGACCTCCTCAGCATGATCGGCAAGGGCTTTTTCGACACCGCCGATCTCTTCATAGGCAGCATTTGTCAACCTGCCATCACGCTGTTTGTCCCAAAGCTGCGTCAAGGCAAACTCCAGCAAGGGCAGGCGGCCTGGATCCTGACCCACATCTCTCAGTATGCGCCCGGTTAAGCCATCTTCAATGGAGACGTGGAGCTTCTTCGCAGGTTCCTGGATGGCAGCCCGTAGCTCCTGGATATTCATTGGCCCAAGCTTCAGATCGGAGTACTGTAAGGCATCGGCAAAAGAGCGAGAAGTAAGCGCCTGTGCCACAAAATCTGCTCGGAGTGTGAGGACAAGATGGAAACTTACGGTTCCTTGTCCAGAGAGCGCCTGAACTGCTCTCAACAACTGATCCAGGAAGTGTTGACGCAGCGCTGGCTCCTGGCAGAGGGTATAGAGTTCCTCAAACTGGTCTGCAACCAGCAACAGGTGCGTTCCAATCAGCTTCTGCATAATCAGGGAGAGGACATCCTCAAGGGCAAGCTCACCTTGCTCAAGCCCGCGTGCCAGCTTGTTGCTTTCGATGAGCCGATCCGTCTCACTCTTCTGTGGCTCCAGCAGAGGCAGCAGTGCTGCCGCCAGGGAATAAAAAGGGCGACTGCCAGGGCGGAACGAGGCAAAGAGCCAGCTTCCCTCTTTGCGCAGCAGTGGCAGAAGGCCGGCAAAGACCACAGAAGATTTCCCACTCCCCGACGAACCAACCACCGCCAGCAAAGGTCTGTGACGGATCGCCTCCCGCAATTGGCGGGTGAATGTCTCTCGCCCAAAGAAGTAGGGAGCATCCTCTTCCCGGAAGGCAAATAACCCGCGGTAGGGACAGGCTGGAATAGCCTGCTGGCCTAATGGCGGATAGGCTTTGATCAGCACATCGGCTGGAATTATATAGCCCACTTTGCTAATGGTATCCTTTTCCGCCTCCACAATCATGCCGGCCACACCATCCAGTTGCTCATCCCAGACCGCTCCACCGCTAAAGCCTGGCTGTACCCGGAAGCCCTGCTCCTTCACATCCTCAATCTGGACTCGGCCGGTTGCCCGTCTTCCTTTCAACTTGCCAGAAATCGATGCTCCATCCGGGTGATAATCGGGAAAGCCAATCGCCCTGAACTCATGTCCCCAGAGGTCCTCTGCAACCACCAGCCGTGCCACCTTGACCCCATCCGGGGGCCTCTTCTCCAATTGCAACACACAAATATCCCCTCCACCATTTGGCGCAACTGGCTCCCAGAAGCAGGCATGCGCTGTCAGCATCTCATTTGCTTGGACTATAGGAAAATCCAGTAAGACTGGATCTGTCGGCATTTCAGCCGTCTCATCAGGCAAGTCCAGGGCAGCTGTTACAACGTGGGCACAGGTCAGGACGGTATCAGGAGAGATCAGGAAGCCTGCCCCGACAACGGCATCCTGGACTCTAGAGGAGAAGATGCGAATGAGTGATGCTTCGAGCTGGGTGTACTGGGTGTACATGGTTGAGGATCCTCACTTATCCGTTTCCTTTTGCGCCCACTTTAATGTCACTTTGTAGTTGGCTTCGGTGCTGGCGGAGGCGATGATTGCGCCGAATTCGGCACTTAAATTGAAACCAAATTCCATTGTTACTTCGTCTGGCCTCTCACCGAGATTGCGTAGTTTGACAATTGCTCGCTCGGTTGCGGCATGGATTTTATCCAGGGCATCCTCAAAGGTGTGGCGGGCTTCTTCAAGTACTTCACCGGGTTTTTTTGTTGCGCGTACTGGGCCGCCTGGGATTTCGGGTTCGTCTGTTTCGACGACGATGGTGCTACCGTCCTCGAGTTTAAATTCGACGAGTCGTTTCATGTTTTGTGGCCTCCTGTTGGTGTATGAGATTGATGTTATTTTATCTCATGTTATAGAAGGAATCTATATGAGTTGTGGGCAAATGAGTGTAAGGAGCGGCTCAAAAAAGTTGCATGAGTCGCGTTGACACAGATAAGTAGTGATAGATGTGCTATACTTTCTCAGTGGTGCTCGGCCCCTTTTTGAGGGTCTGGGGAAGCACGATGGGAAAACGGTTTGGAGGTCTGGTGATGACAGATCGTACGGGACAACATCTGGGCAACTATCGCCTCGTTCATCTCCTGGGGCAGGGCGGCTTCGCAGAGGTCTACCTGGGTGAACATCTGCAGCTGGGTACCCAGGTTGCTATCAAGATTTTGCAGACGCAGGTCGCAAACGAGGAGGTGGAGATATTTCGCAGGGAGGCACGGACTCTTGCCCACCTCGTGCATCCTCATATCGTGCGTGTCTTCGATTTTGGGGTCGAAGGGACAACTCCGTTTCTGGTGATGGACTATGCCCCTAACGGGACCCTGCGAAAGCGCCATCCCAAAGGAGTCCCACTGGCACTTCCGACGATTGTCGGCTACGTTAAGCAAATTGCGGACGCCTTACAATATGCTCATGATGAGCACCTGATCCATCGAGATGTCAAGCCGGAGAACCTGCTGCTCGGGCGGCGCAACGAGGTCTTGCTCGGTGACTTTGGCATTGCCCTGCTGGCGCAAAGCTCGCGCTCACAAAGTATACAAGACGTGGCTGGCACCGCGACCTATATGGCTCCTGAACAATTTCAAGGCAAGCCGCGCCAGGCGAGTGATCAATATGCACTTGGAGTCATCGTCTACAAATGGCTGTGCGGAGCTTGCCCGTTTCATGGCTCTTTTACCGAGATCGCGAGTCAGCATCTCTTCGTCCCTCCCCCTCCATTGCAGGGAAAGATACCTGCCATTCCTCCAGCGATTGAAGAGGTCGTGATGAGAGCGCTGGTGAAAGACCCGAAGCAGCGTTTTGCCACGGTAGCCGCCTTTGCCAATGCACTCGAACAGGCCAGTCAGGGCTTCTTTGAAAAGGCTTACGTTCCCACCCAGAAACCGCCCTCCGTTGATGCTCCACCGCTGCTCAGTCAATCGGTGATCCCAACAAAGCTGATAACCCCACCTGGCCAGGCTCCACAGTCATCCGAACTTGTTACGCCGCCAGGCCAGCAGTTTCCTCCCGAAAGGCTCACACCAGCCTATCAGGCCAATCTTCCGATCGAGAGAGTCACGACGAGCGGCAAGGAATCATCCACAGTTCCAGCCACTCCAGCGAGCCAGTCCTCAGACGCACCTCGTGAGAGATCGCTGCCCAATGTGCTGCTTCCCGCTTCTACGAGCACTCCTTCGCTGAGCCAGTTCCCAGCCCCTTCCGTTGTGTCCCAACCGAGGCAACGAGGCATCTCTCGACGGTCCATGTTGCTAGGACTAGGCGGGCTGGCGATCGTGGGGATGGTAGGAAGTGGAATTGCGTGGCTGACGCACAACCCCCCGGTGGCTTCTCCCACCACAACTCCTCATCCTACTACTCCTATCGCCCATCGACCCACCATCAGCGTCACCCCTCGCCCTGCGCTGGGAACGACCCTTCTGACTTACCCCAATCAAAGTTCTATTCACAGTAGAGAAGTGTTTACTATCGCCTGGTCTTCTGATAGCAAGCGTGTGGCCTCCGGAGGCACAGAAGGGGTACAGGTGTGGGATGCTGCGACTGGGGAAACCATCTCCACTTATCGGGGGCATTCCACCTCCGTGGATATCGCCGTCCCAGCAGTGAATGCTGTCGCCTGGTCTCCTAAAGGCAAGCTGATCGCCTCCGCAGGACGCGATGCCACAGTGCAGGTGTGGGATGGGACCACTGGAGGCCATAAGCTCACATACCGGGGCCACTCGGCGAGCCAGTGGGTAAATGGTGTGGCCTGGTCGCCTGATGGCACACGGATCGTTTCGGGAAGTGAGGATAAGACGGCGCGAGTGTGGGATGCCGCCACGGGAAATACGCTGTTGACTTACCAGGGTCATGCGAATGCCAGCTATGGAGTGCATGCGGTCGCCTGGTCGCCTGACGGCGGGCGCGTTGCTTCAGCAGGGGACGATAATGTGCAAGTGTGGGACGCTGCGACAGGGCATCTTCTCGCGACCTATGATGCTGGTGCTTACGGGGCGTATGCCGTGGCGTGGTCGCCCGACGGAAAGCGCATTGCTGCTGGCTGTGCCGATGATACTGCAAGAGTGTGGAATGCCACGACGGGAAACCCTCTCACGACCTACAGGGGACATCAGGGTGGGGTACTTGCCGTGACGTGGTCAGCCGAGAGCAAGCGCATTGCCTCAGCGAGTAAAGATTTTGATGTACAGATGTGGGACGCGACGACGGGAAAGCAGATTTACAGCTATGGGCCTACTGATGTGGTGAGCGCTGTGGCCTGGTCCCCTGATGGTATACGGATTGCTTCGGGGGATTATGGACTGGTGCATGTATGGCAAGCGGTCTGACACTCCCCGCGCTAAAGCGACGGGGGTTCCTGGCTCCACGAGGCAACTTGCCCCCGTGCCATTGCTGACAGAGGGGTAGGGGCCGCCTCTCCCCAAGCGTTTGATGAGCCACGCTCATCGGTTTCCCTGTGCCCCAGGGTACCTTCTAAGGCTTTTGCCAGAATGTTCTTGGCCGCATTCTCATCCCGATCAAGAACCAGCCCACACTTCGGGCAGATATGTGTCCTGGTTGAAAGGGTTTTCCTGACACGCTGCCCACAGCCAGAACAGTCCTGGCTGGTGTAGTGAGGGGGAACGGCCACGACGGCTATCCTATGCATGACAGCATAGGACTTCACCCAAGTCAGGAAGTGTCCCCAGGCTGCATCGTGGATACTCTTGGCAAGGGTATGGTTCTTGACCATGTTCGCAATCTGCAAGTCTTCATAGGCAATCAGGTCGCAAGACGTGACTAGCGTGTTTGCCGTCTTCCTGGCAAAATCTTCACGCTGCCTCTGGACTTTCAGATACGCTTTGGCTAACTGCTTTCTGGCTTTCTGGCGATTGGCAGATTTCTTCTGTTTGCGAGAAACCAGCCGATGCAATCTCTTGAGCTTCTTTGAGGCCTCGCGTCCGTGGCGGGGGTTTGCAACCGTGTTCCCATTGGAGTCCGCATAGAAGACCGAGAGACCCATATCGAGGCCAACCCTGTTGCCAGTAGAAATATGTTCCACCTTCCGCTCTGCCGAGACTGCGAACTGGCAATAGTAGCCATCGGCTCGCCGCACAATCCGCACGCGCTTGATCTGCTTGATGGGAAAGGCAGAGATATCCTGTTTCGGATTGCCCACGAGCCGCAAGCGCCCGATGCCACAGCCATCCGTGAAAGTGAGATGCTTGCCATCCGGCTCCAACTTCCAGCCCGTCTGTTTGTATTCCACACTCCGGTTATCATGCTGGAAACGGGGATAGCCCTTCTTCCCTGGCTTGTGGTTCTGGCAGTTCTCATAGAAGCGAGAAATAGCCGCCCACGCTCGATCAGCACTGGCTTGACGGGCTTGCGAGTTGAGCAGTCTCGCAAAGGGGTAGTCTTTGGCAAGCACCGCACAGTAGCATTGCAAGTCATTCTTGGAGACGCCGCGTTCATCCATCCACTTTCTCAGGCATTTGTTCCTGATGAACTGAACAATACGGATGGCCTCATCAATGGCGGCATATTGTTTCTTGGTGCCGTCGAGCTTGTACTCGTAGATCAGCACGTCTCTTGCCCTGTCTTTTTCAGACGCTTTAATTCTTCATCAGCAAGCCGATCAAGCGTCTTGACGATGCTGGTGTTGGTCATGGCGGCAATCAAACGCAACTTCCTTAAGGTCTGCGTCCAAACGCGAGTTGTCTGGTATTTCTCCATGCACGTATTTTACTACAAACACGTGTTCTTGTCAACCGTTCTCCCGTCCCCTCTCCAAACAAGGAACGGCAGTTCATCCCCCGCTGAAAAGACGGGGGCTTTCCTGCTCGGCTTTCTTTAATGCGGGCGAAAATGTGCGTTGCCCCTGCAAGCTATAATATTTAGGGTAGAACGATGTCAGAACGTAACTCTTCAGGTGACACTATTGTTGACTCCTCACTGCCTGCGGCAGTTCGCAAGAGTTTTGTGTTGGTGGTGGGCTTTGTCGCCTGAGGCGACAAAGCCCACCACCAACACAAGGAGCGGATAACCACCAGCATATCGAAAGGAAAGAGATTTTATATGATGACGACTTCATTCTCCCTTACGGGATCCCATATTTCTGTTGAACAGGTACGCCAGGAGCACAACGAGGAATTAGAAGCAATTGCTCGCTACCGGCGAGTCACTAACTACCTTGCTGCTGCGCAGATTTATCTGAAAAGCAACGCCTTCCTTGAGGAACCACTGAAACCTGAGGATATCAAAGATCGCCTGCTGGGTCACTGGGGAACCAGCCCTGGCATCAACCTGATCTACGCTCACCTGAACTCCTTGATCCTGCGCTATGATCTGGATATGTTCCTGGTCACGGGGCCAGGACATGGTGCACCAGCGAACCTGGCGAACCTGTATTTGGAGGGTTCGTTACACGAGTTTTATCCCGAACTGACACTTGATAAGGCCGGGCTTGAAACATTCGTCAGGCGCTTTTCCTGGCCCGGTGGGTTTCCCAGCCACCTCTATCCTGGCGTTCCAGGGACCATCCATGAAGGTGGGGAATTGGGTTACGCGCTCGCAACCGCTTTTGGGGCTGCGATGGACAATCCCGACTTGATAGTTGCCTGTATCGTTGGCGATGGTGAAGCAGAGACTGGCCCCACAGCGACTGCCTGGCATAGCTATAAGTTTCTTGACCCGGCGGAATCTGGTGCAGTGCTGCCAATTCTGCACCTGAACGGCTACAAAATCTCCAACCCGACCATCTATGGCACCATGAGCGATGAAGAACTGCTGCAGCTGTTCACCGGCTACGGCTACCAGGTGCAGATCGTGGAAGGAGATGATCTAGATGCTGCCCTCTATGGCTCGATGGACTGGGCTTACCATGAAATCCGCCGCATTCAGGAAGCCGCCCGTTCGGGACATCCTATCCTCAAGCCTCAGTGGCCTATGCTGATTCTGCGTTCCCTCAAGGGCTGGACAGGGATTAAAGAGATCCATGGTGAGCCGATTGAAGGCTCCTACCGCTCCCACCAGGTTCCGGCCAATGATCTGAAGACCAATCCCGAATCTCTACAGCTTGTAGAGGGGTGGTTGCGCTCCTACCACATCGATGAACTGTTTGACGCAGAAGGGCACCCGAAGCCAGAGATACTGCGGCAATGCCCAAAGGGAGACCGTCGTATGGGCTGCAACCTGCATGCCTTCGGTGGGCGCATACGCCAGAACCTCGACCTCCCGGACATCTTCAAATACGAGGTACCTGTCGAGCAGGAGACCGCAGAACTGGAGGTCTTGCGAAAAGGTGACCCGGTAAGCAACGTCGAGCAGGTCGCTAAGTACCTGGCAGAGGTCATTCAACGCAATCCACATATCTTCCGTATTTTCAGCCCGGACGAATTGGAATCGAACAAGTTAGGGAACGTCCTCAGTGTAACTAATCGCGATTATCAGTGGCCCATTTCTCCGCATGATAGCCACATTAGCTCACACGATGGAAGGGTGATAGAAATTCTGAGCGAACACACCTGCCAGGCATGGCTCCAGGGATATCTTCTGACCGGTCGGCACGGGCTGTTCCCTTCCTACGAGGCTTTTCTGGGGATTGTGACCACGATGATGGATCAATTCGCCAAGTTCCTCAAGATGTCGCAGGAAATTCCCTGGCGCTTGCCTGTTTCCTCCCTGAACTACCTGGAAACTTCTACGCTCTGGCGGCAGGAACACAATGGCTTCTCACACCAGAGTCCCGGCTTTATCAACTCCATCTTGAATAAAAAAGCAGCTGTGACACGAGTCTATCTCCCACCAGATGCCAACTGCTTGATAAGCACCGTGGATCACTGCCTGCGGAGCAAGGAGTACGTCAACCTGGTGATTGCCAACAAGCAACCACAGCCGCAATGGCTTTCGATGAAGGAGGCGATTGCTCACTGCCGGGCAGGGGCTTCAGTATGGCAATGGGCGAGCATAGACGACGGCGTCAACCCAGATGCTGTGCTGGTGGGAATTGGCGATAACCCGACGCTGGAAGTTATGGCTGCGGCTCATATCCTCAGATCGGAGATGCCAGAGTTGCGTGTGCGAGTGGTCAATGTCACGGATTTGCTGGTGCTTGAGGAACATACGGCACATCCTCATGGGTTGGATGCGGAGATGTTCGATGCTTTGTTCACCTTTGATCGACCAGTGATCATTAACTTCCACGGCTATCCCTCGGCCATCAAGCAGTTGCTGTTCGACCGTCCCAACCTTCACAGGTTCCGCATCAATGGCTACCAGGAAGAGGGGACAACCACGACGCCATTTGACATGAATGTGCGCAACGGTACCAGCCGCTATCACCTCATCACGCAAGCGATTCGACTGGCAGCAGCCAACAACCCTCGGGTAGCAGCACGGGCCAGCGAGCGGGTGCATCACTATGAATACGTCCTGGCCGACCACCGCCGCTACATTCAAGAGAATGGGGTTGATCCAGAGGAGATCATGCAGTGGCATTGGAGCTAGGAAGTTATGAAGATACTAGTGATGAACGCGGGATCAAGCAGTCAAAAGAGTTCCCTGTACGAGCTAACCGATTCTTTGCCAGCGCTCCCACCCGCTCCGCTGTGGGAGGCACAGGCTGATTGGACACATTATCAAGGAGCTGCGGAACTTAAGGTTACGACTGCGAGTGGGGCATCTTTGGAAGAGGAGCGCAAGGTAGATTCACGTTCGGCAGTGATTGAGCATATGCTCAATACGCTCTGGAGTGGGTCAACCCAGGTTATTGCTCAGCCTTCAGAGATTGATATCGTTGGGCATCGTGTTGTCCATGGGGGGCCGGAGTATGAAGAGAGTACGTTCATCACGCCGCAGGTGAAGGCGGTAATCAAGCGGATGGCAATATTTGCTCCGCAGCACAACCCGGCAAACCTGGAAGGTATTGAAGCAATTGAGCAACTTCTGGGGACAGTGCCCCAGGTGGCTGTGTTCGATACCGCCTTTCATAGGCAGATTCCTCCTGTAGCCTCGGTCTATCCCGGTCCCTACGAATGGTTTGAACAGGGCATTAGGCGCTATGGCTTTCACGGCATCAGCCACCAGTACTGCGCTCAGCGTACTGCCCAGCTTCTGGGTCGAGACCTGGCATCTTTACGCTTGATTACCTGCCATCTTGGTAATGGTTGCTCTCTTGCCGCGATCAAAGATGGTCATAGTATTGATACCACCCTGGGCTTTACACCCCTGGAGGGTTTGATGATGGGTAGTCGCTCCGGCTCGGTTGATCCTGGCATTTTGATTCACCTGCTGCAACACGAGGGAAAGGATGCTGACCAGCTTGATTCTATTCTGAACAAGTCTTCAGGTCTGCTGGGAATTTCGGGCGTATCGAGTGATATGCGCCTGGTGCTGGCTGCAATGGACGAAGGCAATCAGAGAGCAAAGCTGGCTTTTGATATGTATGTGTATCGATTGCGCTTCTATATTGGGGCGATGCTGGCAGTTCTGGGGGGACTGGATGCCCTTGTCTTCGCTGCGGGAGTCGGGGAAAATGCTGCTGGCGTGCGGTCTGCAACATGTGAATCTTTTGGTTTTCTCGGTCTCAAGCTCAATCAGCAGAAAAATGCCAGATCTCCTGCCGATACGGATATCGCTACAGAGGATTCGGCTGTGCGTGTGCTGATCGTTCACACGCAGGAGGATTGGGAGATTGCTAAGGAGTGTTGGAAGCTGGGGCATTAGAGTCAATTTCGGCGGAGGCGTGAGAGAGTCAGGCCAAAGCACTTTACCTACCTCAATCTGGATGGTTTAGACCCTCTTGCTTTTTGATCAGCCAAATGCCAAAGACAAAAAATGGCGCATGTGCTTGCACCCGCTCATCCGAGAAATGCATGAAATCAACTGCTGGCTTGATCGAATCAAACTAATGATGCTCGTTAAGATCAGATACGTATGTCTCGCGAAGGATCAGCTTGTTGAAAAATTCTCAAGCTGAGTTGTTTGAAGAAAAGATGCCCATCACAATAGAGAATGATGGGCATCACAAAAGGGTGGCGCGTCCCCTCTCGTTTCTGCAACGAGCACGTGAAAGCGCGCATGACCAAAGACCTCGTACACAGTGAGTATGCCAACGAAGGTCACGCAACTCGCTCCTCCCGTATCTGCCCATGTTCTCAGCAGCAGGTGTACGTCGTCCAGAGCGAGGTACTAGACGAGTTCGTGTACGCATGCATAGATGCGAGCCCTCATGGTTAATGTTTGGCCATCGATCACCCCTTCCAGGACACACACGCTCCTATTGAGCCAGTGGTAGCGCTCATCTTCGGCCTCAAAGGTGGTGTGGAGCAGTTGCTTGCCTGTGTCGTCCTCAAAAAAGGTGCGGCCCTGCAAAGTAAACATGATCTGTGCCCCATCGTCGGTCATTATGACCCCATGGACGTCTGGCAACATCGCTCCGTCGCTTCGTCGATGGGGATGGTTCACCCAGCGCGCTTTTCCCTGTAGCTTGGGACCAGTCAAGATGCCGTCCCCTTCGCCATACCCAGTTCCTTCTTCACCGCCATATGGGCGAACCAGAAGAAATTTCCCTTCGTAGGCTGGCTCCTCGCGGTAGGCCAGTTCCATATCGCAGACATACTCAAGACGCATCTTGCAAACTCCTTTCGCTTCACGGTATGAAGAGTAGAGCTCCTGAATCTCGCATTGTAAACGAGACAACAGACGAAGCAGCAGCTCTGCGGCTCTCAGGGTTGTCCAGAACTCAGCGCCTCATTGTACGAATGGTGATGAACAATCTGACCATTACTGAACGTTACAAACCTGCCATGGCAGCCTCAATGGCACTTGGAAAACGCGTCTCGAAGTCCAGGAGTCCCACCCATGTAGGCCGAACAGCAATACGGGCCATTTGGGCAGACATCGCACGTACCTGTTCCAGCCAGGCATGTCCCTGCTCTTCACCGAAATAGCGCTCGGCTGACGCGGCGTACTCAGGAGAGACTCCCTCTACCGTCTCGACCCTGGCAATGCCTCGGATGAGCAGTGTCCTATACGGCCACTGGGTGCCATCAATCGTCAGGGCTACTTGTGTGTGGTCTGGGAGGACCTTCACCTTTGGCGCTTTGGGGGGTGAGCCAAGAACAATCTCCTCACCGTTCCAGTGAAACCAGATAGGAACAACGCGCGGCGTTCCGTCCTTCCAGGTATAAGCCAGCCGCGCTGGAATGGGGGAGTGGAGCAACTCTTGGGCAATCGGATGGTTCAGCAATGACAAGTCACCTTGTTTTGACGGCATGTCTCGCTCCTTTCTGTGCTTTCCTCTCTAAAAGAGGTGTTTGTGCTACAACGGAGATACGAAGGGGCCGACGTAAAAACAACAAAATGCGCGGAGGTCGATAGAGCCATTAAACAGTATACCTGAAAAACACAACAAAAACAATAAACGAGCTGTCTTTTTTCACAAAATACAAGAGATAAATGCTATGTAACACTTTCGGCCACAAAATTGAATGTATACTATGAACATGATCAGAAGCATCTCTAAGAGGGCAGAAGGATTTGCAGATGGAACCAGATATAGCTGAAGAGGTGGCCTATGTACCACCCGTCGCTGCTGCCTTCACCAAACAGCAATTTGCTGAGTTTTTTACTGACAATGTGGCAGCGCTTCTTGGTACCCTGCGCTCCTATGTACAACGTATGGGCCTTGCCAGGGGTGAGGAGGTACCAGCAGCAGCAGTTGAGGTGTTACAGGAGGTGGTCATTGAAGCACTTGATCACGCTGACCGCTTCAATCCCACGGGTCAGCCAATGGCGTGGCTTCTCGGTATAGCGACTAATGTCATCAAACGCAAAAAAGTTGAGATAGCCAAGCGTTCTCGGCGGGAACTATTTATTGGTGATCTCTTTACAACACAGCAAGAGCCTTTGAGCGAGAATGAACTGTTTGATCAGATCACATCATGTACATCCGCAGGGCCAGAGCAGGAGATGAAACTTCAGGAAGGAGAAAGCAATGAATGAGCAGCTAACCCCCGATATGCAGCAGCATGTCGAGGTATTGCATCGCTATATCTGTGCTATGGAGAGCGGCGATATCGATAGCATGACCGCTGTGTTGAGTGAGGCCGAGCAGGATCACGTGTTAGAGCGTATGATCCTGGAAGTCAATGAAGTCTATCAACACGAAGATCAGACGACAGTACAGCCTGCTGATGCCGCCCTGGTTCAGCAACTCCTCAACACCATGCCAGCAGTGAGAGCAGCCAGAACGGAGGAGATACCCGTGCAATCCCTGGCCAGGAACGATAGCCCGGCTCAGGGCGATCGCAAGGGATCGCCCCTACCCCATGTTGCCCTGAATACTACATCTGAGCCAGCAGAGGTGCTCAGTACCGCTTATCACCAGGCACCGCTGAAAGTATTAAAAGCAACCACTCAGGTATTGCCCGCAAGGAAGATTGCGTCGCAGAAATGGTATTATAGACGCCGCAACTGGATGGTCGCAGCGGTCGCCGCAGTACTGATTGCGCTGGTATTATTACCAAACAGTGGCGCGTTAGCGAATCAAATTCTTTCGTTCTTCCGTGTGCAGTATTTCCAGCCAGTACAGGTCACGAAGCAAGATTTAACGACGCTGTCCTCGCTTCCGATTCCAGGTCTGGATGATCTTGGCACCGTACAGATCCAACCTGATAGCCTGCAAACCCATCAGAACTTGACGCAAGCGCAGGCAGCGCAAATGGTCAACTTCCCCATCTTGCTGCCGCAATATCTCCCGAAAGGCATCCCCGATAGTCCTGTTTTTGGCGTCATAGATGGTGGCCATGGTACATTTACCTTCAGTGCAAGCAAGGCGCATGCTTACTTTGTGAAACATGGGTATGGTAATGTGAACATTCCGGCCAATTTAGATGGTGCGACCTTTGAAATCACGACTACCGCTGGCGTTGTGATTGCATATGGCAACCAGGCCAATACTCTATTCATGGTCGTAGAAGTTCCCAGCCCGGTTGTACGCGCCACAGGTAACGCCTCGCTACAGGATCTGCAGAATTTCCTGCTCTCGCTCCCAGGACTACCACCACAGCTTGTCACGGAACTCAAGCAGATCGATCTGAATAGCGGTGGATTCCCTCTGCCCATTCCTTCGGGAGTGGAGACACGCTCAGTCACTGTTCAAGGTACATCGGGATTGCTGCTTACCAGCAACATCTCTACCACCATTGAACAGATCAAGAAGTTCCCCGCTGGCAGTGCGGTCGTCTGGCAAATGCATGGCATCATCTATGCGCTAGGAGGCACCGTGTCAGATACCAACCAGTTGTTAAAATCGGCGAACTCGCTCCGTTAACAAACGGTAGAGAGACGGATAAATGGATAGATACAAATGAGCAGCAATTCAGCACTCGATAGGCGGTCGGGAAATCCCCGACCGTATCACGAGGAAACGCCGCCTATGAGCAATGGCTCCCGCTTGCCCGCCGTAGAAGTACAGGGATTGCGTAAGGTCTACCAGCCGATCATTGCGGTAGATGATATCAGTCTTGTCACCTACCGGGGAGAGGCGTTCGGCTTTCTTGGGCCAAACGGGGCGGGCAAGACTACAGTGGTAAAAATTCTCACCGGGCTGGTGGCTCCAACAAAGGGAACCGTGCGCGTATTGGGGCAGCCGGTCAATCACATGGAGACACGGCGGCGGGTTGGTTATTTACCTGAGTTCCCCTCTTTCCATCGCTGGCTCAAGGCGCAGGACTTCCTGGAATTTCACGGTCGGCTCTATGGTCTACGAGGGGCCATGCTAGAAAAACGCATCGGGGAAGTGCTGGGAATGGTCGGGCTGGCGGGACGCGAGAGCCAGAAGTTGGGCACATTTTCCAAAGGGATGCTGCAGCGTATCGGGCTTGCCCAGGCCCTCATCAATAAACCAGACCTGGTTATTCTCGACGAACTTGTGTCTGGACTCGATCCCGTCGGCCAGCGCGATATGCGCGAACTTCTGTGTGCACTGAAGGCCGACGGTACGAGTATCTTCCTCAATTCGCACCTGCTGGCCGATGTAGAAGCTATTTGTGACCGTGTGGCAATTATCAACCAGGGACAAGTCTTGAAAGTTGGTGCCCCTGCCGAGCTATTCGACAAGAAGAAGGTTTTCCAGGTGCGCGTCGATCCTGTAAGTGAGGAATTGCTCCAGCGCCTCAACGCTGTTGCGCTCGATATACAACGAGAGGAAGATGATCCATGCTGCCTGCTCATCGAGGTACAGCTTGAGGAGCAGGCGGCTGATATTGCAGACATCGTGCATGCCTGTGGAGCGCATCTCTACACACTGGCACCGCGCCGCCTCTCGCTTGAGCAACTCTTCTTCCAAACGATTGATGCCTTGAAGCAAGAAAAATAGCATCTGTTGAGGAGCATGTCATGGGATTGTTATTGATAGCCCGCTTCACTATTCAGGAGGCATTCCATCGCTGGCTCTTGCTGGCGATGCTGCTACTGAATTTATTGCTGCTGGCAGTTTTTGCGCTCATGCTCAACGCCGCCTACAGCGGGGTAGCTGCGCATGCAGGGGCTCAGAGTGACCCGCAGCTGTACTTGCTGGAATTTGATCTGACCATTGGCATTCTCTCAGTATGGGCAGTCTACCTGCTCAGTGGGGCGATGACCATCGTTTTGACGGTAGGCATGACCTCGGCTGAAATCGAGGCAGGCACCTTTGCTGTAATCGTATCGAAGCCACTGCACCGGGCGGAAATTATCTTCGGGAAGTGGCTAGGCTATGCGCTGATCCTGTGCGTCTACACGGCTATGCTGTTTTTCACCTTCCTGGGCCTTATTTACTGGCGAACAGGATACTTTCCAGAAAAGGCTCTGCCTGCGTTGGGTATGATTGAACTAAGCACGCTTGTATTACTTGCTCTCACGACTCTTGGCAGCACGCTGGTGCCTACTCTCGTCAATGGGGCCATTGCGATTATGCTGTTTATTGGTGCACCGCTCGCAAGCTTCGTACAGCTGATCACGACGGCGCAGAGTGAAACGACACAAAATATCACGACACTCGTCAACCTGGTGATCCCAACTGACGCGCTCTGGCATGGGGCTTCGTACTACCTGATCCCCTCTTTCATCTTCAACGTAATCCAGCAGCAAAGATTTCTAGAGAACTTGAACACGCCCTTTACCTCCACACAGCCTATATCCCCGGCGCTCTTTGCCTGGGCTGTGCTCTACTGCATCATTCTGCCAACGATTGGTGCGGTGCGTTTCCAGCGGCGCGATTTATGAAGCATTTTCTGCCGGATTTCTGGCATCAT
>WNGG01013676.1_pt1 | contig 24226 bp, 24 predicted proteins | sample 5400661 | NCBI WGS metagenome assembly WNGG01 (sample SAMN13153372, study PRJNA577476) | soil metagenome | isolation source: 100 cm soil or saprolite under Garry oak tree replicate 1 | place: USA:California | collected 2016-06-15
GCTCAAGCGCGTTTTACCTGTTTATATTGCTGTTCACCTGGCTTTTCTTATCCTCACCTACCTCGCAACGCTCTTTACCCTCCCGAATTTCTCGCCACAATCCTTGAGGCTCTATACCTTAGTGCACTCCTGGTATCGTTGGGACAGTGGGCATTTTGTGCTCATTGCTACCCAGGGCTACACACCCTGGTGGGAGACGGCCTTTTTCCCTCTCTATCCCTTGCTGGAAAGAGCAGGAGCGCTACTCATCGGTGATCCTTTCGTCGCCGGGCTGATCGTTTCAAATGCAGTGGGACTGGTAATGCTGGCTGTGCTGTACCGGCTGGTAGAGGAAGACTTTGACCAGGAATGCGCGTCTCGTACGGTGCTCTACCTCTCGGTCTTCCCCACCGCTTTCTTTTTTGCGGCTGGCTACAACGAGTCTCTTTTTCTGTGCCTTGTCCTGCTCAGCTTCTACCACATGCGCCATGGTCGCTGGTGGCTCGCTGGCCTGTTCGGTTTGTTCGCCAGTTTGACTCGCTCGGCAGGACTCCTGCTTCTTGTGCCGTTTTGTTATGAATACCTGCGCCAGCACTATTTCAAGCTGGAAAAGATACGCCTTGATGCCATCAGCGCTCTGCTTATTCCGGCAGGTATCGGCATCTTCGCGGGCTACTGCGCGTTCCAGTTTTATGACCCGCTTGCCTTTGTCCATGCGCAGGGCGTCTGGAGGCGCTCACTACGCTTTCCCTGGCATGGCGCTAAAGAAGCGATCACCTTCATTACTACCCATAGCGTGCTGAGCTTCAGCTCAATACACAATATGATCGATTTAAGCGCGGTCATGCTGATGCTCATCCTGGTAATACTCTGCTTTTGGAAGTTTCCTCGTCACCTGTGGGCATATAGCATATATGCTGCCACAACCTATCTGTTCTTCCTACTTGTCCCATCTACAGGAGATCATCCCCTGGAGTCCTTCTCGCGCCTGGCATTAGAGGTTTTTCCCGCGTTTATAGTACTTGCCATCTTTGGTAAAAAACAGCAGTTTCATCTCTACTACCTCGTGCTCTCACTGTCCGTGCAGTCTTTCATGCTCCTGCAGTTTTTAACCGGGCATTGGATTGTGTGATGGCCGTCCCTGGTCTCATACCTATCCTGCCTGTAAGCAGGGTTCGTAGAGGCAGGTTTACCGTGCCCCTTATGGGGTGTCCCCATTTCTCCTCTCCCTTCCTTCGGAAGGATGGAGATCTGACGCACTAATGCGAAACACTGACACTCGTGAGTGCAGCGAATTGGTTAGCTCCACGAGCGAGGCCAGCGATTGCTGCATCTGACGCATATGATGTGTGATTTCGCTGGTCATGCGTGAAATACCCTCAACTGACCTGGCAATCACTTGTGAGCCTTGCGCCTGGCTCTCGGCGGCCACGCAAATGTCCTGTACAAGATTCGCCATTTGTTCCGTCACGACACTGATCGCCTCTAGCGCGACGCCCGTTTGAGTGACCAGTTCTGTCTGCATCACCACCTGTCGTGTGTTCTGTTCCACGCTCAATGCAACGGTAGAGGTCTCTTGCTGGATAGTGCGTATGCGCGCTGCCACCTTGCGTGCCGCCTCCGCGCTATGCACTGCCAGTGTACGAATCTCCTGCGCTATCAGGGCAAAGCCTTGACCTTGCTCGCCTGCCCGTACTGCTTCAATCGCTGCATTTAATGCCAGTAAGTTCATGCGCGCTGTCAAATCGCTGATGGTGAGTACGGTATCGTTGATTTCTTGCCCACTTTCGCCCAGTCGCTTCATTACGCGAGCGGATTGCATCGTCACCTCGCGTACCTGTCCCATACCATCAACCGCACGGTCCACTGCACTCTGGCCCTCTAGCGATACATCCATTGCTTCCACTGCTACCTGCGAAATCTTCCCGGCCCGCTCTGATATGGAGTGCATCGTAGCCGCCATCTCGTCGATCACGTGGGAAATATTGTGTACTTGCTGCTCCTGCTGGCTGGCATCGTGTACCAGCACATCGGAACTCTGTTGCACCTCGGTGGCATGCTCATCAACCGCCTGCGTCACCACCTGCACATCCCCGAGGATCTCACTGATTTCACTTACCATCTCGTTGATGGCATACGCGACCGGCTGTAACTTCTCGTGCGAGGAACGCACACGCACACGCAGGTCTCCCTGTTGTATCCGTTCCAGGTCTCGTCTTAGTACAACGATTGCCTCTTCCAGCGCCAGCCGCTCGGCTTCGCGTTCTTGAAAGATACGTGCATCGTCTATAGCAAGCGCAGCCTGGTTTGCAAAAAGTTCCACCACCTCGATGCTCTCCAGCGTCGGTACTTTGCCATCCTCTGGATCATCCAGGGAGAGAAAGCCCAGTAGTTTTTTCCTGTCACGTGGACTAAATAATGGCACAAGTAAGGAATCTTCTGGATGCCAACCTCCCGGCGCATAGTCATCAACGGTCTTATCTATAGCTGTCACAATGTTCCCATAGACATAAGCGTGTTCATGTGAAATAAAATAGCTCTGGCTGATACGAAAATTTGGGCGCATGAGCCCCAGCAACTGCTCAACCGTCATCCGCGACTCTCGTACTATGCGCTCTGCTTCAGCAGAGGCCCCCGCAAGAGCGACAGGCAATACATAATCACTTCCCTCCTCAACTAAATTGATCACCAGAATACGAAAACCGGTGCAAGCGCTGATGGAAGTAACAATCTGCTGGAGCACTTCATTCAGGCCCATCTCAGCCCGCAAGAGATTGCCCAGGCGGATCAGTTCTTTGATCTGCTGGGCGCGCCTGCGTGACTCGTGTTCGGCTTCAGCAGTCAGCCCTACAGCCGGTAACTGCAACGCCTGGCTATCCACAGCCGGGGATGGTTCGCCGTGTTCATGTACGCCTTGCAGCCGCTCGGTGGCAGGGCGAAAACGCACGCGCAGGGGAACTGACCAGCTTTGCGACTTCTGCTCTGACATTGGCCTACTTCCTTAAACTCGATATTGCGCATAATATCCTCGCAATGTGCGTGGGATGCGACCAGCGAGGTAAGTTCCTTGTGGCTGGTGCTCCTCCTGCTCCACGTGCCCCCGCCGGTGAAAGAGCTCTACCAATTCACCCTTGGTATAGGGAATAGTAACCTCTACCTTCTCCATCCTGTCAGCCAGGACCTGGGCAATTTTCCCGCGCAAAGTATCCAGCCCGGACTCCCTGAGGGCTGATACTGTCACTGCGTTTGCATAAAGTGAAGTATCAATCTCCGCCGCGTCGTCGAGGAGATCGCTCTTGTTAAGCGCTGTAACCCGTGGTTTCTCATTCACCCCCAGCTCTTGCAGGATATCGTTAACCGTCTCACTCTGCTCGATAGCGTTTTCATGGCTGATATCCACTACCTCCAGCAGCAGGTCGGCATCAGTCACCTCTTCAAGCGTCGCCCGAAAAGCTGCAATCAGCCTTGTTGGCAGCTTCTGAATGAAACCCACCGTGTCTGTGAGCAGTACTTCTTGATTCCCCGGTAAGAGCAAATGGCGGGTAGTCGGATCAAGTGTGGCGAAAAGCTTGTCCTCCACCAATACCTCCGCCTGGGTAAGTGCATTGAAGAGGGTTGATTTGCCAGCATTGGTATAGCCAACGACCGCCACCACCGAGATGGACTGCGAGGCACGCTGCTCACGATGCAGCGTACGCTGCTCGCGCACCCCCTCGATCTCTTCCTGTAGCTCTGCAATACGACTGCGAATGCGGCGGCGGTCAATCTCCAGCTTTGTTTCACCCGTTCCGCGTACGCCGATGGCCCCCCCGACACCTCCCGCCCCTGCACTGCGCGAGCCGCCACCCAACCGTGAGAGTTCTATGCCCCGCCCGCTTAATCGGGGCAGGCGATACTCTAGCTGGGCCAGTTCTACCTGCAAGCGCCCTTCACGGGTGTGGGCATGCTGCGCAAAGATATCGAGAATAAGTGCTGTGCGGTCTATTACGCGCGCATCCAGCAGCTTCTCCAGGTTTCGCTGCTGCGAAGGCGAGAGTTCATCGTCAAAAATCACCAGGTCGAGCCCCAGGTGTTTCCTGAGATCGCTGAGTTCTTGTGTGCGCCCCTTGCCGAGATATGTCGCGACATCGGGATGGCGCAGTCGCTGTATCATCTTTCCCACAACCTCTGCACCTGCAGTATTTGCCAGCGTACCCAGTTCACTCAATGAGTCTTCAGCGCTCCATAGCCCTTCATTTTCCTCGCTTTCAACAGCCACAAGATAGGCGCGCTCGAGCTCGCCATGGATGCTCGTTTCGCTTAGACGATCCCGCTTTGCCGTATATACCTCCGCTTATCTCCTTTTTCTGCCGCTCACTGGTATAGGCGTATTGTAGCATCAGAACGAGAGAATGCAAGCCCTGGCAGTTTTTGTGTGGCCCAGCGCTTGCATGTTTGTGTCCGAGCCATGTCTTGTATCCCTAGAAAGGTCAATGTAAGCAACTATCATTTGATGCCTGAGGCCTTGGTGTTCAATGGGTAGGTCCGGGAACAATCGTTTTTAGCGCTGGCAAGGTTTTGATAATGAAGCTATTCACTCGCGCAAAAAGGCTATTTGTCACCGCTTGATTGTAGAAATCGTGCCATTGCTTAAACTGTGGCACGTTGATGCCAACACCAGGGATAATATGCGTCGTCTTCGTAATGGTATCCTGAATGCCGCCTAAAAAGGAGCCCAGGACTGCCAGCAAAACCACCCACAATAGCCAGGCCTCTACAAACCCAAGCACCGCCCCGAGCAACTCGTCTCCAAAGCCAATCACTGGCACCTTACGTAAAACTCCGCGCACCATGGTCGCAATGATGTGTATGACCAGAACAGTAGTAAAGAACAGCACAATATACGAGATGAGTGGCGTCCCAGAAAGGCCATTCTGGGCAAGGAACCGCGTAAATGGCGGTCCAAACACATACGCCACTGCGAAACCGATCGGGATCGTCAGCAGGTTGATGAGGCTGACAACAGCACCATTACGAAAGCCATTAAAAGCAAGCAGAATAACGGTCGCGATGAAGAGAATGTCGACCCAGTTGAATGTAGGCATGTTTTTCGTACCTCCTGCGCCTCTTGTTCCGCTCTGTTTTACTACCTTTCAGAACACCATCTACAACATGCCCAGGAGAGCGGACAGGTAAGCTTATTGATAGATGAGCCTATTATCTCATATCCAAAGACGTTGTAAAACAATTGGATGTAACGATGAGAATGTTAGATGGATCACATCAATCGTTTTTGCGCTATACACTCAAGCTCTGACCGTTTATTCGCATAGGCGGAGCTATCTCAAGTCCAGGGGTAGACACAGGGCTTTCCAATGCTCTCTGTGAGGCCCCACCCCACCCCTTTTTTTGGGAGTGTGCCGTGTCGGGCGGAGCCCGACACGGCACACTCCCCCATTTTCTGGGGTGGGGCGGCCTTCGCAGAGGGAAGCTGGCGAGCATTGGAAAGCCCTGGGGTAGACAGAAGCAACGTAGAAAGGATATCCAAGGCCATGAAAAACCCTGATGTCCATGATAAGCCTATACCCAACTTGCGCTTGAAGCGTGAGCGCGAACTAAGAGGTTGGTCGCAGGCTGATCTCGCTGAGAAGGTGGGATGCGATACAAAAACCGTAGGCCGGTGGGAAAGTGGTGATAGCATCCCCCGTCCATACCATCGCCAGCCGCTCTGCGAAATCTTCGGGAAGAATGCTGAGGAACTTGGCTTGATCGGGGAAGATGTCCTGTCTCTGCCGCATCATCCTGGGGAAACACCGCCCGGTGAATCTCAAAAAACGCCAATAGATTATAAACCTGCTGCGGGTTCTTCCTCATCTGAAGGTACGGGTGGAAGGACTACATCATCCGAATTTGACAAATCCCGGCCACCCCAACAAAACACCTCGCGCTCGCAGCATACGCGTAGAGTGGCCCTGGGGGCGCTAGTTGTTTTGGCTATGCTGATCAGCTTTGCCGGTATTAACGCGTACTTTAGTGCTTTCAGGCACATTAAACCCGGAGGTGAATGGATCAGCCCGTTGAATGGACAGGTAGTCGGCAAAGTTGTTCATTTCGCCGCGTATGCCTTCCCCACACATCCAAACGAACCGCTCATCGACCGTGTAAATTTCACGGCATCGTGGCAAGGAGTCGATCCTCGCGAATGGAAAATTGCCTGCACTGCTATGCCGCCTGCCCCAAACGACGTCTTCTCCTGCAATGCAGACCTCAGCCTGCTGAGTGCTGTTGCCGGTCCACTGCGCATCAGCTTCGACGTGTACGACAAGGCAGGGAACGCGAATCTTGCCCCCAACGGCGAACATACCATCACATATGCGCCCTGAATGCTGCATGGCAAAATTTCCGCTTTCGTTGAGCCGCCCGGTATCTATTACGTATGAAAGGTCGAACATAGCGGATACACCCTCGACAGAGCATATTCGCTATGCTACACTGCTTATACGGTAGGAGATCGTATGGGGCGCTGGGACCGCACGATGAAGCAGCTCTTTGGCATCAAACCGCAAGACTTTGTGTCGTGGCTGGTGCCCGAAGCCGAACTCATCCACGAATTGCCGGAGGAACTACATAGCCGGGATATTGAGACCGACAAGTTGTGCAGGATACGCCTGAATGGCCAGGAATTGTTGTTACATATCGAATTTCAACGGCGTTCCGAACTCAAGATGGCATGGCGCGTCTGGGAGTATAATGTACTGGTGACTCTTGCGTATGAACTTCCAACGCTCTCGTTCGTAATCTACTTGAAAAAGGACAGCAAGATTGCCGAATCGCCTGTCGTCTGGGCTTTGTCCATCAGCCAGGAGATTCATCGTTTTCACTTTCAGAACATTAAATTGTGGGAGGTCGATCCCGATGTTTTAAGGCATGGAGGGCTGGTGGGACTGTTCCCGCTCCTGCCACTCACCCAGGCGGGTATTCGACCCGAAGTCGTTGAAGAAGCGATAGTACGAGTACAGAAAGATGGAGGAGAAGCAGTTCCCGACCTGCTCTCGTTGACATATCTGTTAGCAGAACTCGTGTGTGAGAATGACAATGATCTTCTCTGGCTAGATAGGAGGTTTGCCATGCTCTACGATGTGCTCCAGGAATCCAGGGCTTATCAGAGGATTAAACAAGAGGGAGAATTACAAGCATTACACCGGACGTTACTTACGGTCATTCAGGCACGTTTCCCTGGGATCGTACAGTTGGCGACTAAACGAACTGCTGAAATTCACGATCCAGCAACATTGGAAACCCTGATCCTAAACCTCAGTCTTGCTCAAACACTAGAAGAAGCCAGGCAGTACATGCTCGCGCTAGACGAGGAACAGGAAAGCTAACCTCCATCTCAATGGAACGCTTCGTGCTATAATGAAATCCATGATCGTAACACCAACAACATCAAACTATGCCAGACACAAAACCGATCTGCTTGCATTCACGTTGCCGGAACTACAACAATGGTTCGTTGAGCGAGGTGAGCCAGCGTTTCGCGCCAAACAGGTCTTTGGCTGGCTATACCAGCGCCTTAGCACCGATTTTGCAGAAATGACCAATCTGCCTCAAGCGTTGCGCGCTCAGCTCGCAGGAGAGGCCTGCATCGGCCCGATGGTTGTGCGCAGCGAGCTACATTCTAAAGATGACCGCACACGTAAGATACTACTGGAACTCGCTGATGGCAAATTGATCGAGTCCGTGCTGATGCTCTATCCCCCCAGCAGCGAGAGCGGACCACGTGCCACCGTCTGCGTCTCCACACAGGCAGGCTGTGCCTTCGGTTGTACTTTCTGCGCTACCGGGCAAATGGGCTTTGATCGTCACTTGAGCGCGGGCGAGATTGTGGCCCAGGTGTTGTATTTTGCTCGTGAACTACGTTCCGCCCCCTGGACGGCAGCAGGCCTCCCAGGCAGTAAACCCATCGATCATGTCACTAACATCGTCTTGATGGGTATGGGAGAACCCCTCCATAACTACGATAATGTCTTGCGAGCCCTGCGCATCTTGAACAGCCCGCAGGGTTTCAACCTGGGCGCCCGGCACATGACCGTTTCTACCGTCGGGCTTGTTCCCGCCATTCGCAAGCTCAGTCGCGAGCCGCTGCAGGTCAATCTCGCCATCTCCTTGCACGCGCCGACCGATGAGCTGCGCGGCCAGACCATGCCTATCAATCGTAAATACCCTCTTGAAGAACTACTTGCCGCCTGCAAAGAGTATATTGCCGCTACCAGGCGACAGGTCACCTTTGAGTACGTGCTGCTTGCCGGAGTGAATGATACCCCTCAACATGCCCACCAGTTGGGAGAGCTTCTTGCTCCGTTGCAGCAGCTCGCCCATGTCAATTGTATTCCGGTCAATGTCACCTCTGCCGACTACAGGCCTCCCGGCCCCGAGGCCATTCGCGCCTTTCGCGACCTCCTCTTCGAGCATGGCGTAAGCAACAGCGTGCGCGCCGAGCGCGGTGATGATATCGCCGCCGCCTGCGGCCAGCTAAGAACTCGCTTTGAGAAGAAGCGCCGTGACACGATCATAACACAGGATTTATAAGGTGTTGATGTAATGAATGAAATTGCCTCGCTCTTAGGAGAGCTTGTCGCAATCGACTCCATTAATCCCGACCTGGTGCCGGGCGGCGCAGGTGAGGCCGCAATCGCTCGCTTTGTGGCTCACTGGCTCGAACGTGGCGATGTAATCCTCACCGCCGTCTCAGATGAAGAATATGCCAGCATGGGCACCGCTTCTATTGTTAAACGCTGGCACGCGGATGCTGCTATCGTGACTGAACCCACCGGGCTAGAGATTTGTATTGCACACAAGGGCTTTATCTGGCTAGAGATAGAGACCAGAGGCATCGCTGCTCATGGCTCGCTGCCCGACCTTGGTGTCGATGCCATTGTGAAGATGGGCAAAGTCCTCGTGGGCCTGGAAGAACTGGATCGCTCGCTGCGCTCGGCTCCTTCTCATCGCCTCCTGGGCAGTGGTTCTCTTCATGCTTCCTTGATTTCGGGCGGCCAGGAACTCTCAAGTTATCCAGAGCGCTGCATCTTGAGCGTAGAACGCCGTACCGTTCCCGGCGAAACAGCACAGGATGTCGAGTCACAGGTACGCCAGATCCTCGACCAATTGGCAGCGTCCGATACCGCTTTCAACGCAGCGCTGAGAACAACCCTGCTGCGCGAGGCATTTGAAGTATCCCAGGATGAACCCATCGTGCAGGCCGTGCGCCGCCATGTAGCTGCTATACCTGGTCAAGAACCAGGCATTATTGGTGCGACGGCATGGATGGATTCTGCCATCCTCAGCGCTGCTGGCATTCCAACCGTCATCTTCGGACCTGGAGGCGAAGGAGCGCATGCTGTTGTCGAGTGGGTTGACCTTGAGCAGGTGCAACGCTGCGTCGAGGTGCTGGTTGCAAGCGCTGAAGAGTTCTGTGGCTGATGGCTCACACTATGCAGGAACTACAACCCGTAATCTCTGATTGGCCATACGTGCATACCCTGGTGTCTGTCCACGAACCTCTCCATCTAGCGTCATATCTTGTGGATCAACATTCGTCGCTATAATCACGCCGCGCGCCTGGACGTGATGGATGCCAGGAATGTACGACAACTCTGCCTGATTCAGCGCTGGGTACTGCTTATGCCAATCTGCCGGACCTGTTGAGTGCCCTACCTCGTGGTTGAAAATACGTCCGATCGCTGCCCTCAACATACCCAGATCAATATCATCTATGACAACGATGTCCAGTAAGCGGTCCCACAGGCTCGCTCTTGGAATTGCCAGTTGCCGCGGCCCACCAAAAATAGGAGCGTTGATAACCGTTACCTGGAGCGCCCTGGCACGTTGCGTAGGCATTTCATAGCTGAGTGCCGGTGCTGTCCATCCCGCTGCAACTGCTGTCGGCTGCAGCGCTAGCCCCTCAAAGCGCAGTTCCATATCCAGTGCCATATGGTGCTTCAATACGTCGATGGCGGCAACAGGATAAGTCAGCTTCCCGAAACGCTGCCGCGTAGCCACATTGGTTGCCAGGCGAGCAAACTGGACGTTCATTCCTATAGTCAGCGCATGGGCAAAATATCCATGTTTTTCTGATGTTACGCTTATTGGTACAGGTTTGCCTTGCTCGGGACTGGCACTGTGCAGGGCCTGTTCAGCAGGTTGTGCTATACCGATATCCACCTCTACCTGCCTGCCCTGGGCAATAATTTCCGCCGCCTTTTGTACATCTTGCGGAATATCCAACGAGCGTGCTACATCATTTGCTGTCCCAAGCGCGAGTATGCCTAGCGGGAGACCACATTCGGCGATATGTGTAATCACTCCTCCTACTACACCATCTCCCCCGGCAGCTATTGCTATATCAATGCCCCTCTCCATCCAGGTTTGCCCCTGGTCTGGTAAACCATCCAGGCTTGCTATAGAAATAACATCGACGACATCTATGCCCGCCTGTTTCAAGTAGTCGAGAGCTGCTGATAACTTATCTGCCCGGCCTGTATGTGGGCTGCGTATGACAAGTACCCTGGACATATTCCCCCATTACTCCTGTTTGCTAGATCGCGCTCACTTCTATTATAACTTATTAGGAAGTAGAGTACATAATGCTTCAGTTGCTTCAGTAGAACATGCATGCTATACTTCAAACAATAAACACCAGGACACGGGTGAGAAAGGGAAAAAACCGCCTGGAACCCGTTTGTTTTTGTACAAAGCAATTAGTACCACAAATTTCTGCAAATCATGGCGATTGCCGTATTATGAAATAAGAACACCTGGAAATAGATAGCTTCCTGATAACGGAGTGCGTGGGTCGAGCGTAGTGGCACCCCTGCAAGTGCTAAACCTATCATATTGGGGGCATGAGATGTTTATTGGCAAGATCGTCAAATCTGACTCACACATCAACTACGTCTGCCAGATCTATGGACCTCGCGAGGTAGAAATCGAACCCGGCCCGGCGGATTACGCCTTTGGCCGTTTCGTACGTGTAGCGCTTCGTTCCGAGCAGCCCGATGATCCCCACTCCGATCTGAACCTGGCCCTGGGTATCAGCCATGAACCTAAAACCTATGCCATTGGCGTGATCTATGATACTATCCTGCTCAACCCAGCCTTCGGCTCGCTTGGGCCACGCCTCTCTAACGAGACACAAGTGGAACTCTTCTCGCCCGATTACATCTCAGAGAAAGCAGTCCTGATTTATGTGATGGTCCTCGGTATCATAGAACAGCGTATGAATCCCGGCGGCGAGGCTGAATTTCTCTCGACAATGCATGGTGTACCATTACTATCACTAGAACTAGGAAGCGAAATCGAAACCATGACCGACGCGGAAGTCCGTGCCTTCCATTTCTTTAGCGACCAGCCTGAACCCAGCAAGCGGGAATATCTACACATGGGCTACCTGCCACATATCATTGCCCAGCGTAACAGCCTGCTGCCAATGGTCACGTTGCGTATTATTGATCAGTTAGAACGTCTCTTCCCGCAGAATCTCCCGCTGCTCTCGATTGTAAAACGCAATTTTGCCTGGCGGCTGAAGGTAGAAACAACTGGATAACTTCACGAGGTCTCAGCATGATTGATCCAAATGCTCGCGCGCGCACCAGGTTCAGGCCCGTAGGCATTACGAAAGGGCCGGGCGAAACCACGCATGAGTATACCTTCGTCTCCCGTGACGACGAGCAGGTTCTCAAAAACGGCGAATACGTCTATTACGAACTCTCCGAATCCGGCGACGACGGACTCTCAGAAACATGGGAGCCATCCCAACGTGCCTTCTCACGCCGGGTACTTGGTCGCATCATCAAACGTGTGCCTTTGCAGCTTTACCCGGACACCTTTCTGGCCGAGCCCGAAATATCACCTACTGAAGTAGCCGCTATGGTGGGCTACGATGCGCGTGCCAACGAACTGTTTGAACTGCACGTCGCCATCATGGGCTACTACGAGGAAGCGACTGGCTCATTCATCAACCCCTGGATTCCCCCACAATCGGGGAAACAAATTTACCTGGCGGATGACGAAATGCTAACTCGTATCCTCAGCCGCAAACAAGCGTCGCAGCCCGGTTCCGCGACAATTGGCTCGCTGCTCACACGTGCGCATAGCGCAGTGCCCATCGTCCTCAGCGTCAAGGACTTCGTCAGCACACATCTCGCCATCATCGCCAGTACTGGCGCTGGCAAAAGCTACCTCGCAAGTGTCATCATCGAAGAACTGATGCAGCCTCATAACAAGGCCTGTGTCCTGATTATCGATCCTCATGGGGAATACAGCACACTGGACCAGATTGCCAACCACGATGAGTTCAGTGAGAACAGCGCTGGCAGGAGTGGCGCTTACCGGCCTCAGGTCAGAGTCTATAAGCCTGAGCAAGTCAAGGTGCGCATCTCCACGCTGACTATGGGCGATATGCGCCATCTTTTGCCCGAGATGACAGAGAAGCAGCAGTATCTGCTGAGCCGGGCTCTACGCAAAGTCGCAGAAACCAGGAGAGGTTCTCCCTGGAGCGTAGCTGATCTCAAGGCTGCAGTCAAAGCCGTCTCGAAGCAGAAAGGCGATGAAGATAGCGAGGGTGCAGACGATTCAAGCACGGTACATGCATTAACCTGGCGCATTGATCAGCGTTTCGTCGATAGTTTCACCTTTGACGATATGCAGCACCTGGACCTGCCGGAGATATTCAAACCGGGACAATGTACCGTATTGCAACTCAACGACATCGACGAGCGTGATCAGCAGGTCGTCGTGGCGACCTTGCTGCGTCGCCTTAATAAAGCGCGCATGGAGACCGAGCGCGGCAAAGCCCATTCAGGCGAATTTTACCTGCCTTATCCCGTCTTTGTGCTCATCGAGGAGGCTCATCACTTCGCTCCCAGTGGCACCGAAGTCGTCTCAACGGCTATTCTCAAACAGGTGCTGGCCGAAGGGCGAAAATTTGGCATAGGCGTTGGCCTCATCAGCCAGCGCCCCGGCAAACTCGATGCTGATGTCCTCAGCCAGTGCCAGACGCAATGTATCATGCGTATCGTCAATGAAATCGACCAGAAAAGCGTTGCCGCCGCCATTGAAGGTGTTGGGCGCGACTTGCTGGATAACCTGCCTGCGCTCTCCAAAGGACAGGTCATCGTTGCGGGAGCAGCGGTCAACACACCCCTCATCTGTCGCGTGCGCTCGCGTGTTACCAGGCATGGCGGTGAAAGCAAGGACGCGCCGGATATATGGCAGAAGTACTTTGGTCCTGAAGCCCAGGAGAGTCGCCGTCGCAGCGAAGCCCCCCTGAACGGCAATCAGGGCTTTAATTTGTTGAGATAACCATAAATGACCAATCGTACAGCATTATACACATTGCTGGTGCTGGCGCCCCTGGCCTGGGGAGGCTTGCTTCTCTTCACACGCTTTGTTCCTCCGCATACTCTACTGGCATTTGCAGCGTTTTTTATGTTGCTCACTGTCGCGCTTATCAGCACCTTCTCACCCCTGGCGTACTTGATCAGTCTCCGCTTTCTCGCCTCGCGGCTCTACCGGGCCACTGTCCGCCACGCTCTCCGCCAGGGTGCTCTGCTCTCGCTTTGCATTGTCCTCAACCTCGTCTTATGCGCACTCCATAGCTGGAGTATCTTTACTGCAGTAGTCATCTTCGTTGCGGCTATCGTAATCGAGGTCCTGTCACTGGCACGCAAGTAAAGAGAAAGATGATCGGCATGCGCTTCCTGATCCTTCGCCCTGGCGCCATCGGCGACACCCTCCTCGCTTTTCCCGTGCTTAGAGCTTTGCGAGCACAATATATACATCCTCACGTCACATTTGTAAGCAATGCCAGCGTATTGCCCCTCGCGCTTGCCTTCGGAGTCGCTGAGGAAGCGTCGGACTACGAGCATATCCAATGGAGTGAATTGTTCTCAACCCATGGCATCCACTCTCCTACCCTGCAGAACCTGCTGCACCGTATCGATAGTGCTATTTGCTGGCTGCGCGATCCTGAGGGGATGGTAGAACATAACTTACTCATGGCTGGTGTCAGGCACGTGATCGTCGCCCCCGGTCGTCCGCGGGAGAGCCTGCATATTGTGGACTACCTGGCACGGACAATAAGCTTGCCCAGGCCCGTGGGAATACATACGCCCTTCACGCTGCCTGGACCAGGTGCAACATATCCTGATAAAACGGTTGCCATTCATCCTGGCAGCGGCGGCGCCAATAAATGCTGGCCCGCCCGCCATTTCGCCGCCATTATTGAGTGGCTATGGAATCTAACTGGACAGATCTACTCGGTGCTCTTACTGTCAGGGCCCGCCGATCAAGAACGCATAGGTAATATACTAAGCCGGCTTACACTACGCGAGCCGGCAATGCTCAAGATAATGATCAACGAACCATTGCTGGCTGTTGCGTCTCAACTGCAACAGTGCAGGTGTTATCTTGGCAATGACTCCGGTATTACCCACCTGGCGGCGCTGCTGGGTATTCCTACTATCGCCCTCTTCGGACCAAGCGACCCCACTACCTGGCGGCCAGTGGGGCCGGAAGTGATAGTTATACGAGAAACCACACTCGAGCAGTTAAATATAAATATGGTGATGGATGCGCTCAACGCTGTCTTAGGTGTATAATGTACCCGAACTAGTAGGCCTTTTGGCATAGAAAACTATACATACAGCGATACGTACAGTATATGTTCGCTCCAGTCCCAGACTCTGTGGGCATACATTAAGGGTAGGCAAAAGCCGAAGGTGTGTATGCCGTGACAACCTCATTGAACAGTCGCGAGGAGCATATGACTCCGGCAGGAGGTTTTACCAACAGTATGCATGTCTATGTACGCAACCAGGATGGCATGCCGCTCATGCCCTGTACGCCCGCCAAAGCGCGCAAACTCTTGCGAGCAGGCAGGGCGAAGGTGGTTGAGCGTTGCCCATTCACCATTCAGCTCGGCTGGCCGTGCGAGGGACATGTCCAGGAAGTGACCCTTGGCATCGACAAAGGAAGCCATGTGATCGGCATGTGTTGTGTGGTCAATCATGAGAGCTTGCTCACTGCCGAGATGCATCACCGCCTGGATGTGAAAGAGAAAATGGAGGCACGGCGCAATCATCGTAAGAACCGTCGTGCGCGGAAATGGCACCGCGCCCCACGTTTTCACAATCGTGCATCCAGCAAACGGAGCGGACGGTTGCCACCCTCCGTGAAGGCCAACGTGGAGGAGGTGATCCGCGTGGTGAAGCAGATTCCCTTGCCGATTCGTCAGATCTGCATTGAAGATGTCCAGGTCGATCTTGCCAGGTTAAACAATCCCACTCTCCGTGGTTCGCAGTATCAGGACCCCACACGGCTGGATGAGAACCTGCGCATCGCCTGTCTAATGCGCGATGGGTACTCCTGCCAACAGTGTGGCAAACACGACGTACGTCTAGAAGCTCACCACATCATCTTTCGAGAACACGGTGGCAAGGATACGCTCGCCAATGTGCTGACGTTGTGTGAAGCATGCCATCACCAGCTGCACCAGGGGAAGCTGTCCCTCAAGGTGATGGGGGTGAGCGGGCATCTTGACCAGATCGCACAGCGCACCATGCAAGGGAAAGCGTACCTGTATGCCACGCTTGGACGTACGATCTCGCTTTCCACAGTCTTTGGGTACGAAACCGCCGTCTACCGCAAGCACCTGGAACTGCCGAAAACCCACCTCATTGATGCCCTGTGTATCGCCACGCTTGCAACAGGCGAGCAGGTTCGCGTTCCCCAGACGAACGTCTACCAGATTGGGTTTCGCCCCCGGCAAACCCGGCGGCGGTATCATGATCTGCCGCGCAAAGGCCAGGGGCGCGTCCGGTATCAAGTCAACGACGAGTTAGAAGGCTTTCGCAAAGGGGATCTCGTTCGGGTCAAGGGCAGGTATGTCAAACAAGTGAACTCGATCTATTCCAACGGCTATCTGGCGTTTCAGCGGGTCAAAGGAGAACCGTTTCAAGCTCGGCCCAAGGACTGTCGGTTACTTGAACGAGGACGCACCGTTGTCTGGGAAAAGGTGGCATAGAAGACCATGATATGCCAGAAAATGCCATATTTCAAAAAACAGGTTACGATACTGGGTAATTGAAACGACGCAGCCGTGAGTCCTTATCATTAGATTCACGCAGGAGGAGCAGTCAATGATAGAGCAACCAAATACGCAGGAGCAGAGGCCTCGACCAGGACGGCTGGTCCTTCCTGTACATCCCGCTGAGGAGCAGGGCGTGAATATCGGCCAGTTGCCACCAGCTGGGCCGTCGCAATATGCTCATTTTGCTACAACATCCAAGATGCCGCCTATAAGGTCTTGATGATAGCGGTAGCGGCGGTAGTGCTCTCAGGAATCCTGTTTATGGCCCTGGGCTCTGCTTCACTTTTACAGGGCCTCGGCTTCCTCTCACAGAATGTCATAGTGCCTCAGAATCCATCAGCAGAAGCCCGTGTTACAGGTACCGTCGATCTCCACCCCACATTTCCCACTCCAAGTGGGGGCAATGGGACCAGCAAAAGCAGTCAGCCTCCTCCTGGCTCTTCCTCCTACCTGCCCCCTACGTCAACCGACTCTACTCCTACCCCACAGCCGACTGCATCTGCCCAATTGACTGTGCAGATTACGAGTATTCCATCTCAAGTACCCAATCGCAGCACCGTATTGGTAAGTGTCACTACCAGCGAGCCACAAATTGATGTCAAGTTGCAGGTCTACTACAATGCTCCACCCTACACCTATACCAGCATTACACGTACGACCGATGGTGGCGGGAATGTAACTCTTCCCTGGCGTGTGCAGGTCACTGCACGTGGAATTGGCAGTATAGCCGCAATAGTGCAGGCAGTTGCCACAGATCAGAATGGTCAACGTGTCGTTTCTCCAGCTGTTAAGGTAATAGTAATCACCTCTGGTGCCGGCGGGTGAAGTTTTTCGCTTCTTGTGCGTATAATAGAAAGGTGCCGCAATACCCCCGGGCATTCCTGTCCTCCATACAGGACGCCCGCGATATCCCTTTGTTTGTAGATTGAATACATAGCCTGGTATAACTGTTGTATCTTAAGACATGGCTTGTCCTATCGCAGTCGCGCCATAATACATGCTCTAAGGACTCCGCATGACACAGACAGATGAAATCCGCCAGGTACAGGAAGCCACCCGTTCCATGCGCCAGAATATCAGCCGCGTGATGGTGGGTAAGGAAAGCGTGATCGATCTGCTCATGGTTGCGCTTCTCTGTGAAGGACACGTTCTTTTCGAGGATGTACCGGGCATTGGTAAAACCACACTGGCAAAAGCATTAGCCAGGTCTCTTGGGTGCTCCTTTCAGCGTATTCAGTTTACTCCCGACCTGTTGCCTTCGGACATTACTGGTATCACATTTTACAATCAGAAGAAGGGTGAGTTTGAATTTCGCCCTGGCCCTCTCCTCTCACAAGTCGTGCTTGCCGATGAGATCAACCGCGCTACGCCCCGTACCCAGTCCGCGCTGCTAGAAGCGATGGAAGAACGCCAGATCAGCATCGAGCGTGAAACAATGTTCTTACCGCGTCCCTTTATCGTGATCGCCACCCAGAACCCAATTGAGTTGGAGGGAACATTTCCCCTGCCAGAAGCCCAACTCGATCGCTTCCTCATGCGCCTCCGCCTGGACTACCCCAGCCAGTCCGAAGAACGGCTCATTTTGCGCCGCTTCAAGGAAGAGCAGCCCTTGCAGGATCTGACACCGGTCATCGGTGCAGACCGCCTGCAAGAGTTGCAAAAGCTGGTTCGCCGGGTGCGCGTCGAGCCGACTATTGAGGCTTATATTGTTGAGCTGGTACGCGCGACCCGTGTCCATAACGGCATCGAACTGGGCGTGAGCCCGCGCGGTACCCTGGCGCTCTATCGTACTTCTCAGGCCTATGCTGCGCTCAGTGGCCGGGCCTATGTCATCCCCGATGATGTGAAACACACGGCACGACAGGTCCTCTCTCATCGTATGATTGCCACCAGCCAGTCTCGCCTGCACGGGCGTGTGCTGGAGCAAATCGTAGAAGATGTCCTCCATACTGTTGCGGTTCCGGTGGAATCATGATCAATCGCTTGCTCATCCAGGGAGGCGCGAGGCGTCCGTCTGAGGATCAGCACCCACGTAGAAATCAGCGGCAGCGCTTGAGGGTCGAAGGCATCACAAACAGGCGCTTGTACTATCTCAGTTTGGCGATTGTCCTTGTTGCTATTCTGCTCCACCAGCCCTTGCTAGTCATCGTGGGCTTGCTCATCCTTGTCGTTACCGGCACAACCGACATATGGGCCAGGTACTGCCTGCGGGACCTGTACTACCGGCGCCAGTTCAGTGAGCAACGTGTGCTCTTCGGCGAAGAAATAACGCTTTCGCTCTCCATCGAGAATGCCAAACTCTTGCCTTTACCATGGCTGGAGACCGAAGATAGCGTGCCACGTTCGCTTCTTTTCCCTAAAGGTGATATACATGTCAGCTTTCGTAGTAATGCGGCCCTGCTGGAGAACCTCTTTAGCCCGCGCTGGTATGAGCGCATAACGCGGCGCTACACGATACGCTGCAACGCGCGAGGCGTCCATACCTTTGGTCCAACTACCTTGCGCAGCGGTGACGTGTTTGGCTTTCTAAGCCGTGAGGCATCGCTGCCCAACTGGCAGTATCTGCTCGTCTATCCACTGGTCGTACCGTTGACGCGTTTTGGTTTACCTGCCCGCCACCCCTTTGGTGACCATCGTGCACCGCGCCGCCTCCTGGAGGATCCTTCGCGCGTCATCGGCGTGCGCGATTATGTCTATGGTGATGAATTGCGTCGCATCCATTGGAAAGCTACTGCCCGTACCATGCAAATGCAGAGCAAGATCTATGAACCCACGACCACCTATACACTCGTCCTCTTCCTCAACGTCATCTCGCAGCTTGATGCCTATTATGGCATCAACCCTGAAGTACAGGAACTCTGCATCTGTGCCACTGCCTCGGTTGCGGATTGGGCTATCGATCAGGGCTACGCCGTTGGCCTGTATGCCAATACCATCATGTATATGCCAGAAGTGGGCCTCTCTGCAGATGCCGGAGAAGATCCTAACCAGGGAAACGGAGAGCCAGGAGAGCAGGGACAGCTACCTGGGCAGGGATTAAAGGCAGCTCTTGAGGCTCAGTTGAAGCGGCGGCGTATTCACCTGCCGCCAGCGAGCAGCGAAGAACAACGCAAGCGCATCATGGAAGTCCTGGCGCGCATTCAGTCCTATTTCGGGAGTACAATCGAAGATGTGATTCTGACCGAACGCACCCGCCTCCCTGCCGGGGCAACGATTGTCGTCGCTACCAGCACTATTAGTGACCTCCTACTAGACGCCCTGGCGCGTGTAAGACAATCTGGCCATGCCGTAACGATCTTGTACGCGGGCGATACTCCCCTGCCAACCAGGCTGGCAGGAGTAACCATTTATCACATCGGGGGTGAAGGTACCTGGAAAGAGCTGGAAGCTTCCTATAGAAATCCTGAACAGGAGTCATCCTCTTCTGCGCCTTCTCCTGCTGGTTTCCACTTCTAACGAAGGGGGCACTCTGATGGACAGCCATGAAACCCCAAAGGACGATTTTGAGCTAGAGGTCAGCGATATACCGCGTGATGACCTTCCACCCATCCCAGATGCCCTGGTGACTTTGGGCGCTCAGTTCTCGCCCAGGTCGCACGCCTGGCGTTTAACCACTGTGGTAGGCATCATTTTCTTCGTGCTGCTGGTGCTTCTGAGCACTTTCCCCTCTGCCCGAGATGAAGCGCTCGACGTGCTGGTTGGTCCAACGCCGGCGCCGACGCTCAGCCCCATCCTGAAATCCCTGGCAACACTCACAGCTCACTCCCAGGCAACCGCTGCCTCTCGCTTTCGAGTTGCAATGCTAGACCCGGCGCCAGGAGATTGTCCGGCAATGGCTCTGTTGCAAGACTTTGATCCCATCACCTTCGATCCAGGTGTTGGAGCTTCTCCCGTGTGGGTCACCGGCTTTGTGGTCATACCTCGGTCACGGAGTTCTTCTCGCTGGCCGCTGACCATCCTCGCCTCCCCAGCAAATACGACGACCAGTGGAAAGCGTGGACGGTAATTATGTATGTTCCTTCGGCTGGCTGTTACTCCCTCCAGGCCTTCTGGCCTGAAGGTGGCTGGCAGGTCAATTTCGCAGCAGGGAGGTAGATTCCCACCTGGACTTTTTAAATCACCGATGTAAACCTGCTCGCTCAGACCAGATTTAGAACACATCCAGTGGCACCAGATAGTCATAATTACCTGGACCCGCCGTCTTCTCCAGTTGTTTGAGGATACGTTCTGCATTATCATATGGTCCTGCGACAAAAAAGGGCTTTCCATTTTTTCCAAACGTCAAATCGTAAGGCTCATCCAGTTCACCGCGAGGCGCAAGCAGATATTGTGTGAGCGCGTAGTCCTTTTCGGGGGTGAAGCCAAACTGTGCTGCGTAGTCAATAGATGCATAGATCATCTGGTGTGCCAACTCGACCGGACACTGCGTCGACTTCATCTCGCGGAACATTTTGTCAGGGACTTCGTCGTGATAACGAGCACGTGAGAAACCTGCCCGGGCAAAGGTATTTTTAAGCCCCAGGCAGAGCTTATCTACAAGGTATGTAGCAAAACATATATCGCCGTCAGGTTGCTGCCGGGCCAAAACGATCTGTACCAGTCCCAGGTCATCCGTTTGCCAGTTGGCATTGATCCAACATTCGTAAAGAGGAAACTCGCGAGCGCGGCGAATAATGATCTGCGAGGAGAATGACAGGGAAGCTTGTTGATGCGACTTGTGTTGTGAAGCGGCTTTTTGCTTGCTTCGCTTTTTCATAAGGGCTTTCTGGCGTTTACGTGGATCTTGTGGCATGGCTGTTTCCTTTCCAGTTGGGCTATGCGTTCTTCTGCTGTGATGACCCTATTCTAACAGCCTTTGCAATCCTACCTGGGTAGTTACTGCGAATGTTATAATACTCATCGTAATCATGCACTTTAGGAGACGGCTTTGCCACGCATCAATATACGAGTTCAAAGCGTTGAACCTCGTGAGGATTTCATCGTCAATATACACTTTACTGATGGCTCGCAGCGAGAAATTAACTTGGGACCATACCTTCGAGGGCCTATCTTTGAACCGATTCGGAATGATCCTTCCCTATTCCGCTCCATGAAGGTCGAGGAAGGAACTATCACCTGGCCGGACGGCGCAGATATCGATCCCGATGTGCTCTACTACGGCCTCACACCGTCATGGGCGGTTGCTACTGAAGCATCGAGTTCTGAGAGCCAGTTCTCGTAAATGTGTGCTGCCCGATTGACACTGAGCAACAATACTGGCAATTCTTGCCCATATCGTGTACACTGATGAAAGTTGAGGCTCACAGGAGAGGAGACACATATGGCAGCAGATAGAGCAGAAGTCGCTAATGGCCCGGTGTACATGCCCATAGAACAGTATCTCGCATTGGATGAAGCCACTGATGGCAAGTATGAATACCTCGACGGATTTGTGTTCATGCTGCGCCCACCATCCTCTGCCTATGCAGAGAACGCTCTAGTTGATATGGCCGGTGGGAGTGTTGCCCATGCCGCCCTCAGCGCTCGCATTGTCACGCTCGTGAATGTCGCCCTGGGAGATAGCCCCTGCATGGCCTATACCAGCGATGCCCGCATGAGGCTGGCCGAAAAGCGGTATCTCTATCCAGACGTGACGGTATCCTGTGGCCAGGAAGCAGGGTCGATGTTAGCGAATCCGACGGTGGTAGTTGAGGTATTATCACCGACGACTGAGAAGCGCGACCGCGGCGCAAAGTTCAAAGCGTATAAGGCGCTGCCCTCAGTGCAGGAGTACATGCTGATCAGCAGCGAGTATAAGGCTATCGAGGTACACAGGCGTGAGGGCAACTTCTGGCGACAGTACCACTACCAAGAAGGCGACCTGGTAGAACTTACCAGCATTGGTGTGAGTTTCCCCTTCTATGATGTGTACCGGCGCATCAACCTGGAATAATCCACAAACTCCCTCCCCTTCTCCATCCCATGCTCGTACACCGCCACCATCCCCTCCTCGCTCACATCGGTAAAATTGACACCCATTTCTACCAGGTCCCGCTCGGGCCGGATAACATAAATCGGCGCCCCCTCCCTAACCTCGGGTATTGGCTCCCTCCCAAAAATATCCCGGTATAGCTCCCCTGGCTCCGTAGCCACCGCTATCACCTCGCCATAGCCCGCCTGGACCATCTCCACCGCCGGGCAGGCGCATGTGTAAGAGGCGTCAATATAGGGACGGCCGCCAATCCACGCTGGGATGGTCCAGGCATGCAGCATACGCGTCGAAGCGTAGATCACTTCCTTGATATTGTCGATTGTAAGACGATGCTCTACGTCAGAGGCCGCGCTATCAAACAGGTGCGCACGCAGGTGCTCGTCTGCCCAACTGCGATCGCCCCGCGCTGCTTGCAGCAACAGCCGCCGGCCAAGCCGCCTCGCTCCATCACCCTGCGTCTGTTCGGCTCCCTCTATGGTCTTCACGGCACTCGTAGCTATGAAAAAACGCGGAGCGTCAGGTCGAAATAATAAACTGAACAGTGTAGAGCCCGACTCGGCGATGCTGGCAAGCACTACCTCGCTCATACCATTTCCTGGTTGCTCTAGCGTACCAAGCGCACTGCGCCAGTATCTGAGACCAACTTCCCCTGCCTGCCTGATCACAGCACAAATAGAAGGAAAAACCGAAGAGGACGCGGCGGCATAGGCATTGGCGCGCACTCCTGCCGCTTCGAGTGAACTCAATACCCCGTGGACAAATACGCCCTTGAAGCCCCCCGCAGAGCAGGCAATGGCAAGTGATCGAGAAGCATTTTCTGGCATAATATGTTGGCCTGGAGCTTTTTAGACATTCGGCACCCAATCCTCAGCGGGCGGAATCCCGGGTCCCTCTTGAGGAGCAGCACCCCCCCCTGGCTGCGGGGCAGAGGTGGGGGCATCGCTGGGGCGAAGTTGCAACAGTGCTTCAAGTTCAGCCTGCTTGTAGAGCCGCTGCCGCTTGATGCCCTGCTTATAGCTTCTCAATATTCCCCTGCTCACATAAGCATAGAGCGTCGAAAGCTTCACACCCAGCAGAGTACTGGCCTCGCCCCCGTCCAGGTAGTTTTCACCGTCTAGCACGATCATCTCTGGTTGACCTTTTTCTATCGCGAACAAACTGTCCTTCCCTAAATGATAGAGATACCCGTCAACTTTGTCAACTGTGACGCGAAAACAGGCGGCAGGAGGCCTTGCCCCTGCCGCCTTCCCGCTAGCCCCAGGTTCCCTCTTCTATCTCAAATCACCGGTAATGTCTGCCCATCGGTCATCGCCTGCGGCCCTGCGTGCAGTGCTCCGCCACCTCCATCGAAAGGCGTTCCCGCAATGGTAGGGTCATTTAACACCCTGCGAGCGTTGCCGACGCCGTCAAACCACATTCCCACGTGCTCCAACTGGATGCCGGAGGCGTCACCGGACTGGTCTGCTGATGTGCCAGGATTACGGTTATCCGCCGCGAACGCCACGAAGGTAATCAGATGGAAGACCGACTCACCGGTGCCGTCTCCTCGTGTAATCACATCTCCGACATACTCAGCGTGACCAAAAGGCTTTGAAGAAATCTCGGTGAGGAAAACCGTAAACTTGACATTGGGCGGCATATTCTGCACGTCCACCGTCATCGTGTCAAAGTCATTCGCCTTTGGATTCTGGAAGACAGTAACCAGTCCCTTGGCATTCGGAAACATCGCCTTGATGCCGCTGGGTACAAGCGGGAACTGTATGATCAAGGTGGGATCAACCGATGCCAGTACCTTGACCGTCGGTGCCTCCTGGCCCGTCGTGGCAAATGTCGGCGTTCGCAGCTGCGGTGGTGTCGTCGGAAAGCTGGGACCCGGACCACCGCTGGTCGTCGTCCCGTTGGTCGCCGGTGTACTCGATGCCGCTGGACCTCCTGGAGGTGCGCAGGCGCCTGCGAGCAAGCTCAACAGCACGATCGCAGCGAGTATACTGGCCGGGCGTTTCAGCGGCGAATGACCTTTTCTGGGACTGGAAACATTTCCTACAAGTTGGGCAATGGACCCTTGCTCGCCTCTGACAAAGTTCAGTACGTGTTTAAACATGCATCTCCTCCTAAAACACCGGCGCGGTCTGCCCATCGGTCATGGCCTG
>WNGG01001809.1_pt1 | contig 24218 bp, 19 predicted proteins | sample 5400661 | NCBI WGS metagenome assembly WNGG01 (sample SAMN13153372, study PRJNA577476) | soil metagenome | isolation source: 100 cm soil or saprolite under Garry oak tree replicate 1 | place: USA:California | collected 2016-06-15
CTGGTCGGCCACCTTCACCACCGGCGCGGTAACGGCGGTCGCTACAGTCCCACTTTGCGGATCGACTGACTGCTTGACGAGCTGCGCCGCCGCGCCAGCCAATGCGGTCGCACTGAAGGCCACCGGAGAGCCCGCGAGGCCGCCGACGGACGCGGTCGCGGTTTGCGGGCCCGCGACGGTCCCGAGCGTGCGTGTGGAGCTCGCGATGCCGTTGACGTCGGTGGGGGACGTAGCGGGGTTCATCGATCCGCCCGCCGGACCGGCGGCCCAATGGACTTGCACGCCTTGGACGGGCAGGCCCGCGAGGTTCTTCACTGACACTGAATAGGCGCTGGCCAACACGGCACCGACGACGCCGGACTGCCCGTCTCCCGCGTTGTAGACCATGCTGGTCGCTGTCGTCGTGATGCCGTTCGCGCTGAAGGTCATCGGGCTGCCGGCAAGCCCAGGCACGGTGGCGTCCAGTGTGTTCAGCCCTGCGATGGCAGCGAGCGTCCAGCTCGCGACACGCGCGACGCCCACGGCGTCGGTCGTCGCGCTACTCGGCGCGAGGCTGCCGAGCAACGCTCCTGTGAGCGTGAACGTGACGGCCGCGCCAGGAACGGCGTTGCCGAATTGGTCCGCCACTCGCACAGCGGGGGGGGTGCTAACGGGCTGACCGGCGGTCGCCGTTTGCGTATCGATGCTCACCCGCAGCAGCTGAGCCGCGACATCACGGGTGCCGTTCGCTGTAAACAACACAGGACTGCCGGTCAGTCCGCTCGCGGTCGCGGTGAGCGTGTTCTGCCCGACCAGCGTGCCGAGCTGCCAGGTCCCCACTCTCGCCACGCCCGCTGTGTCCGTGACCGCCGACCCGCCCGTCACACTGCCACCGCCGGAGGCCGGAGCGAAGAGGACCGCCACGCCCGGCACGGGATTATTCAACTGGTCGCGTACGATCGTCGCGGCCGCAGTCGGCAGGATCGTGTTGACGATCGCGGCCTGACCATCACCGGCGAGCTGCACGATCTGCCTCGCCGCGCCGGCGAGCCCGGTCGCCGAGAACGTAACCGGCGTAAGCCCCGTGAGCGTCGCCGTCAGCTCGTTCGCACCGGAGATCTTGCCGAGCGTCCACCCGCCCACGGTCGCGATGCCGGCGGCGTTGGTGAGTTGCGCCGGCCCCGAGACGCTTCCGCCGCCACCGCTCACGCCAAACGTGACCGCCGCGCCCGCAACGGGATTTCCAAATTGATCCTGCGCCCGCACCGCCGGTGCGGTACCGACGGCCGCGCCTACGACCGCACTCTGGAGGTCGCCGGCGGTCGCCAGCAGCGCCGTTGCGGGTCCGGCCACACCGTTCGCGTTGAACATGTGAGTGAAGCCCGCACCCGTAGCGGTGAGTGTGTTCCCCCCCGCGAGCGTCCCGAGAGTCCAGCTGCCGACGGTCGCAAGGCCGGTCGCGTCGGTAATCTGATTTCCGCCCGTGACGCCGCCGCCGGTCGGGACGAACGTCACGCTCACACCCGGCACGGCGTTACCCAGCGCATCACGCAGCCGCACGGCGGGCAGTATCGGCAACAGCGTGTTCACGGTGGCGAGCTGCCCGTCGCCCGCGACGACCAGAAGCTGGGCAACCGACCCCGCGAGCGCAGTGACGCCAAAGGTCGCGGGGCTGCCGGTGAGCCCGTTGACCCTCGCCTCGAAGCTCTGTGACCCGATCACGGCCCCTAGTGTCGCCAATGTGCTCGCGCGACCCGCCGCGTCGGTCACGACCACCGAATCGGTCACGGCTCCGATGCCGGCCAGCGGACGGAACCGGACGGCGACGCCGCCGACAGGGAGGTTGTCGGCGGCACGGACTTCGACTTCAAGCGGCAGCGCCAACGGGAGCCCGACCGTCCCGCTCTGTCCCCCACCTCCAATCACGAGCAGCTGCGAGGGAACAGGCTGGAACGTGGCCATCACCGAGTCTCGGAGACCCCCGGGCGTCCGTGCGATCACGCGCAGCGACCTCCGCAGTGCCGGCGCACGCAGCACGCCGTTGCCGTTCACTCGAGCCACCGTCGTGTCGCTGGTCGTCCAGGAGACATAGACCTGCGACACCGGCACGCCGGCCTGAAACGCCTCCACCTGAAAGCGCAGCGAGTCGTTGAAAAAGATGAAAGGCAGCCGGGGCAGAACAGCGATGCTATCGACGCCTGCCCCCGGCCCGACGTAGGTCAGCACCGGAATGTCCGTGGGTGTCGACGGCGTGACGCCGCTCAGCACTTCGACCGGCGCGGTCCCCGTAAAGAGGGGAATCGCGCCTGACATCGCCACGATCGACACATACAGCGTCTCCGCGGATGAGATCAGCGGGACGCGTAGGTCGAGATCGATGCTTTGGGCATTCGGAGGAAGCGCAACCGTCGTATCGGCAAGCGTATCGGGGGGTGCCGACGGCCGCACCACGATAAAGCGCACGCCGTCGATCGCCAGTCCGAAGGACTGCAAGGCGGCGTCCGAGGGGAAAACCGGCGCGACGGCCACGGGCGCGAACGTCGTCTGCGGCGCCGTACCGTCCTGGCAGGTCGCGAGCGTCAGCGCGAGTCCCGCCGTCAGCAGGACCCGCAACGTCCAGTTCATTGAAAACCCAGGCGTGTCAGGCACGAGAGGGAGCGAATTGACCTCCAGCCGGAAGGCTGGTCAAGGCGGTATCTTTTGCCGTCATGCGCACTCGCACTGCACGTCGCACGCACGGCTTTACCGAATCGGTGATCCGCGGAATGACCCGGCTCGCCAACGAGCACGGGGCCATCAACCTCTCGCAGGGCTTCCCCAACTTCCCCTGCCCTGACGTCCTAAAAGACGCGGCGGCCCGCGCGATCCGCGATGACGTCAACCAGTACGCCATCACCTGGGGTGCTGCCCGGCTGCGGAACGCGTTGGCCGCGAAGTACCAAGATTGGTACGGTCTGCCCGTCGATCCAATGACGCAGGTCACAGTGGCCTGCGGCGCCACCGAGGCCATGGGCTCGGCGCTGCTGGGAATCATCGATCCCGGCGACGAAGTCGTCATTTTCGAGCCGTTTTACGAGAACTACGGGCCCGACGCGATCCTGTGCGACGCCAGGCCGGTGTTCGTCCCGATGCCCGTCGACGCTCCGCTCGATCTGGACCGGCTTGCGCAGGCGTTCACCACCAGGACGCGCGCGATCATCGTCTGCACGCCCAACAATCCGACTGGGCGCGTGCTGACGCGCGCCGAGCTGACCGCGATCGCGGAGCTCTGCCAGCGCCACGACGTGTTTGCCGTCACCGATGAGATCTACGAGCACATCTATTACGAGGGCGAGCACATCCCGATCGCGACGCTGCCGGGCATGGCCGATCGCACGATCACGATCAGCGGCGCGTCGAAGACGTTCAGCGTCACCGGCTGGCGGATCGGCACGATCGTGTCGCCGCCCGATGTCACCGGCGCGATCCGCAAGGTGCATGATTTTCTCACCGTGGGTGCACCGGCGCCGCTCCAGGAGGCAATCGCGGTGGGCATGGAGACACTGGGCGAGGACTATTACGACGGGCTGGCGCGGGACTACCGGCGGCGGCGCGACATCCTCTGCGCCGGACTCGTCAAAGCCGGGTTCAAATGCCGGCCGCCGCAGGGCGCGTACTACGTGATGGCCGATTTTTCGGGTCTATCGGACCAGCCCGACGACGAATTCGCGAAATGGCTGACCATCGAGCACGGCGTCGCGACCGTTCCGGCCTCCAGCTTCTATTCGCGCGCCGAGCTGGGTCGTACCCAGGTGCGCTTCGCGTTCTGTAAGACGGAAGACATGCTACACCAGGCGGTGGAGCGGTTGCAGCGGGTGCGCGACTAGAGCGCTTCTTCAACCTCACGCAGTCCCTCGACGTGTCTCCCGATCTCGCCCGCGATCTCGCGCGCGAGCCCGAGATCCGTCGTCAGACTCTGCACCGTTCCCGTGCCGGCATGCAGTCGCAGCAGATTCAGGCGGATCGTTTCGAGCGCCGCGACGGCATCCTTCAAACGCTGTTGCACCAGATCACGCTCGGCGGTGAGATCGGCGACGATCCGGTCGTGCCGCGCCGCGATCGCCGGATCGGGACTGACGCGCTGGTCCGCGTCCGCCAACGCCTCCTGCAGCTCCTCGAGCCGCGCTCGCATCTTCTGCGCATCCTGCTCGAGTCGATGTACCACGTCGGGTAGATCGCGCAGCTGATTCCTCGTGTCTTTCGGCAGCGAGTCATACAGCTGCTCGGCCGCCATGCCGAGTGCCAGCTCCGTCGGCCGATGTGTCAGCGACGCCGGTAGCGCGCGCGACGGCGTTACGGCGCGGGCCAGTTTGAATAGCCAGCGACCCATGCGGCCCGCCCACACCTTTCCCCAAAACTCGGTGTCGACATCGCGCCGGCGCTGCAACAGGATCAAGGCCCCCGTCATCCCCCACATGCCGACACCGAAGCCGATCACCACCGCCTCGGGCACGATCACGCCCGCGAGCAGCGGGGCAACCGTCAGGTGCAGGCCGGCCGAGATGAAGCCGCCGAGCCCGACTGACTTGAAGATTCTCTCGAGCCACGATGGCCCGAGCCGTTGACCACCGGCGCGTTCCTCGCGATCGCGATCCAGCTCGGCTTTGAATGCAACCTCGAGGTCACCGTGGTCGAACCCTGCCTTCAGCAAACGCCGCGCGCGTTGCACAAGCACAGCCGCAGGCACCAGCGTGATGCCACCCACGAATAAGCCGTAGCCAAGGGCGACCGAGGTGATTGGGGAGGCCGCCACGACCGCCCCGAGCAGGACGAACGGGTACAGCAGCGCTCCGGCATCGTCGAATCGGGCACCTCGCTTCACGAACACGCGCAGCGCGAGCGGGAGCTCGCGGCGCTGCTCCAGTGCGCGACTGAGTTGATCGGCGAGAACCGAAGTCCCCTCAGGCCGCTCGTCACGATCCTTCGACAGACAGCGGTCGATCGCCTGCGCGATCCGGCGCGGCACACCCGGAGCAACCGATGCGAGCGGCGGTGCGGGCTCCGTCACCTGTTTCGCCAGCACCTCCGTCGCCTTTTCCGCCTCGAACGGCAGCGTGCCCGAGAACGCGAAGTAGCCGACGATGCCGAGGGAATAGAGATCGCTGCGCGCATCCACGGCTTCGCCCAGTGCCTGTTCGGGACTCATGAATTCAGGCGTCCCGACGACTTCGCCGGTGGTGAGCGCGCCCGCTCCGGCCACGACGCTGGCGATCCCGAAATCGGCGACGAGCACGCGACCGCCGCTTTCGAGCAGGATGTTATCCGGCTTCACGTCGCGGTGGATGACACCCTGCCCATGCGCGTAGGCGAGCGCCCAGGCGACGTCACGCAGCACGCGCGATGCCTCCGACGGCGCCAATGGGCCGCGCCGCCGCACCCGCTCGGTGAGCGTCTCTCCTTCGATGAAAGCCATCGCGAAGAACACGAATCCGCCGATCTCTTCGACGGCGTGAATCGGGATGACGTTGGGATGGGAGAGCTTGGCGGCCGTGCGCGCTTCGCGCAGGAAACGCTCGCGCAAGTGCGGGTCGGACGCCTTCGACGGCGGCAATAACTTGATCGCGACGGGGCGATCGAGCCGCACTTCGCGCGCGAGATAGACGACCCCCATGCCACCGCGGCCCAGCTCACGCTCCAGCGAGTACCGACCGGCGACGGCGGATTGAAAGTCGAGAAACAACCGATCGGGAGCGGGATGCGTCATGGCACCCCTAAACTAACGTTCTCTCCTCAGGCGGGTGTCTCCAGGCGCCCCAGCACCGTGACGACAGACGGGCCCGGCTTGTGTCGCCGCTCTGCGGAGCGAAACAGCGCACGGCCGAGCGGCCCGCGCCAAAACCGCAGGCTCCGCTCACCCAACAGATCGGTACGCTTTTCGGTACGGGCGCGGGCCAGGATGGCTGCCAGCACCGCCGTCGCGGCACCGGCGGTGACAATGACAGGGACGAACGGCACGATCAGCGCTGGCACCTCGATCGAGTCGAGCATCCCGGCAACGCCCGCCATGCCGGCGAGCAAGGCGAGGCGCGCAAGCCATCCCATGCTGCGCTCGAAGCTGGTGGGGCCGGGGCCGTAGACAAAGGCCAGCTCTTCTCGCCGCCGCGCCTGCCGCGCGGCCAGCGCCGCTACGAGCTCGTCACGGTCATGACCTGCCGCGAGCAGACGGCGCACGCGCGCCACCGCTACGGCGACCGGCAGCATGAGGGCGACGGCAAGCACTCCGGTCGCAGCCGCGCGTACGTCCGCCGTCGCCGGTGATAGCCAGACGGCGACAGTCGCGGGCAGCAACCCGACGCCCGTCACGAAGGCGTGAATCAGCGCCGGCGCCTCGAGGTGCGTGCTGCGCACCAGGAACGCCCGGATGGCGAGCGGCACTGCCGGAGGGGCCACGGCTTCCGCGATCGCCCGCACCAGCGCCGCCGCGTCGGGGTAGCGTGCCCATGGCTCCTTCGCGAGGCAGCGGTCCACGATCTGCGCCAGGCGGGGCGGCAGCAGCGGCACGACCGTGGCGATCTTGGGAGGAGCATCCGAGATGTGCTGCGCCAGAAACCCTTCGTCGGTGTTCGCCTCGAACGGGAGGCGGCCCGAAAGCGCGTAGTAGGCGACTAGGCCGAGGGAGTAAATATCGCTCCGCGCATCGACGAGGTCGCCCCGCGCCTGCTCCGGGCTCATGAATGCGGCCGTTCCGACCACGGCCCCTCGCGGGGCGGAGGGACGCCCCAGCCGCGCGGCCGAGGCGGAGGCCGGAGACGTATGGGCGATGCCGAAGTCGGACAGCAGCGCCCGTCCGGTAGCGGCGTCCAGCAGGATGTTGTCGGGCTTGACGTCGCGGTGCACGACGCCGTGCGCGTGCGCGTACCCGAGGGCCTCGCCGATGTCGCACACCATTCGCGCCGCCTGATGGGGATCCAGCGGCCCGCGAGTCGCGACGCGCTGCGAAAGCGTTTCGCCCGCCACGTACGCCATGGCGAAGAACACGAAATCGCCGATCTCGTCCACGGCGAAGATCGGGACGATGTTCGGATGGGTCAGCCCGGCCACCGTGCGCGCCTCACGCAGAAATCGCTGGCGGTTGGCGTCGTTGGCGGCGAGCTCGGGGGGGAGCACCTTGACCGCGACGCGCCGGTCCAGCCGCCGCTCGCGGGCAAGGTACACGTGGGCCATTCCTCCCCGCGCGATCGGCGCCTCGATGTCGTAAACAGCGGCGAGCGCCGCGCGCAGCTGGAGCAGGGTCGGGTCGGTGGACTCGGCCATGAAGAACCAGCATACCCGCGGGCCGCGCGCAGGTTCACGTCGGGTGCATCGACCACTGCTGGACACTGGCGGCATTGTAAGCGCAGATTGTGCCGCCTATGACGAGTATCCCAGCGTCCCATCCCGCATCGGCGCCAGCCGGTTCAGGGGCGACACACCAGCCGTACATTCCGCCGTCGCAGTCGCCCGCCGAGCTGACCGTCCGCGCGATCGTGCTCGGCGTCGTGCTGGGGCTGATTTTCGGCGCCTCCAACGTCTACCTGGCGCTGAAAATCGGGCTTACCGTCAGCGCGTCGATCCCCATCGCCGTCCTGTCGATCACGATCTTCCGCTGGCTTGGTCGCTCCACCATTCTCGAAAACAATATCGTCCAGACGACCGGCTCGGCGGCGGACTCGGTCTCGGCGGGGGTCGTCTTCACGATCCCCGCGATTCTCTTGATGGGCTACGATCTCGACATTTCGCGCGTCACGATCCTGGCGATCGCCGGCGGTCTGATGGGCGTCCTGATGATGATCCCGCTGCGCCGCGCGCTGATCGTCAAAGAGCATGGCAATCTGCCCTACCCCGAGGGAACGGCGTGCGCGGAGGTGCTGATCGCTGGTGAGCGCGGCGGCATCCATGCCAAGACGGTATTCCAGGCGTTTGGAATCGCCTTCGTCTACAAGTTCCTGATGACGGCGCTGAAGCTGTGGCAGGAGTACCCGGGCAAGGTGATTCGCTCCTACCAGGGCGCCGAGGTGCGGGTCGAGGCAAGTCCGGAGCTGATCGGCGTCGGGTACATCATCGGGCCCCGTATCGCGGGCTATCTGTTCGCCGGAGGCTGTCTCGCGTACGTCGTGCTGATGCCGGCGATCAAGCTGTTCGGCAGCGCGATGACCGAACCGATGTTCGGCACCACCAAGCTGATCCGCGACATGTCCGCCGGCGAGATCCGGGCGGCGTTCGTGTTCTACATCGGCGCCGGCGCGGTGGCCAGCGCCGGCATCATCGCGTTGGCCCGCTCACTGCCGACGATCGTCGGGGCGTTTCGCGCCGGTTTTGCGGACATGCGCGCTAGCCGTCTCGGCCAGGCCGTCGCGGCGAAGCTCCGCACCGACGACGACCTGCCAATTAGCGTGACCGTCTTCGGCTCGATCGCCCTTGCCGTGGCGATCTCCCTCTTGCCGCAGATCGGCGTGAACCTGCTCGGCGGCATCCTGATCATCATCTTCGGGTTTTTCTTCACGACCGTGTCATCCCGCATCTGCGGCCAGGTGGGAAGCTCCGCGAACCCGATCTCCGGCATGACGATCGCGGCGCTGATTGCGATCTCTTTCATCTTCTTGCTGCTCGGTTGGAACCAGATCGATGATCGCGTCCGCGCCATCTCGATTGCCTGTGTGATCGCCGTGGCCGTGGCCAACGGCGGCAACACGTCGCAGGACCTGAAGACGGGATTCCTGGTGGGCGCGACCCCCAAGCGCCAACAGATCGCGATCCTCATCGGGGCGATCGGATCGGCCCTCGCCGTCGGCTGGACCCTCACGTTCCTCAACGGCGTCTATACCTACCCGGTCCCCGAAACGCGGTCCGGCTTCGTGGCACCGGCAAGCGGCAAGAGTCCGGACGGCAACGTGGTCGTGCACACCGAGACGATGTCACGGTTCGGCATTGGCGGTACCGACTCGATCGACAACGGCAGCTATCAGGTGATTCGCGTGTACGTGGAGACGCAGGGCGTGCCGCCCGGCAAGTACCTGGTCGATCCTGCGTCGCATGAGATTCGATACGTCGTGGATCCCGGCATCGGCGGACGCATTCGAGAATACCGCGGGCACGAGCTCAAGCGCCTGGATTCGCCCAAGGCGACACTGATGGCGCTGATCACCGATGGGATTCTGACGCACCGGCTGCCGTGGGCCCTGGTGCTCATCGGGGTTTTTCTGACGATCGCGATCGAGCTGATGGGTGTGCAGTCGTTGCCGGTCGCGGTCGGCGTGTATCTCCCCATCACCACATCGGCGGGGATGTTCGCGGGCGGCATCGTGCGCTGGCTCGTCGAGCGCAAGGTTCGCTCGGCCAACCGTTCATTGGCGGAGATCGAGTCGGGTCCCGGCGTCCTGTTCGCGAGCGGTTTGATCGCAGGCGGCGCCATCTGTGGCATCGCGGTCGCGGCGATCGCGGGGTGGGGGTCCCGGAGCGGCAAGGCAGCCGACTGGCTCGCCGAAGCCGTGCCGTTGTATCACCACCTTGGTTGGTTCGCGACGTCAGCCATCTTTGGCCTGATCATGTTCGGCATCCTGGGGCTCTTGCTCTACCGCACAGGCCTTCGCCGCCAGTAAACATTATCACGACACTATAACGACATCACAAACGACAGCGTGACGATCCAGACCGTCGCATTCCTCAAGAAGCTGCTCGATACGGCGGGGCCATCGGGGTTTGAGCAGGCACCGGGGCGCGTGTGGCGCGACGAGGTCGGGACCTTCGCCGACAGCGTACGCGTCGACGTGCACGGCAATTCCGTGGCGGTATTGAACGGCAAGGGAAAGCCGCGCCTGATGCTCACGGGGCACATCGACGAAATCGGCATCCAGATCACCCACATCGACGACGACGGCTTTCTCTACTTCAGCGGCATCGGGGGATGGGACTCGCAGGTCCTGGTAGGGCAGCGCGTGCTCCTCCTGACCCGCGAGGGGCCGGTGCACGGCGTGGTGGGAAAGAAAGCGATCCACCAGCTGAAGAAGGAAGAGCTGGATCGGGTGACGAAGGTGATCGACTTGTGGATCGACATCGGCGCGGCGCGTCGTGACGAGGCCGCGGCGCGAGTTCGCATCGGCGATCCGGGAGTGCTGGATAGCCGCGTCGAAGAATACCCCAACGGCCGCATCGTCTCCCGCAGTCTCGACAACCGCATCGGCGCCTTCGTCGCGGCGGAGGCGCTGCGCCGGCTCGCCACGACGCGACCGCCGCATGCCGCGGTTTTTGCCGTCGCGTCGACGCGCGAAGAAATCGCGTGGACGGGGAGCGGGGCGCGGACCAGCGCGGTTGGGATCGAGCCCGATGTGGCGATCGTGGTCGACGTCACTCACGCGACCGACTATCCGGGCGCCGACAAGAAGCACTCCGGCGATCACAAACTCGGCGGCGGTGTCGTGCTGAGCCGCGGTTCCTCGGTGAGCTCGGTCGTATTCGATTTGCTAGTCGAGTGCGCCGACCAAGCGAAGATCGCGTATACGATCCAGGCAGCCCCCCGCGACACCGGAACGGACGCCGACGCGATCTACAACGCCATGCGTGGCATTCCCACCGGGCTCGTGAGCGTCCCCAACCGCTACATGCACAGCCCCAATGAAATGGTGGCGCTCGAGGATCTCGATCGGGCTGCCGATCTGCTCGCCGCGTTCGCGCGCCGACTCGAGCCGGGGCTCGATTTCATTCCGCGGTAAGCACAGAAACAAACAGGGTCCCGGCGGACTGCCCGGGACCCTGAGTTGGTCAGGAGTTTACGACAAAGCCTACTGCAGCATCATTCCGAAATCGTTCTGCGACCACGTTTCGAACGCCGCATTGATGAACGAGAACGAGTAACCGGACCCGCCACACCCCGTACCTGTGCCAGGAACGGGGAGGGTCTGCGTGTACCCGCCCTGACCCACGATACACACGCTGTACGCGGCGTTGCCAAGGTTCCGGAACGTGAAGTTGCCGTCAGCATCGGTCGTCGTGGTGGCGATGACCCGGCCGTTCCACCATAGCTCGATACTCCACCCGGCCATGCCCATCTCACCGGAAAACGGATCGCGAGATCCATTGCCGTCGAGGTCTTCGAATACGATGCCCATCGCGCCATTGATCCCAGTAGGCGGGTTGTCAGGCGGCGGAGGTGGCGGCACCGGAGCCGGAGGAGGAGGCGGCGGCGGCGGCACCGGAGCCGGAGGCGGCGGTGGCGGAGGCGGCGGCGGAGGCGGCGGCGGAGGAGGCGGTGGCGGCGGCGCCGGGGGCGGCGGTGGCGGCGGTGGCGGCGGCGCCGGGGGCGGAGCCGGAGGCGGCGGTGGCGGCAAGGTAGCGGGCGCCGGGCACTTGTTGGCCTGGGCCTGCGCGACCGCAGCAGCACCACGCTGGCTGTTGCCGTTCTGGCCGGCCTGCGGCGTGTTCTTACACTTGTTGGCCGCGCTCTGACCCTGAGCCGCAGCCGCTACCAGCGGCAGCGCCAAGAGTCCGACGAGGACCAAAACCACACGAACGCTTTTCATGATCTCTCCTGACCGAAGAGGTCGTGGATATGGAACTGCACCCCCCCTACGGGCAAGAACCGCACCCAATTTGGCGCAGCGCGCATAACACGTTCTAGAGCAATGAGATAGAGGCAAACAATGCCACGGAAATCGGCCGTGCTGCTGGCTGAGTATTTGACGTTGCGTTATGCGGTTTTCTGGCGATATGCAACTGACATTCAGGCAGGCAAATATGCCCTATTTTCGCTTGAGATCGCCGAGTGCGGATTGAGCCGCGGCGCGGACCTGCTTGTCGCCGTCATCGGTGAGACCTTCGAGCGTTCCAATTGCCGCCGGCGTCGCGGCGAGACGGAGGGCCTCGACCGCCGTCGCGCGCAACGCCGCCGGTTTCCGCCCGAACAAGCGACCGCCCGGCTGCGCGAACTTGATGAGCGCCTGCACCGCCGCCGTACTGCCGATCCGCCCGAGCGCGAGAATGAGCTCTCGCTCCACCGCCTCATCCTCTTCCTCTTCCATCGCGACGACGAGCGGCATCGCCAGCGCGCTCGACTTGCGGCCGCCGACGCCAAGGGCGGCCTGCATGCGCACCTCCGGGGACTTGTCGCGCAATGCGCGGCGCAACGGCTCCGCCGCCGAGCTCGATCCGATCTTCGCCAACGCCAGGGCGACCGCCTTCCGCACACGCTCGTCGTCGTGCTCGAGCTGCTGGGCGAGCGCCGGTACGGCTTCATCCAAGCCGAGCTCACCCGCCAGCTCGGCGACGTTGCGCACGACAAACCACTGGTGATGCCCCAGCATATGCACCAGCTGGTCCGTCCCCTCTTTCATGCCGGTCAGCGCCATGAAAATGCCGCGCCGCTCCTCGATGGTCGGCGCCGCAACCAGGAGATCCAGCAACACCTCGACCCCGTCCTCCCCTGCCCTGCGCAGCACGAGCAGGGCGTCCTCGCGGTCCGTGGGGTGATTGGCCACCTCCGCGATCGCCTCGAGCAACGCCTTGCTGTACATCCGCTTCAGCGCGATTGAGTACTGCCGCCGCCGGGTCGCGTCGCTCACCTGCTGCTCGGCCCGTACGATCCCGGCGACAATGATCAGCGCCTGTGTGATGCGGTTCGTCTTCATCGCCGTCTCGAGCTGGCGCCCCAGGACTGCCAGCACGTCGCCGACGTGCGGTCCATCGGGCTTTTCCTTCAGCTGTGCGATCAGATCGGCCGTGGTCCGTGTCGCCGCCGCCGCCGGGGAGAATCCAGCGCTTTGAGCGGTCGCTTCCCGTACGATGTCGGGGATATCCTCCGTCCCGCTCGGCGCTGCTGACGACTCGCGCGTCGCACTCGGGCCTGGGCGCGGCGGTACGGGCGCCTCTGGGCGAGCCTTGGTGATTGGGGCAAGCGGCGTTCCGAACACGAAGGTCTGCATCCGAACGGCGACGCCCGTTGCCCCGCTCGCCCGGAGCCGGGACGCGATGTCCTCATCGCCCGGCTGATCGGCGAGCGCGCGCAGCAGCTCGAACATCTCGGTGAGCGGAGGATCGGCCGGAATGGCGATTTCCTTTACGGAGTGAAACTCGAGCCGCTGGAGGAGCACGTCGCCATCCACAGCGGCGCCGCTCACGAGCAGCTTCCCGTCCTGCGCCACGATCGTCACACCCTCGACCTTGAGCATGGAGACCAGCGCGCGGAACTGCGCCTTCTGGCCCTCTTTCGCCCCAGGATCGCGAAACAGGTCGAGAGCGCGCGCGAACGACGCGGCGAAATCCTGCGGGGTGGCCATGGGGACGCTGAATCTATAGAGTACCCCCCATGATCGCACTGCTCTTGCTCACAGCGGCCCTGTGGGGGAGTCCGCAAGACACGCTCTCGCCGGCCGCGCGACGAATCCTTGCAGACGTGCAGTTCCTCGCCGCCGACAGTCAGGAAGGTCGTGGCGTCGGCACTGCCGGGCTGCAGCGTTCCGCGGCCTATATCCGGGACGGCTTTGCGCGGGCGGGCTTACGCGTGTCGTACCAGGATTTCACGATTGCCGCGGATGCGCCGGCGGTGCTGCATACCACCCTCGGCGGCACGCCCACCCGCAACGTCGTCGCCATCATTCCGGGGTCATCGCGGGCGCTGCATGGGGAAATCGTCGTGGTCGGCGCGCACTACGATCACCTCGGACTTGGCGGATTCGGTGCACTGGATCCCGATTCCACCGGGCGCGTGCACAACGGCGCCGACGACAACGCCTCCGGCACCGCGGCGCTGCTGGAGATCGGCCGGCGGCTGGCCAGGCGCCACCCGGCACGGACCGTCGTACTCGTCGCGTTCAGCAGTGAGGAACTGGGCACCCTCGGTTCGTCGTACTTCGTGCACCACTCCGTGCCGCAGCCGATCGACTCGCTGTATGCGATGTTGAACCTCGACATGGTCGGACGGCTGCGGAACGCGCGGCTGATGGCGCTCGGCGCCGGGACCGCGCGCGAATTCCCGGCCCTGCTCGATTCCCTTAACACCCCGCCGCGGTTCGACTTACGAGCTTCAGGCAACGGCTGGGGGCCGAGCGATCACGCCGTTTTCTTCGCGACCCACCATCCTGTGCTGCATTTCTTCACCGATCTGCACGACGACTATCACCGCTCGACCGACGACTGGGAAAAGCTCAACGTCACCGGAATCGCGCAGGTCGCGGAATACGTCGCCGATCTCGCCTGGTCACTGGCCAACCGGCCCGGTCCCCTGACGTTCGTGGATGCGCCGCGTCCGCAGGCCACCACCGGTGGGTCCGGATACGGGGCCTATCTCGGGACGATTCCCGACATGAGCGGCGGCGGCGTGTCAGATGGCGTGCGCATCACGGGCGTGCGGGCGGGCAGTCCCGCCGAGCAGGGAGGGCTGCAAGCGGGCGATGTGATCACGGGGATCGGCGACAAGCACATCGGCAACTTGTACGACATGACCGACGCGCTGCGCAGCCATCAGGCGGGTGATACCGTGGTCGTCGTGAGCCGGCGCGACGGCGTCGAGCGGCGCGCCACGACGGTTCTCGGAAAGCGCCCGTGACGAGCAGCGCCGCGTCGGAGGCCACGAAGGTCGTACGCGCGCTGCGCGCGGCACATCTCCACGACGAGGGGCGTCATGCGCTGTTGGAGATGGCCTGCGAGCGCATTCGGTCGTGGGGCACGCCTTACACTTCGGTCTACGCATACATGCTCCACGGCGCCGAGCTCGTGCTCGAGGCCCACGCCGGCCGCGACACCGAGCATACACGAATTCCCGTCGGTCGCGGCGTGTGTGGGACGGCGGTCGCAGAGAAGCGCGACCAGAATGTCGCCGATGTGAGCGCGATCGGGAATTATCTCGCCTGCAATCTGTTCACCAAGTCAGAGCTGGTGGTTCTCATTCGGCGCGGCGATCACATACTCGGACAGATCGATATCGACTCCGACGTGCCGAACGGCTTCGGTGAGCGCGAGCATGCCGAGGTGAAAGAAGTCGCTGACGCGCTAGCAGTTCTGCTGTAGTGCGCCTGTTCACTCGGCGGGTCGGCAGCGGTCCCCTGGTTGTGGTGCTGCACGGCGGACCGGGCGCGAGTCACGACTATCTCCTGCCGCAGTACGACCTGCTCGCCCCGGGTCGCTCACTCCTCTACTACGATCAGCGCGGCGGCGGTCAATCTCCCGTGCCGCGCGACACGCCGGTGGGATGGCAGGAGCATGTCACTGACCTCGACAGTATTCGCGCGGACTTAGGCCTGGGGCGGCTGACGGTGTGCGGGTACTCCTGGGGCGGCCTGCTGGCGGTACTGTACTTCGTCGAGCATCCGGAACGCGTCGAACGCCTGGCGCTCGTTGCTCCCGCCGCGCCGACCGCCGAGTACCGGCGCCAGTTCGAGGAGGAATTCGCGCGTCGCATGGCGGCGCCGGAGATCAAACGCGAGCGCGACGCGCTGCGCGCCAGCGGCTTGCGCGAGCGCGACCCGGCAGCCTATCAACGGCGGGCGTTCGAGCTTTCCGTCGCCGGATATTTTCGCGATTTCCACGACGCCAAGAATCTCACGGCGTTCCGCGTCAATGCCCGCACGCAGCAGGTCGTCTGGGATAGCCTGGGCAACTATGATCTGCGCCCGCAGCTCAAGGAGGTCGCGTCCCGCTTCCCACTTCCCCCTTCTCTGATCCTGCACGGGACGTTCGATCCACTTCCGATTGCCGGTTCGCGCGAGCTCGCCGCGCTGCTGCACGCTCGCCTGAAGGAGCTGCCGGTGGGACACTGCCCGCACGTCGAGGCAACCGCCGAATTCGTGCACACGCTCGACGACTTCCTCCCGAAAGTATGAGAGCGACTCCTTTCTCGCTGGCTTTTGGAGAAATCGAGCCGCGGTTTCCGGCTATCGCCGAGGCGCTGCAGCAGGACGGCGCGGCTCCCACCGATCGCGATCGCTTCGTGTTGCTCGAGCCCGTTGGCCGATTGCTTCGCGAGATCGTACCGGAGGACGCCGGCGCAGACGCGCTCGAGGCGCACGTGCTCCTGCTGCATCACGCATATCTGTTTTGGGCCGCCGAGCAACCTGTCTACCAGATCACCGACCAGACGCTGCGTCGCGCGGTCGGCGAAAAGCGAATCACGACGCGGCTACCTCATGCCGCGCAGTATCTGCAGCTGCCGGAGCTGCGCGTCTGGGGCGCGCCGAACGAAGCCAGTCCTCCCGAACCGCTCGACGGCATGTTCGTGAGCGCGGCCGCGTCCGACACCGAGGAGGCCGGTGCGATCAACGTTTTGGCGATCTTCGGGATGCGCCCCGATCGACCGGGGTTCAGTGCCGTGGGACTAGAGGGGCGAGCCGACCCTGACGATCCGGCGCAGGGTGAAATCGAAATCGCGGCAGCACGCGACGATGGCACTGCACCATTCGCTCCGAGGCTGGCGGGCGGCTCGGCAGCCGGACTGTACTCCGTGGCCAATACCGGCGAGCTGTTGCTGCTCACGTGCCGGCTCCTGACGCTGCTAGATTCCGGCTGACCCATGAAGACGAAAGTCGCGGCGACCGAACGGAAAGCGCGGGCACGGAAGATCATCGCGCGCTTGAAGCGGGAGTACCCGGACGCGACGTGCGCGCTGCACCATCACAGTGCCCTGGAGCTCGTCGTCGCGACGATTCTTTCCGCGCAATGCACCGACGCGCGCGTCAACATGGTCACGCCGCACCTGTTCGCGAAATACCGCGCGGCCGCCGACTACGCCGCGGCCGATCCGCGTGTGCTGGAGAAAGAGATCCAGTCCACTGGCTTTTTCCGGAACAAGACCAAATCGATCATCGGGATGGCACAGGCGCTCGTCGAGCGGCATGGCGGCGAGGTGCCGCAAACGATGGACGAGCTGACCGCCCTGCCCGGCGTGGGCCGCAAGACGGCGAACGTCATCCTCGGCACCTGGTTCGGGAAAAACGAAGGGGTCGTGGTGGACACGCACGTGCATCGTCTGAGCCGGTTGCTGGGGCTCACCCGGCAGGACGATCCCGTGAAGATCGAGCAAGACCTGATGGAGATCGTGCCGCGTGATGATTGGACCTGGTTCTCGCATACCCTGATCCAGCACGGGCGCGCTGTGTGCATCGCCCGGCGCCCGCGGTGCGCCGACTGTGTGCTCAATCGACTCTGCCCGAGCTCGCTCGTATGAGCACCCTCAGTCCGGTCGATCGCGCGGCGCTCATCGCCACCCGGCGCGACATCCACCAGCATCCGGAGCTCGGATTCGAAGAGTCCCGCACCGCGAATCTGATCACCGATCGCTTACGCAGCTTGAACTATCAGGTCACACCGGGAATCGGAAAAACCGGCGTCGTGGGACTCAAGAAGAACGGCGGCCGCTGCGTGCTGCTCCGGGCCGATATGGACGCGTTGCCCGTCGAGGAAGCGAACGCGGTCCCCTATCGCTCCCGGCAACCGGGGAAGATGCACGCCTGCGGGCACGACGGGCACGTCGCAATTGGCCTCGAGGTCGCCCGCCGCCTCGCGCCGCTGGAGCTCCCAGGGAGCGTGAAGTTCGCCTTCCAGCCGGCCGAAGAAGCCTCGAATGGCGCCCAGGCGATGATCAAGGACGGCGTGCTCGAAAAGCCCAAGGTCGACGCGGCGTTCGGCATTCACCTCTGGAACGACCTGCCGGTCGGCACCATCGGCATCATGGCGGGACCCGTGATGGCGTCGGTGGATCAGTTCGAGATCGAGATACTGGGGCGGGGCGGCCATGCGGCCGCGCCGCATCAGACGATCGATCCGGTGCTCGTCGCGGCTCACGTCGTCACCGCGCTGCAGAGCCTGGTCTCTCGGCGGCGCGATCCGCTGGCTGAAGCCGTGGTCTCAGTAACCGAGGTGCACGCGGGACGGGCGTTCAACGTCATCCCCGACCGTGCTGACCTGCGCGGCACGGTGCGCACGTTCGGGGGTCATTTCTTCGAGGATGCGCCGCGGCTGGTCGAGGAAACGGCACAGGGCATCGCGGCGGCGCTCGGGGCCCAGGCCAACGTGAATTACCGCCGCCTGAGCGCGCCCCTCATTAATAATGAAGAGCTGAGCGCGTTGATGCGCGACGTCGCCGCCGGCGTGATCGGTGCAAGCAACGTCCGCCACGGCGTGCGCACGATGGGCGGCGAGGATATGGCCTACTTTCTCGACAGTGTCCCCGGGTGCTTTGCGTTCGTCGGTTCGGCGCCCAAGGGGGGCCGCGCGTCCCCGCATCACAGTCCCACATTCGACATCGACGAGGACTCGCTGGTAATCGGCGCGGAGTTGTTGACGCAAACCGCGATCCGGTACCTGGATTAGAGCCGTGTCGTCGAATCAGCTGGCGTCCGAACCCTCCGCGTACCTCAAGTCTGCAGCCCACCAACCGGTCCATTGGTCGCCCTGGGGCGACGCCGCGTTTGCGCGCGCGCGCGAAGAGAAGAAGCCGATCCTCCTCGATATCGGCGCCGTCTGGTGCCATTGGTGCCACGTCATGGACGGCGAGTCGTACGAAGATCCCGCAGTCGCCGAGCTGCTGAATCGTGACTTCGTGTGCATCAAGGTGGACCGAGACGAGCGACCCGATGTGGACGCGCGCTATCAGCGTGCCGTGCAGGCGCTCAGCGGGCAGGGCGGCTGGCCGCTCACGGCCTTCCTGACGCCCGACGGGGAGGTCTTCTTCGGCGGCACCTACTTCCCGCCGGACAACAACGCCTACGGGCGGCCGGGATTTCGCCGCGTGCTGATGGAAATCGCGCGCGCGTTTCGCGAAGAGCAAGAGCGCGTCACCACGAACGCGCACGCGATTCGCGAGCACGTCGTCCAGACGCTGGACGAAGCGAAGTCGGGCGTGGTGAGCGCCGATCTGGTCAGCGGCGCGGCCGACCAGATGGCCAAGCTGTTCGACGTGCGCTACGGCGGCTTCGGCTCGGCACCCAAGTTCCCACACCCGGCGGCAATCGAGTTCCTGCTCGCGCGCTGGCACGACAGCCAGGGTGGTCTCGCGTGGCAACGGGAGATCGTCGAGAAGACGCTCACCGGAATGGCGCGCGGGGGCATCCGCGATCACGTGGGCGGCGGCTTCCACCGCTACTCGGTCGATGAGCGGTGGATCGTTCCCCACTTCGAGAAGATGTCGTACGACAATTCCGAGCTGCTGCGGGCCTATCTCTCGGCCTACCAGGCTCTCGGGACTCCGCTGTTCAAAGAAGTCGCAACCGGCATCGTGGACTGGGTGCTCGAAGTCATGGCCGACCAGGAGCCCGGGGGGGGCGCATTCGCGACATCACAGGACGCGGACCTGACGTTCGGTGATGACGGTGACTATTGGACGTGGACGGTGGATGAAGCCAAAGACGCGCTCACCGCGCGAGAATTCGCGGTCGCGTCGAGTGTGTTCGACATCCAGGACACGGGCGAGATGCACCACAACCCGAAGAAAAACGTGTTGTGGTGGAAGCAAGACCCGGCGAGTGACGACGATTGGCCCGTGCTGCGCACGGCGACCAAGAAGCTCAAGGCCGCACGCGACCGCCGCAAAGCGCCGTTCGTGGACCGCACGGCGTACGTCAACTGGAACGCGATGATGGCGGGTGCTTTTCTGCAGGCCGGTGCGGCGCTCGATCGAACCGAGTGCAACGAGTTTGCGCTCAGGGTTCTCGAGCGCATGTGGAAAGAGGCGTGGGATGCGGGCAGTGGGATGTCGCATGTCATCGGACGTCATGAGCCGCGCGGCATGCTGGATGACAACGTGCAGGCGGCCGCTGCCTTTCTCGACGCGTACGAAGCCACGGGAGACTCCAGCTGGCTGGAGCGGACGATCGGGGTGATGACGTACTGCGCCAAGACTCACGCCGACCCGAGTGGAGGCTACTTCGACATCGCCGCAACGAACGGCACCGCATATCTCGCGACCCGCGCCAAACCGGTTCAGGATGCCCCAACTCCATCGCCCAACGGCGTCGCCGGGCTCGTGCTCGCGCGTCTTGCGGCACTGACCGACCAGACGGAGTGGCGCGAGCGCGCCGATCGGCAGCTCGCTGCATTCGCCGGCAGCGCGCGCGAATTGTCGCTCTACGGATCCACACTACTGCGCGCGGTGGACTGGGCCGTGCACCCTGTCACCCGCATCGAGGTCCGCGGCCCGCGCGGCGATGGACCCGCGTGCGCAATGCACTTGCTCGCGCTGCAGACCTATCGCCCCCGCAAGGTGGTGGTGCGCACGATTGCGGAGCGTCCCGCCGCGACGGTTTGCGTCGGACCCACGTGCTCGATGCCCGTGTCCGCGCCGGAGCAACTCGCAGGGCTGCTGGAGGCGTGAACCGCCGCACGCTCGGCCGTACCGGACTCTCGGTCAGCGAGATCGGTTTCGGGGCGTGGGCAATTGGCGGCAATGCGTTCGGTAACTCGTACGGCGCGACCGACGACGCGGAGTCCACGCGTGCGATCCGGCGGGCGTTCGAGCTCGGCTGCAACTTCTTCGACACGGCGGACGTGTACGGTCACGGGCACTCCGAAACCCTGATCGGCGCGGCGCTGCACGACGTCCGCGATCAGGTCTTCATCGCGACCAAGGCTGGCGGCAACTTCTACAACCGGGACATGCGGCTGGACTTCGCGCCCGGCTACTTGAGGTTCGCCGTGGAACGATCGCTGGAGCGGCTGCGTGCCGACCACATCGACCTGCTGCAGCTGCACAATCCGCCCATCAACCTGATTTCCGCGAGGGGCACCTACGAACCGCTGGAAGAGATGAAGCGCGAGGGACTAATCCGGTTCTACGGCGTGTCGGTGCACCCACCCGAGGAGGGCATGGCGGCCGTCCAGGCGACGATGCCTGACACGGTCCAGATCGTCTACAACTTGGCGCGGCGCGAAGCCGAGGACACATTCCTACCCACGGCGCACGCGGCGAACGTGGGTGTGATCGCGCGCGAGCCGCTCGCGAACGGCTTCCTCGCCGGACGGTACAACGCCGCCAGCACCTGGGAGCGTGGCGACATCCGCAGCCGGATGCCGCGGCCCTACGTGGCGCAGCTGTCCGCGCTGGGCCAGCGAGTGCAAGAGCTGGCGGAGCAGTCCGGGATGACGGCGGCGCAGCTGGCGCTCAAGTTCGTGCTCGACCGCCCGGAGATCGCGTGCGCGATCGCGGGGATGAAGACGGTGCAGCAGGTCGAGGAAAACCTCAACGCGGGGATGTAGATGCCGAACAAGAAGGCGGTGATCGAGACCAAGAAGGGCACGATCGAGCTAGACCTGTTCGCGGACGAAGTGCCCGGCACGGTCGCGAATTTCGAAAAGCTGGCGAACTCGCATTTCTACGACGGGACCAAATTCCATCGCGTGATTCCGAACTTCATGGTCCAGGGCGGGGACCCGTACTCCAAGACCGGCAAGGGACCGGTCGGCACGGGCGGTCCGGGATACACAATCAAATGCGAAACACAGAAGAACACGCACAAGCACGTCGCCGGCACGCTCTCCATGGCGCATGCGGGCAAGGACACCGGTGGCAGCCAGTTCTTCATCTGTCACTCGCCGCAACGACATCTCGACGGCGTCCACACGGTATTCGGGCAGGTCACCAAGGGGATGGATGTCGTCAACGCAATCAAGGGAAACGACGAAATCACATCGATTCGCGTCTCGTAAAGCGGAGGGGGAGGTTTTGTGGTCGCACTGCTCTTGGCATTGACGGTGGTGGTACAGGACTCGGGCGCTTTTGTGGCGAGGCTCGGGAACGACACGCTGGCGATGGAGCAATACATGCGCACCGCTACGCAGCTCCGGGGCGAGTACGTGATCCGCACGCCGCGGAGCCTGCATCGCATCTATAGCTTCGACTTGAATCCAGACGGCTCAATTCGCCACGTGGAGATCGTGACGCACAATATCGGCGGCGGCCCCGGGCCGATGGAGACGAAGAACTCGGTCGACTTCTCCGGCGATACAGTGATCATGGTGTCTCCACGCGGCGACAGCAGCGTGACGACGAAGCTCGCGGTCCCGCGGGGCACGTTCCCGTTCCAGTTCTACGTGTACGGACTCATGGAACAGATCGGGCGGTGGGCGCGCGGTACGGGGAAGGACAGTGTCCGGTTCACCGCGCTCTACTCCGCCGATCGAACCAGCGGCGGGTACGTCCGCAAACGCGGCGGGGACACGCTCGTGTTCATGTTCGATGAAGGGCAGCTCGCCGGCGTCGGGCCGTTTACGTTCCGGCTCGACCGGCAGGGGCACCTCACGTGGCTCACAGGAAAAGGCAGCACGCTGCAAATCGAAGTCCAGCGTGTCGCGTCGGTGCCGATGGCGCAGGCCGGTGCCATGTTCGCGAACCGGCCGCTCGGCCAGTTGTCGCCGCGCGACACGGCGCGCGCGACCCTTGGCGGGTCCGAGGTGTGGATCGATTACAGCCGCCCCACCCGGCGCGGCCGAGATATCTTCGGCACGTTGGAGCCGTGGAATAAGGTGTGGCGCACAGGCGCAAACGCGGCAACGCAGCTCAACACGCCCGTGGACCTGGTGATCGGCGGCGCGACAGTCCCCGCCGGCAAGTACACCCTGTGGACGCTTCCCTCGACGACCGGATGGAAGCTCATCATCAACAAACAGAACGGGCAGTGGGGCACCGAATATCATCCGGAGCAAGACCTGGTCCGTGTCGATGCCAAGACCGAGGCGCTCGCTACGCCGGTCGAGCAGTTCGTGATCGCGTTCGAGCCGCCTTCCGCGCCCACGGCAATCACGTTCGCGTGGGACCGGACGCGCTACTCCGTGCCCGTCGCGAAGAAATAGTGCATCTCGATTTCGCGGTCGTCGCCGACTATGCGCTGGTCGATCAGTCGGGCAAGATGTCGGTGCTCGGCATCTTCCAGCACATCTGGGTCCCGCAGTTTCCCGCGATGCATCCGCGGCTGCACCTGGTGCTACGGCTGAAGGGGAAACGCACCGAAGTCGGAGAGCATCAGGTGCAGATCAAGCTGCTCGATGAAGACGACACGGAGCTGCTGGGCGGCTCGGGCACGGTGAACTTTGCCGAGCCGCCAGCAGGCGTCACGGAGATCGAGGCGGCGGCGGTGCTCGTGTTCGACGTGCCGTTCCCGCACGCCGGTCAGTATCGTTTCGAGATCACCGTGGACGGCGAGCGCAAAGCCAACGTCCCGATCACGGTGTCGCAGATGCCCACCGCGCCCGCCCAACCGCCCTCCAGACCCCAGGCTCCCGGTTCCTAGCACCCTGCCGCTGGGCGCCTATGTGCGGCTGCCGGTGCTGCTCCTTGCCGCCACACTGGCGCTGGGGTTCGACCTCGGCGGATATCCGCTGTTCGATCCCGACGAGGGTCGCAACGCCGAGGTCGCGCGCGAGATGGCAGCGACGAACGACTACGTGCTGCCGCATTTCGACGGGCTGCCCTACCTCGACAAGCCGATCGTGTACTTCGCGTCGGCCGCGGCGGTGATGGAGATACTCGGACCAACCGAGACGGCCGCCCGTCTGCCGGCCTATCTGTTCACGCTCGCGACACTGGTCGTTGTCGTATGGTTCGTCAAACGACGTTGGGACATGGACACCGGATGGCTCGCGGCGCTGGCGCTCGCCACGATGCCGCTGGTGCTCGCATACGCGCGCACGACGATCATGGACAGTGCGCTCGCGTTCTGCACCACGCTCGCGATCCTCGCGTTCTGGGATGAGCGACCCGTGCTGGCGTGGGCGGCGATCGGGCTCGGAACGATTACCAAGGGGCCGATCGCGATCCTGGTGCCGCTGGTCACGCTGATCCCCTACTCGCTGATTGCCGGCAGGTCCGTCCGGCGGCTGTTCCCGCTCGCCGGACTCGCCACGTTCGCCGTGATCGCGCTCCCTTGGTTTCTTGCGGTGGCGCATCGCGTCCCCGAATTCCCGCATTACGTCTTCGTGCGCGAGACCTTCGAGCGCGTAACGACAAAGAGCTTCCACCGGACCGCCCCGTTCTGGTACTATCTGCCGATTGTTCCCGTCGCCGCGTTCCCCTGGATTGTCCCTGCGCTCGCGGGTCTGAAAAACTGGCGCTGGGCATGGCTGGCCCGGCGCGTGAATCCGCGGGCGCAGGAGTCGATTCTCCTGGCGTGCTGGGTTCTCGGACCTTTCCTGTTCTTCACGCTGAATCAGTCGAAGCTCCCGCAGTACGTCTTGCCGCTGATGCCACCCTTCGCACTCGCGGCGGCGCGTGGGCTCGGCGCCGAAATCGGTGTCGGTAGGCGCGCGTA
>WNGG01001812.1_pt1 | contig 24202 bp, 24 predicted proteins | sample 5400661 | NCBI WGS metagenome assembly WNGG01 (sample SAMN13153372, study PRJNA577476) | soil metagenome | isolation source: 100 cm soil or saprolite under Garry oak tree replicate 1 | place: USA:California | collected 2016-06-15
CATTGGTTCGGGCAGTGTCGAAAGTGCCGGGCATCCGGAGTCGTCGAAGCCCGCCTCAAAGGGGTCGGCATGCGCTGGGAGCGAGAGAACATCAACCCCATGCTGGTGCTGCGCAATGCGGTCTGCAATCGGCAGTGGAAGGAGACGTGGACGACAGCGCGAGGAGAGCGACAAGCCCAGCGCACCAGTCAGCGGTACGCAGACAGAAAGCCTCGGCTGGCCCGTGCTTTGTGGACCCTCGTCTTCTGGGGAGTGCGGGTCCATCGGCTCTCCCACCCCCCTCTTCAGGCTTCCCCTTCACCGAGGACTCAGGTCCTCCCGCAGCAACCAGTTCGTCGTCCTGGGACTGGCTATTCCTGGCGCCAGCCTTTTCTCAGGCGGCCTCCTTCCGCCCCTGTGCTTCCAGCAGAGCCTTGTGCAAAAAAATGAAACGCACCCCTTGCAGTCGCCCTCGTTGACTTTACTCCTCTGGAGCTTTATACTGTTCGCATGATGAGTTCTCATGAGTGGAGGTGGGACCGAGCACGAGAGGCAGCTCTCCAAGCGTTCATGAGACGGCTCCTTCCCGATCAGGATCAGAAGCGTACGATTCGCACATATCGCCGCAGAGTACCTGAAGCCAGTCGATGCGGCAATTCCCGCCATCTGGGTCTGGAATGCACTCCACCTGCTGAAGAAGTTGGCCAGCTGTACTCCTTTGCGATGGTCTGTAACAGTTCCTTGTGCACGACCTCCCCATTGTCCCCATTGCTCATCAACACGACACCCATTCCACGCTCGCAAAAGCCTTGCACGAAGCACTTGAACCCGATGGTATCACCGCTATGGCGGAAGCGTGCCGCTTCGCCTTGTCCCTTCAGCTCGAAGCCCAGGCCCCACCGTCTGCCGTCGGGAGGTGTCTGGGGCGAAAGGAGTTGGTCGACGATCTCCTTGCCAAGGACCTTTGAGGGCTTTCCCGCTCGCGCCAACTGAATATCAATAATGAGCCGTGCCAGATCAGACGGCGTGGTCCACAGGCCTGATGCCGCTAGCGCCGGAAAAAGACGCCATTTGCCATTCACTGGCACACCGTCAAAGTAATGCCCAGTCGCAGTTGCGCTGAAGTGGTCCTCTGGAAAGGACGGATGGTAGCTGCTTTCACGCATGCCCAATGGCTCGAAGACCAGGATGTGCATCAGGTCAGGAAAGGGGGTGCGTGTGACATCGGTCAGCAGTTGTTGCAGGAGGGCGAAATGGCTTTCTGAGTAACGAAATCGCGTTCCTGGGGGAAGTTGCACTCGAACAGGTCGCGGATAAGCGGGTGGCTCACCATTGAGCACTTGCAGCAAAGTTGGCATCTTCGTCCCCTGACGAAAGCCGAGATACCAGCAAGCTGTCAAGCCAGCCGTATGGCTCAGCAGGTGGCGCAGGGTCACCCGTGACGGTCCGGTTCTGTTGGTGGGCACTTTCCACGAGACGAGAGAGGCATTGAGGTCTTCGTCCAGATCGAGGATGCCTTCCTGCACCAGTCGCAGGGCAGCCAGGGCGGTGACCGGCTTGCTCACCGAGCCGACTTGAAAGACGGTGTCAGGGGTGACCGGTTCGGATCGTCCAACCTCGCACACCCCGTAGCCACACGCCCATTCGAGCTGATAGTCGGCGATGACGGCGATACTGGCTCCAGGAACGTGATATCGTGTCATGCAGTCGAGGAGCTGAGCCGGTTGAACAGGAGGTGTCGCCAGTGAGAGTGCTGGCGGCGGACCACTTTCAAGATGTGCTGTGCCCTCTCTCAGGGCATCAAGTGTCCTGGTGTACATCATGGTTGGTCTCCTTGAGCGAGAAAAACGGCTTCACACCAAGTCTACCTCCCCTCTCTGAAAAGGGGCTGAAATCAGGTTGAAATGAACCTGAAGCCAGTTACTGTGAAAAGCTCATCAAAAACAAAAGTGGCCAAGAGCCAAAAACTCGCTCATTCAGCCATATTAGGGTATACTTGTTCAAGAAGGTGCAAAGCGTTTACCGGATATGCGATGGACCAAACACTCATCGAAGAGAGAAGGCTTCGAAATTTCTCAATCTCGAGAACCTTTTACGGTTGCCAGACCGGACTATCGCCAAAGCCATAGGCATCCATCAGCTTCGTTTGCCCCGAGCCATCAGCATTCATGATCCAGATTTCTCCACTATTGGGAAGGCTGTGTAAGTAGAGCAGCTTGGTGCCATCGGGCGACCAATCTGGACCATTGAACGAGGTATCTTTCGGACTCGTCGTGAGCTTTGTTTGCTGCGAACCATCACTATTCATGAGATAGACTTCCGCATGACCGGTCCGGTCAGAGGTAAAGACAATCTTCTTGCCATCAGGTGACCAGCGCGGTCCGCCGTCTTCCCCCGGGCCATTCGTTAACCGTCTCAGCCCGGAGCAGTCAGCATTCATCACATAGATGACCCATTGGCTGGTCCCCACGTTGGACATGAAGGCAATTTTCGTGCCATCGGGCGACCAGCCAGGATACTCCTCCCACAGGTTCGAGTGCGGACAGAGGCGCCTCAGCCCGGAGCCATCAGGGTTCATCAGGTACAGATGCGGTATCCCTCCATCACGCGCAGAGTTGAAGAGGATGTGCTTCCCATCAGGTGCCCAGGTGGCTCCCCAATTGCTTTGCTTGTCTTTTGTCAGATTGGTCTGCTGCGAGCCGTCCGCATTCATGATCCAGATGTCGCTGGCTTCAAAAATGTGAGCATCAGCTGCTCGAAAGACGAGGCGCTTGCCGTCAGGTGACCAGGCGGGGGAGACGTTCGGCCCTGGCCCGCTCGTCAGCCGCCGGAGTCCTGAGCCATCCAGATTGCTTACACAGATATCCGCCTTGTTCTGAGCAGGATCAGGGGCGCATGCCAGCGCGATTCGTCCGGTGCCCCCACCATTTCCGGGGGCCAGGGTGCCCACAGGCCGCGCTGTTGGTGTGGGCTTGAGTATGGTGTTGTTTGAACTGCAAGCAACCAGAAGGACCGCCAGGGAAAATACGAGCCAGATCAGCCCGATGGAATAGTTCTTGTTGAAAACCATAGCGAGTTTCTCCTTGTGAACGACAATGCACAGCCCTGGAGCGGATGCAAGCACACGTACACGTTGCAAGCAAGACGCAACGGTTCATCCTAAGCTTAGCTCATCTCCCTGAAACGTTCCTGAAATCACGTGGAAAATGGTAAAATGCGGGAAGCAACGAAATGAGGAAAATATGTCACTGTTCGCACACACCACCACCAGGAAGTGCATCGCAATTACGCTCAATCTCATCCTTCTCTGTAGTATGATAGGATGTGGGACTTCCACATCAGTTTCCCCCAAACCTACGCCAACCCCTTCCCCCACTTTCACGCGTCTGTTCTCACCACATTACCAGGTCAAAAGCCAGTTTAATATCGCATACGGGCCATCGTTCGAGGAACAGCTTGATCTCTGTAGGCCCAGTGGAATCTCCACGGCACGCCCAGGGATCGTGCTCATTCATGGAGGTGCGTTTGTTGCGGGAGACAAGCGCTACCAATTCGACGACTACGATACATTGCTCGATGTCTGTCAGGGTCTCGCGTCACAAGGATTTCTCGTGGCATCTATCAACTACCGTCTTGCACCCGATGCGATCTGGCCCGCGCAGGTAGTTGATGCACAACTGCCTGTACGCTGGCTGCGTGCCCATGCCAGTGAAATTAAGCTGAATCCCCAGGATCTTTGCACGGTGGGTCTCTCAGCGGGCGCATATCTCTCAGTATTTCTTGGCGTCCTGCAAAAGATTCACGTGGGGGACCGGGCCGATCTTCTTGCCAGCGAATCACCTGGTGTTTCTTGCGTGGTAGATTTTTATGGTCCCGTCGATCTCGCCCAGTTAGTCAAAACGGCACCGGAGCCCAACCAGACAGTGCGAGATTTGCTGGGGTATGCAACTCCCGAATCCAATCCAGACCTCTACCGTGCCGCTTCACCGCTCTTTCTCGTCTCCTCACAAAGCGCACCGACATTGATCATTCACGGTACGCAAGACACCACCGTTCCCATCGCCCAATCGCAGGCCCTGGAGCAAGCCCTACAAAAACAGCGCGTTTTGGTCCAACTCATCACCTACCCAGGAACGCATTCATTAGGGGGATTGAGCCAGCAGCAGATACGAGTTCTCTGGACACACGTACTCGACTTTCTCGTCTCCTACCAGCATCCTTAGCAACTCGCAATTACCTTCTGGTAGACCTGCAGATATTTTTCAGCCATCACACCAGCCGAGAAATTGCGCTCCACGTGCAAGCGCGTGACCTCCCGATCGATTTCCTCAATCTGTGGAATAGCCTGCACCATTTCATCGACGTTTCGCACGAGGAAGCCCGTTTCCCCATGCACCACGATCTCGGGAGCCGCCCCACGAGCGAACGAAATCACCGGGCAACCCAGAGCCATTGCCTCGATCATCACCATGCCAAAGGGCTCCTCCCACTCAATCGGGTTGAGGAAGCCACGAGCCCGGCTCAACAGGTTCATCTTCTGCTTCAGGTTCACCGGCCCGATATACTTAATCTGCTCATCATCGATCTGTGGTTTGATCACCTCCTGGAAGTAGCGCATCGATTCTTGCAGGTAGCGGTCTATCGTCCCGGCCAGCACGATGGGCACTCCCGCCTGCTTTGCCGCCTCAATAGCCAGGTGTGCTCCCTTCTCAGGAGCGAACCGCCCCAGCCAGGCAAAGAAATCGCCTTGCCTCTTTTTCGTCGGACGAAAGTCTTTCAGAGGCAAACCATGGTGTACAACCCCCACAAAGTTGAGATCTTTTGGTGCTTCAGCCTGGGCACTCTTGCTGATCGCTATCATTGGAACCGGTGATAACCACCGCATGTAATACTCATCAGCAGGGCCAAGGCCACTGCTAGATGTGTGATCAAACGGAAATGTGCTATGCAAGGTAGTGACATGGGGAATGGCAAGGGGAGCTATGAGAGGAAAAAGATACAGGTCCGCTGCCGAGGAAAGGTGCGAATGCACCACATCGAAATCATGCTCCTTGATATACTCCACAGCACAATGTAAATGATAGTAGGCTTTGAGATGCGATTGCCAGGACTCACCGGTTGCAAGCAAAGATTTGGGGAAAAATGAAACATGCTTTGCGGAAGTTTTTGCATCGCCAGGGGCAAACAACGTTACGTCATGGCCCTGTGCGACTTGTTCCTCGACCAGGTTGTAAATGACAATCTCCGTTCCACCATAGTTCTTCGGTGGAATAGCTATCCAGGGAGGCGCTATTTGCCCTATTTTCATTGATCCAGCTTTCACTAAAGAAACCTGCTTTGTTATCTAAGGCACGTAGAGCTACTGCAATTCGTTTCGGATAGCACGTCCATTGCATCCCCGGCTACATTGTCCATCCCGCTAGAGTATTCTTACCCGATGGTTGAACCGATGAGCTTGCCCAGGCCAAACGTGATCCCGGCTGCCAGCAAGCCGAGGAGGATCTGCCGGGCGCCCGCTTTCCAGAGGGGAGAGCCGGCGGTCAGGCTCACGCCTGCTCCGATGCCGAACAGGCCAAGCACGCTGAGCGCCAGGCTGATGACGACGGCGGCCAATCCATTGGTGAAGATAAATGGGAACACCGGGATAATCGCCCCGATGGCGAAGAGGAAAAACGAGGTAATTGCCGCTCCCCAGGCGGAGCCGCCGAGTTCCTTCGGATCGATGCCCAGCTCCTCGCGCGCCAGCGTATCGAGCGCCGTCGTGCTCTGCTGCATTAAATTAGCCGACAGTTCCTTCGCCGTCCGCTCGTCGAGGCCCTTCGACTGGTAAATGAGCGCCAACTCTTCCTGCTCCTCCTCTGGAGCCTCCTGCAGCTCCTGGCGTTCGATGGCGATCTGGTTCTGGTTGAGTTCGCGCGCGCTCTGCACGGAGACCCACTCGCCGATCGACATCGAGAAGGCCCCTGCCAGCAAACCAGCCAGGCCCGCGATCAGCACCGCGTGACCGGTGAGGGTTGCTCCCGCTACCCCCATGACCAGGCTGAGATTCGAAGTCAGGCCATCGCTGGCTCCTAGCACGGCGGCGCGTAGTTCATTGCCGCCCGCAGTGCGGTGCCGACCCTCAAACTGGGCGAGCAGCGGTCCGGCGATCCCGCCCCGAGCCCCGGACAGAAGGTAGCTGAACAGGCGTGCGTGCGAACGTTCATCGGCAGGCAGCCCGGCCTCGACCGCGTCAGGCTGGGCATCATACTCGCTCATGGCTCGCTGTTCCATTGAGGAGACCGTAGAGAGCACTGCCCCTGTCCCAAACCCCCTGGCAAGCCACAGCAACGTCCGAATGCGCCAGCTGGGTGTGTAGGTCGGGCTCGTTGCACCGGCGCGTCTCAGGTAGTCCTTCCAAAGGTCGGCGTGGCGTTGCTCGATGGCAGCCAGGCGCTGGTAGAGTTCTGCCAGGTGGGCATCGCTCTCGATCTCTGCCAGCTTGCTGTACAGATACACACCTTCTTGCTCGGAAAGATAGTTGGCGCGGTAGCGCTCGATGTCGTTGCCAGTCGGCTTGTCGCTCTTGGCCTTCTCAATGGTCATACGCAACTCCAGTGCTGTAAGGGGCCCTTTCTAGTCTATCACATTGTCCATGCAAACGTTCAACTCAAATCGCTGAGTGAATTGGGCGACAATGAGTCCTTGCACCTCATCTGACGGCGAAGCCGTAGCCGCGACCGAGCGGCGTTGATGAGGTGGCTTGAGAAATGACCACTATATGGTTGCCGAAAGAGGAGGCCTGGTAGTAGGAGTCGCCGGATTTGACCTGGTCAAGGAAACAGGAGGTGTGGCCCCAGCACTCCGAGTTGAACACCAGGAGCTACGAAGACAGCAATTTCGGTTCGCCCCAATCGCCAATACGTGTAGGAACCAGTCTCCAGGCGAGAAGCTGCTTTCTCTGGATGGTCAAAGTGAGGATATTGCCCCGGCGCACCACCTCTTCGTACATGTTGTCAAAGACGAAATTCCCCAGGCTATAGACGATCAGCGTTGCCTATCGTGAGATCGAATCGATGCAGAAAATCGGCAGTGTAGGTGAACGGGTACGGGTCGTTGGCTGCAGTAGCCAGCATATGGCTGTTCACCGTGCGCCCAAACATGACATCACCTGTAAAGGCAAGTGTGACGGGAGTCTCCGGCACAGGAGTAGGCGACGCACTGCCTGGCGTGAGGGTTGGGGATACACTTCTGGTGGGAATCGCTGCACTCTCATTGTTCGCACCTGGCACGCTCTTTGCCCCGCACCCCGCCAGTCCGAGCAAAGCAATGCCTCCCGCAGCCAGCACCTGGCGGCGTGCCCAGGTCCTTTTGAGCATGTCGAGGTTATCAATCTGCCGCTTCATGAGGGTCATAAATAGCTAAATGGAACGTTGACATTTCACGACGTTTATGCTATTCTATCACCATGAGGTTAAGTCAGTATGCAAAACAGATGGGTGTCAGTTATCGTACCGCTTTCCGGTGGTGGAAGGCGGGCAAACTGGACGCTTATCAACTCGATACCGGCACGATTATTGTACGGGAGCCAGTCCCACATGAGGTGCCAGCAAACGTCGCATTGTATGCCCGTGTTTCATCAGCAGACCAGAAAGAGGATATGGAGCGGCAGATGCAACGACTCAAGGATTATGCTGCCGCTAAAGGCTATCATGTCACCAGGACAGTCAGCGAACTGGCATCAGGACTCAATGATAGCCGTCCGAAATTCCTCAAGCTGCTCACGGATAAGAGTATCGGCGTGATTGTGGTTGAGCAGCGTGATCGGGCCACCCGCTTTGGTCTCACCTACATTGAGCAGTTGATGCAGATGCAGGGACGCCGCTTAGAGGTGATCTTTCCAAGCGAGACGGATAATGACCTGGTGGATGATTTCATGGCCGTGATCACCAGCATGGCAAGCCGTATCTATGGGCGGAGAACCTCCAAACGACGGGCGGAGAAGATCAAGCAGTGCGTGGAGCAGGTCATGCAAGCGGAGGAGGAAACATGCTAATCAAGCGAGGCTACAAGGCGGAACTCGACTTGAATAACGAGCAAGTTACTCTCTGTCGCAAGCATTGTGGAGCAGCTCGTTGGGCGTACAACTATGGCCTGCGCCGCAAGCAAGAAGCCTACAAATCAGGCTTCCCCGTTCCTTCTGCTGCTGACTTGCATCGTGAAATCAATGTCCTCAAGAAAACCGAAATCCCCTGGATGTATGAGGTGAGCAAGTGTGCCCCGCAAGAGGCTCTGCGTGACCTGGACACGGCTTTCAAGAACTTCTTCAGGAAAGTGGAACTGAAGAAGCAAGGGAAATGGAAGGGCAAGTGTGGCTATCCCAAGTTCAAATCCAAGAAGAAAGCCATCGGCGGGGCTCGGTTCACTGGCTCCATCCATGTCTATCCTGATGCTATCCAATTGCCTCGCCTGGGTCTCTTGCGTCTGAAGGAGCATGACTACCTGCCGATGAATGTCAAGATTGGCTCTGCCACGATCAGTGAGAAAGCAGGCAGATGGTACGTCTCCATTTGTGTGCATGAGGAACAGACAGAACCAACTCAGGCAACAGGGGAACCACTTGGGATTGACCTGGGCATCAAAAAGCTTGCCACCGTCTCTGATGGCAGAACCTTCGATAATCCTAAAGCCTTCCGCAAGAAGCTAACTGCCTTGAAACGAGTATCACGACGACATTCCAGGAAGCAGAAAGGCTCTCAGAATAGACAGAAAGCGAAACTTCGTCTAACCAGGATGCATGCCCGAATAGCGAATATCCGCAAGGACGCTCTGCACAAAGCCACCTCTGCCATCATAGCGAGAACCAAGCCTGATGCAGAGCGACCGGCAGTCATTGTGTTGGAAGACCTCAACATCTCTGGCATGCTCAAGAATCGGAAGTTAAGCCGTGCGATTGCCGATGTGGGAATGTACGAGTTTCGCAGACAGATCGAGTATAAAGCCTGCGAGGCTTCCGTCCAAGTCAAGATCATTTCACGGTGGGAACCCACTTCTAAGACCTGTTCCTGCTGTGGATGGGTGAAAGAAGACTTGACGCTGGCAGATCGCATGTTCATCTGTGAGGATTGTGGCAGCATCCAAGATCGAGATTACAACGCGGCGCGGAATATCGCCGCCCTGTCTGTTGAAACTACCGCGAGTTCCGCAGGAAGTGACGCCTGTGGAGACCATGTAAGACCTGGGATACCAGGCAGTGATCGCTTGAAGCAGGAACCAATCTGCATGATGGAGAACGGAGTACCTACCGAGGTACTCGCTTGTCCATAAATGTCTAAGTATTGGAGAACGGAATTCTACCACAGTGGGCAAGGCCTCTCCTGGCTCGTGGATCTTGTGATGTCACCGAGATAACAAGTAGAGACGGATGGCTAGAACAGGAGCAGTTGTGCCAGTGGTCTGCGTCCATTCAGCAGAATATAAGGGGATGCCTGCTCAGGCGCACGGATGCCCAGTTTCTGTAAGTCGGTGAGGTCGGTGAGTTTACCCTGGCGTCGTGCCTTGAGGATTGCATCGGCTCCCACGCGGCCAATGCCAGGTATGCGTAATAACTGCTCCCGGTTCGCCGTCATAATTTCCACCGGTGCAGCACGCAGATGCATTTCGGCCCATGCCCGTTTCGGGTCCACATCCAGCAGCATATTCCCATCGCTCATGAACGGCAAATCTTCCACTTTCCAACCGTAGTCGCGCAACAAAAAGCTGGCCTGGTAGAGCCGGTGTTCCCGGAGTGGATTGGTCGGGGCAAGATTTTCAAAGGGTGTTTGCGCAACAGGACTAAAACCAGAGTAATAAGCGCGGGTCAGACCCATCTCACGGTACAAGCGGGAGCTAAGCGAAAGCAACTCCTGGTCAGTGTCACCAACAGCCCCCACCACGAACTGCGTCACTGTCCCAGCCAGCTTTTCATACGGATGCGTGCGCCGAATCTCCTCTGCCAGCTGCAACATGCTCAACAACTCCCTCTGGAAATCCTTCTTGGGAGCCAGCGCGTTCAATCGTTCCTGCGTCGGTCCTTCCAGGTTGACCGAGACCCGGTCAGCCAGTTGCATCAGACGATAGAGCTGGTCATACTCTATCCCCGGCATAACCTTGAGGTGAAGATAGCCCTGGTAGCCATAGCGCTTGCGAACAATCTCCGCCGTATCGATAATCTTATCCTGCGTAGTCACACTCCCCTTAATAATGCCTGACGACAAGAACATGCCGTCCACCTTCCCAGCACGTTGCAGTGTATCCAGGCTACTCGCCAACTCATCCGGCGTGAAGGTGACGCGTTTCGTCTGGCTGCGTCCGGCTCGAAAGGGGCAATAGTAACAATTCCGTTCGCAAGCTGTTGTTAACATGGTCTTAAGCACAGGTTTTTTCCCCTGCGGCGTAACCACGTTGGTGATGCACTCAGCCAGACTGCGCGACTGGTAAGCCGCTTGACGTCGTTCTCGTTGCGGCTGGTCGCCAGCAGGCTCATAGATTGTCGCATCACCCACCTGGGCAAGTTTTGTCATCGTATCAGGAAGCGTTTGTACTAACATATCTTATAGTATACAGAACTTGTGTTCTATTCGTCAATCCAAATGAAAAAGAAAGAAACTCCTGGAGGAAGTGCAGACTCCTTGCGCTTTATCTCAGTGTTTGGTGTATCATAAAATTAAGCAAGCTTCCATAACGAAGCATCTCGCACCAGTGTTCGTAGGAGGTTAGTCGTATGCCAAGCCTGGATATACCTGATGAAGTTCGCAGCGTGCTGCGGGAATACTACACTTGTGAAGTGACAACCGTGAATCGCCAGGGACAGCCCATCACCTGGCCCTCCCTGCCGTACTATGATGAAGCGGCCGGCCAGATTCTGCTCACGATCTCTATTGCCTTCCCGGTCAAAGCCTTCAATGTCCGTCGCCGCCCGCAGATCTCTCTGCTCTACTCCGACCCAACCGGCTCCGGGCTGGAGCCAGCACCAGCCGTACTGGTCCAGGGTGACGCGACGGTCAGTGAACTACTGGATTTCACCAGCCCGCAGGTACGAGGGCTCTTCCGGGTGACGAGTCGTCGTCAACCTGATATGCGCCGCTTTACTGCCAATAGGTTCGTGCGCAAGCTCTTTGCCTGGTACCTCTTCCAGCGGCTGGTGATTACGGTCCAGCCTCGGCGTATTCTCATCTGGCCCCGGCGTGACTTCAGTGTCAAGCCAACAGAAATCGAGGTGACGCATGTGGAATGAGCACCTTGCCGCACGAGCGAGCACCTATTCGACCGGAGTGCTCAGCATCGTGGACGCTGATGGCTATCCAATGAGCGTCCGCTGCACTGCCTGCCTGGATGCCTCCCGCCAGGTGTTTACGTTTCCCTCTCCCCCTTCCATATGTTGCAATTCTGGTTGCTTGGTCGGCACAATTCGCGCGTCTACCTTGCCAGGCGTGGCACGCCGTGGCCACCTATCCCCTATGACGTGATCGAGCGCTTACTGGCCGAAGAATCATCCTGAGCAGTGGATAGCTTCTTTCCCTTGCTCATCAGGGAAGGGATGGGGGCATTTGCGAATGCCAACCGCCTTCCCTGGTGCCCAGAGGTGGGAACTTCTCTGAATGCCACTTCCACTGCCAAAGGGCAACGACACGCACACGAGACTGCTCGTTATGCCAACCCTCAAGCCCACTTACAGACCTTTCGTCAGTTTCTTGCTCCCTTTCCCCTCCTTGATCTGAACGAGCCGATCATGGAACGGTTTGCGGAAATTCGTTCGTACCTTCGTCGCCGTGGGGAACTGATCTCTGATTTTGATCTCCTTATTGGTGCAACCACCTTGTCTTATGATTTAACTCTGCTTACCTACAATAAGCGCCATTTTACTCGTATCCCTGATTTGATGTCATTTATCGGATAAAAAAGACTGTTTGCTAGATAACCTGCCACGCTGCCAAGCGCTTTCAGTGAATCGACTTTACCATATAATCTGGCGTGACATCGTGAGTAGTTCTTTTTTCATTCTTCATCTCTCTTTCTCGTTAGATCTCCTTCTCTTTGGCCAAGATATTCGGCAAATGCGCCAGCAAATGCCTGAAAATGGTCGCATTTCTGGCAAATCTCAGGTATACTTGCTCTTGAGAGGAAAAGAGACACTCATTGTTGCGAAGCCGGGGGAAGAAGGTCATGAGGATGACGTCCGAAGAATTCCATGCCTGGAGCCAGCGTCTCCAGTTCACATCAGAAACCGAGGCACTCATTGCGTCCATTCGCTCTTCGCCTCCTGCCCGTCGCGTGACCGGGCGCGCCAATAACGTGACCGGACGCTATCCTAGCCCCAAAATGCACTGTTCCATCCAATTTGAAAGTGAGCATGTGGAGTTTTGGGCCATCTACGTGATGGAACGAGATGATGATGTCTTGGAGTTTTACGACCAGTCCTCTCGCATCCCACTCAGCTATCGCGCCAAATCGGGCCGTCGGACAACACAGTGGCACACCCCAGACTTTTTCGTGTTACGCCATGAGTCGGCAGGCTGGGAAGAATGGAAGCCTGCGCAGTCGCTCGATACCCTGGCTGCTTCCATGCCCGCTCGCTATCAGCAAGCTGGGACTGGACAGTGGCACTGTCCTCCAGGAGAAGCGTATGCGAAGCAACTTGGGTTGACCTATTGGTTACGTTCTTCCGCAGAGCTTCGGCCTTTGGAGATTCAAAACCTGAAGTTTTTACAGGACTTCTGGGCGCACGAGGTTCCCCCAAACCCAGAGCAAGAAACGCTGGCTCTGGCTCATATCCAAGCCCATCCTGGCATCCCCCTCAGCGAATTGCTTGCGACCTACCCCGATCTTCCGGTCGATGTCGTCTGGACCTTGCTTGCCACTCGTCGAGCATTCACCGATTTGAGCACGACACTCCTGATGCGTCATAACCAGGTAACTCTCTATGTAGAGGAAACGCAGGTTCCGACGGTTCACCAGGGTAAGCCTGCTGCGCTGGTGGCCCCACTGCCCAATGCACCCCTGGCCTGGGATGGGCGGCTCTGGAGGATCGAAGCCTTGGGGGATGTGGTGCAATTGCGGCCAGAAGTCGGTGAACCACTCACCCTTGAGCGAGCCGAGTTTGAGCACCTTCAGCAGGAAGGCGCTCTCTGGGTTGTGGGTTCGGCATTCCCCTCTCCTATGACGCCAGAGGTTCGTCAGCTTCTCGCACAGGCGAGTCCCAGAGCGCAGCAGGAGGCGAATCGACGGATGACGCATATGCTTGCCTATGCACGGGGAGAAACGATCACGGTCCCAAGGCGTTCTGTCCAACGATGGTGGAAGGCGTACCAGCAGGCCAAAGCGGAGTATGGGTGCGGCTATTTGGGGCTACTTGATCGGGTGGCAGCGCGAGGGAATCGGACCTTGCGTATCCCAGAGATCTCCATGCAACTGCTGGAAGCGTCTTTGCAGACCCACTATGCAGCTCCTCAGGGCAAAAGCGCGGCAGCAGTCTATCGACTGTATCGAGAGCAGTGTCAACAGCAAAATATTTCTCCGGTGAGCGAGCAAACCTTTTACAGGGTTCGCGCCCGTTTCACCACCAACGAGGTCGTTGCTGCTCGCCGAGGACGGCGAGCAGCCTACGCTTCCCAACCCTTCTATTGGTTAGATCAGACGACCCCTCGCCACGGAGAACGCCCCTTTGCGCTTGCGCACCTGGACCACACCGAGCTGGATATCGTCCTGGTTTCATCGCTGACCGGGAAACCTCTGGGGAAGCCCTGGGCCACGTTTCTCACGGACGCCTACAGCCGACGGATTCTGGCTTGCTACCTCACCTATGATCCCCCAGTTATCGGTCCGTGATGATGGCTTTCCGGCTCTGCGTGCAGCGCCATCAGCGCTTGCCACAGGAGTGCTTCGTGGATCGCGGCCCAGAGTTCGGCAGCGTCTACTTTGAGACCCTGCTCACCCGCTACTTCGTGGTGAAAAAAGACCGTCCTGGAGGCGCACCGCGCACCGGCTCGGTGATCGAGCGGCTCTTTGGGACCACCACCACCCAACTCCTGCATCAATTGTTGGGCAATACCCAGGCCAGCAAGCACTGGAGAGGTTCTCTGCGCGGTTGTGCCAATATGCCTACGAGGTGTACGACCAGATGAACCATCCTGCTCTGGGGCAGAGTCCGCGTGAGGCGTTTGCGCAGGGGATACAGCTTGCTGGCATACGCACCCATCGCCTCATTCCCTACTCCGAAGAGTTTCTCATGCTGACCCGCCCGACGACGCGCACGGGGGTGGCGAAAATCGATCCATCGCGCGGGATCATGGTCAATGGATTGCGCTACTGGAATCCGCTGATGCGTTCGCCGCAGGTTTCCGGGACCAGCGTTCCGGTGCGCTACGAACCGTTCGATATGAGCGTGACGTATGCCTTCATCGAGGGACAATGGCTGGAATGTGTGGCTGACGTGTTTCTCCAGGTGCAGGGACGCTCGGAACGAGAATGGGATCTGCTGCTCGATGAATGGCGCGAACAGCAACGCCAACACGGTAGGAAACGAGTGAGCGTGAATGGTGTTCTCCTGGCGCAGTTTCTGGAGGAGGTTGCGCTCGAAGAACAAGTGTTGCTCCAACAGCAACGCGATCTCGAAGGGCGGCCCATCCGCGAGGCCATTGTGGGAACACGAGCGTCCGTTCCCGTGAGCATCGAGCAGCCAGAGGAAGATGATGATGAATTCGACCTGGCCTCTATTCCTCACTACAAGGAGTATCGGTAATGGCACTCACACCGGAGGCGAGAGCGCAACTGGATGCGTTTAAAGCGGTCAAGGTCGAGCATGCTCGGTTGCTCGAAGTGGATCGCGCCCTGACCCAGGCCATTGAAGAGCACGCGGATGCAGCGCATTTGTTGCTCTATGGGCCAAGTGGGGTGGGAAAATCACTGGTCGCGCAACATACGACGGAGCGGTTCGACGAGGACAAGTCCCATCGGGAGAGGAGGCAGGCCATCTGGATTGAAGCCCGGCCTTCAGATACCGGAACCTATGTGCGCTTGGATTACTACCGCCAGGTGTTACATGCATTGAAAGGCCATATTCTCGTCAAGGAAATCCTGGTGAATATTCAGCACCTCATGGCCGCGCCGAAGCCCACACGGATGTCTCGTTTCGCGACAGACTGGCTTGACATGCGCGAGGCGGTCGAACAGGCGCTGGTGGGACTCCAGGTCAAAGCGATCGCGGTCGATGAAGCCCATCTGCTCATGCAAGGAGATGGGCGGGACAAACCGGACGAGCAACTGGAATGGCTGAAAAGTATGACCAATCGCACCAATGTGCTATATATTAAATATAATCTGGATGCTCGGAGGAGGGAGATGACTCCGACGCGCATTTCTTGTGGTAGGATAAAGCAAGCAGCACTGTTCAGCGCTTCCGTGCAGGAGGAGCTGTCACATGTCAGAGATTCGTTGGGAATTTTACCCGCTAGTGGCACAACATGAGCTGGCCCGAACGTGGCTGACGATGCAGAGGAATCTGCAATTAGCTCCGACCACCATTGATGCGTATGGGCGCAACCTCAACGATTATCTTGTTTTCTGCTCCAGGCACACCCTCCTTCCTGAAACTGTAACGCACGAATCAGTTGCCCTCTACGTCCAGGATATCGCCTCTCGTCCCAATCCCAGAGGAGCCAAGATTCTCTCCATTGGCTCTGGGTATGGACTTTCTCGCGCGACCATGCAGCAGAGAATTACCGTCGTTCGCCTCTATTATGATTATCTCATCGAGAAGCAGATTCGTCCAGATAACCCGGTTGGCCGAGGGAACTATGTTGCCGGAAAAGGCGTGAGTACGAATCATCGGGGCTTGCTCCCCGCGCAGCACAAGCTTCCATGGATCCCATCAGACGAAGCGTGGCAGGACATTCTGCGTGTGCTCAGTAGCGAAAGGCTTCGCAACCAGGTCATGCTCCTGCTTGCCTATGATGGGGCACTTCGCCGTGAGGAATTGGTAACCCTTGAGCTTGCTGATTTCGACTTTGCGTACCGGCAGATCCGCGTTCGAGCCGAGCATGCAAAGAATGGAGCTGAACGAGTCGTGGGCTACAGTCGCGTGGCCAGCCATTTTCTTGCAGCCTATCTCCCCAAGCGCCGCCAGCTCAGCACACAACCAGGCGCGTTGTTTCTCTCGGAATCTCGACGGAACCCGGGCTCCCCGCTCTCATTAGTCATGTGGTCCAAAGTCGTCGAGAGCATCGCAGACCGAGCTGGCGTTCCACGCTTCACCACCCACACCCCACGTCATTTACGCCTCACCCATTTAGCCAGGGCCCATCTGGACCTGCACCAGATTGCGACCTACGCCGGTCACAAATCGCTCCAAACGACGATGCTCTATCTGCACTTGAGTGGCGTTGAACTCACGGAAGCGGTGAGTAGGAGCCTGGCAGGATTTGAGCAGTGGATGGCGAACATCTTGGAGGGATCACACACATGAAACAGCACAGCTCTCCCACGCAAACACCACAGCCTGTCGCGTGGTCCTGGCCGCTCGATCTGGCGAGGTATGACAAGGACCCACAGCTTCACCCGCTGGAGTATGCAGAGCTTGAGAAGCGCTTCCAGAACGGGAAAAATGGGCATATTTATCCGCATACCAACCAGATCCTCCATCGATTCGTGGCCCCCATTGAGGACGTGTTGAGGTACATCGAGGCCTCGCCCGAAGCGTATCACCAGACGTTGCGGACCATGTTACTCGAGATGTACAAACGCGGTAGAACCTTCTGGGCATGGTCTCTGGAGGAATGGGAAGAAAGCATTTGCCAGAACGATCACCTCTTTTGCATCCGCTATGGACGCTTGGGGATGAGAACACGCGCACGCCGTCAGCTCCCTGTGCTTGCTTATCTGCTCAAAGTGCATCCCCGAATGGAACGAGTCATTGAACTGTTCGAGGTCATTCCTCTGGCATCTACCATTTTTGGTAAAGAGGCGGTGGAACAGGCGCTCCAGCCGCCGCTGGCCGTCTTGCAAGGATGGGGCTACAGCCTGAACCAGCGATGGCATGTGAATGCATGCATTGGCTACCTGTTATTGTGCAATGGCAGTCCCCACCTGGATCAGCTTTCTTTTGAACTGCTCGAAACAGTGTCACGCACCTGTTCCCTCACCTGCGTTCAGCAAACCCTGTATCGGATCTCGCGTGCGCTCAGCGCTCTCGGCATCATCGGGCACCCCCTGCCTGATGCGCGTGTCGTCCCAGCTTCGTGGAAGGGTCAGACTTCCGACATGGCTCCCGAATGGCTCGCCTGGTGTGAGCGTTGGCGAAAGCACTCCACCTTCCAGAACCCCGAACATGGATACTACCAAATGCTGAAAGCGAGTCGCTGGTTTACAGCTCAGCACCCTGAAGCCCAGAGCCCTGCTGATGTGACACCAGAAATCGCTGCAGAGTTTGTGGCAGCGGTCAATGAGATGAAGATCGGGGAATGGACACAGGTGCGTCATTCCTCTGATCGTCTGGGACAACCCTTACTCCCTCGTGCGAAGAACGGTTTACTGGCAGCGGTGCGTTACTTTTTCCGTGATTGTCAGGAGTGGGGGTGGATACCCATGCGTTTCAATCCATTACGCGTCTTGCGCACCCCTCGCTCCATTCTCAGTCTGATTGGGCCAGCACCACGCGTCATCAGCAAGGATGTGTGGGCAAAACTGCTGTGGGCGACGATGAATCTTGCCTACGAGGATCTTCCCCTCTCCAAGGACAAAAAGAGTGTCTATCCACTGGAACTGGTTCGCGCGGTCGCCGTCGTGTGGTGCTTTGCAGCCCTGCGCAACAATGAGATACGCCGCTTACGGGTGGGATGTGTGCGCTGGCAGAACGAAGAGGTGCTGGTTCCAGAGACTGGAGAAGTCTTACCCAAGGATGCCACCTGCTTTCTGGATATTCCGGTGAACAAGACCAACACAGCGTACACCAAACCAGTCCACCCACTCGTCGGCCAGCGCATCAACGAGTGGGAGCGGGTCCGACCCAAAGAGCAACTCCGGGAGATTGACTCGAAGACCGGTGAGCCAGTCCAGTTTCTCTTTTCCTATCGAGGAAAGCGCATCTGGGATGGCTATATCAATGAAGTGCTCATCCCGCTCTTGTGTAGGAAAGCAGGTATTCCTGAATGGGACAGTCGAGGCACCATTACCAGTCATCGTGCCAGGGCGACGATCGCCTCCATGCTCTACAACGCCCGTGAACCGCTCTCCATTTTTGAACTCAAAGAGTATCTGGGGCACAAACATCTCTCCTCGACGCAAAATTATCTGCTCGTTGACCCCACCAAACTTGCCAGCAAAGTCGCCAAAGCAGGGTACTTAGAGCAAAATTTAGCAACGATTGAGGTGCTCTTGGATCAAGAAGCAGTGCTGAATGGCGCCGCAGCTCGCGGCGAGGTCTGGAAGTACTACGACCTCGGACACGGCTACTGCACGAACACGTTCTGGGCGGAGTGCAAACACCGCATGGCGTGTGCTCGCTGCCCTTTCTATCGGCCTAAAACCTCGACTATGGAACAACTCGTCGAGGGCAAAGCGAACCTGGTCCGCATGCTCGAATTTGTGTCACTCACCGAGGATGAGAAGCTCCTGGTGACGGAAGGCATTGAGCTGCACCAAGCACTCATCGAACACCTCGTGGATGTCCCAACGCCAGCAGGGCCAACCCCACGGGAGCTAGCAGCCCAACACCAAGGCGAGAGGAAGGTCATTCCCCTCAAGACAGTTCGCAGGAACCAGAAGAAGCAGGAGGAAACAGGCAAACAGTGACACAGACTGGTAGGTAGCTCGAACACAGATGGCTCCGCAACAGCATGGGTTCCTGCTGAGGAAAGCGTTGTGTCCCTCGTCAGCATATCAGATACCCAACAAGGAGGAGACTGCATATGGCACACTCCACAGCTCGCCTTCAGACCCTGATCGAACACCGTGTCGGTGAGCACTACTTCCTCTATGATCCAGATCTGGGAGCACGCACCTTTATGCCTGACTCGCCGGAGTGGTTTGCCTGGCTGGCAAGTTTGAGCTCCTTTCACTTCCAGGGGCAACACGGGCATTTGACAGCACGGCACGAGAAAAAGCAGCGTGGCGAGCGCTACTGGTATGCCTATCGCAAAGCGTATGGACATCAGCACAAACGCTACCTTGGGACCACTGACAAACTGTTCTTGGCCCACCTCGAACACGCCGCTCGTGCCCTCTCTGAGGCTGCGTTGGGGGGCTTCCCAGAAGACGAGGTCCTCAACGCCCATGCTCAGAAGCACAAACGGGTCACCCATGAAGTGAAGGTGGGCCCCTTGATGATCCAGTGGGACCAGGGAGTACTGTTCGTCAGAACCCCCATCGAGTCCCACCTCCTCAACAGGGCAGAAGCGGCTTTGTTGTTGAGCTACCTCTATGACCGACGTCGCTCACTGCTGCCACAAAGGGAGTAGGGAGCGGATCCAGGACGAGGTACCCAACGAGTCACTGAGGAAGCAGTGGAAGCAGGCGTGGTCCTCCTCCCCCATTTTTTGGGCTTCAGGCGGTTTTGGGTCACAAGCCTGTCGCCACGGCACGCAGCTTCAGTGACCCCAAAACCGAAGCCTGAAAAAATGGTAAAATTGTCTAAACAGGGGTCTGAGCTACTGCTTACTTGTGTCGCAAGTAGTGTTGAGCGTATTCCACGAGTGCCGTAGCCATTCACGGCACTCGTGCTAATGGCAGCCATACAGACAAGAATTGACTGGATAAGGTGCATCAGTCTACCTCCTCTCTGAGTTCTCAGAAAGAAATGGCACTGAACTCGCCAGGAGCAACGTAGAAAACCGTCAAAACCTCTGTATATGGTTAGCTTCTATGAGAGGAGGTGTCTACAAACGGGTCAGAGGGGGTTGACTTTTGATTATACATAATGCATATTCTGGTCGGCCCCTATGAACTCTTCAAATACCGCAATACGAATGGACAGGTCGCTCGCCGAGGTCGAGACATTCATTTCCCGCGGTACCATGTCGAGAGATCAGGGGAGCGTGGGGAATTTGTGGGAGCCTTGGAGTATCTGTTAGAGCGCGTTCCGCTGAGCTGCGACCTGCCTGATCTGCTCAAGCGCTGGCGCTGGTTTGCGGAAGGCAGCGTCGGGTGCGTTGGGATTCTCAAAACCTGGCTGGTGGATGCGGTCACGGCGACCTTCACGGAGGGGCGCACCACCTTAACCGTCGATGCGCTCACGCGGTCCATGCTTCACCCGGCGCAACGTGTCCGCTTGGAATTGGATGCACGCGCTGGAGAGCATCAAGTGAAGACTACCAATGCCGACAGCGCTCGGCAACTCCAGATTCTGCTGGGGAAAACAGGGAAAGCAGGAAACGGCCAGGGATCGCTTCCAGTAGAGAGCAGGCAAGGCAGACCGCGTGCGGCCCAAACGGAGGAGGTATCTGAGAACTTGACTGCATCCTTCCCCATGCCTCAGGTTTCTCCCAAACCGACCCAGCCACGCGTAGGCGAGCGTAGTCTTGGGCGCGATTCCGTTGGAGAGACGGGTGCTGCGCCTCTGCGGAAAGCCACAGGATGCTCCTTTTTAGCGGTGATTGATCTCTTGCCATCGCAGATGGAAGAAGTCTCGGTGACACACGTCGAATGTCCAGCATGTCTCGCCGTGAGAGATATTCAGCCGAAAGGAGAGAGCGTGAAGTTTCCCTGGCACCCGAAACGCGTCACCAACACCCCAAACCATGGCCTGCGTTGGGTGAAGCGAGAAAGCGCCTGGCAACTTTCTGAATGAGCAATGGGAACCCAGGAAAACGAACTCCAGAATGTGCCCCTGGAGGCACAAGACGCCAGGAGAGGAACGGTGCACATCAATCTCAGCAGGGCAGGCCGTATCAATACCGCCTGTGCCTGCAACAGGACGAAGCGGCAACGGGAGAATCCACGTTCCAAGCGGGGTAACAAATCGAGCCAGAGTGTAAGCTATGTTCTCGTAAGGAGGAGACACGATGAATGAGCAAACCTACCTTCTCTCTTTTGAGGGAGTTTCGGAGGCTGAGGCAAACCGTTATGCCGAGGAACTGCGAGAGGCCCTGTTAGATGCCACCACTGAGGTTGTTGTGCAGCGGCAACGGGAGAATCCGCTGGCCCAGGATCTGGGAGCTTCCCTAGTCCTGATCATGGGGACGCCTGCTGTTGTGGCGGCAGTGAATGCCATCGGCAACTGGCTGCAAAAACGCCGCAGCGCTTCGCTGACGATTGTGACGGCGGAGAAGAAGATTGTGGCAGAGAATCTGACCAACAAAGATGCAGCGCACTTACTTCAGCTGTTCCTGACGCAAAACGCTGAACACAAGGAGTCCGGTCCATGAGCGCGCCTGCTCTTCCACCCACTGCTCCTACCACCCTCGTCATCTTGCTGGGTGCCAGTGCCTGGCCGCATTCCCCAGGCTTCCAGCCATCGCAAGCCTTCGTGCATGCCGCGCAGGGGTTCAGGGATTACGTGCTTGATCCACACGGCTTTGGCCTGCCGACGGCGAATCTCTTTGATCAGTTCGACGCGCAGACCAGCGCCTCTGACCAGTTGGAGATGCTTGGTTCCTTCCTCGAAGAACGGACACAGGCGCTGAAAAGAGCGAACCAGACTGTGCGCGATGTGCTGGTCTATTTCGTTGGGCATGGGGGGTTTGCCGGTCCGTCTGCTGATTTTTACCTCATGCATCGCCGTGCCAATGCCAGCAGCTTGCGAGCATCGGGCATGGCCATTGACGCGCTGGCGGAAGTGTTGCGAGAAAAGGCTCGCCAGACGCGGCGGTATCTGCTCCTGGACTGTTGCTTTGCCGCTGCCGCTTTTCGCTCTTTCCAGGGGGGACCAGATCAAACCGCCATTACGAAAACGCTGGATGCCTTTCATGTCCAGGCCAGAAGCAGCGGCTTTCCCAGGAAAGGGACGGTGCTCCTCTGTTCTTCTGATCAGAAGTCCCCCTCACTGCTCTTGCCCGACGAGAGTTGTACGATGTTCTCTCATGCCCTGCTCGACGTGTTCAGGAACGGAGATCTCCACCGGCCACCCCAGCTGTCATTACGCGATATCAAAGAGTTAGCAGAGGATCGACTGGCTGCCTTGCCAGAGAAAAACGCTCCTCGTCCTGGTCTGCACTCCCCTGATCAGAGCGAAGGCGACGTGGCTGACGTCGCCTTGTTCCCAAATCCTCGCGCCGAGGAAGAGCGCCGCTGGGCTGAGGAAGCCGCACAAGCTCGCCTCGCCATGCAAGAGCGCGTCTACAACATCAAGGAGCAAACGTCTCCGATGCTGAACCAAACGTTTCCGCCAACCACCGCTCCTTCCGCAGCCATGCCTCCGCAAGGCCCAGTTCCTCGCTCTCCGAGCGTATCTCCGCGAGCTGCCATTCCTCCTCAAAGTTCAGCCATGCTTCCACCTCCACCAACCCTCAGGCAACCCAAACGCCTGCACTCACCATCTGTCGTCGTTATCCTCATTCTGCTGACCCTGATTCTCCTGAGTGGAGGGAGTCTTGGCATCTATCGGGCTGCAACAGGCAACTGGCTGTGGAACGCATCCCACGGGCAATCAACTCCCATCACGCCTGGCAAGACCGCTCAGGCCAACGCAACCTCGACTGCTCGGGCTAATGCCAGCGTTCTCGGCCGAACGTGGCATGCCCAGGACTCCGTCACTTCGCAAATCCTTTATGGTGTAGCCTGGTCGGGCTCGCAGTTCGTGGCGGTCGGCGGCGGTGGCACCATCCTCACCTCACCCGATGGGCGTGCCTCCTGGACTGCCCAGCACCCCGGCACCGAGCGATACCTTTATGGTGTAGCCTGGTCGGGCTCGCAGTTCGTGGCGGTCGGCGAGGGGGGCACCATCCTCACCTCGCCCTGAGCCGTCTGTGGGCGCGCGAGGGCGTTGCTTCTGACGAAATACGGCACCTGGAAAGCAACGGAACGAAAAGGCATTTGGGCCAGGATGGCTCTGAGCAATCTAAGCAAGGGACATCTCGAATGCTCGCTCTGATACTAATTTTTGAGGAACATTTTTGGCGAGCCAGGGCAACCTGCAGAACGTTGTGTAATTTGACATCATCCTCTAAACAAGTGCATCACGAGGAATGGCGGCTAGGCTTTTTCTCATTAACACTTTCAACTACCCAGGGCAATTTTGCAAATTAGAGTGATTAGCAAGCTGTAAACTTTTCTGTAGCTCAAAACAATCAGGAAGGTAATTCCGGCTTGATTTTCTCTTTTATCTCATCTTTTCCTCTGTCCGCGTCATTTTATGTAATAGAGAAGAGATTGCCCTTCGGTGGCTGGTCCAGCGTCTTTCTCTCAGAAAAAAGACAAGATATGTGGCAGAAAGGACACCTGTCTCTTGCGTTTTTCCCCCCAAAAGAGGGTGGGAAAAGGTCGCGCCACATTATGCGGCAGAGCCTATTTTCTCGCCATACAAGACTGGTGCTGGTTCCAGGCACTATCCGCGTCACCGCTTACTGGCAGAAATGCACCATGATATTTCGACAAATGACAACAATCTTTCGATTGCTTTTCTCTTGATTTCAAGCAACTTGCGAAATACAACGCGCCAAGTTATGGTGGCAGAAGATCATACGTCTCCAGGAGCGGTTCCTGATAAGCACGCGCCATTTTATGGTAACAAAATTGGTCGTTGCATTTTTTGTGAGTTGCACCGAAATAGATGAGCTACAATGACACACCACATTATGAGATAGAAACTTTTATCAAAAATCGTCCCGACGCTCTTCTCAAGCCAATCGTTGGCATTTTATCTGGCAGAAACGCGCCATGAATCAAGTTAAATGACATTTGAAGCTGTATCTTCCCACCGCTTAGAATGTCTATTGTGCGACAAAGCTCTTTTCGTATCGGCCAAGTACGAGTATAATGCTCTCGACTCTTCTCGTAGGTGGCATATGGTTACAGCAAAGCCAAATAGATGAGTTTGCATTTGACTGTCCCCCATTGACCGAAAGGTATTACAATCTAATGACACTGCAAAAGGACGAGGATAAAAAAGGGTTCGCGATGAGTGGTTGGTCTCAATTTACGGCTCTCCATCGATTTTGGTGAAAGATGAGCTTGATGCGAGGGGAGGCTCTTGAGGAAGTCCACCAGTCCAAGCTCATCTCAGCCTTTTCCGCAGAAAGACCCGATGGTAGCCGTTCTGCACGTGTCGGCCTTCTTC
>WNGG01001968.1_pt1 | contig 24201 bp, 19 predicted proteins | sample 5400661 | NCBI WGS metagenome assembly WNGG01 (sample SAMN13153372, study PRJNA577476) | soil metagenome | isolation source: 100 cm soil or saprolite under Garry oak tree replicate 1 | place: USA:California | collected 2016-06-15
ATGATATATCGGAAAGCGCGGAGCACGAATTCGGGAAACCGTTCTGGCAGGCGGACCTAACCCGCGGCTTCGCGATGTTTCGCAACGCCGTCGACACCCACATCATCACCAGTCATTTTGCGGCCCCCCTGCTCATCGAAACGGCGGCCAAAGAGCAAGCACAAAGCGGGCTGATCGTCGAAATCGGAGATGGCGATTCCTTCGTCTACCGCGGAAACCTCTTTTTCGACATGATCAAGACGACCGTGATCCGGCAGGCGTTTACCATGGCACGCGAACTGCGGAGAAAAAACGTGGCAGCCATCGCCTTAACGCCCGGCTTCCTGCGCTCGGAGATCATGCTCGAACACTTCGGGGTCAGCGAGGCGAACTGGCGGGACGCCATCGGGAAAAATCCGGACTATATCACTTCCGAGACGCCGCTCTTCTCCGGCCGGGCGATTGCGGCTCTCGCGGCCGATCCGAAGATCATGCAGAAATCGGGCCGCGTCTTCAGCTCTTGGGGATTGTCCGAGGAATACGACTTTTGCGATCGAGACGGGAGTCATCCACACTGGGGCCGCTACTTCAGAGAAAAATACGGCGATTGCTTGAAGCCGTGCGACGGGACCTTCTACGAGTACTGGTCCGGAGGCCCGATGGACACGATCTACGCGAACTGGCCGTAGTTCGAGGTGGGCGGCCCTATGGCGTGTTCTCCGGCACATCCAAGGCGGTGCGCAGGATTGCGATGGCAAGCTGGTCCACATCCACGCCATCCAGATTGCACAGCACCACCACGCCGGCGTTGCGGGCAGGAACGAGCGCGAAGGCCGTGCTGGTTCCCTGCTGGCCCCCGGTGTGCGCCAGAATGTGCAGGCCGAACTTGTCCATGATTCCCCAGCCGAGGCCGTAGCCGGTTTCTTTTCCATCCGCAGTCTTTTGGGAAGTCCACATGAGGTCGCGCGTGGCTCGCTTGAGGAGCTTGTCGGCAAGCATGGCCGCCTCAAAGTTCGCCATGTCGTCCGCGGAAGAGATCATTCCGCCGCCCGGGATTTTGTAGCTCGAGTCGAGAACGCCGGCGTTGCGCACCACACCGCCTTTATCCTTGTGATACCAGCGCGAGCGGTGAGCAACCACGGTGAAGAAATCATCGTCGCGCGTCTGTTCCATCCCCGCAGGCTCAAAGACATTCTTGCGCAGGAAGTCGATGAATTTTTCCGAGGCCACGCCCTCAAGAACGCAACCCACCAAGGTATAGCCGTAGGTCGAATAGTGGAACTTCGTACCAGGCTTCGCGACCAGCGGATCGCTGGCAACGAGCTCGAGCGACTCTTGCATGCCGGCGAAATGCCGGGCGCTATCTTCGGGAACGTCGCCCTTCCCGTCCGGGTTGTAATGGCGGATACCGCCGAGGTGTCCGAGTAATTCCCGCGTGGTGACGGGCCATTCCTTCGGCGGGAACGCCGGACAATATTTTTGCACCGGAGCGTCTAGGTCCAGCTCGCCGCGCTCCCGAAGTTCGAGCACCGCCGTCGCGGAGATGGGCTTGGAAATGGACCCTAGACGAAACAGCGTCGAGGAAGTGGCCGGGGAGTAATTCTCCAAGTCGGCCATGCCAAACCCCTCGGACCAGCAGGGTTTGCCGTCGAGGACCAAAGCGGCGGAAAGGCCCGGAATGCTGTTCGCGGACATAAAGCTGGCCACCGCTCGTTCGATGGCGTGACGCTTCTCAACCGAAAGGCCTTTTTGCGGCGCGGAAAGGGCAGGGCCGCAAAGAAAAACCGCGAGGAAAACCGGGATGAAGCGGATCCAAACGATGCTTTTCCCTGATCGACGGCGACGCTGCATGAAATCACCTCGGACGCGAGTGTATCGCAGGGATAGGCCGGTGAGGAACGATGGCTTCAGGGACTCTACGGGTAGTAAGACCCACAACACCGCCCCGCGAAGAAGCGTTGACCGGGGTGCGACCTGCTCTTTACCATAGTAGAGATGAAGCGAAGGGTGCTCCTGGCGGCAAGCACAATCTTGGTGACAATGGTCGGCCCAGGCTGCGAGGACGCAGCGAAGAAGCCGGCGCAAGCCCACGTTCCGGGAACCCCTGCGGCCGCCGCTCACGTGGCCGCCCCATCGCCCACCTGGCAATCCCAGACGGCGCAGCAACCTGCTCCTCCGCTTGCGCCTTTGCCGCTGACCGATCCTAAGCGCCAGCCGCCGAAGTCTCTGCTGGCTCCGCTCCCCGACGGAAAAAACTACCTGATGCAAAAGGTGCAGGAGAAGTTCGCTTCCGGCGAGCAGAATTTCAAGGCCGGCCGCTTGGAAGCGGCGCGCAAGGATTTTGACGACGCGGTGGACTGGATGCTCGAGAGCGGCTACGACCCGGACGGCGATGCGGTGCTCAGTGCGCTCTTTCATCATGTCGTCGATTCGGTCTATGCCTACGAACTGCAGGCGTTTCGCGGCGGGGAAGGCTTCACTCAGGCGGCTGCGGTTCCCGCGCCGATCGACGAAGTGGCGGCGGTGACGCTCCCGGCCGACCCCCGTCTGAAAGAGCGTGCGGAAGAGGCAGCCAAGAGCGTGTCCCACGATCTGCCGCTGACGGTAAACGACGAAGTCCTCTCGTTCGTCAATTTCTTTCAGACGCCCAAAGGACGTGACATCGTGGAAAACGGCTTGCGGCGCGGCGGCCGGTACCGCGACATGATTTTGCGCGTACTTAAAGAAGAAGGCGTGCCGCAGGATTTGATTTATCTGGCGCAAGCGGAAAGCGCTTTTCAGCCGCTGGCGCTTTCGCGCGCCGGCGCGAGGGGCATCTGGCAATTCGTGGCTTATCGCGGGCAGCAGTACGGGCTGCGCCGTACTTGGTGGATCGATGAGCGGCAGGATCCGGAAAAAGCCACGCGGGCGGCGGCGCAGCACTTGCGCGACCTTTATGGACTGTTCGGCGACTGGTATCTGGCCATGGCGGCGTACAACTGCGGCCCCGGCAACGTGCAGAAGGCCATCGAGCGCACCGGCTATGCGGATTTTTGGGAGCTGTACAAGCGCAAGGTCCTGCCCCGCGAAACAAAAAACTATGTGCCCATCATTGTCGCGCTAACGCTGATTGCCAAGGATGCGGCGCACTACAACATCCTGGCCGATCCGGAAGCACCGGTTCCTAGCGACGTCGTTAAACCGGGCCGCCCCATCGATCTGCGGCTGGTGGCGGAGACCATTGATGTGGATGTGGAGACGCTCCGGGCTCTGAATCCCGCCTTGCTGCGCATGGCTACGCCCGACGATCCGTCGTTCGAGTTGCACCTTCCGCATGGTATCGGCGAAAAATTCACCGCGGAGATCGCCGCGATTCCTCCCGACAAGTGGATCAGCTGGCGGCGCCACCGCGTGGAAGCGGGCGAGACACTGGCCTCCATGGCAAAGAAATACCGCGTGACGGTCGCAGCCATCGCCGAGGCCAACAATATCGAGCGCACCGCGGCGCTCGAGCCAGGCATGAAGCTAACCATTCCGGCGACGCAGTCCGCAACGGAGACCAAGCGGCTTCTCCTGAGCTACCGCGTGCGCCGGGGCGACACCCTCGCGGGGATTGCCGACCGTTTCAGCGTGGATTCCGAAGACGTGCGCCGGTGGAACCGGTTGCGGTCCAACCGGGTAAGCCGCGGAATGGTGTTGCGCATTTACACGCTCGGCGGCGCCCCGCAAACCGACCGCAAACCGGCGCATTCTCGCGCAAAACGGAAAACTGCGGGTCCCTCGCCGGCGAAGGCCGGCGGCACAGCAGCTCGAGGCAATTCACCTTAAGCCTATTATTTCCATACATTTAAAGATTCGGTAAGAGATTCGCTCCGTTCCCCGCCCGGTGCGGTGATGCGGCCAGCGCAGCTTGCGAAAAGATCTTTTTGTCCCCACCTCGCAGACTACTTGACAACTTCGAACGAGTGCGATAACAAACAACGGCGCAGGGACGGGGTGTTCTGCGAGAACTCCGGCCACCACAGCACCAGTGCTAGCCCGTGTAGCCGCAGGGCTATGAGATTCCCCCAGGGGAGGACGGAATGGATTTCGAGAAAGAGAATTTCGAAGACGACAACGAGCTGTCACCGCTGGAAGACGAAGAAGAGCTGGGCGGCGAGTCCCAGGAGATCGTCGAAACTGAGGAAGAGGAGCTCGCCATCGTAGGCGAGGAACCGGAAGAAGAGGTTCCGGCGCCGAGACCCGCGCCGGCGGCCCGCCCGGCGCCGAAGAAACCGGCGGCGAAAAAGAAGGCCGCGCCCAAGAAAAAACCCAAAGCGAAACCGAAAAAAAAGGCCAAGAAGCCTGCTCGCAAAGCGGCGAAGAAGAAGAGGCGCTAGGCTTTTCTGACACCGGGAGAATGTTTTTTCGGGAGAGTCGGGAATCGTCCCGGCTCTTTCTTTTTCTCGCCGGCATTTCCCGTCCGACGATGCGGCGCGGATTCCCTGCCGGGCGCCAAGGGGGCTTTCTTCGACGAAGAATCCGAGTCTAGGGCCTATTCGCCAACGGCCAGAACCAGAAGTGTCGCATCGTCGGTTCGATGGCCGCCGCTGAATTCGGAAATCGCGCCGATTATTTTCTCTTGTATCGCGCCCGCGGGCAGCGCGCGGCTCCGTTCAAGCAACGACAACAACCGCGCCTCTCCAAATTCCTCGCCACTCGCGTCCGAGGCTTCCGTCACGCCGTCCGTGAAAAGGACCACACGATCGCCAGGCGAAAGCCGCACGCTACCGAGCTCATAGCTTTGCTCTCCAAAAACGCCGAGAACTCCGCCGCCGTCCCGCAAGCGCTCGTGTGTGCCGTCCGGGTGCACGACAAAGGGTGCATTGTGGCCGGCGTTGGCGTAGCGCAGAAGCCGGGCGGGACCATCCAGTTGCGCATAGAAGAGCGTGACGAACCGGTCGGTGTGCGTGTTCTTCCACACCAGAGAATTCAGGCGGGCGCAAAGAACCTCAGGCGTCAAGGACGGCGAAGAAAGCCCGCGAACAGCCGCCTGCAAGTTGGACATCAAAAGCGCCGCGGGGATGCCCTTCCCGGCAACGTCCGCGATGCACAGACCCAGAGTATCTTCGCCGAGAGGGAGGACGTCGAAGTAATCCCCGCCGACCGCGCCTGCCGACTGCCAGGAACTCGCGATTTCATACCCCGCCAGTTGAGGGGTTTCGCGGGGAAGGAGCTTTTCCTGAATGGCCTTGGCCTCGGCGATCTCGCGTTCCTGTTCCTGAAGATGATGGATGGCCTCTTCCCGGGCCTGCCTCTCCTGATTCGCCCGCCGCCGCGATTCACGGCGCTCCCGGCCCAAGGCGATCTGTTTTTCCAGGATTTCCACCAGCCGCGAGTTGCTCCAGGGCTTCTCCACGAAATCGCTTACGCCGTACTGCATGGCCGCGACCGCCAGACCTACGGTGGCCCATCCGGTCATGGCTACCACCGGGGGAGCATCAGGCATCTCCTTCAAGTGACCGAGCACATCCAGACCTTCCCGGCCGGACGTAGTATCGCGCGCGTAATTCAAGTCCATGAGGAGAAGATCGAACTGGCGTTCCGCCAGGGCCGCGAGCAAGTCCGCTGGGGTGCTCACGGTTTCAAGGACATATCCGTGCGCCTTGAGAAGCAACTGCAAAGCATCCAGCACGTCCTTCTGATCGTCGGCAATGAGAATTCGGCGTTCGGCCGTCTCAGAATCGGTGGCTGTCTCGGTTGCGATCATTAGCCCTTACCTCACAGTCGCTATCGAGCGGTTTCCCTCGGGATAGCTTGCCCCTTAGACGCAGGCGGTGCGCCAGCCGGTAGATCGCGCTAACCTGTTCACATTTAGCTATTTGCTTCGAGATTTGCTTTCTTGAACGGGAGTTGGCTGCCCGTTTGCGGGAACGCCCGTCCCAATTCCGGACAGCACGCCATCGGTGGGGCAACGAGCTAAGCCCGCTGGCAGACGCGCTCTCCTGGCAAGTCTCGAAAGCGGGGACACCGCAAGACCCGCTTGCCCGCTCAAGTGAGGCGCCTCGCATTTCGCTCGGTTCTCTTGTCACGACTGACCCGTGACCACGGTTCGCTTAGAGCAGAGGCTCCGACCAGTTCTCAAGCGTCTCTTTGACCTTGTGCAGGAACTGGTGGGCGATGGCGCCATCGACCACGCGGTGGTCGTAGCTTAGCGTGACGTAACACATCGAGCGGATGGCAATGGCGTCATCGACCACCACCGGCCGCTTCTCGATGGCTCCGAGGCCCAAGATGCCCACATTCGGCTGGCTGATCACCGGCAGACCGAACAGTCCCCCGAAAACTCCCGGGTTGGTGATGGAGAACGTGCCCTCCTGGACTTCCTCGGGCTTCAGCTTCTTCGAGCGCGCGCGCTCGGCCAGGTCGTTCATCGTGCGCTGGATGCCGAGAAGGTTTTTTTCGTCCGCGTTTTTCACCACCGGAACGATCAGGCCCCAATCGAGGGCTACGGCGATGCCGATGTTGATGTCCTTGTGTAGGACGATGTTGGTGCCGTCGAGCGAAGCATTCAATGTCGGAAACGCACGCAGACCCGCCACCGCCGCCTTCACAAAAAACGGCATAAAGGTCAGCTTGGTCTCGTAGCGCTTTTCGAATTCCTCCTTCGACTTGGCGCGCAGCACCGCTATTTTGGTCATGTCAATTTCATCGACGGAATAAACGTGCGCGGAAACGCGTTTCGACGCCACCATGTGCTCGGCGATTCTTTGCCGCATGGTGCTCATCGACTGGACTTCGTAATTCCCGAAGTAAATCCTCTCACGCGGCACTGCGGTTTCGAGCGCCACATGAGCTTGCACGCCGGGCGTTCCGGGAGCAGCCACGGTGACCGGAGCGGGCGCCGCGGGCACTAGAACCGGCCGCGCCGCGGGAATCGAAACGACCGAGGGGACGGCTGCTGGCGCGCCTCCCGATGCCGCAATGACTGCTTCGATGTCTTGTTTGCTGATGCGCCCTCCTGCAGCGGTTCCTTGCACGGTCGAAAGATCAATGCCATGTTCTTTGGCCATACGGCGGACGAGCGGCGAACTATGAATGCGCCCTCCATCGTGCGGCGCCGACGGGGCGGAGGCTGGTACCGGTCGCGCAGCGACGGGCGCGGGCCTTGGCGCAGGAGCTGCCGCCGGAACGGCGGCAGGGGCCTTTGCCGGAGCGGGTGCTTTTGCAGGAGCCGGGGTACTAGCGGAGGCGACCGCCGAGCCCGCCGCGTCAATCACCCCGACCACCGTCTGAATCGGCACGGTCTGCCCTTCCCCGACTTTGATTTCCTTGAGTATGCCGGCCGAGGGCGAAGGAATTTCCGCGTCCACCTTGTCGGTTGAAATTTCAAACAGCGGCTCATCGCGCTCGACCTTGTCGCCGGGCTTCTTGAACCACCTGGTGATGGTTCCTTCGAAAATGCTTTCACCCATCTGGGGCATCACGATGTCAACTGCCATGATCGTTCTCCTCTTCTCCCTAGCATCCTAATACCGCGCCAGTTCCTTCGCAGCGGCAAAAACCTTTTTCGCGTTGGGCAGAAAATATTCCTCCAGCGTTGGTGCATAAGGCACCGGCGTGTCCAATGCCGTCACGCGCACGAGCGGGCCATCCAAGTCGCTAAACGCCTTTTCGCAAAGAAGCGCCGCAATTTCACCCGCGATGCCACCAGTCTTCGTGTCCTCGTGGACGACCAGGCATTTGTTGGTTTTCTTCACCGAACTCAGAATCGACTCTTCATCGAGCGGCAACAAGGTGCGCAGATCGATCACTTCCGCTTCGATCCCTTCCTTCGCTAGGGCGTCCGCGGCTTCCAGTGACGCGTGCATCATCGCGGCGTAGGAAAGGATGGTCAGGTGCCGGCCTTCGCGGCGAACCACGGACTTGCCAATGGGAACCGTGTAGTCCTCCGCGGGCACTTCTCCCTTGATGCGCCGGTAGAGAAACTTATGCTCGAAAAACAGCACCGGGTTATTATCGCGCACGGCGGCCTTCAGCAGTCCCTTGGCATCGTACGGCGTCGACGGATAAATCACCTTGAGTCCCGGGGTGTGCACGAAATACATCTCCGGGTTCGCCGAATGGAACGGTCCGCCGTGCACCCCTCCGCCGGACGGCCCGCGAATCACTATGGGCGCCGGCGCATTCCACAGATAATGCCCCTTGGCCAGGAAATTGGTGATCTGGTTGAACGCGCAAACGATGAAATCGATGAATTGCATCTCGCAGATCGGACGCAGCCCCACGTAGCTCATGCCGCATGCCGCGCCGATGATGGCGCTCTCGCTGATGGGCGTGTCAATCACACGCTCCCAGCCAAACCGTTCGAGCAAGCCCTCGCTGGTCTTGAACGCGCCGCCGTAGACGCCGACGTCTTCGCCCATCAGCAGGACCGTGGGATCGCGCTCCATCTCCTCAAACATGGCCTGCCGAATGGCCTCAAGAAAAGTGACTTGCCTACCGCCCGATGCGAATCCATTGGTTGCGGCCCCGTTTCCGCCAGCCATGCCTACCTCCGCGCCTTTCGCGAAGCGCCCGCAGCCGCGGCTTTAGCTTTCTTCGGTGCGGTCTTGGCCGCGGGCTTCGCCGCCGCTTTGGCAGACCGGCCGTTGTTTGCCGGCTTGTCCATGACCGCCGGCGCATCGCCAAAGTGAATCGCAGCATCCACACCGCCTGAACCTTTGCCCGAGCCGAAGCCTGGAACGGTCCATACCGCCTTGACACTGGATTTCGGCGGTGTCACTTCGGCAATGGGCCGTTCCCACCTGGCCTGAATCTTGTGGCAATCGTCGCCGGTGCAGTAGACACCGCCCTCGGCAAATTCGGGGGGAGGCATGGGAGAGTTTTCCGCAAATTCGCGCTCGGCCTCGAGCAAGGTTTCCAGTCTTTCGTCGATCTCTTTTTTGACGGGGGCGTCGAGAAGTTTTTCGCCGGTTAGGAATTTTTCGTAGAGAGCAATGGGATCCCGCGCTTCCCAGTAGGCGCGCATCTCTTTCGGAACGTATTCCGCGGGGTCATGCTGGGCATGGCCGAGCCGACGAAACGTCTTGGCTTCGATCAGGATGGGCCCTTCGCCGGCGCGCGCCCGCTCGACGGCCTCCCGGGCCGTCTTGTAGACCGCCACAACATTGTTTCCGTCCACGATGTAACTATCCATTCCATAACCCGTCGCGCGATCGGCCAGGTTCTCGAGCGGGACCTGCCGGCCGACCGGCGTCGAGTACGCCCAAAGATTGTTTTCAAGAATCAAGACGAAAGCCGCCTTTTGCGCGGCCGCGAAGTTCAGCCCTTCGTGAAACACGCCGGTCGAGCTGCCGCCGTCTCCAATCCAGGTCATGGCTACAATCTTTTGTCCGAGGTAGCGCCCCCCGATAGCCACGCCGGCCATCACCGGAATCAAATCGCCGAGCATGGAAATGGGCGAAACGATGTGCAGGTTGTCCAGGTCGCCGAAATGGCTTGTGCCGTCCCTGCCCTTGGTCGGCGAATCGTATTTCGCCATGTGCTGCATGAAAATGTCGCGCGGCGGCACGCCCTTGACCAGAAGCGCTCCGATATTGCGAATCATCGGAGCGATCCAATCTTTTTTCTCGAGCGCGTAACAGGTTCCAACGGAAATCGCTTCCTGGCCGAGGCTCGAGTAAAGCCCGCCGACAATTTTGTTTTGCCGGAAGAGCTTCACCATCGTCTCTTCGACGGCGCGGTTCAGCCGCATGTAGTAATACAGGTCCAGGTACTGCTGGCGCGTCAATTCCCGGGGCATTGACTTTTTCATCGCTGCTCCCATTTCCTAGGCCTCAGCCGCGACGGCCTGTTCGGCGTGCTCGAGTCTCTCGAGAAATGCTTTTGGGGAAGTTTCTCTCAACACCAGACCGAACAGCTCTCCCAGATGCTCGCCAAGGCGCGGCGCGACCTCTGATTCCTCCACCGCACGCCCCAACAATTTCTCGAGAGATGTGGCTTTGCGATCCGCAATCCCGCACGGCACGATCAGGTCGAAAAACTGCAAATCGGTTGAGACGTTATACGCGAATCCATGCGATGTGACCCAGCGGCTGAGGTGCACGCCGATCGCGCCTAGCTTTTCTTCCGTACTTCCGCTGTCCACCCAGATTCCGGTTTTCCCTAGGACGCGCTTGGCCGCAATCCCGAACTCGGCTGTCGTGCGAATCATGGTTTCCTCCAGCATGCGCACGTACCAGACCACGTCTCGCCGGATGGCGCCCAGGTTGAAGATAGGATAGCCAACGATTTGGCCCGGTCCATGATAAGTGATGTCCCCGCCGCGGCTGGACTCATGAAACTCCACGCCTTTTTGCCGCAGGACATGCTCGCTCACAAGCAAGTGTTCTCGCCTTCCGTTTCGGCCTTGGGTGAGGACGTGGGGATGTTCGCAGAGAAGAAAAACATCTTCGATGGCGTCGGCTTTTCGCGCGGCGACGATACGCCTCTGCAGCGCGTACGCTTCGGCGTAAGCAACAAGCCCCAAATCCACTTGTAATCCTTGCTTCATGGCAACTTCGCACGACTCAGTTCTCAGTTTAAAGATCAGACCTCACGGGGATGTGCATACTGGCGATCGAAGACCGATGCGAACGCCGGTTGACCGGCAGGTATTCCCCGGTCGCTACCCAGCAGAGCCGTAGAGCACCTGCCCTTGAGGCATGGGGATATAAGGCTCCGTTGACAAGGCAAAAGCGCGCGTCGTACACTTTGCCCTGGCCGAGGGACGCTCGGCATCTGCCTGTGGAGGCACGATAAGACCTAAGCGCAAGCTTAGGCGCGCGCCCGTGAAGTTGGAACCATCGTTGGAGACGAGCAAGCAATTGCTTGTAACTCCAAAGAATCCCCCGCCGTTTAGGCGTGGGGAGTCTCAAACGTTAATCTGTAACCCACGCACGCTCGCAAACGCATCCCCCATCCCTTCCCAGACCGTAGGATGCGCGTGAATCATATTCATCATGTCGTCGATGGTACCCTCGAGATTCAGTACTGCGGCGGCCTCCGACAGAATCTCGGTGGCCAGCGGCCCGATAATGTGAATCCCCAGCACCTCGCCATAAGCTCCATCGGAAACCACTTTGATGAACCCGTTGTGGCTCCCGAGAATGGTAGCTTTGCTGTTGCCCACGAACGGAAACTTGCCGATCTTCACCGTGTATCCTGCGTCGCGCGCCTGCTTTTCGGTCAGCCCAATCGAGCCGATCTGCGGCTCGCAATAAGTGGCATTGGGAATGCGCGTCTTTACAATTTGCTGCACCGGATTGCCCGCGATGTGCGTTACCGCGATGATCCCCTCCATCATGGCAGCGTGCGCCAGTTGCGGCAGTCCCAGGACGATGTCGCCGATGGCATATAGTCCCTTCTCCGCGGTTTCCATATAGTCGCCAACCTGCACAAACCCGCGCTCCAGCTTGGCTTGTGACTTTTCCAGGCCGCAGCCGTCGGTCATCGGCTTCCGCCCCACGGCAAGAAGCAGCTTTTCCGCCGGCAGCGTTTGCGACTTCCCATCCTTATCTTTAAACGCCACGGTCACGCCTTTGGCGTCTTTCTTCGCGGCCTCGACGCTCGATCCGGTGAAAATCTGGATCCCTTTTTTTTGGAAAGCCTTGGTCAGTTCCGCGGAAATCTCCTCGTCTTCGAGCGGCACCGTGCGCGGCAGTGCTTCCAGAATGGTGACCTGGGTCCCAAACGAATTGTAAGCCGAGGCAAACTCGACGCCCACCGCACCGGCACCCACAACGATCATGGATTTCGGGATTTCCGGAAGTTCCAATATCGAGCGATTCGTGAGAATGGTCTTGTGATCGGGCTCGATTCCGGGAAGCGACTTGGCTTCCGAGCCGCTTACCAGAAGGACGTTTGCCGCTTCGATCGTGGTTTTCTTGCCGTCCTTCTCGACGCTGATTTTTCCCGGGCCCTCGTAGCGGCCCCAGCCCTGCACCCACTCGACCTTGTTCTTCTTGAACAGGAACTCGATGCCTTTGGCGTGCTTGTTGACGATTTTTTCTTTGCGCGCCAGCACGTTGGCCCAGTTGATCTTCACCCCGCTGATTTCAAAACCCAATTCAGCGCCATTTTTGATGTGGTCGTAGATATCCGCGTGATGCAACAACACTTTGGTGGGAATGCAGCCGACGTGCAGGCAGGTGCCGCCCAGGAACGGGTCCTTCTCGACGACAATCGTCTTCAGGCCAAGTTCGCCCGCGCGAATCGCAGCAACGTAACCGCCCGGACCGCTCCCGATGATCGCCACATCGTACTTAGCCACTCGTAGTCTCCTTCCGTGGGGGGCCAGGTCGGTGAGGGGAGTGTGCTCTCACCGCGTTAGGCTCGAACGAATCTCGAGGGAATCAGGCCGCTAAGATCGGGTGCCGAAGGTCCGTGCCCCCGCGGACGCCTTCTGGAACGCAGGAAAAGGCGCACAAAAAGCCGTCCGCACTTCCAGCGCAGACGGCTACCTTCCAACAAACATCAAAGTTTAACAGTCACTTGCCGCCGTCGCAACCAGCCTGGTCATTGTGTCATTGTCATTGCAGTCATTGCATCTTCTGTATTTGTAACGCGCTTAACCGTTCACTTGAGCTCGCCATCGGTGTGGAAAAAGCCGGCGTTCGGTGTCGAGAAATCCTACAGCCGGTAAATGCCGAGGTCCACAGCAGTTCGGGGCGGCAGCGAATGGCGTGACCATTTAGCTGCTGACGTCGCCAGTGCGCACATCGAGCGCATCCTCAAAGAGTCAGGATGGAACCTAACCCATGCGGCGGAAACTTTGGGTATCGATCGCAGCACGCTTTATAGCAAGATCAATTCGCCCGGTTTGAAGCGTCATGTCGTGCCTCCTTGCAGAGCCCGGCCCCGCGCGTGTCCAACCCTTTTTTGACAAACGTGCCTCTCCCGCGCCGGCTGGAAACTGCTTTTGCGAATGTCCCCAGCCAATCATGCGCAACGAACCTGCCAGCGAGCTTCTAGGGCCGCTCTCGCATCCGACGCTGATTGCCCGTTCGGAATTTCAAGCGCGGGGAATCGCCGGGAAGTACTGCTCTTCCAAAACCATGCGGTGGTGAATTTGATGTCCGGCGGTGATGAAGCCCAGCGCCCGCACCGTCACTTCCTTCTGGCTGGCCACGCCGCGTCTCGACCATGCCGCGTCGTTGAACGAACGAAACAGCGCGACGCTGGCTCCGCGCACCGCGTTAAACTCCTCCGCAAGGTCCGCGAGCGCCCTCGCGGCAAACCCCCCGTTGTTCACGAAGTCGTCCTGCTCGAAACTGGCGAGCGGCGTCTGATCGCACCTGGCGATACGCAGCGCCCGGTACGTGAAAATTCGCTCGGTATCCGAGATGTGCCCGAGAACTTCCTTGATCGTCCATTTGCCGGGCGCGTAGCGGAAATTCCCGTCGCGCTCGGAGCGTCCGGTGAACAAGCGCGACATCTGCAGCCGCTCGGATTCTAAAATGCTCAAGACATCCGTACCGGGTACCTTCGCAATGTACTTCGCGTAATATTCCGCGAATTCTCCGGTCTCGGGCCTCTTCATGGGGACACCTCTCTCTGGGTATGGTGCAATTATAGCCTTGCCCGCTTTTCCCTGCGCACGGGATTCACCGTGAGATCCTCGGCAAAACTCCAAATTCGTGAAGCACTTCTGCGCCGCAAGGAGCCTGGCGAATGCGCTGCTTGAGCTGCGGGCGCCTCGGCTTTCAGTTTTCGGCGGCCTATTGCAAGATATCGCATAGCCATGATCACAACCGATCGCAAAACCATTCGCGTCGCTTTCCAAGGAGAGCCCGGCGCCTTCAGTGAAGCCGCTGCGATTCAACTTCTCGGCGAGTCTATAACCACGGTGCCCCGCGCCACCTTCGAGGCCATCTTTCGCTCGATCGCAGAAGGAGCTGCGGACGCCATTCTCGCCCCGGTCGAGAACTCACTCGCAGGTTCCGTGGTGCGCGTGTTCGATCTGCTCCTGGAAAGCCAGCTCGCCATCGTTGCGGAAACCATTTTGCCGATCGAAATGCAGCTCATCGCTCTCCCGGGCGCTTCCCTGGACGACATCCGTTCGGTGGCCTCCCATCCCATGGCGCTGGCGCAGTGCGAGCGTTTTTTTGCCGCCCATGCGAAGTGGAAGCGCGTTCCAGCCGAGGACACCGCCGGCAGCGTCCGCGAGATGATTTCTTCCGGAGATAAATCTCGCGCTGCCATTGCCGGGCGCCGCGCCGCGGAACATTATCACGGTGTGATTCTTGCCGAACGCATCCAGGACAACCCCGAGAATTTCACGCGTTTCGTTCTTCTGGTGCCGGACAGAGAGGCTCGGGGGTGGCCATCCGCCGAAGCCCGCAAAACTTCCCTGGCCATGCGCCTCGCGCATCGTCCCGGCGCCCTGCTTGCTTCTCTCGGGCCTTTTGCCAAGCACGGAGTAAACTTGCTCAAAATCGAGAGCCGCCCTATTCACGGCCGCCCCTGGGAATACCAATTCTTCATTGACCTGGAAGCCGAAGAGGCCGCCAGCCTCGACCACGCTCTCGCCGAAGTGCGCAAAGCCACCAGCGAACTGCGCGTGCTCGGACGCTACGCCGCGGCTTCTCGCTGAAAAAGAGCCGAGGGAGTCGAGGTTTCCACAAAATAAGAAAGGCCGACGCATGGCCGGCCCTCCTCGCTCACATCCTTGGTGTCCTTTACCGCACGCTCAGCAGTAGCTGCATTCCGCATCGCCCATGCCGCCGCCGGTTATGTCATCGCGCATTCGCCGCAAGCGCCGCCCGAGCCGCTCGGCAAGCTGATGACGCGCGCGCCACAACCGCGCCTTCAACGTGTTTTCGGTGACGCCGAGCTTCTTTGCGGCTTCGCCCGTCGAGTAGCCCTGCACTTCGCGCAGCACGAACGCCGTGCGCAGCAGCGGCGACAGCTGGTCGAGATTCTCGCTGAGCATCTCGCGAATTTCGGTGTTCGCGAAAACCTGCTCGGGAGTCAAGCCGTCGTCGGCAAAGCGCTCGGTTGCCGGCAATTCATCCTCGCGCGGCGGTTCGTCGAGGGAAATCGCCGGCCGCGCCTTCGCGCTACGCCGCCGCATGAGCGCCGCGTTGATCACGATGCGCGTGAGCCAGGTCGAAAACTGCGAGCGCCCTTCGAAACGCTTCAGGTTGCGATACGCCGACAGCAGCCCATCTTGCAATGCGTCTTCCGCGTCTTCGGCATTGCCGAGCACGCGCAGGGCCGTCTGGAACAGCGGACGCTGGTAGCGGCGGAAGAGCGTTTCCACCGCTTGAGGATCGCCGCGCTGTCCCGCGCGAATCAGCTTCTCTTCACTGCCTTGTATTCCCACAACTGCTTGTGTCGCCATGGTCGTCCCCCCGTCCCGTGAAATCACTTTGACGTTTCACCTTGAAAAAACTCTTTTCCTCAATGCACCGGCACTCCGCCGCCGCGCATTCTTGGCTTCTTCAACAGCAGCAGAATTGGAATCACCGCGAAAAACACGATGCCCAGCATTTTGAAATCGTCGAGAAACGCCAGCATCGCCGCCTGCCGCTCGATGGTGCCGTAAACCATCGCTTGCGCCTGCGCGCTGGCATGCGCCGCCGTCGAGCCCACGGAAACGAGCCTCGACTCGATACCGTGCAGCGCCTGGTGATAGGCCCCGCTCAATTCGTTGGCGCGTTCGGTCAGCCGCGCGATGTGAAATTGTGCGCGCCGGTCCAGCATGGTCGTCACAAACGCAATTCCCACGCTGGCGCCGACGTTGCGCGCCAGGTTGATGATCCCCGTGCCCATGTTGGTCTTTTCCTTGGGCACGAACGCGAAGGCGGCCACATTAATCGGAATGAACAGAAACGCCAGCCCAAACCCCTGCAGCATGCGCGCCTGGACCGCGTGCCGGAAATCCAGCCCGAGGTCCCAGCCCGCCATCACGAACAACGCCAAAGAGGAAACCAGGCAGCCAAAAGTAATCAGGATCCTCGTATCCACTTTGGAGACCAGAATCCCGACGATGGGCATCATGCACATGATCACCGCTCCGCCAGGAGACAGCGCCATGCCCGCCAGTTGCGCGGTGTAACCCAGCAACTGCTGCAGAAGCTGCGGGATCAGCACCGTGCTGGCATACAGCACGAAGCCCAGGAAAAACATCGCCAGTGTGGCAATCGCGAAATTGCGGTCCTTGAGCATCTTCAAATCCACCACCGGCTCCTTCTCGCGCCACTCCCAGACGATTCCCGCGATAATCCCCACCAGCATCAAGGCGAAGAAACCGATAATGAAGTCGGAAGCAAACCAATCATCCCGCTGTCCTTTGTCCAGGATGATCTGCATACTGCCAAGCCCGAGGCTGATCAGCCCGATGCCGATATAGTCGATGCGAAATCCCGCCCTCAGATTTGCCTTCTTCATGTACGGCGGATCGCTGACCAAAAGGCTCGTCAGCAGCAGGGAAACGATTCCCACCGGCACGTTGATATAAAACACCCATCTCCAGGAGAAATTGTCCGTGATCCAGCCGCCCAGCCAGGGGCCGATCGTCGGCGCCACCACCACGGCTATGCCATATACGGCAAAGGCCATGCCGCGCTTCTCGAGCGGGAAGGTGTCGTTCAGAATGGCCTGCTCGCTCGGCTGCAAGCCACCTCCACCCGCGCCTTGCAGAATCCGGAACAGCACCAGCACACTCAGGCTCGGTGCAAGCCCGCACAAAAATGAACTCACCGTGAACAGCGCCACGCACAGCATGTAGAACCGCTTCCTCCCCAACAGCCCCGAAAACCAGCCCGACAGCGGCAGAATAATCGCGTTCGAAACCAGGTAGGACGTCAACACCCAGGTTGACTGATCTTCGCCGGCCGACAGATTGCCGGCGATGTGCGGCAGCGACACGTTTGCGATCGAGGTGTCCAGCACCTCCATGAACGTAGCCAGGGTCACCGTCAGCGCGATCACCCAGGGGTTGATCGTCCCGTCCGGCATCCTCAGCTTGGATAGAATCTTGTCTCTCATCTCGTTCTGTTCGAGCTCTGGCTCTTTCTGCGCTTTTATTCAACCTACGACCGTTTTGCTCCCCTGCTTTATTCCCGCTTACTGCGTGATCACCGTCGCGTCCACGTTCATTCCAGGTCGCAGCACGGCCTGCTCGGACGGAATCCGATCGAGAACAATCTTCACCGGAATGCGCTGGACCACTTTCACGAAGTTGCCAGTCGCATTTTCCGGCGGCAGCAGGCTCAACACCGACCCCGTCGCTCCGGCGATGGAGTCCACATGCCCGCTGAACGTTTTTCCATAGGTATCCACTTTCACTTCCGCCTTTTGTCCCGGCTTCATGTCCTTCAATTGCGTTTCCCGGAAGTTCGCCGTCACCCACACGCTCTCGAGCGGCACGACCACCAGCAGCCCTTGCCCGGCCTGCACGATCTGTCCCGGCTCGACCTGCTTGTGGGTCGCCACGCCATCCACCGGTGCGGTGATTTCCGTGTAGCTTAAGTTCAGTTGCGCTGCCTCCAACGCTGCGCGCGCTTGCTCCACTTTGGCGATCTTCGCCTGAGCATCCGCGGCCTTCATGCTCACTTGCTTCACATTCGCATGCGCGGAAACCACTTCCGCCTTCGCTTGCTCAACCCGCGCCTTGGCGGCTTCGCGTTGCGCCTTGGCCACGTCCACATTGCGCTGTGCCTGCGCCAGCTTCTCGCGATCCGCCCTGAGCGCGCTCGCGGTGGCGTCGGCGTTGGCTTTCGCCGCGTCGTACTGCTGCTTCGAGATTTCGCCTTTTTCCATCAGCGGCAGATACCGCGCCAGGTCCGCTTTCGCCAATTCGGCGTTGGCCAGGCTCTTCTCCACATTTGCCTGCGCCCACGCCAGATCTGCGGTTTGTGCCTGTTCATAAGTGGTTTGCGCGCGTGCCAAATCGGCCTGTGCTTCCAGAAGTTGCGCATCTGCGCTCGTTGTTCCGCTCAAGACGTTCTCCCGCGTCCGCGGCACGTCCACTCTCGCGGACCTGGCTTCACTTTCTGCGAGCAGCAGGGATGCCTTCGCCTCGTCCGCCGCCGTTTGGTAGTCGCGCGGATCGATCTTCACCAGCACTTGGCCGGCTTTCACGTGCTGGTTGTCGTCGACCAGCACTTCCGCCACCCGCCCGTACACCTTCGAGGCCATCGGGGTGATATGTCCATCCACTTGCGCGTCGTCGGTCGACTCGCGGTTGTGGTAATAGAGGAACAATCCCACGGCGGCGGCCAGCAACACCGCTCCTGCGCCAAAAAGCAGCCGTTTTGTTCTCGGATTGGCCAGGCCCTTCGGAGCTTCTTCTAAAGGCAGCTCTTCGGTTATCTTCGGCGCCCTCGCTGCATTCTCCAGTCCGACTTCTATCTCGACGCTCATCGCCCCCCCTGTGTCACCTGGCGTAAACTTTTTCCATCTGCCCGATCGATCGGGCCAGATCCGCTCGCGCCTGATTGAACCGGTAAAGCGCCGCGATCTGATTGTCGTTCGCGCGGGACAGTGAATCCTGCGCCTGGATCACCTCAATGTTGTTCGCCACGCCCGCTTTGAAGCGGTCGCGTGCCTGATCGACCTCCTCTTTGGAAAGTTGCACACCCAGGTTTGCCACCTGCACTTCGCTGCGCGCCGAATCCAGATTCAGCAGCGCGGTCTTCACATCCAGCGCGATCTGGTTGCGCAAATCCGCGCGCTGTTCCTGGAGTTTCCGGATTTCCAGCTCCGCGCTCGCCACTTCTGCGTGGATCCTCCCCCCGGTGAACAGCGGTAAATTCACGCTTCCTTCGTAGGTATAGGTCGGCAGCGTGGTGCTCCCTGAATTCCCCACGTAAGTGAACTCGCCGTCGAACCGGACGCTCGGCAGCCGCAAATACTGGGCGGCTTTTTTCTGGTCCGCCGCGGCTTTGATTTGCGAAGCCAGCGCTTTCCACTCCGGCCGGGTTTCGAGAGCCTCTTCAATGCTGGCCTCGACATCGGGCTGTGGCGTCTCAAAGAAACGCAGCGAGTCGGCCAACTCGATCTTCTGCCGGGGATCCAAATTGAGCAGCCGGCTCAAGCCATAAAGAGAAGTCTCCCGATCGTTTTCCGCTTCAAGCAGCCTCTGCTTTTCGTTTTGCAGTTCCACATTGGCGCGCAGAGTATCGATTCCCGTTCCCACGCCTTCTTTCTGCAGGTCCGCCGCCTGGTCATAGAGCGCCTGCGCCAGTTCCACCCGCGATTGCGACGCCTGGACGTTCGCCACCGCCCGCAGCGTCCCGATGTACTGCGAGACCACCAGCAGAATCACCTGCTCGCGGGTCGATAGGCTGTTGGCCCTGCTCGCGCTCGCCGTATTCCGCGCTGCCTGATACCTTTCCCACAAGGTCAAATCAAACACCGGTGCGCTTACGCTCGGACCTGCCGAGAACAATTGAAAAGGTCCGAGTGTCTTGGGAAGTCCGGGGAAAGCAGGCACGCCGCCAAACTCCGCCCGCAAGTTGATCTTTTGCGCCTCGTCGGAAATGCGCGCGTTTAGTTGCGGCAACAAGTCCGCTCGCGCAATGTTTTTGTCCTGCTCGCTCTCGGCCGCCGTCAAGATGGCAATTTGCGCCGTCGGGTTCTGCTTGATCCCGAGCGCCACCGCCTGGTCAAGCGTCAGCCGCAGCACCTCGCTTGGCCGAGCGGCTGGAGCGGTTTGCGCTTTCGGGCTTGACTGGGCGCGAACGGTTGCGGGGTTCACGAGTAGGGCAAACAGGACCACGTAAAAAACGATGTGCGACCCCTTCGGACGCTCTTTGCGGCCGTGACTCTTGGTTTGCTTCTCGCTCTTCACAATGTCATCGACAATGGCCTGATTCAGGCAGCCCTCTGCAATCAATTCCCCGCCCTGGCGGTGGATTTCTTTGAGCAGCATCTTTCCGGCGGCGTCAATGAAGCTCACCCCGCACAAATTTAAGTGCAGCTTCTCGCCAGGTGCCGCGGCCCGCAGCTCCCTCCAGCATTGTTCGAGCGTGCCAACCAGCGGTCCCGCCAATCGGCCCTCTATGCTTAGCAGCGTTTTGCCGCGCTTCTTCTGAGTCGTAATTCGCAACATGAGTTTCTTCCCGTTGGACGTGGTTAGATGCATGAGCGTCTCCATTTGGGGTAAACTTTATGAGAACGAATATGCTACAGAAAATAAAAGGCTTAGCAAAAATAGGCCGCTTTTCTGGGTATCTCGCAGTGATTATATATGGGCATATGCTCTAACAGTGGCACATAATACGTGATCATATATGGTCATCTAGGTCGCCAGCGAATCTCTTTTCCTTTGTCTTTCTTGGGAAATCCCACCTTGCTGGCACGCCCGGTCCGCGCGCCATCGGCCGAAGCAGCTGCACGGGAGGAAATCTGGGAATGTTCTGACGGCTCATCGCTGCTCAGGATTGCGCTACTCCTCCTCGCCCTGATCGCGGACACTTCCGGTCGAGCGCATCCCAGAGAGAAACCGCATTTCCGTGCTTCAGCTCCGCTGCGGCTTCCTGTTCCGTGGCTCGCCCCAGCTCGCTGCTATCCTCAAGACGCTCGGCGCTCGCAAAAAGTAACACCGCTCGTTACCTGAACACTGTTAACCCAGATGCCAAAAAATTTTCCCGCGCTACACCGCCAGCCCTGCCACCAGTGTGTCCACAGTTGCCTGAATCACCTTCTCGCGCCCGGCCCAGGGAAAGCTATGGTGCGTGATCAATAGCGAGGTAACCCCGTGGATTCCCGCCCAAAGCGTCTGCGCCGCCAGGTCCACGTCCACTTCTCGCATCTTCCCTGCCCTGATGCAGTCGGTCAGCCCGCGCGTCAGGAAAGAAAAAGCCTGCATCCCTACCGAGTCCATGCGGTGATGCTTTTCGCGGTCGAATGCCTCCGGAATCGGCACCATAAAAGTGGCCCTGTATTGATGCGGGTTTTCCAGTCCAAACTCAATATACGCAACAAGCCCGTTTTTCAGCCGTTCGACAGGATCCCCGGGCTGCTCCATAATCTTGCCGAGCCTTTGCACCAGCTTTGAGAACGTTTCCTTGCACACCTGCTCGAGCAGCTCGGCCTTGTCCTTGAAATAGATATAAATCGTTGTTGGGGAATACTCGATTTTGTCCGCGATGCGCCGCATGGACACGTTTTCGTAGCCGTCGCGTACAAACAGCTCGCTAGCAGCGTCCAGGATCTCCTGCCGCAAGTACTTCTTCTGCCGCGCCCTGCGTTCCCTCACTCCCACTTTATGGGAACTACCTCTCACTTACTTAACGCCGTTAATTATACTCCGCCCCTTCCTCCTGTCAAGCCCTTGGCTTGCGCAGCCTTGCGGAGGCGGGGATCGAGGTGCCTTTTAGGGATTTGCCGGCTGGGGGTCCCGCTATCGCTTCACTGCAATAGCCATCAATTCGAAGTGCCCCCCGAGTAGCAGCGAGCCCGCTCCGATGAATTCCCGGGCCGGGTAGTCTTTGGTTGTGAAGTAGCTCGCGTAAATGGGATTGAATTTCTGAAACAGCGACAAGTCCGAACACGCAATCTGCACGTACACCAAGTCGTCCATGGTCATCCCCGCTTGTGCCAGCACTTCCTTTTCTCCGTCAAGCAACAGTTTAATCTCATCTTCTACTTTTTCCGGCACTTTGCCGGTCTTCGGATCAATTCCGATGCGCCCCGCCAAATAGAGCGTGTTCCCGGACAGAATCGCGTCGCTAAAGGGCGCCGAAACGGGCCCTCCGGCCAGTTTGATGACCTTCCGTGTCGGCTGCATGGTCACCTGCGAAGATATTCCGCGGGCCGTCAAAATTCCTCCCGCGAGCAACGCCACCGCAACAAACCCCATTCGACGATTCATAGTTTCCTCCTCGACACAAATCCTGATGGATTGCGTAAAGTCTCCCACTGCCAGGCCGCGCGAGTGTAATACCCAATGCTTCCTTCGGCAAGCAAGGCCGCGATCCTCGTGTCGCTCGACAACAAAGAATATTCTTCTAGATGTGATTTTTCGGCTGCGCGGCTTTTCGGGCGGAGAAGGTCTTCAGGACCGGGAGGCCGTGGGCGTGCTCGGCTTTTCCGGAGCGGGGGGTTTTACCGGCGACGAAGACGCCGGGGCAGGCTCGGCGGAGGCAGGCGGAGTTGCGCGCGGCGCGGGCTTCTCATGCGAAGGTGGATCGGCGGAGCGCTGGGCAGGCGCCAGCAGCTCGTCAATAATTTGTCCCGTGGCCGTTTTGCTGACGGCGCAATTGCGGTCCCAGATCCGGCACTGCGCGAGCGTGTACTGGCACCCGCAGGTGCACGACTCGGCGTTGAATTTGTGAAGCGCGACGGTTCGCTGCTCCGCCGTCAGCTTGGACAGATCGACACCGGGAAGCTGCATGGCGCGGTCAGCGTGCTTCAAGAAAATCTGTCCGGTATCGTCGAACGTTTCCACTTTCACATTGCCAATCGGCAAACCGAGCAGCGAGCGAATCTCCACTTCGTAAAGAACCGGATCGTGCAAGCCTTCGTGCTTTTGCACCACGCGGCCTTGCGCATCGAGCAAGAATGAAGTAGGCAGCGCCGGGATTCCGCCGTACTCCATGCGCAATTCATCGGTGGCAATCGCGACGGGATAGTTGATTCCAAATTGCTCGACAAATTTCTTGATGGCCTGCGGATCGTCGTCATCCACAACCAGGCCGATGATCTGGAGCTGGTCCCTATATTTGTTCTGCAGCTCGACCAGATCGGGGATTTCGGCGCGGCACGGTCCGCACCACGTGGCCCAGAAATTCAGGAGAGTCACTTTGCTTTTGTATTCTGCCAGGCTCACTGGCTTGCCCTCGAGGGTGTCGAGCTTGAAGTCCGGAGCGGGGTCGGGATTCCGCACAAGACGGATCGTGGGTTGCTGGGCAAACACCGGCGCGGCCAGAACGCAGCCAAGCAACCAAGCGACGAAGTGTGGTTTCTTCAGGCCCATGGCATCCCTTTTAGGAAAACACAATGATTCGAAGAAACCAAGTGCGATGCGCAAGCACTGTGCTTTCCCACTTGCGTCGGCGAGCCATAGCGGAACGCCATTTGCCCGCTTGCCACTTGGTACTCACAGTACTGCATATTTTCACCGGGATTGAAAGTATTTCCCCCATATTCCCGTGCGGCGAAAGCATCCCATTCCTTTCCAAGCACTTATGAGTGCGGCTTCAGGCGCGCCCGGTGCCTCTAAATAAAGATGGGAGGGTACTATGGTTTGGACCAAACTGGGCTTGACCAAGCAACGGATGCGCAAGTTGCAGCCGAAAAAGCTACACGGTGGGGGCACAGCACCGACCCCGTCACCGTCCCGGAACACACGCGAATTCACGTGGTTCTGGATCAGGCCGTGTCCACCGGCACGAAACCGGGGCACCACTTCCGGGCCACGGTCTCAAAGCCGGTGGTGATCGAGGGCAAAACGGTCATCCCCAAAGGCGCTCATGCCGAGGGAGTTGTGGTCGAGGCCAAGGAAGCGGGACGATTCAAGGGTCGTCCACAATTGCTGCTCGCGCTGCAATCGGTGGACGTGGACGGGCAGAACTATCCCGTTCGCAGCTACTCTTCCCGTGAACTTGGCCGTGGCCACCTGAAGCACCACCTGCTGTGGATCGGCGGCGGGGCCGGCGGAGGCGTCTTGATTGGCGCTTTGGCCGGAGGCGGAATGGGCGCGGCCATCGGTGGACCTGTCGGCGCAGCCGCGGGAACCACCGTGGCGCTCGTTACGGCGAAACGCGACGTCAAACTTCGTCCGGAGACGCCGCTCACGTTCCGGCTGTCTAAGCCGGCAACCATCAACGTGAAGAGCTGACGCGCTCTCGCTCGACTCTCGCGATCCGCGAGGGATGCCGAGCAGCCGGCAGTGACCACACCAAACAACCCGAACTGCAACCTGAACGGCGGCGCGTCACGGAGCCCTCGCTCCGTGGCCGCCCGCCCTGATGGTCCCCCGCCTTTGAGGTTTTGTTTCCTGCTCGCACTCTTTCTGTGCGTCTCGCGTCAAATCCGTTTCTTTGCTGGGCACGGGCTGGTCGCTTTCCGAAGCGGGTTCTTTGCGAGGCGGCTCGTGTCCTCTCCGTCCCCGGCGAGTTTTACGCCCCACTTCAACCGGGTTCGGTGACTCCCATTTTTGGCGCCACACTGGGAAGCGCGGAGGAAGCGGGAGAGCGATTGGCGGTCTGCGCCCTGCAGGCGGGAGCGGGCCGCCAGACCAAGATCCATGGGGTGGGGGATGGGGCGGTG
>WNGG01005369.1_pt1 | contig 24199 bp, 27 predicted proteins | sample 5400661 | NCBI WGS metagenome assembly WNGG01 (sample SAMN13153372, study PRJNA577476) | soil metagenome | isolation source: 100 cm soil or saprolite under Garry oak tree replicate 1 | place: USA:California | collected 2016-06-15
GGGGTGGCCGCGGCCGCCGCCATCGCTCGCTGGACCGTGGTCGCGCCGCACCGCGACGGCGGTCAGGCCCAGTTCATCGAGCGGCCCATCGCAGGCCCGGACGACGCGGCGTCGTTGTCCGCGACCCGGGCCTGGGCCCTCGAGCGCCTCGACGAGCGGCTCAGCCTCGCGCGGCTCGCCGGCCACGCCTGCATGTCCCCACGCACGTTCTCACGCCGCTTCCGCGCAGAGACCGGGACGACGCCCTTGCAGTGGCTGCTCAGCCAGCGCGTGTCACGCGGGCTCCAGCTCCTTGAGCACACCGACCTGCCGGTCAGCGCCATCGCGCACGCCTGCGGGTTCGCCGACGCCGCCGCCTTCAGGCGGCACCTCGCCCGGGCCACAGCCACCACACCCACGACCTACCGCCGCGCCTTCCGGCCCGAATCAGAGGCTGCAGGTACCAGAGCGGCCACCTGATCCTGAGCCGGCGCCTGCCCGACCCGGGAATCAGGCGGGCGGCGAGAGCAGGCGCTGGTGACGGTGCGCGGCGCGGCAGCCGTTCGGGATAAAGATCTTTCAACCTCAGATCCAGAACGGCCCCGCGGGCTGGCACCCGGTGTGACCGCTCCGGCCGGCCGTTGCCGCGCGTGGTGGCAGACTTGGCCCATGTCCGGCCGATCAGTGCCGACGCGCCAGGCGCGAAGCTGGCCGGCATCGCCGCGCTCGGCGGTGAGGCCGCGCCAGAGCGGCTGCTTTCAGCGCCGGCCAGCACCCTGCGTTCCGCCGGCCTGTCTGCCGCGAAGACCGCGTCACTGCAGGATCTGGCGGCCAAGGTGCTTGACGGGACGGTCGTGCTCGACCCGCCCAGGCTGCGGGCCGAAAGCGACGCCGAGGTGGTCGCCCGGCTCAAGGCGGTCCGGGGTATCGGGAAATGGACGGCGGAGATGTTCCTCATCTTCCAGCTGCGGCGCCTGGATGTGTGGCCGACCGGGGACCTGGGGGTGCGGAAGGGGTTCGGGCTGGCGTGGAAGATCCCGATACCGACCGCGAAACAGCTCGAGCCGCTCGGCGACCGGTACCGGCCGTACCGGTCGGTCGTCGCCTGGTACTGCTGGCGGGCAGCTGAGCTCTACGGGGGCGCGGCCGAAAGTGCCGTCACCCGCTAAGCCGCCGTGCATACTCCCAGTTGAAGTGGCGCTTCACCCTCGCCGGTGACTCGATCAGACAACTGCACATCGCGCCCTGAGCGGGCAAGCTCAGGGCGTGATCTCCGAGTACCGCTTACAGAAGGGGAATGCTAAAATGGGTCGGACTCTGTGGACACCGTCAAGAGCGCCAAAGAAAACCAATTTCACGGTGAAAACCAGCGGGCAGCTCCCTCGAACGATACGAATTAACTCAACGTGTCCCTACACGATTTCCGGGTAAGCCTTCCCTATCATTTTCGATAGATATGCACCTGTAATCTATCTCTGTCGCCCTTCGCCCTGTATCGGCCGTATTCTAGTGGTCTGTAAGGGGGGTCCTTTGAGCGAACGGCGTCCAGGTGGGTGCATCGCAAGGCGGAGGAGGAGGGCGTAGTGGCGCTACGCGCGACGACGCCGCGAGGTGCCCGTCTGGGCGTCGTGCAGCCAAAGAAGACTCCTCTTACAGACCACTAGGTACAAGGGGGTGACCTGGCCGCCCTCCGCTGGCAACGCCGGTGTGCCGACGGCCGTTTCACCGCGGGTGCATCTCCGCATGAATACTCCAAAGGGGCGTGCCCGGTTGAAGGAACACCGATGATGCTCGTCTTCATTTTTGCAGCGCCGCTGGCGTCTGTGTTGCAGCCAGCAAATCTCCCAGTGGGTCGGGCCGGAGCCGAGTGATGGCATCGGCCGATATCCCGCCGAGACCGGCAAACTCCGAAGGCACGACGTGGGTCTTCGTCGCGCCGCCTGGCTGGCCATCGCCGCCGACCGACTGGAAGCCGCAGGCAGGCTGGAAACCGGATCCGTCGTGGCCACCCGCGCCCGCGGGCTGGGAATTCTGGAGACCGGCCGGGTATGGGATACCGCCGACGAGCGGATCGGCCGGCAAGGCTGAGGAGGGTTCGGCCGGCAAGGAAGGCGGGGACGAACCCGCGCGCCCCAAGCGGCGCAGGGTCAGCCCCTTAGTCAAGATCGTCGCCGGCGTCGTCACCTTTGCCGCGACGATCGCTGGCACGTATCTGGCGTTCCAAAGCCGACCGAAAAGCTTCACCACCGCCGACTGGGCGCGCCAGGCCAATGCCGCCTGTGAACGGGATACCGGGGACTTGGCACTATCCCTGTCCGATGGCTTGATCTCGGTTACCCACCTGTTGACCGGGCAGGCCAGCAGCACCGACCGCCAAACCACCGTCCATAGCCTCATCGCCGACGCCGGCGCCCTCGACAAGATGCTCGGCGACCTGCGCGGCCTGCAAACCCCCGTGAATAACCCAGCCGTGGTCGCAGCCGTGCTGAAAACTGGCAACGCCGTGGTCAGCAACCTAGGCACCATTTCTGTGGACATGCAGACCGCTCTGATGGGCGTGCCCGATAGCCAAGGGCGTGCGCTCCGCACCGTGATTGCCGAGCTTGGTGACACGCTCAACACGGAATGGCGCACCGCCATCCCTGCCTGGCAGAAGGCGATCAAAGCGGCAGGCCTCACTCAGTGCCCACTCTGGGTTCCCCATCCGAACCCCACGCCGACGCTCGGCCCTGTCGCGCTGCCGACCACGCCCGCCGGACAGATCTCGTCTCCGCCGACCCCAACTCCACTGTCATACAGTGAGCAGCAGCTGGTCAGCCAGCTGAACCCGAGCGATCTGGCGAGCTGCACTCGTCGGCCCGATGAGGAGGTCGGCGGCGTCGTGGCTGCCGTCAACTGCTCACCCGTCTGGTGATCGGCGTTATCGCCGACGGTTCTGACGGCACGACGATGGTCAACTGGTTCCGTAACTGGGCCTACGTAATCTCCAGCGGCACCTGAGCAATACTGGCCTGACCAACGGATCCAGGTGCCACCAGCGGCGGCGCCGTGCGTCTTTGTACTCTGGAATGACCCTGTTGGCTTATCCGGCTCGTGCGCTGAGGGGCCGCCGCGCCAAACAGACACCGGTTTCCGGCCCCACCGCACGATCCCACCGCGGGACAGCCAGCAAATCATCGCAGCGTCGCCGCCAGTGGAGGTCGCCACCATGGCGGCCGCCGGCGCATTGGGAATAGGCCAACAGAGTCCGCTGCAGAGTACAAAGACGAAATGAGGCCGCGCGGTCGGCGCGGACAGGGCGGGTTACGGCTGCGCCGGCAGTTGCAAGCATCACCCCGAGTGCGCCCGGCGGTGGTGTCAGCCTCCCGGGCTTGCGCCTGCGGGGCGGAATGTGGCGGCGAAGGCTTGGAAGAAGTGGAAACTGGTGTCCCAGTCGCTTGCTGGGGTGGACCAGTACAGGGCGTACGCGTGACTGGCGTCGGCCAGGATGTTCCGATTCAGTACATGGACGAGCTGGCCGTTCTGGTAGTAGGTGAATTCCCAGTCGGCGGCCCGTTCGGCCTGGGCGTAGCGCACCGCTTGGAGGCGGATACGGCGGTAGCCAGGGTAGGTGCTGATCCGGCTGGCTTCCTGTTGTCGCCAGTCGGCCAGCGGATCCGGCATGGGTTGACTGGACTGGTCGATGAGCAGGAATCTGTCGCTGCCCGGGTCCCGCACGTAGACGACGTGCCCTTCGTGTGAGATCTGCCAGCCCGTCGGCACGCCGATCGTGAACCCGGTCGGATCGTGGTACCAGGAGAACCCGGTGGGGAGCCCACCAGGTCCGCCCCTGGTGCCAGACGCCGCCGGGGTTCCGGTGCTGGGTAGCGTGGCTGAGCGGGTGGGAGATGCCTTCTGCGCTGCCGCCGTCGCCGCCCGATGACCCGTTGCGTTATGGGATGCGACACCAATGGCCGTGGCGATCGCGGCGGCTGCAGCGGCACCGCCAATGGCGGCGATGAGCCACCGCACACGTAAATGCCTGCGCCGCGGGAGCACATCCGGTGCGGGAGAGCCGGGCTCGGATGGTTCCCGCGCGGGAGCATTCGTACGGGGTTCCAGCCCGGGGATCAGCGCTGGCTGGAGATCGGCGCTCCCGATCTCCGCCGGTTGCCGCTGTGGCTGGGCCGGGGCCGTCATCTTCGGCGGCGCGCTGTGCGGGCTAGCCGTCGCGTGGCTGCTTGGCGGGTGGTCAACGCCGCGCAACGGGGATGTGGGTTCGTCGATCGGGCGGCTGCTTGGCGTCTGGTCAACACCACCCGACGGGGATGCCGGTTCCTCGGGTGCGGCGTCTTGCGCGGCGCCTTGCTCAGCGACGACTTGCCGCAGCAGACGCTCCACCTCGGCAGCGTCGGGGCGCGCATCCGGGTCCTTGCGGAGCAGCCCACTGATCGCAGGCCACAGCGGGCCGGCGCGGCCGGGGGGATCAGGGTCGTCACTGACGACGGCGGTGAGCACGGCCATCGTGCCGTCCCTGTCGAAGGGCGGCCGCCCCTCCACCGCTGCGTACAGCGTGGCGCCAAGCGACCACAGATCCGCGGCAGGGCCGACAGGCTCGCCGCGGACGCGTTCCGGTGCCACATAGGACGGTGACCCAATCAGCACTCCCGATGTCGCCAACGTCGGGCTGCCGCCAGCGATGGCCATGCCAAAGTCGGTGAGCACCACCTGGTCCATGGGACCGAGCAGAACGTTGCCCGGCTTCACGTCGCGGTGCAAGACACCGATCGCATGCGCAGCTCCAAGCGCAGCGAGAACCTGCAGACCGACCTGGGCCGCCCGCCCCGGTGACAGCGGGCCATCGTCGCGCACCGCATCGGCGAGCGAGCGGTACCAGACAAGCTGCATCACCATCCACGGCCGCCCGCCGTCTTCGACGACGTCGTACACCCTAACGATGTTCGGGTGATTGAGCCTCGCCGCGGTCTGCGCCTCCCACAGACCACGCTGGCGAAGCGTCTCTCGCTCCAGCGCGCCAAGTTGCGGCGGAAAGAGGATCTCCTTTACCGCAACGTCCCTGCGAAGCAGTTCGTCACCGGCAAGCCAGACAACCCCCATCCCCCCGCGCCCGATGACAGCACGAAGCCGGTAACGCCCGGCGACGACGACTCCCGGCTCAGCACGCCCCATGCCATCCGGGTACCCTGCCTCGACCCGAGCTAACGAGTGCACGCAGCAGCGGGGACTGTCAGGGGTGTCCTGTGGAGCGAGGAGTCTTGACATCAGTCCGGGTTAGGGGCCGGATCAGTGGCGCCTTGTGGTCTCGTGGCCGAGCGAGGCTTCGTCCGGTTGCATTTCGGTGCCGCGCCGGAGCTGAGCGTCGAATGTGTCCTCGCCCAGCGCTGCTCGCGCCGCCGCGCAGATGCGGTCGACATCGCCCCGCTCGGCAGGGGGCAGCGGTGCTTGCGCGGACTGCCTGGTCGCAGCTGCCGTTCCGAGCAGTTGGGCGGCCCGGTGGTGGTGGCCCGCGAGGGCCTGCGCGCCGGCCAGGCCTTCCAGGGCCGAGGCGACGGCGCGGGGATCGCCGAGTTTGCGCGCGATGGCGAGGCCATCCAGGTGGAAGTCCTGTGCGGCGATGGGATCGCCGCGCTGCTCGGCGACGAAGCCAAGCTCGGCCAGAACCATGGCCTTCGCGACGTCTGGTGCGTAGCCCATCTGGTGGTGCCATTCGAGCACCTTGCGCAGGTGGGTTTCTGCGATGTCGAGCTTGCCTTCTCTGCGGGCCAGCGTGCCGAGGCTGATCTCAGCGAATACCTCCCCTGGCTTGTAAGTCTGCTCAGCGGCGAGCCGTATGGCGTGCTCAAGGAGTTCTCGGGCCCGCCCGTGATCGCCGGACAGCATCGCGATCCGGCCGAGCCAGGACAGCCGGTCGGCGGCCTGCGGCCACAGGCCAAGCTCCTCGGCCATCCGCAGCCCGTCTGTGTGCAGGCGCCGGCCCTGCTCGTAGTCGCCGACGATCTCACACCGCGCGCCAAGCCATTCGGTTGCCTGCAGCTGGCCCCAGCGGTCACCTAGCTCGCGGAACAACGTGAGACTCTGCTGAGCATTCTCCCGGCCCGCGGCGAGCTCGCCGCGGGCCGCCGCGTGTTTGGCGCGGGTGCTCAGCGCCGCAGCGACTCCCCATCGGTCGCCGAGGCGCGGAAGGCCGCCAGCGCCCGGCTGACCAGGTCCTCACTGGGCGCCAGGTGACCGAAGTCGGATGTGGCGAAGCCGAGAAACCACTCGGCCGCGGCCCGCCCGCCCGGGTCGTCGATGTCGTGGTACAGCTTCAGCGCCGTTCGAGCGTCCTCTGCGGGGTCGCCGCCGCCTCCTGCCAGGAGTGTGATGCCGGCCTGCCAGGCCATCGCGAAGGCCCGGGCCGGCCCGGGCGCGTCCCCTTCGATGGCGAAGGCAGCTTCCAGCGCTCTGCGCGCCTCGGTGAGACGGCCACGCAGGAACCAGTACCAGGTCATTGCGCCGCGAGCCGCAGCGCGAGGAGCACCTCACCGTGGCGAATCGCGCCATCGAGCGCACTGTGGACGTTGGCCGTCTCGCGGTCGAGGCGCTCGAGCCATTGCCGCTGGGCGTGGCCGCGCAATTGCGGCCGGGCCTGTTCGGCGAGGACGGTGTAGAACCGGCGGTGCCGGCGCTGGACGCGCTCGAGCTCACCTGCCTCGCGCAGGCGCTCGACGCAGTAGGCGGCGACGGATTCGAGCAACCGGTACCGTGGCTCGCCCGTGCCGTCGGTGACCACGACAAGGGATCGGTCCACCAGGCGGGCCAGCAGGTTGGCAACGTCCGCGCGTTCCACGCCGTGTTCGGCGCAGACCTCCTCGGCGGCCGTCAGCGTGCAGCCATCGGCGTGGACGGCTAGCCGGCGCAGCACGATATGTTCCGGCTCGGTCGCCAGCTCCCAGCTCCAGTCGATCACGGCCCGCAGCGTCTGCTGCCGCGCAGGCCCGCCGCGTTTTCCGGCGGCAAGCAGCCGGAAGCGGTCGTCCAGCCTGGCGGCAAAGCACGTGCACGCCGAGGGCACGCACCCGGGCAGCCGCCAGCTCCAGCGCCAGCGGAATCCCATCGACTCGCCGGCAGATGACACTGACGGCGTGGGCGTTGCTCGCCTCGAGGGTGAATCCGGGTGCGGCGGCCGCTGCCCGCGCCACGAACATCTGCACGGCGCTGGCCTTCGCCAGCAGCGTGGGTTCGCCGCTTGCGTGCGAACTCGGACCCCACGGCATCCGCCTCGTCATCGTGCGGTCGGCCGGCTCACCCGACACGCCTGCCGTCCAGCAGGTGGCCAAACTGCACGCCGGTGTGGCCGGCATATCGCTTGACGAATACCGGGCTGGCATGAGCAGCGGTACTTTGCTGCAGCGGCTCCCGATGCTCGCCGAAGTCGCAAACGCCGCGACCCTCCTCGCCTCAGACCGTGCAAGCGCGATGACCGCGGCGATCGCCAACGTCACCTGCGGGGCATTTATCGATCTTTGAAAACGGCAACCGTTACCGTCCGGATTCTCACACAAAGGAGAAGACCATGACCGAGCTCCCCGAGGCCGTCCGCACCCTGCTCGACGGCCCTAACTTCGCCCACATCGCCACCGTGCTCCCGGACGGGGGGCCACACAGCGTCCCGGTATGGATCGGGCTGGAAGGCGGCCGGATCGCCTTCCTCACCGGGCCGGGCTCACGCAAGGCCCGCAACCTCGACCGGGACCCGCGCGTGGCGATCTCGATCACCGCCCACGACAACCCGTTCACCATGGCGGTAATCCGCGGCCGCGTCGCCGAGAGGATCGACGGCGACGAAGCCTGGGCCATTATCGACCGGATCTCCCACAAATACACCGGGCAGCCGTACCCGCTCCGCACCGGCCGGGTCGTCTTCCTGATCGACCACGAGCACGCCAAGGCACACACATTCGGCTGACGGGAGTCAGCTCCGAGCAATAGGAGAAGGCAAAGATAACGGAGAAGCAGCCGGTGGCCGCGCTGATCGCCACCCGCTGGCGCTCGGAATGACCCCCAACACAGCAAGCGGGCAGCTGGCTGATCCTGCCATCCGCCCAGATGAGACAGAAATGCGGTGTCACCCAGCGCAGCCGTTAAGGATTGTTTGGGGCTTGGCTTTTTATCCAGAACGGCTGCCGCAGCCTGTCACCATACGGCCGCGGGTTCACAACGATACGCGACGCTGATATGACTGTCTGTATTGCACCGATCGACCCGTAAAGGGGTGTCATGGCCACCGCGGATTCGCCTATGCTCTTCCCGTTTGCTGAAGACCTGTCCGCGGACAGCGCGCCTGAGCTGGCCAAATTGCGTGCTGAGGCGCCGCTGGCGCGGATCAGGTTACCGGACGGTCAACTGGCATGGCTGGCACTGCGGTACGCCGATATCAAGGTCGTGTTCAGCGATCCGCGGTTCAGCCGGGAGGCGGCGACCAGGCCCGGTGCCGCGTCCGTCAGTCCGAGCACCGCCGTGCCGGGCATGCTCATCGGGCTCGACCCGCCCGAGCACACCCGAATCCGCCGGCTGGTCTCGCGGGCCTTCTCCCATCGAACCATCGACCAGAAGCGCCCACGCATCCAGGAGATCGTCGATGGGCTGCTTGACGACCTGCGAGACCATGGTTGCCCAGCCGACCTGGTATCGCTGTTCAGCTATCCGCTTCCGCTGACCGTCATCACCGAGATCCTCGGCGTCCCCTACGCCGACCGCGGCCAGTTCCAGCGGTGGTAGCGGCTCATCATGTCCGCGTCGGCCCACCCGGCTGAGGAGGTCCACGCGGCCATTGGCGAGCTTGCCGCATACCTGGCCCGGCTAATCGAACGCAAGCGGGCCGAGCCAGCCGACGATCTGCTCAGCGCGCTGATCGCCGCTCGCGATGAGGGCGACAAGCTCTCCGAACAGGAATTGCTCAACAACGCCCACCTCATCCTCGCCGCCGGCCACGACACCACCGCGGGAAACGACGGACCCGACGGCCCAGACATCGGAACTGGACACGGCGGCCAGCCCGAAAATGGTGGCACCCGCGATGGCGGGACTCTTGACCACGGTCCACTTGCGGCCGTTCCAGTGCTCGAACCTTGCCGTGTCGCCACGGCTGGACAGCAGCAACGAACCTCCGGCCCAGACATCGGTGCTGGAGATGGCCGCCAAGCCGAAGAGGTCGCCCGCCACAACTGTGGGGGTGGGGACGATGCTCCACGTGCCGTCCCAATGCTCACTGAGCGGCTGATCATTGCCGATGGCATTCTCGGCTGACCCCACGGCCCAGACATCGTTGGCGGAGAGGCTGGCCACCGCGGCGAGTTGGTTGTTCCACGGCGATGCATTGGGACTGGCGACGACGGTCCAGGGAGCCGTCTGCGCCTGCGCTGCCGGCACCTGCGCCTGCGCTGCCAGCAACGGCATCAACAGCATCGCGGCTGCGCCCGCAAGGAGACGGACCTTTAGTAGCTTCACGCTAATCCTCATTTCCCCTGCTCTCTGGGCTGGCGGTCAGCCTTTTGGCGGTACGGCTTATGGCACGAACTCGTACGCGCCGATGTCGCAGGCCGGTCCCTGCGGGCGGGCGACTCCTCGCTGGTCGGTTGGCGGGCAGCCGTTGCCGCTGGTGCCGCCGTGATCGATGGCGGGGCTACCGGCCTCGAGCGCCTGGGTCTGGGTCGGCCCTCCGTGCGAGAGGTAACGCCTGGCGCACGATCATGATCCACCTCCGGGCAGGAAACCCCGGTCACGTAAACGGGCGCGGCGGCGGAACGGTTCAGCTCCCCAGCGCCGGCCATGGCGTGCACACCGGCCTCGGCGGCCGGTATCACGACGGAGTGTCGGCGCCGGAGCCACCGGTAGCAGATGCCGCCCGTGTCCAATGCTGTTATCCGACGCCGGCAAGCAGCCTTGACGGCCACCGCCCCGCTCCGTGAGGGGAGATCGGGGCGGCAGGCCGTTCTTTCTGCCCGCTCGATGGCCTATTGCACCGGTCCCCAGCCGGGCTGGAGGGGCCAGGCGCCGGACTCCTGCCACACCGGATTGTCGGTGCCGAGCGCGAACGCGTGGACCGCAAACCAGGCACGGTGCTTGCGGCGGAGGTCCTTCATGCGGAACCGGCGGAGATTGCTGTAGACGCCCAACCGGTGCGCCTGGAGATGGACTTCGAGATCTTCCTCCGCGTCGGGGTCATCACCTCCGCGGGCAAGTGCTGCATAATAAGTTCTGGAGATACTCTCCAGCTCAATCGCGTGTTGGAGCGCCTGATGGTACAGCCACGAGTGGTATGCGTCGACAAGGCCGAATACGATCACTACTGCGAGGCTCACGGCAGCGAGTGCCCACCGGCTGGTATTGACGGCTAGCGTGACAACTGCGAGCCATGCTGTGACCAAAAGGCCCCGGATCGCGGCGGAGGTACCGATGACGCCCTCAATGAACTTGGCCGTTCGTTCGTAGTCCAGCTCGACGAGCCTGACGAGTTCCTTCGTCGCCGACGATACTGGCCCGTCGTTGTCAGACATCACCGGTCCCGAGGTGAGCGGCCGCTGCCCCATATTGATCTGTCGCGCGTTGCGAGCGCTCCGCAATCTCTTGCAGCTCTGCATGTGTCGCCCATGTCAAGATACTCTGCAGGAGCCGCGGGATATATAACTGGTGAAACTCTAAGAATTCCTGGCGAGAGCTAGCATAGCCACCCGCTCCAAGATTGGACCACAGCTCGCAGAATTTCTCGAACTCGACGATCACCTTGCGCGTGGGTGCGTTTTTAGCTCCGGCATGAGACCTTCTGAGGCGAACCGCCTCTCGCTGTGCGACCTGATGAAATCCGGTGATTGAATGATTCAGAACATTGTCGAAGAATTGGCCAAAGAAGTTCTGGCAGAACACTATTATGGACGTGTCTTGTTTGAGCGGACTGTCAGATGTCACGTCCCCGTCAACGATGGAGGTTGCGTACTCCTGGACCCGATCGAATAGCTCCAAGGAGATTGGAGTTGCGTCGTCGTTCACGGCGCTGCAAGGCGACGGATAGCAGCGACTGCCGCACGGCCAGGGCCCTCCGCATCCCGATATGAGAACGGGAGTTCATTTGGGCGGCCAGATACCAAACGGGAAAAGGGTTCCAGATTCACCACAGTATCCAACTCGAGGCCGCGATCGGGATACCGTTTCCGGTAGGCGTTGAATAGCGTACGGTGGTCGAACTCAGCAATGCCTGCCCTGAGCAGGCCAAGGATGACGACCGCCTTCCCTATCGCATACAGTTGTGCAAAACAGAAGAGGAAGTTTCCGTGGTACTGCGACCAGTTTTCGAGTGGACGCAAGCGTTCAAGCTCGCCGGCGATCTCGTCGTCGACTGTCATCGTCGGCGTCATCGGCGACGTGACGATTTCGCGCAGCCTTCCTGTCTGGTCGTAAAGGATCGTCCCTTCCAGCCGAAGGTGCTGCGCGAATGACGTTCCCGCGGCGAATAGGTGACCCAATTCGTCCTCGGTGAAGTACCTGAGAGACAGATGCCTCCGCCGCAGCCACGCTGGAAGTGCCGACATCAGTGCTCGGCGGGTGAGCTTGGGATCCACACCCATAACGAGTAGGTCGATATCGCTATCGGCGTCGCTCCTGCGTCGCGAGACAGACCCGAAGAGCAGCACACCGCGAATGTCAGGCCGCCGGGAAAGGGTCTCAGCGACCTGCTCTGCGGTGCGCCACGCCGAGCTGCGTGTGTCCACAGCAGCAGCTCCACCCTCTCGCATAACCTCACCCTACCGGCCGATCACGGTGCCTGCAGGACCCAATGCCCCAGCTCACCGGGCTGGGGGATCGCTGCCCTGGTCGCCGGGTAGCGATTTAACATCGCTGGCGCGGATATCCTCGGGCTCGATGCGCATGAGATCGTCCCGGCTCCAGATACGATCTGGGTCGGCGAGAAGACGGTTCGCATGGCGGAACCGGGCTCCCTCCAGTGCGTTGCGGACGCTGCGGGCGTTGGCGAATCGCGCCTGCGGCATTCGGCGCGTGAGGTACGCACGAAACGCTGCCTCAGCTTCCTCGGAAAGGTAGTAGCACGCCTGCTCCAGCATCAGCCGCCCAATGCCTACCAGCTCCCCGAGTTCGTAGTTGGCGAAGTCGAGGTGGTGAGCGATCCGCGAGCCCATCCCAGGGTTGGACTCGAAGAAGGCGTCCATGCGGTCTTTGTAGCCTGCGAGAACGACCACGAGCTGGTCGCGCTTGTTCTCCATCACCTGAAGCAGAATCTCGATGGCCTCTTGGCCGAAGTCACGCTCGTCCTCAGCCCGGTAGAGGGAGTACGCCTCGTCGATGAACAGCACCCCGCCCATCGCCCGGTCAAGAAGCCTTTTGGTCTTCGGCGCGGTCTGCCCGACGTACTCGCCGACCATGTCGTTGCGCATGGCGTGCACCAGGTGCCCCTGGTCCAGGTAGCCAAGCCGGTGCAGCAGCTCGGCCATCCGCAGCCCAACCGTGGTCTTGCCGGTGCCTGGGGCCCCGGTGAAGCACATGTGCAGGCTGGGTCGCGGCGCCGCGAGACCGAACCGATCCCGTACCCGGTCAACCAAAAGCAGCGCCGCGATCTCCTCTATCCGCTTCTTCACCGGCACCAGGCCGACCAGCTCACCATCGAGCGAGGTAAGAACATCGTCGACGCCCGAGCCTTCGCGCTCGGCGGCGAAATTGACCTTAGCCTCCGGAGGGAGCTGCCCACGCCCCTGTTCGGTCCTGCGGCCCCCAACGGACGGCAGCAGGACACGGGGTATCTTCCGCGTCTGTGCCACCTTGTGAGTCTTTCACTCGCTCAACGGCGCCAGCACCTGCCACCCGGTCCCCGGATCCGCCTGGTCGGCTGGTCCGGGCTCGTGCCTGCGGCCCCAGGATGGTATCTATGGGCCATAGATACCCCCGGGATGTTATCTATGGGACATCGATGACATCCGGACTCAGGTCATCGCGCACGAGCCACGCGCTTGCTTCGCCGACAGGTGGAGGTTTAGTGAAAATAGTGGTGACAGGCTCCAGGGGCCTGCTGGGCAGCGAAATTATGCGCTTCTTCGGCGCACGTGAAGCCGCGATCGGTTGGTCCGGCGGTGGCCACGAAGGATACCGGCGTGTGGACATTACGAATCAAAAGGACATCGATCACGGGCTGGACATCGACCGTCCCGACATTGTCATCCACTGCGCGGCCAACCCCAACGTCGCCTCATGCGAGGCCGATCCACGGGCCGCGCGGGAACTGAATGCTCTGGCTGTAAAGAAGATCACCTCCGCAACCAAAACTCGGAACATCTCCCTGGTCTTCATCTCCACTGACTATGTCTTCTCCGGCGACAAGGAGAGCGGATACGCAGAAGAGGACGAGCCGAGCCCGCTCCAGGTCTACGGCCGCACCAAGGCGGAGGGCGAGATTTATTGCCTCGACTTGCCGGGCGGTCTCGTAGTCCGGTTGCCCTTACTCTTCGGAATCGGCCATGTACTAACCAAGACGACATTCCCGGAGCAAGTTGTCCGTAGCCTGCGGGCCGGCGAAGAGGTCTTGGCGGACGCCGTTGAGATCCGCCAGCCGACACTGACCATCGATGTGGCAGAGGTTTTGTACAAGCTGGTAAAGACCCGCATCAGGGGGATCGTCCACGTTGCACCTCAGCAGGGAATCACGAAGTATGAGTGGGCCATCTATATAGCCGAGAGGGCGGCGCTTGACCCGTCGCTGATCCGCCAGACGCGGCCCAAACAGGACATCCGTCGACCGCTGCGGTCTTGGCTGCTTGACCGCCGCTTGCAGGAACTTCAAGTCTCACCGCCGCGAATAGTACAAGCCTCCACCGATGCGTTCTTCCACGAAGCGGAACTGCTCTGATGCAGGACAAAGCTTCATGGACTGACCTCTACCGACGAGCCGTAGGCCAAGTCCCTGCGGTGTCGGGGATCTACCACGACAACTACCTCGTCCGACGCGACGGCACCAGCTATGTCATCCGGGTCAATCGCAAGCTGGAAGAGCCCGACGTCGAGCCGCGCATGTATGCGGAGGCATCGGTTCTTGCTGCGCTCGGGCCCGTTGACATTGCGGTGCCTGAACTTTTCCATGACTCCGGCGAACACGAATTTATGGTCATCTCGTACTTGCCGGGTCGGCGCATCGCCGACATCTACCCGCCCGGAACCTCGGTGCCGGATTCTCTCATCGAGTTCATCCGAACCACCATGAGCGAACTCTATCGAGTGGAAAGGGAGGCACTAGGCGCGGTGCTTCGAGAAAGCCCGTGGCGCTGGGTATCGGGCAACGACGCGTTCCTACCAGACCTGCTGAGTTGGCTAACTAAAGTATACGATTCCTCGAGCGTGGAAGAGAAAGAGTGCATGCGAGCCGTGGGCCTGCCGACGGATCTATTCGATTTCCGAAATTTTTCGCTGGATAACTCTCTGCGGACCTTTCGGCTCTGCCACGGCGATCTGCAACGCGAAAATCTACTAGTCGCGTCACGTTACCGGTACTCGGTGCTCGACTGGGAGATGGCGGTCTGGGGCGATCCGGTGTGGGACATTGCCAGCCACATGCACCGTGCTGCCTACCCACCGGACCAAGCGCAGTCGGCGCTACAGCGGCTTCTCGCCAGCTGCCCGGACTGGACCGCTTCGGTCAGCGACTATCAGGCCTATGACGTCTACTTGAAGGTCGAGCAATACAGATCCCTGATCCTCGACTGCGTCCGAAACCTTCGCATAGGTGGCCCCTGGGATGAAGTGACCCGCGCGCGCAAGGTTGCCACGTATTACCGGAAACTGGTTGCGGCGGGATTCGAACAGCTCTCCGAGACCGAGGTCCTGGGCCTCTTCGAGCGCTGTTGGAGTATCCGTACGAGGGATAGGCAGAGTCGAGAGCGTTGACCCCCTTGGCATCAGGGCAAGCACCATGTCAGGCGATCTTGACCGACACGGTCTTGCATGGCGCGATGACACCGGTGCTTTCGTTATCGAGGCAGAGCCGGACCGAAGCAGCCAGGCCTGAGCCACCGGTGACATTGGTCGTGATGACGATTGAAGCGGACTGCCCGGTTTTCACGAAGCCCGGCTCGCATGAGGGGGTATCCGAATTGATGGCAAACCCGTTCGGGAGCACACACGGCGGGTTGCCAACGACCTCGGCATTGGTGACGTCGGTGATCATGAGGTCTTCTGGAGCCGATCCCGGTCCCTTGTTGGTCTCGGTGAAGACGAACGTGAGCGTCTGGCCGGTCTGAATGATCTTGATTCCCCCAGCCGCCGTGCCCTGCAACACGAACGTCGGCCCAGCAGCACCCGCCGGCGATGCAGTCGCGGACGCGCTGGTCATCATGGCGGCAAGCAGGCCGGCCAGCACCACGAAACCCAGGATCGGAATGAGTCGGCGCATCTTCCTGTCGAGGACATGCATGATCGTGCTCCCGTTGTTTACTTGTCATCTTCAGCCCGTCGTATGGGCCGCCTCCATTGTGGCACCGGCCAGTGGCCGCCGCCGGTTCCAACGGCCATCGAGGATTGGCGGCTGATTGCGGTGTTGTGCCAGGTGGCGCAGCCGTTCGGGATCAGATTTTGCCGTCTGCCGCGGGCGGCGGGTCCCCCGATACCACCGCCTACACGAAGCGCGCCTCAGCGCGACGCGGTTCGTGGTCAACCAGGCAGTCGCAGGTTGGGCAGTACCAGCGTGCCTCGATCTGGGTGCCGCAGGTGGGGTGGAGGGGCGCTTGCGCCGGGCCGGTGTGCCTGGCCCCCCAGTGCGCCAGCAGGCGGAGCGCCCCGGCGAGGTCCTTGCCCTCGGCGGTCAGCTGGTAGTCGGCCCGGGGTGGCCGCTGCGAGTAGGGCCGCGCCACCAGCAGCGCTTCCCGCTCCAGCCGCTTGAGGCGCTCGGACAAGATGTTCGCGGCGATACCAGGGATCTGGCCGAGGAGATCGTTGAATCGGCGCGGCCCGGTCAGCAGCGCCTCCACCACCAGCAGCGTCCACCGGTCGCCGACCCTGGCCAGCGCCTCGGCGAGCGGTGACGACGCGTTGTCTGCTTCGGCCATACAGCGATCGTAGCCGCTCCGTTGACATCTGAAGGGTCGATAGTAGTAGATTGCAAGTCACTACTAACTGGAGTGTGGCGGCGATGACAATTCTCGACGAGATCCAAGCAACCATCAGCCAGCTGGCCGAGGGCGCAGGCTCCTCGGTTGTGGGCATCGGGCAGCGGTGGGGCGCCGGCTCCGGCATCGTGCTCGGCGCGGGGCAGGTGCTAACCAACGCGCACAACGTGCGCGGCGATCAGGTGACGGTCACTTTCGCCGACGGGCGCGCGGCCGAGGGGCACGTGGCCGGGCACGACATCGACGGCGACCTCGCCGTCATTGAGGTCGACACCATGCAGACTCCGGCGCTGCCCTGGGCCACCGGCACACCCGCGGGTATCGGGACGCCGGTCTTCGCCCTGGCTAACCCGGGCGGGCGTGGACTGCGGGTGACCTTCGGGTTCATCTCCGGCATAGACCGGGCCTTCCGTGGCCCTCGCGGCCGCCGCATCACCGGCAGCCTTGAGCACACCGCGCCGCTGTTGCCCGGTTCCTCGGGCGGCCCGGTCCTCGATGCCACAGGGCAGCTGCTCGGGATCAACACCAACCGCCTCGGCGAGGGCTTCTACCTGGCCATACCCGCCGACCAGGCGCTGCGCCACCGGGCCAGCGCACTCGCACGGGGAGAATCCGCGGAGTCGCCGCGACTTGGCATCGCCCTCGCTCCCGGCCACGTGGCCAGGCGGCTCCGGCGCGCCGTCGGCCTCCCCGACAGCGAGGGCCTGCTCATCCACGAGGTCACCGACGCGAGCCCGGCCGCCCGCGCGGGCCTCGCGCAGGGCGACCTGATCGTGGCGGCCGCGGGCCAGCCGGTGACCACCATCGATGACCTGTTCGATCAGCTCCAGCTGGCACGTGGCGGCGCTGTCGAGCTGAACGTCGTGCGCGGCACCGACGAAAGGACCATTCGGGTAGTGTTCGGCGGCAACGGCCAGCCGGACCAGCAAGCATAGGCGTCCTCGCCAGGGCCAGATCACCCACTTCAGCAAACCAGGCTCGGCGGAACCGTGAACCGGGAAATAGCCGCCACCTCAGTGCCGATTAGGGTCGAACCGGCCGGACGGACGCTGCGCTACAGTCACTCCGTGGCGGACAACAATGACTGGCGCGTGACGATCTCGCTGCCCGGCCCGGCCAATGCCGAACGGGCGCAGCGGTCCCTCGCCGAGCACGAGGTGGAAGAAAATGTCCACCGCCGGCTCGGCCGGAACATCGCCGTCGGCGTGGGTGACTCACAGATCTTCCTCTACGCAGGGACCGAGATTGCTGCCAGGCAGGCCAAGCAAGTAGCCCGCGACGTGCTGGCCCAGCACGACATCCAGGCGGACTTCGCCCTGCACCGCTGGCATCCGATCGAGCAGGAGTGGGAGAACCCGGACGTCGCGATGCCGCAGACCGAGGCCGAGCGCCAGGCGGAACACCAGCGGCTCGAGGACGAGGAAACCGCCGAGTCCCTCGCGACCGGGATCGCCCAATGGCAGGCCAGGGTTGAGTTGCCGTCGCGCCACGAGGCGGTCACGCTGGCGAGGCGGCTGCGGAATGAAGGCCGGGCGGTCATGCGACGCTGGAGGTTCCTGGTCGTCGGCGCCAACAATGAGGACGAAGCCAGGGAACTCGCCGAACAGATCAGGAAGGACACAGCGGCAGGCACAACGGTACACGCCGAGCGTGCCGACGCATTCGTGCCGTTTATGCCCTTCTGAGGGTTTCACCACGGGCCTGTCAGCCTTACATGGAGCCTGGCTCGTAAGCCCTTCGGATTCGTAATCCGGGAAGCCGCGGGCTGCGGCTGCTGATGGTGGAGTCATGGCGAGCCCTAGTCACATCTATCTTGAGTTGCTGCGTCGCGGCATGCGCGAGCATTGGGACTTGTCCGAGCTGGATCTTCGAGTGGTCATCGGGACGCTCACTGAAGACGGTTGGGAAGTCGACGAAAGCAGCCGCCGCCTTAGAAAGGGCGAATTATCAGGCCAAGTGAATGGCCGCGATGAACCTAACCAACAGAGCCTCGGTGTCGTCACTTAGCCGCCGACGTCACTCTAAACCGCTCGCCCGGTCATGGCCAGGTTCCACGACGTGCGGCAAGAGCGATCGGACGCCGTCGCTGGGGGCCACAAACGGCCGCGCGTGGCTTGGACCCGCGCAGCCCGCTGCGGCGTGTTCTTGGAGCCCGTAGTAGACGCAGGAGCGGCTCATGCCGGTCGCCTGCATGAGGTCGGCGACGGAGAGCCTTTCTCCGGAGCGAGCGAGTGTGCGGCCCATAACCGCGCGGCTGCGCCAGCGCGGTGAGGATGGCGGCCATCTCGGTGGTTGCGGCCGGACGGAAAATGAGCAGCCGGCTGGTGCGCAGGCCGCGGAAGGCCGCGCGCAGGCTAACCCGGGCGGCCTGCGCGAGTACCCCGGCCGCGATGGCGAGCAGCACCGGCTCGGCAGCCGCCGGGACTGGGAGAGCGCCAGCGACAGCGGCGCCGATGATCGGGCTGACGCTCATTGCGGCCAGCCAGCCCGCCACACGGCGTAGCTGGGCGCCGAGCAGCGCTGCGATGGCCAGGCCTTCCCCGAACGCGTGCACGGCCAGTGCTACCGCGACGGCCGCCGACCCGGCCAGCGCGATGGCCGAGCCCAGTGCCGCAGCCGTTACCCGGTGAAGCAGTACGAGTCGCTGGAGGCGTCCCCGCCCTGCAGCCGGGTCTGGTGAATCCGCAGCCCGCGAAACGCGTCACCGTGCGCGAAGAAACGCTCATCGGCCGACATGCCGCCGTTCTCGGCGTTTGCGTCGAGCTTGGCCAGCCAGGCACCCAGGCCTTCCCGTAGGTCGTGGACGCGGCATCGCAGTCCAGCACGGCGATCGCGTCTTTCGCGACCCCCTGTGGGTCGTAGGCGGCCACATAGGCCAGCGACTCCGGCGCGGCCGCAATAGCATCGCCCGGGGTACGGTAAAACGTGGGATCAGCGACCTCGGTCATGATTGCCTCCTTCACCTGGCTGACCATCGGCTTCCCCGTCTGCCGAGATTGTCCGACCCGGCGTTGTCACCACCTTGGCCAATAGGTTGTCGAAACATTGAACGAATACCGCGGGGACGTGGCGCGCATCCAGCTGTGTGGCCGTCGTTGTTGACGCGCGGCCGAGCGGGCAGCTAACAGGTGCCTGTCAAGGCCCGCCCTCAAGGCTGTAGGCCCGGTACTCATCTGGGCCAGTGCGGAGGTAGACGACCATCGCGCGTGGTGGCGGGGGTTGACGGAGAGCCGCTGCGCGTGAGAGTCGGACGCGGCGAACAACTCTTGTTGCGGCCCAGGAGGCGGGTACTGGCCCACGGCGCGGATCGGAAATGCCCCTGCGAGGTGATCTGCGGCCAGGTCTGTAGCGGGCCACCGAAGGACTCGTAGTTCCGCCCGCCAGTGCACGCGACCAGAGGCCCCCCGGCCCGGCCACACGTTATAGGCCTGGCGATACCAGACGGCGACCCCCCCTGCAGCCCTTCCGCGCTCGTTACGACGGGCGCGACCGATGCCTCAAGCGCTGCAACGTGACGAGGGACCTGCGCCGTTCCAGGCCGGCACGGCTGAATAGCAGATCGCGTGTCGTGTTCTGAACGGCGCACAAGGGCGCGTCTGCACCGTCGCGCTCTGGAGCGGGCTCTCGACACCGGTGCCGCCCCTGCGCCATGATGAACCAGCTTGGTTTGCGCTTGCGGGGGGGACGGGGCGCGCGATGACAGCAACTACCGGTCAAGCCACGTCGGCAGACTCAGCCGTATCCTCAGGTGTCACCTCGCCTGCGTCGGCGAGTGCGGAGACTCTTTGCCTGCAGCTCGGCTGGAGTATGCAGAGGATCTACCGGGCGCGCCCGTTACCTGCAGCCGCCCGCCAGCTACCTGACCGGCTGCCTGGGCTGAGCGGATTAACGCGCTTGGAACGCGCCGAGATCGACTACGGCAGAGCACTAGCCTGCCTGAGCGGGATTGCCAGCGCATTGTCCTGGACACCGAATCAAGTCCCCAGCTTGAGCGAGGTCAAGACGAGCCTGGACGAATTCCAGCTGCCTGCTGGCGGTTCCGGAGCGGCAGGCAATCCGGTTGGCAGTTACAGACAAGCCGTCCTGAATGGCCACCTGCGCTTGATCACTACCATCACTGCGGCCGGGGCGACGCTTGGAAAGGCTTACAACCTAGGCCGAGCCTTAGCCGACACCTGTCGGCCAAACCAAGATCGAACGAGCCTGCAGCAGGGCTTCGAGCCGCACAGACTGGCCCAGCTCCAGCATGACCTAAACGACCTAGCGTCAGTGCTGCCTGCGCACTCCGCGAAAGCCGTCGCACGGTCTCTGACCTGGTGGCGCGACGCTGTTTACATGGCGGACGACAGCCCGACCGGCCAAGACCGCCGTGCCGCTCTCGGCAGCGTTCGTACTGACGCACCAGGGCTTCGGCGTCCGCAAGGCATAGTAAACCCGAAGATCGGCACAGCCTCGCCATCGGGCGACCTGAACTTGCTGCTGCAGGTGCTGCCACGACAAGGCGAGCTGTGGCGGGTCGTCCTGACCGGGGAAAAGAAGCCACTCGATCTTCTGACGCCCGATGACTATCTGGACGCGGCCCGCCGCGCCGTCGCCGGCGGTCGGCGGATCGCCGGACGCACCCTCCTGGCAGCACCGAAAACTACTATCGGCCTGTTTCTGCTCGTGACCGCCGTGCTCGCCGGGGTGCTCGCCGTCATCCATTACTCGCACGCCAGCAGCGGGGGGAAGCTCGCAGCGTTCCTGATCGCCGTCGGCGGATACCTCGGGTCGCTAGGACGCGCAGCGATGCCGCGCCTGAAATCCGCGGCCAGAGCGGTCGAGCAGCCGCTGTGGCAGGCCGCTTTGGACTACGTCAGCGCCGAAGGAATCTCGCTAGCGCCGGTCGGACAGCCTGACGCATCCGGCTGGTCCCTGTTTCCAGAAGCTGCCGCACCAGCCGCCGCCGCCACCCCTGCCGCCGCACCAGCTCCGCCGAACCCGCCAGGCCATGACGGCCACAGCGGAGACAGCGACCCCAGCGGCGGAGACGCCGCAATCAGCAGCGCACCCCGTGATCCAGCGGCGCACGCCCCGGCCTCGACCAGCAACCCCGGAGCCCCTAGTACCAGTGAACTCGGCTCCGCGCCCTAAGCGAACTCGGCTCCGCGCCCTCGAACCAGACGTTCTCCGAGATGCGACGCGTCACCGATGACGGCCCTGCTGACTAGACATCGGCAACTCCTACGACCGCGATGGACCATCCTCGGTCTTCCCTGCGCCCGGTCGCTGCCTGACCCGGTCGGAAACGGCACGGTCCCGCTCGCCGGGTTCCGCGTCACGCCCCTGCCCGGATCCGCCGCCGAGGCTGAAGATCGCGAAGCAGAACAGGCAGCGCGGCAAGCACTGCCCCCGGATCGCCAGAGTCAGCCGCTACCGGCTCAAACACGACCCGGGCGAAGACCTCAGCTGGGAGCCCATCCAGTGACGAGTTCGGCCACGACTAGAAGCTTGGCGAAGACGCGCCGCAGGACGGTGTCCCCGGGAAAATTTACCGAACGGCTGCGCTTCGTGACAGCCCGCGCAGCCGTTCGGGATCTTGGGTGTTGTCTTGGGCGGAGGGCGGTTCACCCTCGCCTCACGGCTTGCGAAGCCGGCGATCAGTACTGCGAGAAGGATCGTCGGCGAGCAGTCCCGCCCATCGTTGTGGGTTGCGGTTCTTGCGTGCGGCCGGCCCTTCCGGGCACCGGCGTTGGGTCAGGAACCGGTCTTCTTCCAGAAGTAGTAATCGGCGGTGTAGGCGACCTCGGCCACGGTACCTACCGTTGCCGCGGTGCATTCCGCGGCGGGTGGGGCGAGGCCACCGGTGGTGTTGATCCGTTGGATGTAGGTCGTGTCCACGAGCCGGTCGCCGTCGCCGGCGGCCGTCGAGGCTGCGGACAGCAGCACCCATGCAATGGCGGTGGGATCGACGGTGACGCTGGCCTCGACGTGGCCCACGACGGTGCTGCCGTCCTTGGCCTGCCACGTCGGCCCGGCGAAGTGGGTGATGATGAGCTTGCCGTTGTCGTCGTACAGGTTCGCCCGGGGCGCGACGAAACCCCAGCCGAAGCCGCTCGTGGTGGCGTTGCAGGAGTAAATCTGGACGCCAACCGCGTGACCGACCAGGAACACCTTGTTGCCGTCAGGTACCTGGATCGGGCCAGGGACCGTCGGCGCCGGCGGCCCGGCCTGGGCCACCTGCGCCGCCTGGGCCACCTGCGTCAAAGATAAGGCCGCCGCGGCAGCGATGATCCCCGTTAGCAGTAGGCGGTTAAAACGGATGTTCATGTCGTCTCCTTCTTGTTTCTGGGCCCTCGTTGGGCCGCAGTTTCTCGAGCGTTCGGTGGACGCGCCGGCATACCCACTCGGACTCGGCGCACTTGAACAGGCCCGGCTGGTCGCCGAGCTTTCGCAGAGACAGCCCGAGCACCGCCTGCGAGCGGGTGGGCGAGGGACCGCGATACGCGTGGCCCCTCCGAATGCTGCACGTGCACACCAAGGCGACGCTCCGCGCCTCTCGGTTCAGCTCGACGAGCTGAAGTGGACGATGGCCGAGCCGCAGCCGACCCCCTGGACCCAGACGTTCTGGACGCCTGGAATGTCCGGAGCGATGTCGTTCTGGGAGACGATCAGCTGGGCGTGGAAGGATTCGTCGATCCCATCGCCTGCTCGGTAGAAGTCGGACTGAAGGACGACCGTGCCGTCGCCTGTGGTCGCCGTCTTTCGGGCCTCGCTCGCGGCGCCGGTGCACTTGAAACCGGTGCTCGCCAAGAGCTCCTCGGTATCCCAGCGGACACCTTGCCCTGCGAGGCAGCCATTCAACGGCACCATTCCCACCACATCCTCGGTGCAGCGGAAGCCGCCTCCAGAGTGAACGAAACTGGTGTCGAGGTTGAATGCGCCGCCGCCGGTCACGGAGACGGCACCGGTGGGAAAGCCGCTGATCTCGCTCGCGTTGAAGCCGAAGCCGGTCTGGCCATCGCTCGCTGCCAGCGCCGGAGCGGCGAGCGCGAGGGTGGCAGTCGCGGCGGCGGCGAGGGCGAGGAGCGCCCACCGTCGTTTGCCGGTCGTGCTGCTGCGGGACATGGTTCTCCTTTCCGCGTGGGTTGATTTTCGCCTGCTGGGGCTAAGAAACGCGCCACTGGGTTGTCGCAACCAGGATCGAGGCGCGTGCCTGCTGCCCGCCTCACGGAGCGCCGGTGAGGAACTCCATGAGAAAGCGGGCGGCCCAGCGCTGCTAGAGGGCGTGAGCGAGCTGCGACCGCGAGCGGATCTCGAGCTTGCGGAAGACGCTGCGGAGGTGAGTCTCGATGGTGTTCTCGGTGAGGAAGAGCCCCTGTGCGATCTCGCGGTTGGTCATCCCCCCGGCGGCCATCCGAGCGACGCGCAGCTCGGAGGCGGTGAGGTTACTGCGGCTTTCGGTGGGGTCTCGGCGCGGGCGGGCGCCGGCTGCGATGAGCTCGTCGTTGGCGCGCATGGCAACCGCGTCGGCGCCGCAGGCGCGGGCCAGCTCGAGCGCCCCGCGGAGCGGCTCGCGCGCGTCGGCGCGTCGGCCGGCCCGGCGCGTCGCCGCGCCCAGCTCGAGCAGCGCGAACGCGTGCTCGAGCCGCGCCGGTGACCGTTGGAGGTGGGCGACGGCTTGCTCGAGCAGCTCGATCCCTGAGACTCCCGGCTCGATGAGGCCAAGCGTGCGCAGCGAAGCGCCGAGCGGACCTGGTGCGCCGAAGGCGCTGCAGCGCTCGAGCTCCTCACGGGCCAGAGCACGAGCCTCGTCGTGGCGGCCGAGCGAGGCCAGCAGCGGCGCGGCGTCGGCGCGCCACGTGCTAAACGCAGGTGTACGGATTTCCCACTCCCGCTCGAGACGGCCGCAGGCGATCAGGTCTTCCAGCGCTTCGTCGGGGTGCCGTGAGGCCCCCCACAGCCGAGCGCGTGTCTGCAGGTAGCGGATGTGGCCTGCTGCTGCGGGCTCGGACGCGGCCTGCGCAAAGACTTCGGCGGCTTCGGCCGGCTTGCCCCGCGCGAGCAGGACGTTGACGAGCGCCATGCGGCCGTAGGGGGGA
>WNGG01001757.1_pt2 | contig 24194 bp, 21 predicted proteins | sample 5400661 | NCBI WGS metagenome assembly WNGG01 (sample SAMN13153372, study PRJNA577476) | soil metagenome | isolation source: 100 cm soil or saprolite under Garry oak tree replicate 1 | place: USA:California | collected 2016-06-15
TGGCTGCCGCCGTCGGGATACGGCGGCATTGCATTTTTGGTGTTACCGGCGTTGACGCTCGGCACGCGGTCGATCGCGTTTCTCGCGCGCATGACGCGCGGCGCCATGCTCGACATCCTGCCGTCCGATTTCGTGCGCACCGCGCGGGCCAAGGGACTCGGCGAGCGGCGCGTCATCGGCCGGCACGCGTTGCGGAATGCACTGCTGCCGATCATCACCGTGCTCGGACTGGACGTGGGCAACTATCTGACCGGCAGCATTCTGACCGAGACGATATTCTCCTGGCCCGGAGTGGGCCGCTATGTACTGCTCGCGATTCAGAAACGGGATCTGCCGGCGGTCCAGGGAAGTATTCTGTTCTTGTCCGTGATCTTTGTGCTGGTCAACCTTCTTGCAGACGTGCTCTATGCGAAAGCTGATCCTCGCGTCGCTTACGATTAGCGCCGCGCTCTCCAGTCAGGCCGGGGCGCAAAACCGAGGCTCGCTCCAGCAGCGCCTGACGCGCCTGCTCGATCAGCCGCCGTTCGACCGCGCGACCTGGAACGTCTACGCACAGGACGACCGCGGGCGCGTGCTGTTCAATCGCAACGGGGACCGCTTTTCGGTGCCCGCGAGCAACACGAAGCTCGTGGTCTCAGCGGCGGCGACAGTGCTGCTACCCGCCGACTATCGCGCGCGCACGAGCCTCTACGCCAATGGCACCATCACGAACGGCGTACTGCAGGGCGACCTCGTGCTGTACGGCCGCGGCGATCCGACGTGGTCGGAGCGCTGCTACACGGTCGACACGCTCGCGCCGGGCGGCTGCGACTCGACGTGGACCGCCGTGGATGCCATCGCCGATTCCTTGCGCGCGCATGGGATTCGGCGTGTGACGGGCCGGGTCGTCGGTGACGGCTCGTATTTCGAGTCGATCCTGACCCATCCGGGCTGGAATTCGTTCGATCTCAACTGGTGGTACGCTGCGCCCATCTCGGGGCTCGGATTTCACGACAACAGCGTGGATTTCCAGATCACACCTGGGCCCTTCGTCGATGCACCGCCCGTCATCACGTGGAACCCCGATCTCACCCTCTTCACGTTCGAGAACCGGGCCCGCACGGTCCCCGCCGATTCGTCGACGACGATCGGCGACAACTTCTTCCGCAAGCCCGGGACGCTCGATATCTGGGCGGAAGGCACGGTGTCGTTGAGCCGGTCGCCGTGGATCGAAAGCTTCGCGCTTCCCGATCCGAATCTGTACGCCGCCCGCGCGCTCGAGATCTCGTTGCGGAAGAAGGGAATCTCGGCCGGTGGCGGCGCGGCCAGCACGACCGACTCGATGGTCTATCGCACGCTGCGATGCTGTGGCAGTCCGCTCGCGGAGTACCACGGTCGCCCCTTGCCGGACATCGTGTTCCCGATTCTCAACACGAGCCAGAACTGGTTCGCGGAAACGCTCCTGAAGATCCTGGGGCGCGAGGTGGGCGATACCGGTAGCTGGGGAAAGGGTCTCGACGTCGAAAAGCGGTTTCTGGTCGATTCGGTGAAGATTGATTCAACGGCGTTTTCCCTGGAGGACGGATCCGGATTGGCCGCCGGCAACCTCGTGACGCCGCACGCGTTCGTGCAGCTGCTCGCCTACATGTACCGCCATCCCAAACGCGCAGCGTTCCTGGCTGGCTTGCCGCGGGCGCAGCAGCGCGGCTCGCTGCTCCGGCGCTTTGCCGGGACGCCGCTCGAGGGACGGGTGCTCGCAAAAACGGGATCGATCGATCGCGTGAATACGCTGTCGGGGTACATCGAAAAAGCCGACGGGCGGGTGATCACCTTCTCGATTCAAGCAAATGCGCACGACGTCCCGATGCGTCAAATGCTTGCGCAGATCGATTCGGTGGTGGTGCAGCTGGCGCGCTAGTCTTCTTTCTGTCCGAAGATCGCCATGTTGGAGCTGTGGCCCGGCATGAACTTGGCCGTGGGATTGAGGAAGTGCACGGCGTGATTCACCGCAATGCACGCCTCGGCAACGCCGGTCGCGATGAGCTTGAGCTTCCCTGGATACGTCGTGATGTCGCCGGCGGCGTAGATGCCGGGGATGTTGGTCTCCATGGTCTGCGCGACCTTGATGTCGCCCTTCTCGATCTCGAGCCCCCAGTCGGCGATCGCACCGAGTGAGGAGACGAAGCCGAGCTGCGGGATCACGCAGTCCATCGCCAGCGTCTCTTCTGCTTTCGTCTTGTTGTTGAAGATGGTGACCCGCTCGATGCGGCTCGAGCCCGCGATTTCTTTCAGCTCCCAGAACGTGCGCAGTTCCATCTTGCCGGCGGCCGCCAGGGCCTGCACCTGATCCACGGTCGCCTGATGGGCGCGGAAGCCGTCGCGGCGGTGAATCATGACGATCGACTTCGCGAGAGGGTACAGGTTCACCGCCCAGTCGAACGCCGAGTCGCCGCCGCCGACGATCAGGACTCGCTTGCCCGCGAACTCGCGCGGGTTCAGGACGCGATCATGCAGGCCCTTGTCGTTCCACTGGTCCACGTCCTTGAGGGGCAGCTTGCGCGGTGTAAACGCACCGATGCCTCCCGCAATCAGCACGGACCGGCCCGGATACTCATCCTTGTCGGTCACGATCGTGAACAACGGCTTGCCGTTGTCTTCGGTGCGCTTCAGCGCGATGACCTTCTGGGCGAGGTGGACGGATCCTTTCCACTGGAGACCCTGCTCCGCCATCCCTTTCACCAGATCCTTGGCGAGAATCTTCGGAAAGCCCGCAACATCGAAGATGTATTTCTCGGGATAGAGCGCGGTCAGCTGGCCACCGACCTGGTCGAGGTTGTCGATCAGACGATGTGACGCGCCGCGCATGCCGGCGTAGAACGCCGCGAACAATCCGGTCGGGCCGGCCCCGATGATGGTGATATCTTTTGTCTCTTGCATCGCGCCAACGCTAGCGTGCTTCTCGTCTTGGGTCTACTGGCCTGCGCCAGCGGCGCGCCGCCTGCCGCGCTCGGCTGGAGCCTGGGCGGCGAGGCGCACGTGTTCATCACCGGGAACGGCTTCGCCCGCAATTATTACCATCAGCTCACCGGCAATCGCCATCTCTTCGACTCGCTGCAACACCGACCACTCGTGGCCGTCGAGGCTCGCGCCGCCGAGAGCGCGACCGTGCTGTCAGCCAATGGCGCGGCCCCTGCGCACCTCACCCTTGCCCGCTTCCATGCACCGCAGACCTGCGGCGCCGCCGAAGCAGTAACGGAGCTCGTCCTCGCCTTTCCGCCCGGAGGCGCGGGCGGCCATAGCACGCCGCCATCGCATGTAACGGTGGTCGCGCTCCTCGATGCGCCGGCGTTCGCCGGCGGCGCGGGCCCATCGCGCCCCGCGTTGACGCGCGCCGCGGCACTCGATCTCCTCTCCCGCGTAGTCCGGCGCGCCCAACCAACCACACCGCTCCGGGCGCTGGTTCTCGACGCCGACCAGGCAGCGGATGCGGGTGAAGTCGTCCCGCTCGCATCTGGCTATGCGGTCGGATTCCGGGCCCGCTTTCCAAACGGAACCGATACGGTCTTGGTGACCGGCGTCGCGACGACAGACGTAGCCCTCCACCGCCTGCGCTGGGTCAGAGAACCAGAGCGCCTGCGGCTCGTCGGGGGAATGGTGCGTACGAACCCGGGGACGCGGTACTCGCTACGTGGAGCGGTCGTCGCTGCAAGCGGTGACCGGCTTCTGCTCCTCGACGAAATCACCGACATCTCGGCGCGGGATTCACGCGCCACGGCGGTGGATCCCGCGACGCGCCGTGTCCTCGCCACGCAACCGCTCGCGCTCCGTTGCCCGTGAACGTAACGTGCGTGGTACGTGGTGCGTGGTACGGGCGGAATCCCCACGCCCCACGAACCACGCACCACGCACGAGGCTCCATGAAGATCTATACCAAGACCGGTGATGCGGGTGAGACCGGGCTATTCGGCGGCGGCCGCGTTCCCAAAGACGACCCGCGCGTGCAGGCGTACGGCGACGTGGACGAGCTGAATGCCTGGATCGGCTTCGCCGTGGCGATTCAGTTGCCCACCTTCGAGTCCAACGTACTCGAGGCGATTCAGCGCGACCTGTTCACGATCGGTGCCGAGCTCGCGACGCCGAATGCCGCGAAGCTCCGCACGTCGCTCGACACAAACACCGTGAGCGCTCTGGAGGGCGTCATTGACTCGTACGATCCGAAGCTGAAGCCGCTGAAGAATTTCATTCTGCCCGGCGGCTCGCCGAAGGGCGCCGCGCTGCACGTCGCGCGTACGGTCTGTCGTCGTGCCGAGCGCTCCGTGGTCTCGCTGGCGCGCGAGCAGCAGATCAACCCGCTGATCATCCACTACCTGAACCGGCTTTCCGATCTGCTCTTCGTGCTGGCGCGCGCGGTGAACATGCAAGCCGGCCACGACGACGTCGCGTGGTGACCATCCGCGTCCCGCTCGTCGAGCAGCGGGATGCCTCCTACGACATCCTGATCGCCCCGGGTCTTGTCCGCCGCCTCGACAGGATCCTGCCGCAATACTGCCCCGCCGCGGCGTACGCGGTGATTTCCGATTCGCACGTTGGGAAGGTGTACGGTGAGAAACTCGTCGGCACGTTGCACGACGGCAGGTTGCACGCGGAGTTGTTCACCTTCCCTGCCGGAGAGTGGAACAAGACGCGTGAAACCTGGGCCGCGATTTCCGATCAGATGCTGGCCGCGCACTTGGGTCGCGACTGCGCGGTGATCGCGCTGGGCGGGGGTGTGGTGAACGACCTTGCAGGATTCGTCGCAGCCACGTACCTGCGCGGCGTTCCGCTGGTGCAGGTTCCGACGTCCCTGCTCGCGATGATCGACTCGTCCATTGGCGGAAAAACGGGCGTCGACGTGCCCGCCGGGAAAAACCTGCTCGGTGCGTTCCATCAACCACGTGTCGTCGTCGCCGATCCGGAGCTGCTCGCCTCCCTGTCGAGTGTGCAGCTGGCGGCGGGGCTCGCTGAAGCCGTGAAGCACGGCGCGATCGCGGACGCGGAGTATTTCGCGTTTCTCGAGGACGACTACGCGGCGATCTTCGCGAAACACGCGCCCGCGCTCGAGCGCGTCGTGCGGCGCTCGGTGGAGATCAAGGCGGCAGTCGTCGCTCAGGATGAACGCGAAAAGGGCAAGCGCGCGATTTTGAATTTCGGTCACACCGTGGGCCACGCGATCGAAGCCACCTCGAAGTACGAAGTGCTGCACGGCGAAGCGGTCGCGATCGGCATGGTCTACGAAAGCCGGCTCGCCGAAACACTCGGCATTGCGGCAACGGGAACGGCACAGCGCATCCGGTCGGTTCTGGAACGGCTGCATTTGCCCGTCGAGCGGCCGGATGCCAGTCACGTCGACGACCTCATCGCGGCGATGCGCGCCGACAAGAAAGTACGGGCGGGAGAAATCCGTCTCGCGCTGCCGAGCACGATCGGACGAGCCCACGGCAACGACGGTCAGGGCTGGACGGTCGCCGTGGACGAGGCGACGATACGTCAGGTCCTGGTCAACACATAGCCCACATTCCTTTCCACGTCTCCACAGCAGTAAACTCATCCTTCGGATTGACTTGCCGCGGCGTGCGTTTCCGTGCCTCCCTTCCATTTTCCACAGGATCTGTGGATAGTGGACAAACGGGGGAATCCCTACAAACCCAATAATTTGTGATGTGGAAAACTGAGTTAATTTGCACGTATTGGCAGGAAAACCTATATTGGCGCGTGGTTTACGTGGGCGAAACGGCGGCTTCGCCCACCGTTTCCACACACAACTCGCGTTTCAAGGGGAGTCGCGCATGGCGAGGTCGAATGGCGGCAAGGCGAAGGCGTTTTTCCGCACCACCCCTTCCGGAGCCTTCGACCAATACCTGCAAGACATACAAAAACTTCCCCTCATCAAAGATCCCGCTGAAGAACGTCGTCTCGCACGTCGCGTGCAGCGCGGCGACGAAAAAGCCGCCGAGCGTCTCGTCACTGCCAATCTCCGATTTGTCATTTCCTACGTCAAAAAATATCAGGGCCACGGTCTCGATCTCTCCGAGCTCGTCGCCATCGGCAATGAAGGTCTGCTCAAAGCGGTGAAGAAGTTCGATCCCGACCAGGGCGTCAAATTCATTTCGTATGCGGTGTGGTGGGTGCGGCAGGCGGTGCTGAAAGCGTTGGCGGAGCAGACGCGCAGCGTCCGCATTCCGCTGAATCAGAACTCACAGCTCATCCGCATGAGCCGCACCGAAACGTATTTGTCGCAGGAGCTCGGCCGGGAACCCACCGACAACGAAATCGCGAAAGCCCTCGAAGACACGGTCGAGAACGTCCGCACCGCGCGCCGCATGACGGCGGCGGAGCTGTCGCTCGACGCGCCGGTCGATCGCACCGACAAGGATGCCGCGACGCTCGGCGAGCGCTTTGCGGGCCAGGAAGGCGGCGAGATCGAAGAGCGCACCGACGGCAAGTTGATGCGCGAATTCATCGATCGGATCTTCCAGAAGTATCTCACGCCGCGCGAGCGCAAGATTCTCTATCTCTACTACGGACTCGAAGAGGGCAGCGAGGCGATGACGCTCGAGAAGATCGGCGCGCTCATGGGCGTCACCCGTGAACGCATTCGCCAAATTAGAGAACGGGCATTCGAGAAACTCAGAGAATCACCCGATGGCAAAGCACTCAAAGGATTCTGGAGAGCGGCCTAAGCAACCCGGTTCACGAGATCAAGGGGGGTCAGGACAGTCTGTCCTGACCCCCTTTTGACTAGTATATAGCATGACCACGGCCCTGGCCCGCGATCTCTCCGCGATCGTCGGAGAGCGTCACGTCCGCGAAGCTCGGGCCGAGCGTATGACGTTCGCGATGGACGGCTTGCCTACGCACCGTCGCGTCCCCGATATCGTCGTTCTCCCTGGCTCTCGCGAAGAGTTGATCGCCGTTGTTCGTCTCCTCGCCGCGCTCGGCGTCCCGTTCGTGCCGCGCGGCGCGGGCACCGGACTCTCGGGCGGGGCGCTCGCGGACGAAGGCTCGGTGCTGGTGGTGCTGACGCGACTGAACCGCGTTCTCCGGATCGACCGCGACAACCGTCTGGCGGTCGTCGAGCCCGGTGTCGTCAACGCGAAGCTCGGCGCCGCGGCCCGGCCGGCCGGCCTGCAGTACGCTCCCGACCCGTCGAGTCAGACCGCGTGCACGATCGGCGGTAACGTCGCCGAAAACGCGGGCGGGCCGCACTGCTTGAAGTACGGCGTCACGGCCAACCACATCCTCGCGCTCGAGGTGTTGCTCGCCGACGGCTCACTCGTGGAAATCGGCAGCCCGGGAGGCGAGTCGTGGGGACCGGATCTCGTTGGGGTGTTCGTCGGGTCGGAAGGCAACTTCGGCATCGCCACCAGGATCACCGTGCGGCTCACGCCGCTGCCGCGTGCGGTCAGAACATTGCTCGCCGACTTCAACGGCCTGCGCATCGCGGGTGAGGCGGTGTCGGCCATCATTGCGGCCGGGATCGTGCCGGCGGCACTCGAGATGATGGACCAGTCGTGCATCTGCGCCGTGGAGGACTCGGTGTACGCCGCGGGCTATCCGCGCGACGCCGCCGCTGTGCTGCTCGTCGAGATTGATGGCCGTAACACGGACGCTGTGGTCGCAGAGACCGAGGTGGTGATCGAGCTGCTGCGTAAATCGGGTGCTCGATCTGTGAGATCTGCGGCCAACGAGGCCGAGCGCGAGCGGCTGTGGCAAGGGCGCAAGAAAGCATTCGGCGCGATGGGACGCCTGTCGCGTGACCTCGTCGTCCAGGACGCGGTCGTTCCCCGCTCCGCTCTGCCGCAGGTCCTCGAAACAATCGCTACCATCGCCAAGCACTACGGGTTGGTCGTGAGCAACGTCTTCCACGCGGGCGACGGCAACCTCCATCCCAACATTTCGTTCGACGCGACCGATCCGGTCCTCAAGAAAAACGTCGAGGCGGCGAGCGCTGAGATCATGCAGGCGTGCATTGCGGCGGGTGGCACGATCACGGGCGAGCACGGCGTCGGAATCGACAAGTTGCAGTACATGCCGTTGATCTTCGATGCGGAATCGCTGGGGGCGATGCACGCCCTGCGAAGGGTGTTCGACCCCGACGAGCGAGTGAACCCGGGGAAAGTGGTGCCGGTGCACGCATGCAGGGAGTGGACTTCGCTGGCGAGAGCTTCGTGACCATCCTCGAGAAGGTCACCGCGCTCCTCGGCGAAGGTGCCGTCCTCGAAGCCGGCACGGATCGTGTCCCCCGCATCGCGCCGGGATCCCCCGATGCGGTGGCGCTCCTCCTCGGCACGGCGCATCAGGAAGGCTGGCGCGTACGCATCGAGGGCGCCGGGACGTGGCTGCAGAGCGACGCCCCCGCCGACCTCGCCCTCACGACTCGCCGCCTCGACCGTATCCCCGCGATCGAGCCCTCCGACCTGACGGCGACCGCCGAGGCGGGCATCGGGCTCGATCAGCTGCGCCAACAGCTCGCCGACCGCGGCGCGTGGCTCGCCATCGATCCGCCCGGTCTCGCCGGCCGCACGCTCGGCTCCGTCGTCTCGACCGCGACCGCGGGCCCGTTGCGACACGGCTTCGGACCGATCAAGGACCATCTGCTCGGCGTCACGTTCGTAACCGGTGACGGCCGCATGGTCCAAAGCGGCGGGCGCGTCATGAAGAACGTCGCCGGCTACGACCTCACCAGGCTTCAGGCCGGCGGGTTCGGCGCATTCGGTGTGATCGTGCTCGTCCACTTGCGACTGCGCACCCTGCCTCGCGCCGACGTCACGTATGTGCTCGAAGGCGCGCGCGAAGATCTGACGCAGGTCGGTGAAGACATCGCGGCCGCCGGCCTGACGCCCGCGGCGCTGGAGCTCGTCTCACCGGCACTGGCGCGGCGGGAGCGGTGGGTCCTGGCGGTGCGTCTTGCCGGCTCGCCCGCGCTGGTCGCGGCGGACGAAGCGGGACTCGGCGCGGCAAGTGGCGGAGGCCGGTTCTCGCCGCTCCGCGCCGAGGAGGCGCATGCATTCTGGATGCGCCTGGCCGAGGGATTCTCGGTGCGGCCCGTGACGTTCCGCGTCGGCGGCGTACCCACCGCGAGCGATGAGCTGCTCGATCTGCTGCAACACCAGCTGGGGGACGAATGGATCTCCGCGTCTCCCGCCGCCGGCGCGATCCGCTGGACCGGCGACACAAACATCGACCGCTTGCAGCGGCTGCGCCGCACCCTCGCCGGGCTCGAGGTGCCGCTCACCCTCGAGCGTGCGCCCTGGCCACTGCGTGGCGCCGTCGGACACTTCGGGGCGTATCGGGAGGGGGTCGGCCCGCTCGTCGCCGGCCTGCGCCGCACGTTCGATCCCGGAGGTGCTCTCGTCGTCGCCACAGAAGGCTCATGACGGAGACAGGACGAGGCGGATTCGAGGGGCTAGACGCATGCGTGCACTGCGGGTTTTGCCTTCAAGCTTGTCCGACATTCCTCGCTACCGGAGATGAGTCCGACTCACCACGCGGCCGCATCGAGCTGATGCGGGGGCTCGAGCGCGGCGACATCGCCGTGACCGACGCTGCCCTCGTCTACCATCTCGACCGCTGCCTGGGTTGCCGCGGCTGCGAGCCGGTGTGCCCATCGGGCGTGCAGTACGGCCACGGACTCGAGGCGGCGCGCTCTCGCATCACCGCGGCGCGTCCTGTGCCCCGTGTGGCTCGGTTGGCGCTCTGGACGCTGACGACGCCCGGGGTGAGCGGAGCTGTGTACTGGTTTGCACGCTTGCTGAGAGCGGTACTCCCGCGGCGATTCGCGGGATGGGGGCGCATTCGGTTCTCCTTGGGCATGTTGGCGGCAACAACACCGGCGGCGATTACTACGGCGGCGAAAAAGACGGCGGCAAACTCCCGCCGCCACCTCGCCGCCACCTCGCCGCCTTCCGCCGCGCTCTTGTTCCGCGGCTGCGTGATGCAGGGTCTGTTCTCCCACGTTCACGAAGCGACAATCCGCACGCTCGCCGTGAACGAGTATCAAGTCCGCGAAGTCCCGGACCAGGTGTGTTGCGGCGCGCTGCACGCCCACGCCGGTCTGCTCGACGAAGCCCGCACCTTGGCCCGCGCCAACGTCGCGGCCTTCGGCGAGGGCGACGACCCGATCGTCGTAAACAGCGCCGGCTGCGGGGCCCTTATGAAGGAATACGGGCGGCTGCTCGGTGACCTCCAAGCAGAACGATTCGGCGCGCGGGTGCGCGACGTCAGCGAGTTGCTTGCCGGCAGCGGGATGAAGGGACCGGTCGCCGGGGCGCCGCTCGATCTGCACGTCGCCTACGATCCGCCGTGCCATTTGCTGCACGCGCAGGGTGTTGCCGTCCAGCCGCTCAAGCTGTTCGCCGCCATCCCGCTGCTCGAGCTCGTTCCCGTTCCGGGGGCCGCGGAATGTTGCGGCAGCGCCGGGCTGTTCACCTTGCTCGAGCCCGAGATGTCGCACGCCGTCCTCAAGACGAAGCTCGAGCGCCTGCGCGAAGCCGCGCCGCAGGTCGTCGCGACCGGCAATCCGGGATGTCTCATGCAGATCGGCGCTGGGCTCGCCGCCGCCGGCATCGCCGCGCGGGCGCGCCATCCGGTCGAGCTGCTCGACGATGCGTACCTTGCGGCCGGGCGGTACGAGTGACCGGCGGTGCAGCCCCCCGGCGACTCACCACGCCCGACGGCGTCGAGCTGGCGTTACATCGCCTGCGCGCCTATCGCGATGGCCGCCCCGCCGTCCTCCTGGTGCACGGAGCATGCACGAACCACCGCTTCTGGCTGCACTCCAGTGACGGAACGGCGCGCCGCTCGCCTGGCTGGGGCATTCCGCCGGCGGCGCCGCGGGCTTGTGCTGGCTCGCGCGAGTTGCGGCCGCGGCGCCGATTCGTGGCATCGTGACGCTCGGAACTCCTGGGCCGCGGCGGGTCGGGCCCGTACGGCGGGCCCTCGCCGCGACAACGATGGCTGTGTCGCGACTGCTCGGTCGGTTTCCGGCGCGCGCGCTGCGCTTCGGCAACGAAGACGAGGCAGCCGAGATCATCGCGGAATGGATGGAGTGGAACGTGCGCGGCACATGGCTCGGTATGGATGGCTTCGACTATTTTGCCGGACTCGCGGCACTGAGCACACCGTATCTCGGTGTGGCAGGGGGTGCCGACTGGATCTTTGCGCCGGCGAGGGCGTGCCGGCAGGTGGTCGAGCGGGTCGGTGCCGCCCATAAGATGCTCGCGGTCGCGCCGGGATTGTCGCACCGCGGACTGGTGTTGAGCGAACATGCCAGGACCTCCTGCTGGCCTAACGTGGTCGCCTGGTTGAAGGAGACACTCTGATCGAAGCCGTGCTGTTCGACTTCAACGGCGTGCTGGTAGACGATGAGCCGCAGCACTGCGAGGCGCTGCGGCGCGTGCTCGCGGACGAACGCATCACACTGACACGCGAGCAGTACTACGCTCAGTACCTCGGCCTGGACGATCGCACCGGCTTCGTGCTGGCGTTCCGCAACGCCCAACGGACGTTAACGACTGAGATGCTGAAGCACCTCGTGACGAAGAAGTCGCAGATCTATCTCGAGCTCGTCAGAACGTCGCTGCGGCTGGTCCGCGGCGCGCCGGAGTTCGTGCGCGACGCGGGAAAACGATTCCGCCTGGGCATCGTGTCCGGCGCGCTACGGCGCGAGATCGATCACGTGCTGGGCCAGATCGAACTCGGCGAGAGCTTCGAAGTCATCATCGCCGCCGACGACGTGTCCCGCTCAAAGCCGGATCCCGCGTCCTACCTCGCGGCGCACGACGCATTCAACCGCCGTCGCCCCATCGCGCCGCGCGCGTGCGTCGTCATCGAGGATTCGCTGCCGGGGTTGCTGGCCGCGCGCGCCGCGGGGATGCCGTGCGTCATGCTGATGACCAGTCATGCCGCAGGCACGCTCGAGGGCAGGGGTGCCGCGTTGGTATGGGAGTCGCTCGCGGGGCACTCCGCCAGCGAGCTGGCCGACTTGTGAGCGACGTTTTTCCCACGGCGCCGAGCGCGACCGTCACGCGGCTCGAGCGTGACGCGGTGCCAGCCGAGATCGTCGATCAGCTGCGCGCCGGCGCCATCTTTGCGCCGGCCGACGTCGGAGTTATCGACCTGCTTGGACCTGGTGAAGGCGCCATCACGTGCGTTCAGGGCTTGCTCACCAGCGACATCGAGAAGCCGGGCGACGGCGCGTTCGTGTACGGTGCGCTGCTCACGCCCAAGGGGATGATCGTGGTAGACGGCTGGGCGGCGCGGCTTGGACCGCGCGTGCGCTTCACCGTCCCGGTGGAAGGCCGTGAGCGCGCGATGACGATTCTGCAGCGCTCGGTCCCGCCCCGCCTGGCGCGCTCCAGCGATCGCACGGACGACACGGCGGTCCTCCGCATCGCGGGCGCCCACGCTGTCGCCGTCATGGGCGCAGCCGGCATCCCGGTCCCGCACGCCGCGAATCGGGTGATGGAAGCGTCGGCCGGTGGGATCGCGCTCGAAGTCGCCCGCACGAGCGATCTCGCGCCGTTCGTGTTTCAGGTGACGGTCGCGGCCGACCAGGTTGCCCCTATGCAACGACGGTTGATCGACGCCGGCGCCCACGCCGCAATGGCCGAAGCGCTGGAGCTGGCGCGCATCCTGGCGGGGTGGCCTCGACTTGCTTCCGAAGTGGACGAGAAAACCATTCCACAGGAAGTGCGCTTCGACGAAATCGGCGGGGTGTCGTACACCAAGGGCTGCTATACCGGCCAGGAGACGGTGAGCCGCCTGCATTTCCGCGGGCACGCAAACCGGCACTTGCGCGGCCTGCTGTTCGAGACCGATCCACCCGCCGCGCCGGCGAGCGGCTGGAGCGCCGTCACCCACGAGGAACGTGAAGTGGGGCGTGTTACGAGCATCGCCTGGCTCCCGGACGGCGGCGGGTCGGTGCTCGGTCGCTGGATCGGCCTGGCCATCGTGCGACGGGAGGTACCGCCCGGCGCGACCGTGCGCGCGGCAGGGCGCGAAGCGCGCGTCGTCGAGCTGCCCTTCGACGCTCCCCGCGTCACTCCCGCGTGACGGTTCTCGTCACCGGCGCCGCCGGGCTCGTCGGCACACACGTGCTCGACGCGCTGCGGGCACGTGAGGGGGGCGAGAAGCCCCGCGCCCTGGTGCGCGAGCACTCGGTCGCCACGGTCGAATCGTTTGGCGCCGAGCCGATCGTCGGCGATGTCACCGACGTGATCACGTGGCAACGGGCAGCCAAGGACGCGAGCGCGATCATTCACGCGGCCGCGCTCGTCGCATCGCACGATTCGTTCGACGAGTTCACGCGCGTGAACGTCGGCGGCACTCGCCTCGCGCTCGACGCGGCCCGCCGCACCGGTGCGCGCCTCATTCACATCTCGACGGTCGCTGTGTACGGCCGCGCCGCCGTATTCAAAGCAGGAGAACAGGGAATCACCGAGGACTATCCCTTTCAGCCGCTCCCCGGTCAGGACTTCTACGCTCGGAGCAAACGAGCGGCGGAGCAGCTCGTTCAGCAAGAAGCCGCGCGCGGCGGAGTCTCCGTAATCGCGATCCGACCCAATGTCATCTATGGCGAGCGGGATTTCCTGTTTACCCGGCGTCTCATCGCGAACCTCAAACGTGGCTTCCTCCCCCACGTCGGGCCGGGGACGAATCACCTGTCCTGTGTCTACGCCGGCAATGTCGCCTCGGCGATTCTCGCCGCGCTGGAGGCGCCCGCCGAGCCTCGGTTCCGCGCCTATAACGTGACGCGCGACGCGTCGCCGCTGCTCACGCAACGCGAGTTCTTCGCCGCCTTCGCCGAGGCGTTAGAGGCGCGGCCGATGCGCGTGCCGGTACCGGTCCCGCTCATCCGAATCGGCGTGGTCGCGTGGAGCCTGCTGATGCGTCTCGTCATGCCGGGCCGCTACACCGCGTTAGGAAATGCGGCGATGTCGTTCATTTTGGGAGAGAATCCGTATTCGGTAGAGCGAATCCGCTCCGAGCTTGGCTGGACGCCGTCGTTTGACGCGCGCACGGCGATCAGGCGTACAGTGGCGGAAACAAAAAGCCCGGGCGGCGCCCGGGCTTGATTCCCTGCTACGACTTCGCGTCGCTACGGGCGCCGCGTCGTCCTGCGCGCCGGTGCCGGCGGCGGCGTTGGCTTTGGCGTCGGGTGTGCCTTTGTCGTGTCGGCTGCCATGTGATGTGTCGTGTCAGCCGGCGCCATCATCTTCATCGAGTCCGCCATTTTCATCGAGTCGGCGCGCGCGTTGTCGGCGGCAGCGTTGCTGTTCTGCGCCTTCTTGCACGCTCCTGCAGCCATGACGACGACCGCCACGGCCAATGCGATGCGCTTCATGCTAGCTCCTGTTGAGGTATGGGGTCGGGGTCGGACGGCGAAACGTACATAGCGGACCTGCGCAGTCAAGCATCGCTAAGTTATAGGAATCATGCTGCGTTCTGATCGGCGTACGTTCCTGGGCCTGCTCTCGTCCCTCGCCGGATCGCTGGCGAGCAAGCGGCGCGACTCACAGCAGCCGGTCATCGAGGTCCGCCCCACCGCGCTTTTCCAACAGCCCGAAGGGCGCAAGAATCTCGTGCGCATTACCGTCTCCGGACTGAGCGCACCGGCGGCGCGCGCGCGCGTGACGGACCGCCGCGGCGCGCTGGTCGGCACCGCGGGACTGTTGCCGTCTGCGCAGGGCGTGACGTTGAGCGGCGAGGTGTGGGTCCCGCTGTCGGAACCGTCGGATTTTCAGGTCGACATCGAAGTCGGACGAGACCGCGCGGCGCGGCGGCGGCTGCGCCTCACGCCGGCGAAGCGCTGGACGCTCTACTGGCTGCCCTCGATCCACACCGACGTCGGCTACACCGATCTCCAGGAGCGAGCGCTCGAGGTTCATCGCAAGAATCTGGACGCGGCACTGGCGTGGACCGCGACGCACCGCGAATTCCATTTCACCGCGGAGTGCGCACTGCAGGTGCTGTCGTACCTGGACAACCGCTCGCCCGAAGCGGGCGACGCGCTTGTGCAGGCCATTCGCGACGGCAAGATCGCGTGGCAGGCGCTGTTCGCGAACATGCTCACCGGCATCCTCGATCACGAGACGTTCGGCCGGCTCGTGTGGCCGGCGGGGAAGCTGGCGCGTGAGCGAGGCCTGACGTTCCTGTCCGCCCAGATCACCGACGTCCCTGGGCAGACGCTGACCTTCCCGATGCTCCTCGCCGCAAGCGGCGTGAAGTACCTCGCCAGCGGCCCCAACCCCGAGCGCGCCGTGCCGCTGCTTCCGGCTACCGGTACCGAAGGCACAGGCACAGTCTACCCGCAGCTCTACTACTGGGAGGGGCCCGACGGCAGCCGCGTGCTGCACTGGCGCGCGCACCACTACGGCGACGGCACGCGTTTCGGCTTCGACGTCGGCCCCGATGAGATGGGTCACCGTCTCTCGGACTGGCTGCTCGATCAGCCGGCGTTTCTCGCGCAGAGTTGGCCGTATGACACCGCCCTGCTGTACGGTGCCGATTGGCAGGACAACGCCCTTATGAAAGAAACGATCGTTGCCAACGTCCAGGAATTCGCCCGGCGGTTCACGTTCCCGCGCATCGTCACGGGCCGGGCGGAGGACTTCTTCCGCGACGTCGAGCGCCGCTACGGGACGAAAATTCCGGTCCGCCGTGGCGACACGGGGCTCTACTGGGAGGACGGCGCCGCGTCGACCGCGGCGGAGCTGGCGGCGTTTCGTTCCGCGCAACTCGTGGCGCGCGCGGCGGAGATCGTCGCGCTGTGGGATGATCGCATCGAGCCGCGCGACGATGACGCGACGCGGCGCCGCCGCAGCCGCGCCGATGCGCGCACCGCCATGTGGCGTGACTTGCTGCTGTTCGGCGAGCACACCTGGGGCGCGGACGAAAGCGTTTCCGCCCCTGCCTCGCGGCAGACCGTGGCGCAATGGGAGTACAAGAAGCGCTTCATCGATGCCGGAGTTGCCGCGGCGCGCGATCAGCTCAGCAATGGCTTGCTGCGCCTCGGCCGGGCAGGCCGCGCCGGCCGCGGCCGCCTGGTGTTCAATGCCGGCACCTGGGAGCGGACCGACGTGGTTCGCGTTCCCGGTGGCGCCGCCAAATCTCTCAGCAACGACGGGCGCGAACTGGCGTCTATCGACCTCGAGAATGGCGACGCACTCGTCCTGTTCCGCGAGGTCCCCCCGCTTGGCTACGTGGCGCTGACCGAAGCGGACCGCGAACCCCGTCCACCCGCAGCCGACGGCGAGGCCCTCGACGCCAAGGCGGGAGGATTCACGGTCCAGCTCGACCAGGCGAGTGGCGCGATCCGCTCCCTCACCGGTCCCGACGGCAAGGAGCGCGTGAAGCCATCGGACTGGTCCGGCTTGAATCAGCTCGTCTACGCGCGCGGAGGTGAGCATAGCGCGCTCTGGACCTCAGGCGACCGCGACGAGCTCAAAAATCCTCCGCAGCTCGACCTCACGCAGGCCAAGCTCGTTCGCGCGCGCCGCGAGCGGCTGCCCGGCATCGGCGTGCGACTCGTGGTCGAGCGCGCGCTCGAAGGGTTCTCGGGGCTAACGTCGACGATCACGTTGTATGACGAGCTGCCCTGGCTGGACATCGAAAACCGCATCGTCAAGACGGCCACGCTCGCGAAAGAGGCGCTCTACATCGCCTTTCCCTTCGCGTTCTTGAAGCCCACCGTCGATGTCGAGGTCCCGCTTGGCCGCATGACTGTCGAGCGCGATCAGCAGCCGGGGAGCTGCCGCGATTGGTACTGTCACACGCATTGGGTGTGGTTACACGAGGGCAATGACGGCGTGCTTTGGAGCGGCCCCGACACGCCGCTATTTACGCTGAACGATCTGTTCCGCGGTGCGTGGCGACGCACGATCGTCCCCGACGGCACGCTGTTCGCCTACGTGATGAACAACTACTGGCACACGAACTATGCGGCGTCGCAGGGCGGAGCGGTGACATTCCGGTTCAGGCTCTCGCTGGTCGCGCCCGGCGATGCGGCCGAGCCGGTGCGGCGCGGGTGGGCGGCGTGCGAGCCGCTGTACGTCAGCCCGGCCTACACCAACGAGACGCCCGGTCCCCTGATTGCCAAGGATCGTGCGCTGTTTTACGCCGACAAGGGCGTGATGATCGTCGGCGCGAAGCCGGCCGACGACGGCGACGGCGTGATCGTGAAGGTTCTCGACGTTGCCGGACAGGCCCGCAGCGTCGGCGTCTGGCCCGCCGCGTACCCGTTCAAGCTTGCCCGGCGCACCAGTCTGGTCGAACAGAATGGTGACACGATTCCTGTCGGCGGCGACGGACGGGCATCCGTCGATCTCGCGGCGTGGGGTGTCGCCGCCGCCCGGCTCTTTACGCCCGCGGAGGCTCCCTGAGGGAGTTCGCTCCCAAAGACCTTCCTCTGAAGGATGACGTCCGAACGCTCGGGGCGCTGGTCGGGGACGTCATCCGCGAGCAATGTGGCGACGCGTTCTTCCAGCTCGTCGAGCGCGCCCGTCACGCCAGCATCGCAGGAGCCGACGACGAGCTGCAGGCGCTGGTGAAGGGCTTGCCGCCGCGTGATGCCGAAACGCTGGTCCGCGCCTTCTCTGCGTACTTCGAGGTCGTCAATCTCGCCGAGCGGATTCACCGGATCCGGCGGCGACGCGACTATCTTCGCCGTGCGAGCGATCCCCAGGAGGGGAGTCTCCAGGCTACCGTCGCACAACTCGCCGCCGCCGGCGTCACGCCGCCCCAAGTGGCGGCCCTGCTCCAGCGGTTGCGGGTCGAGCCCGTGTTCACCGCGCACCCCACCGAAGCGACGCGTCGCACGCTGCTCGAGAAGGAGCAGGTGATCGGCCGGCTGCTCGTGGAGCGGCTCGATCCGTCGCGTACGCCTGATGAAGAGCGCGCCGCGCTGGCGCGGATTCGCGAGGAAATCACCGCGGCGTGGCAAACCGATCCCCAGCCTTCGGCCAGGCCAACCGTGATGGACGAGCTCGAGAATGTGCTCTTCTACCTGACGGACATCGTCTACCGCATCGTCCCACCGTTCTCCGAAGAGCTCGAGCAAGCGGTGCACAAGTCGTACGCCGTCGACGTACGCACTCGGCCGGTGTTGCGCTTTGGCTCCTGGGTCGGCGGCGACATGGACGGCAATCCGAACGTCGGCGCCGAAACGCTGCGCGCTGCTTTGGCGCGGCAACGCGACCTCGCGCTCGATCGGTATCGCCGGGAGGCCACGGAGCTCGCACGCCGGCTGTCGCAATCGGGAGCACTCACGGGCGTGAGCGACGCCGTGCGCGAGCGCGTGGCGACCTATGGCGCCCAGTTCCCCAAGGCGCTGGCAACGATCCCTGCGCGCTATCACGACATGCCGTACCGCGTGCTATTCCGCCTGATCGCGGCTCGGCTGGAGGCGACTCGACGCGAGACGCCGGAGGGATACGCCGCCGCGGCCGAGCTCGAGCGTGATCTGGGGATGGTCATCGCGAGCCTGCGCGCGCACCGCGGCGAGCACGCGGGACTGTTCGGTGTGCAGCGGCTGCTGCGTCGCGTCGAGACGTTCGGCTTCCACCTGGCCACGATCGACCTGCGACAGCACGCCCATGTCCATCGCGCGGTGCTCGCGACGCTGCTTGCGGACCCGGATTGGAGCAACCGCTCTGCCGCCGACCGTCTCGCTGGGCTCCGGCGAGTGCTCGAGCAAGGAGAAGAGCCGGCGGGATCGCCTGACGCCCAGGCCACACGAACTCTGGAGGTTTTCAAGGCGATCGCCGACTGCCGCGCGCGCTTCGGGCCGGACGCCGTGGGCCCCTACATCATCAGCATGGCGCAGGGAGCAGACGACGTCCTCGCCGTTCTGCTGCTCGCCCGCTGGGGTGGGCTCGCGGCATCGGGGCACGTGCCCCTGGACGTGGCGCCGCTCTTCGAGACCGTGGCCGATCTCGCCGCCGCGCCCCGCGTCGTGGGTGAGCTATTCGCGGACCCCTACTACCGGGCGCACCTCGCCGAGCGCGGCATGCACCAGATGGTCATGATCGGATACTCCGACAGCAACAAGGACGCGGGGATCGGCGCGTCGCGCTGGGCGTTACACCGGGCGCAGGCGGGGCTCGTCGCGACCACGGACCAGTCGCGCGTCGATCTCACGTTCTTTCACGGCCGCGGCGGCACCGTCAGCCGGGGCGGCGGCAAGATCACGAGCGCCATTCTCAGCGCCCCGGCGGGCTCCGTTCGTGGCCGCTTCCGGATGACGGAACAGGGCGAGGCGATCAACGCGAAGTACGGGCTCCGCGGGATCGCCATGCGCACGCTCGAGCAGACGGTGAGCGCCGTGGCGCTCGCGACCGCCCTGCCCCGCGCGCCGGATACCCGTGAGCCGGGCTGGACCAGCATCATGGACGCCATCGCGCAGAGCAGCCGGGCGGCCTACCGTGCGCTCGTGTACGACGACCCGCAGTTCGTCGAGTACTTCCGACTGGCGACGCCCATCGACGTCATCCAGCGCATGGAAATCGGCAGCCGTCCTGCTTCACGCCCAAGCGTCGAGCAAGGCGAGATCGAGCAGCTGCGCGCGATTCCGTGGGTGTTCGCGTGGACGCAGAGCCGCCATCTCCTCCCCGGTTGGTACGGCCTGGGCATGGCATTGGAGAGGGCAGCGGAGCGCTACGGCGCGGCGGCGTTGGACGAGATGATCCGCGGCTGGCCGTTCCTGCGAGCCCTGGTCGATGACGTGGAGATGGTGCTCGCCACGGCCGATCTCGCGATCGCGGCGCGCTATGCACGGCTCGCCGGGAAGCTCGGCGCGTACTATGTCCCCGTCATTCAGGAGGAGTTCGATCGCACGGTCGCCAACGTGCTCGCGTTGAAACACGAGACGGCGCTGCTCGATTCCGAGCCCGCGCTGCAGCGGTCGATTCTGTTACGCAATCCGTACGTAGACCCGATGAGTCTGCTGCAGGTCGATCTGCTGGAGCGGTGGCGCGCCGCTGGGCGGCCGGACGACGAAGTGTTCCGGGCACTGCTGGCAAGTGTGCGCGGGATTGCGCAAGGGTTGCAGAGCACGGGCTGAGGGGTTTAACGTCGAGCCATGACACAAGCGACGACACTCGGTGAGCTGAAGAAGACAGAGTGGGCCAGCCCGGCCCGCCGCCGGCGCACCGTCAAAGATGAAATGCGCGAGAATCTGATCTGTTTCCTCGAGAACGGCTCGCGCCTGTTCCCGGGCATCGTGGGGTATGAGGAAACAGTTCTGCCGCAGCTCGTCAACGCGATCCTCTCACGCCACAACTTCATTCTGCTCGGCCTGCGCGGTCAGGCCAAGAGCCGTATCCTGCGCCAGCTTGTCACGCTGCTCGATGAAGAGATCCCGTTCATCGCGGGCAGCGAGGTCAACGACGATCCCTTCGAGCCGATCTCCAAGTACGGGCGCGAGCTGATCGCGGAGCGCGGCGACGGCACGCCGATCGCCTGGCTGTCCCGCGAGCTGCGGTTCGTGGAGAAGCTCGCGACCCCGGACGTCACGATCGCCGACATCATCGGCGACGTCGATCCGATCAAGGCGGCGCGCGGCGGGCATCTCCTGTCAGACGAACTGACGATGCACTTCGGCCTGCTGCCGCGCGCCAATCGCGGCATCTTCGCGATCAACGAGCTGCCGGACCTGGCGGGCAAGATCCAAGTGGGACTCTTCAACATCATGCAGGAAGGCGACGTCCAGATCAAAGGCTATCCCGTGCGGCTCAATCTGGACGTTGCGTTGGTCTTTACAGCGAACCCAGAGGATTACACAGCCCGCGGCAAGATCATCACCCCGCTCAAGGACCGGATCGGCTCGGAGATTACGACCCATTATCCGCTCACCGTCGAGCTGGGAACGACGATTACGCAGCAGGAGGCGTGGGTCGAGCGGAATGGCGCGAGATCCGTCCGCGTCCCCGATTTCATGGCCGAATTGATCGAGCGGATCGCGTTCGAGGCGCGCGAGGACAAGCGCGTGGATCGCCGCAGCGGCGTGTCGCAGCGTCTGCCGATCAGCGTGCTGGACAACGTGCTGTCGAACGCAGAGCGGCGCACGATCATCACGAAAGAGAAGACGGTCGTGCCGCGCATCTCGGACGTATACGCGGCGTTGCCCGCCATCACCGGCAAGCTCGAGCTCGAGTACGAGGGCGAGCTGCAGGGCTCGGAAACGATCGCCAAGGACCTGATTCGCCGCGCGGCCGGCCGCACGTTCGAGGGCCGCGTGGGCGGTGCGAACGTGGACGATATCGTCCACTGGTTCGACGAGGGCGGCGCGCTCAAGATCACGCCCGACGAGCGCTCGGAGGCGCTGTTGAAAGGCTTTACGGTCGTCCCGGGACTGCTCGACCTGATCGATCAGGTCGGGCTCGCCGCCAAGAAGGATCCTGCCACGGTCGTGTCGGCGTGTGAGCTGGTACTCGAAGGTCTGGTGGCCGAGAAGCGCATCGCGCGGAGTGAAGAACTGGGATACGTGCGCGCTCGTTCGGAGCAGAAGCCGCCATTCGGCAAGGGGCCCACGGGCCCGGGAGCAGGTCCCAACCTCTTCTCGTAATCCCCTTCGCATCCGGGAGTCGCCATGGGCGAGCTAGTCTTTGGTCTTGCACTCCTCGCGGTCGCCTTCTTCCTCCGCCTCGGCGCTGCCACGGTACGCGGTGAAACTGCGGCGGGCCGCCCGATCAGCGGAAACCGGATCGCAACCGTGACCGCATTCTTTCTCCGGGACCTCCAGCCGCCCGCTCAGGTTGTCCAGGCGATCAACAACAAGATCGCGCAGGAGCAGCAGGTCGAGACGGAGCGTCACCGCGTCGCGGTCGCCCGGCTGCAGGCCGAACAGCAGCGGCTGCTGAACACGACGCTTACCCCGGAGGCGCTGACACGGCAGTACTTCGACGTGCTGCGCGAGCTGAAGTCGTCCAACAACCTCGTCATCCTGGTGCCCACCCAGGGCGGCATTCCGATGCTGAACATCGGAGATCTCCGACGCAACCTTCGTCAGCCGTAAGACCGCTCGTCACGATCACGCGCCAGTACGCGTCCGGCGGGTCGGAAATCGCGCGGCTCGTCGTGGGGCGTCTGGGTTGGACCCTGATCGACAACGAGTTCATCGATCAGGTCGCCAGGCTGGCGGGCCTCTCGACGGACGAAGTCGCCCGGCGCGAGGAACGAGCGCCGGGACTGCTCGAGCGGCTGGCGCGGACGCTCGCGGTCGCGTCGCCCGAGATGTTCATCACCACCGGTGAGACCGCTGTCCCCGTCGAGACCGAAGAGGAAACGCTCGTCCAGATGACGGAGCGCGTGATCGCCGAGGCGGCCGCCGAGGGTCGTGTCGTGCTCGTCGGCCGCGGCGCGCAGGCCGTTCTCGCGACGCGGCCGAATGCGCTGCACGTCTATGTCATCGCGTCCAAGCCGTTCCGCCGGAAAGTCGCGATCGACCGACTCAGCGTGGATCCGGCGAAGGTCGATAAGGTGATCGACGAGACCGATCACCAGCGGGATCAGTACGTGAAAACGCACTACCGGCGCGACCGGCAGGACCTCACGCAGTACGACTTCGTCTTGAATGCCGAGCGGTTGGGGTTCGAGGGGGCGGCGGAGCTGGTCGTCGCGGAGGTGAAGAGACGAGGCTGGGTGTAGGGCGTCAAGCGTTTCGGATTTCCGGCACCAGCCAGGCCGCGATCGTCACTGCGAGCGCCACGATCGCCCCACCGCCCGCGAGCGTGGTGGGTACGCCCACGTGCTCTGCGACTACACCGAAGAGAAACGCTCCGAACGGCGCCATTCCCACGAACACGAACGAATAGAATCCCATGATGCGCCCCCGCAAATAGTCGGGCGCGCTCGTCTGGAGCAGTGTGTTGGTAATCGAGTTGTTCACGATCATCGCGCATCCGGCGAGCGCCAGCAGCGCCATCGAGACAGCCAGATTGCGAGACGTCGAGAAGACAATCAGCAGCAGGCCAAGGGCGGTGCCGCCCACGAGCATGAAGCGGCCACGCCGCCGGATGCGCGACGAGGCGAGCGCGATGGCGAGTGCCCCGATGACGGCACCGATGCCGATCGAGGACGTCAGCGCGCCGTACCCTGCTGCCCCACGGTGCAGGACATCGCGCGCGAAGACCGGCATCATCGCGATATAGGGAAAGCCGAACACGCTCGTGATGGCCGTCAGAATCATGAGCACGCGCGAACGACGGTCGCCGCGCAGGTAGGCCAACACTTCGCGAAATCCGGTCCATGCGGACGTGGTCTTGGACGGCTGCGGCTTGTTCGGGAGCCGCATCATCACGAGCCCGGCGATCACAGCGATGTAGCTCAAGCCGTTCAGGAAGTAGCACCAGGCGATGCCGTACACGCCGATCAGGAATCCCGCGATCGCGGGGCCGATCACGCGCGCCGCATTGAACAGGGACGAGTTCAGCGCGATCGCGTTCATCAGGTCGTCCTTGCCGACCATCTCGACGATGAACGACTGGCGCATCGGAATGTCGAACGCGCTCGCGATGCCGAGGATCGTGGCGAGCACCAGGACCTGCCAGACGGCGATCACGCCGGTCCACACCAGAATCGAGACGGTGAACGCCTCGATCATGAACGCGACCTGCATCAGGATGATGACGCGCCGCTTGTCCACGCGGTCGGCGATCACGCCGGCGTACAGGCTGAACAGCAGGACGCCGAGCGAGCTGAGCGCGGCCGTGAGGCCGACGTAGAATGGGGAGTTGGTCAGCGTGAGGATGAGCCATCCCTCGCCCACGTTCTGCAGCCACGTGCCGACGAGGGAGATGCCTTGACCGATGAAGAAGAGACGGAAGTTCCGGTGGGCGAGTGCCCCGAGTCCGTACCGTCTCGCGCCCCCCCCTGTGGCGGCTTCGGTCATTGCGTGAAAGGTCGCGAGAGCACGACATTGTGGGTAGAGACATGAGATACACGACCTACAGTCGCTACGTCCCCGGTCTGCTCGAGACGCTCAACCTGCAGGCGTTGCTCGATCAGCTCGCCGACTTCCTGCTGCAATCGGGATTTGCCGGCGGTCCGTACTCGCATCCGTTTTGGGGGGAATTCGGCGAGGAAGATCCCGACCGTTCACTCGACGCGCTGCGGCAGGCGATTCTCCAGGCGTTGATGGACTCGGGCCAGCTCACGCCCGACATGCTCAACGTGCTGCG
>WNGG01001813.1_pt1 | contig 24193 bp, 24 predicted proteins | sample 5400661 | NCBI WGS metagenome assembly WNGG01 (sample SAMN13153372, study PRJNA577476) | soil metagenome | isolation source: 100 cm soil or saprolite under Garry oak tree replicate 1 | place: USA:California | collected 2016-06-15
GCCATCCCTTCCGTATCGTCCTTCCGGCTAGCAGTGGAAGCTTACCTGAGCAGCGAGAGCTCTTTGCGCTGGTGAATCTGGGTCTCGTGCAAGCCTTGACCAGTGGGGCCTTAAGCCCCACCGAAGCGGTTGAACGCTTCTACCATGCAGATAACTGCCTCTATGTCCAGAAACATTTTCGGCAGAAGGAAGCCAGCGCGATCATGAGTCACGGGGTACAGCTACCCGATCTTTTTGAGTGTTTGCCAGCGGAGGAGGCACGACGTGAGTTTTACCATGAACTGGAGACCATCCGCTCGCTCTGTTTGAAGCTGCTAGAGAAGAGACGTTCTGCAAGTGTTGGTGATCGTGCAGCAGCATAGAACACTCACCTCACGACTGGCCGGCAACGCTATCAAACGGTCCAACAAGCGCGCCGCCCGACGCGACAACGAAGGCAAAGAGCGGCAAATCATCCACGGCAATGACAATATGTTCGAGGACCTCGGCTTTGCAGCCGAAGAGACTGCGAGCCTGAAGGTGCGAGCGGATTTAATGCTCGACTTACGGCGGTTCATTCAAGAGCAGGACTGGACACAAGCCGAAGCAGCTTCCTTCTTTGGCGAGACCCAGCCCCGAATCAGTAACCTGATGAAGGGTGAGATCAGTCGTTTCAGCGTCGATAAACTTATCAACATGCTCGCCCGAGCGGGGATACAGGTGCGTGTGGAGACCAAGTTGAACGCCGCGTAGCGAGTGGCTGGCCTACCATCGCGCTGCACCATATTGCCGCCCGCTTGCGGTTCAGGAGGAACCCGAAAGGTCTCGGTTTGGTCGGCAAACACTGAGCGCCCGCGGTAGACCGCAGCGCAGTGCAATGAGGCGATGAGGAGAGCGGATGCTGAGTCGCAGCGAAAGCAAAGTGGCAGCGACGTGCGCACTCGCTGGCAGTGTAGTGCTTTTCATCGGCACCTATCTGCATCCGCTGGCAGCCGACCCGAACGAGGCCGTGGCCGCCTTCAGCGAATACGCCGCCGACCGGCTGTGGGTCGCCAGCCACCTGACGCAGCTAGCAGGAGTCGTGCTGCTGGTGGCCGCGTTGCTGTTCCTGGCTCAACAGTTGGAGGCGGCGAGCGGGACAGGGTGGGCACGGATCGCGGCAGGCGGAGCAATCGCCAGTCTGGCCGTGGCCACGGCGCTTCAGGCGGTGGACGGGGTCGCCCTGAAGGTTATGGTGGATGCCTGGGTTGCTGCGCCGGCAGCGCAAAAAGAGGGCGTCTTTCACGCCGCGTTCGCCGTCCGCCAAGTGGAGATTGGGTTAGCCAGCACGTTGAGTCTGTTATTGGGCCTGACGATGACCGTGTACGGAGTCGCGCTGCTGGTTGACCACACGTATCCGAAATGGCTAGGTGGGCTCGCCATCGGGGGAGGCGTACCCACGGCGGCCGCAGGCATCGTGATGGCCTATACAGGGTTTTCTGGGCTAGCGATGGCTATTAGTATGCCGGCGAGTTCCCTGCTGCTGGGGTGGATGTTCACTCTGGGGGTGTTCATGTGGCGCCGAGGCGGAGTCCCATCTGAGGAACCGAGGGAATCTTGACACGGCCGTAGGGAGATGGGAAACATCCCAAAGACTCTGACGTGTTGCCTATGCCTGTTCCCAACTCCCGTGGCCCCTCCTCTCTGACTCCCCTCGCCTACGCCTATCGTCTGCTCGCCCAGCGCGCCTATAGTGAACAGGAATTAGCGGAAAGGCTGAGCGCTAAGGGCTTCACCGCTGCAGCTGTGACCCGCACGGTTGCACGGCTCAAGACCCAGGGTTACCTTGATGATATGCGCCTGGCTGCCGATCAGGCTGAGCGCCTGCAAGCGCGCGGATTTGGCTCCGTGGGCATCAGAGCAAAGTTGAGCCAGAAGGGCCTTTCCCCTGATACGGTTGAGCAAACGGTGGCAGCTACGGGAAAGGACCAAGACCTACAGTCTGCGCAACGACTCCTGGCTAGCCGTTTTACCGCGGACGCGCTAAAAGAGCCTCAGACCCGCGCTCGGGCGTTCCGGTTGCTGTTGCGCCGCGGTTATTCTCAGGACATAGTCGAGAGTCTGCTGGGCAGCGCAACAGGCAACGCCTGGGACACGGAGTAACAAAACGTTGACGATGACTGGTAAAGAAATTCGCGACAGCTTCCTGCGTTTCTTTGCTGAACGGGGCCATCAGGTCGTGCCGAGCGCGTCCCTGATTCCGGCCAGTGATCCCACCCTGCTCTTTACCAACGCCGGCATGGTGCCGTTCAAGAATATTTTCCTCGGCATCGACAAACCAGCGCATCCGCGGGTAGTGAACTCGCAGAAGTGCCTGCGCGTCTCCGGCAAGCACAACGACCTCGAAGAGGTAGGACGGGACACCTACCATCACACTTTCTTCGAAATGCTCGGCAACTGGTCGTTCGGCGACTATTACAAGAAAGAGGCGATTCTCTGGGCCTGGGAGCTGCTCACCGGGGTCTGGCATCTCCCTAAGGACAAGCTTTGGGCCACGGTCTACACCACTGACGACGAAGCCGAGGAGTGGTGGCGCAAGCAGACTGACATCAACCCAGAGCAAATCCTGCGGTTCGGCGAGAAGGACAATTTCTGGGAGATGGGCGAGACCGGGCCGTGCGGGCCGTGCTCGGAGATCCACATCGACCATGGCCCTGGCTCCTGCGAGCGCGAAAATATGCCAGGCCACGTCTGTACGGTCAACGGCGGCTGTCCGCGCTATATCGAGCTGTGGAACCTGGTCTTCATCCAGTACAACCGCAATCCAGATCGCTCGCTGGACGAGCTGCCCGCCAAGCACGTGGACACCGGTATGGGTCTTGAGCGGGTGGCTGCGGTGTTACAGGGCGTGCGCGGCAACACGTACGACTCGGACCTGCTGCGCGATGTGATCCGCGCGACCGAGGAGTTGAGTGGGAGACGCTACGGAGCTGATCCCGAGCAAGACATCTCGTTTCGCGTGATTGCCGACCACGCCCGGGCCACAGCCTTTGTTATTGCTGACGGTGTCGTGCCGACCAACGAGGGTCGAGGCTATGTCCTGCGCCGGATCATGCGCCGGGCCCTGCGCCACGGCCGACTGCTCGGCTTTGAGGGTCCCTTTTTCTCGCGTGTGACCGACAGCGTCGTGCGCCTCATGGGCTCAGCCTATCCTGAGCTCACTGCGCATAAGGACTACCTCGCTGAGGTTGTACGGAACGAGGAGGAACGGTTCGCGGAAACCTTGGACAAGGGACTCGCTTTGCTAGAGCAGGTGATCAAAGACCTGCGTCGCAGTGGTGGCACGACCCTGGCCGGAGAGGCGGCCTTTCGGCTGTACGACACCTACGGCTTTCCCCTCGATCTCACCGAGGATCTCCTCTCGTCCGAAGGGCTCAGCGTGGACCGCGCGGGGTTCGAGCGGGCGATGGAGGAACAGCGCACCCGAGCCCGCGAAGGACAGAAGGGCACGGTCTATATCAGCGCCGGACTGAGCGACTTGCGCTCGCGCTTTGTCGGTGACCGTATTATCGAGTGGGAATCCGAGGTCCTCGCCACCCTGGTGAAGGGAGAAACCCGTAGGGGTGCGACCCCTGCGAGGGGTGCTGTGCGCGAGGGTGAAGAAGTGGAGATCGTCACCGCCGAGACTCCCTTCTACGGTGAGTCCGGCGGCCAGGTGGGTGACACGGGCAAGATGGAGACCGCGCGAGGCGATGTGGTGGAAATCCTTGACACGCAAAAACCCCAGCCGTCTCTTACCGTGCATCGGGGCCGGGTAGTGCGCGGGGCGATCCAGGCTGGTGACCGAGTCCGGCTCACCATTGACGCGGAACGGCGCGACGCCACGCGACTGAACCACTCAGCCACGCACCTCTTGCACTCGGCCCTGCGCGAGATCTTGGGCACGCATGTACGCCAGGCAGGCTCGTTGGTCGCCCCTGACCGGCTGCGCTTTGACTTCACCCACACCAGCCCGGTGAAGGACGAGACGCTTGAGCGCATCGAGGATCTGGTTAACGCGCACATCCGTGAGAATGCCCAAGTCACCAGCGAGGAGATGCCACTGGCCGAAGCGCTCAAGCGGGGCGCCCTGGCGTTTTTTGGCGAGAAGTATGGGGAGCAGGTGCGAGTGCTGCGGATGGGCGATTTCTCTATTGAGCTGTGCGGTGGAACGCATGTGAGCCGAACCGGTGACATGGGCCTGTTCAAACTGAAGGCCGAAGCTGGGGTAGCCTCCGGGGTGCGGCGGATCGAGGCTCTGACCGCGGAAGGGGCGTTGGATTGGGTACGCCAGCGGGAGAAAGTCTTGAAAGAGGCGGGCACTATCCTCAAGGGCTCAGAAGAGGAGGTGGCCGATAAAGTGGAAAAACTCCTGGCCCAGCAGCGCGAGCTGGAAAAGAAACTGGCCCAGTTCCAAAGTACGCTTGCTGGTTCCCAGAGTGACGACCTCCTGTCCCAAGCGCGCACCTTAAATGGTGTTAGGGTGGTGGCGAGCCGCGTCGATGGGGTCGATGACAAAGGGTTGCGCGAGTTGGCCGACCGGCTGCGCGACAAGCTGCAGCCCGCGGTTGTGGTGTTAGGCACGGTCCAGGGCGACCGGGTCTCACTGCTCGCTGCGGTGAGCAAGGAAGCGACGCAGCGCTATCACGCGGGCAATATCATCAAGCAGATCGCCCCCCTGGTAGGCGGTGGGGGCGGCGGCCGGCCGGACTTCGCCCAGGCCGGCGGGAAGGATCCGACGCGTCTGGATGAAGCGTTGCAAAAGGTGTATGAGCTAATCGAAAAGGGTACATAAAGAAAGGAGGGTAACGTCAAACTTGGAGCAAATAAACGGAGAAACGTCCTGCCTGCAGTTTGATAACCACCGCTTCTTCCACGACCTTCTCGGTCACCAGGACGAACACCTGCACGGCATTGAGAAGGCCTTAGGAGTGAAGATCTCCGCTGCGGGGACCTCGCTCATCATTGCCGGCGATAAGGAACAACGGGCCTTGGCCGGTCGGGTAGCCACTCAGCTCTATGGGCTCTTGCAGGGTGGGTACCCGGTGTATCCCAGCGATGTAGACTACGCCATTCGCATCCTGAGCCGTGACCACTCCGCCAACCTGCGCGACATCTTTCTCGACACTGTCTACATCTCGGCCCACCGCCGCACGATTACGCCCAAGAGTATCGCGCAAAAGGCCTACATCGACGCCATCCGCCGCTTTGACATTGTCTTTGGGATAGGTCCAGCTGGTACGGGTAAAACGTATTTGGCCATGGCCGTCGCTCTGGCCGAGTTGATGAAACATAAAGTGAGTCGCGTCGTACTCACCCGCCCTGCCGTCGAGGCTGGCGAGAAGCTCGGTTTCCTCCCGGGCGACCTGGCCGAGAAGATCAACCCCTATCTGCGGCCGCTCTACGATGCGCTCCACGACATGGTGGACTTCGACCGCGCTAGCAAAATGATCGAGCGGGGGACCATCGAGGTGGCGCCGCTCGCCTTCATGCGTGGCCGCACGCTCAACGACTCGTTTGTGATCCTGGATGAGGCGCAAAACACCACCAGCGAGCAGATGAAAATGTTTCTCACGCGTCTCGGCTACGGCTCCAAGGCGGTGATTACCGGCGACATCACCCAGATCGACCTGCCCGCCGGCACCCGCTCTGGGCTCAAAGAGGCGCACCAGATTCTCCAGCACATCGACGGCATCAAGTTCGTCTTTTTCAGCGAAAAAGACGTGGTCCGCCACCGTCTGGTGCAAGACGTGATCACTGCCTATGAGCGAGCGCAAGAGGAAAAAGAGCGCGCCGAGCAAGAACGAAAGGCGCTCCGCCGCAGCCGGGCACAGGCGCGCTATGACGATCGGGGTCTCTGGCAGGGCGCCCGAGGTGAGCCGGACCGAGTTACGGCGGTGGGTCCGGACGGTTCTGCAGCACCTGAACCAGACGCAGGCCGAACTCAGCCTCGCCCTAGTGACGGACCCGGAGATCCACGACCTGAACCGCCGGTACCGGGGGAAGGACAGACCGACTGACGTACTGTCATTTCCGCTCGCTGATGCCCTGCAGTCATCCCTGCTGGGAGAGGTGGTGATCTCCGTCGAGACGGCCGCGCGCCAAGCGCAGCGGCGCGGCCATTCATTGCGGGAGGAGCTGCAAACTCTGCTGATCCATGGTGTCCTGCACCTCGTAGGGTACGATCACGAGGTCTCACGTAGTGAGGCGATGCGCATGCATCGCAAGGAGCGGGAGGTGAGGGCGGTGCTGGCAGGTATTGAGTGACGTTCGTGTTCTATCGTTTGAGGCTGGAAGATATAGCAGCGTCTCAATCATTCTCCGTTCGTCTTCACTCGGAGCTTCTCAAGAAGCTCCTTCACCTGTTTGCGAACGCAAGGCTGCGAAGGACAATCGCGACTGCCAAAAATACCAAAAATGCTGTTCCCCAGAAATGATAATTCCGCATGGCTCGCTCGCCGCTGAAGAGGGAGGCGGCTTGTAACACACCGCACAACGAGTACGCCGACAACAGCAAGGAAACAATTGAGCCCCTAGAGAACAGCTTTTTCTTCATGAGCGAACCATTACGACAGGACCATCAGTATCAACTTCAGCGACCCGAGCCTTGACCCACGCATCACCGTTAAGGAGGTCGATGCACATATCCTGGCTATGCTTATTGCATGGTGGACCAGGAAAATCTAGGTTTTCTGCAGCACCTAGAGCGAGTATACTTCCTCTTCCGTCCTCGCCAGGGTACATTTCTCCCCTCGATGGTCCGCCTCAAACAGACCGCGCTCGCTGCTGCCAGCGGTATCCTTTTGGCTCTGGCTTTTCCCAAGGTAGACTTCAGCCTCCTCGCCTGGGTGGCCTTCGTGCCACTTCTGTGGATCGTGCGGCAGCAACTGCCTAAACAGGCTTTTGCCTCTGGCTGGATCGCCGGCATGGGGTTTTACCTCTGTACACTTTACTGGGTGGTGCACACCATCGGCCTTTACAGCAACATTCCACCTACCGTCGCCGTCGTGCCGCTGCTGCTGATGTGTGCCATCCTGGCTGTGTATACCGGCGCGTTTGCCGCCGGGCTACGCTTCTATCAGCAGCGCGGGGGTTCGATCGTATTCCTGGGGCCGCTGCTGTGGGTAGCACTCGAATGGATACGGTCCTTTTTCTTCATCGGCTTTCCCTGGGTTAGCCTGGGGTACTCTCAACACAGCTCCCTGAACCTCATCCAGTTCGCCGAGGTCACCGGTGTGTATGGCGTCTCTGCCTTGGTGATTTTTGTGAACCTCGTGGTGTTCACGGTATTGCACAAGCGTGGTCCGGGACGTGGCCGGCTGCTCCTGGCAGCAGTCGCCCTGGTTGTGGGTCTCGCCTGCTGGGGCGCATGGCGCAGAGCGCAGCTTGCGGCGCTGCCACCGGCCCATCGCCTGCGGGTCGGCTTGATCCAAGGTAACATCGAGCAGGATAAAAAATGGAACCCACAGTTCCAGGAGGCAACCATTGCCCGCTACGAACAGCTCACTCGCGAAGCCGTAGCCCGAGGGGTGGATCTGATTATCTGGCCGGAGACTGCAGTGCCGTTTTTCTTCCAATCTGACGTCACCTATCAAGGACGGCTGCTAAATTTGGCGAGAGAGAGCAAAACACCGCTCCTCTTCGGCAGCCCCGCCTTCCGACTAAAAGGGAAAGACGTCACCCTTTTCAATCGTGCCTACCTCGTCTCCTCTAGCGCAGAAGTGCTCAGCTACTATGACAAGATGAAGCTCGCCCCATTCGGCGAATATATCCCCTTCCACGACAGCGTGCTCTTCTTTCTCGACAAGTTGGTCGAGGGCATCGGCGACTTTGCCGCGGGCACCGAGCCTACAGTCTTCTCCCTTCCCCGAGAAAAGTTCGGGGTGCTGATCTGTTACGAAGGCATTTTCCCCGACCTAGCCCGCCGTTTTGTGGCTCGGGGGGCTGATTTCCTAGTGAACATCACCAACGACGCCTGGTTTGGCCGCACCTCGGCACCTTACCAACACCTGGTGATGGAGGCGATGCGGGCGGTAGAAAATCGCGTCCCCCTGGTGCGTGCAGCCAACACCGGCTTCTCAGCGGTGATCGACCTGGACGGGCGGGTGCGCAGTCAGACCGCCCTTTACGAGACGACTTTCCTAGTGGCAGAGGTCGCCTGGCCGCAGGTCACCAGCTTCTACACCGCTCACGGCGACCTGTTCGCCCACTTGTGTGCTCTGGCAACGATGGGTATGCTAGGATACGGGTATTTCAGACAGAGACAGAAACAGAAACAGATCTCTCAGGGAGGATGTCATGCTGGCTGACGTCAAGGAAAAGCTTGCTGAGCTACATGCCCGGGTCGAGAACCTCGGGAGGCGTCTTTGACCTCGCTGGCAAAGAGGCGCGCGCCGCTGAGCTCGACGCCCTGACCACGACACAGGAGTTCTGGCAAGATCAGGAAAAAGCCCAGGCTATCCTCAAAGAACGCGCCACCCTGACCGACGTTATTGCCCAGTGGAAAAAACAAGCGCGCAGGCTGGACGACGCCCATGTTTTTTTCGAGCTGGCAGAGGCGGGGGACCCTGAGGCCGCCGCCGAGGTCGAAAAACAACTCGCAGAGCTCGAAAAGGAGGTCAGCCAGGCCGAGATGCAGCGGATGCTCGGTGGCGAACACGACGCCGGCAATGCCATCGTCAGTCTGCACCCCGGTGCCGGCGGCCTTGAAGCTCAGGACTGGGCAGAGATGCTGCTGCGCCTCTACCTACGTTGGGCCGAACGCAAAGGGTATAAGGTCGAGATGGCGGACTATGTCCCCGGTGAAGGGGGAGGGGTGAAGAGCGCCACGTTTACCGTCGAAGGACCGTATGCTTATGGCTATTTACAGGCTGAAGCCGGCATCCATCGCTTGGTGCGCATCTCCCCCTTCGACGCCAACGCCCGCCGCCATACCTCATTTGCCTCGGTGTTTGTCTATCCGGATCTTGACGACACGGTCGAGGTCGACATCCGCCCTGAAGACCTCCGTATCGATACCTACCGCGCCGGCGGCGCTGGCGGCCAGCACGTCAACAAGACCGATTCGGCGGTGCGCCTGACCCACCTCCCTACTGGTATCGTCGTGACCTGCCAGAACGAGCGTTCTCAGCATCGCAACCGGACGATGGCCATGAAGATTCTGCGCGCCCGGCTGTACGAACTGGAGCTGGAGAAACAGAAGGAGAGGATGGAGGACTTGCACAAGAGCAAAAAGGAAATCGCCTGGGGCAGCCAAATCCGTTCCTATGTGCTTCATCCCTACCGCATGGTAAAAGATCACCGTACTGGGGTGGAGGTTGGCAACACCGATGCTGTGCTGGACGGTGAGATTGACGTATTCATCGAAGCATACCTGCTTCAACGCATCGCCGCGTGAGGTGTGGCTAAGGCCTACAGAGCACACCCGCTTTCTCATTACAGGGCTGAGGATTAAGCCCCTTCCCCTCCTGACGCCAGACCCTAGACGCCAGACTCTAGACACTCTTAGAAGGCAATAGATATGACGGAAGAGGTGGCGGGTTTGCTCAGACGCGCACGGGAGGAAAAAGGGCTTTCGCTCAAGGAGACCGAAGCTGAAGCACGGATCCCGGCGTATTACCTGCAGATCCTGGAAGGTGAGGGAGACCCTCGCCTCTTGGCCGATACGCTGTACTTGGTCCCTTTTCTCCGTGCTTACGCGGTCTTCCTTGACCTCGATCCCGCTGCCCTCGTCGCTCAGTTCATCGCTGCCCTACAACAAAAGGGGGAGCCCGAGTATGAGCCGCCGCCGTCCAAGCCTAGCCGGCTTTTCTCCCAGAAGGTCGTCGCGCTCTTGATCCTGGCCGGACTGGCGGTACTCTCGTTTGTGTGGATCATCAGTGTACGCGGGTAAATCTCTTGGCAATAGCCAGGGAAGCAGGTAGACTCCTTCGGCGCTCGACCGAAGGTCAAGTGCCTCTGAGCGTGAGCTTAAGGAGGGAAAGTCATGAGCGCTTTAATCATTGAAGAACTCCCGACTTTGACAAATCCTGTGCTCGTCGTCGCATTTGCTGGTTGGAACGATGCCGGCAGTGCAGCCACCCACGCCACGCAGTTTCTCGTCCAGAAGCTGCAGGCACGCCGGTTCGCCAGTCTCGAGCCGGAAGAGTTTTACAACTTCAGCGAGCTGCGGCCGCAGGTGCAGTTGCGCGACGGCCTGTACCGCGAGGTCAGCTGGCCGGCTAATGACTTTTTTTATAGCCGCCCGGCAACCTCCCAGCAGAACCTGGTGTTCGGCGTAGGCATCGAGCCGCACCTGCGCTGGAAAACGTATGCCGCGACCCTGCTTGATCTGGCCCGGCAGTGCGGAGTCAACCTGGTCATTACTCTGGGCGCACTCTTGGCGGACGTGGCGCATTCTCGGCCGGTGCGGGTGGCTGGGTTCTCCAGCGATCCGGTTCTGGCGGCGCAGTTGCAGTTCACCCCGTCACGGTACGAAGGCCCAACCGGTATCGTCGGCGTGCTCAATGACGCCTGCCGCCGCGCGGGACTCGCCTCGGTCAGCTTCTGGGCCAACGTCCCCCATTACATCTCGGCGGCGCCGAATCCCAAGGCGGCTCTCGCCCTGATCGGCCGGCTCGAGTCCTTTCTGCACCTCACCCTCGATACCACCGAACTCCGCGTCGCAACCCTCGATTTCGACAGCAAAATCGCCCAGGCTGTGGCCGAGAACCCCAACATGGCCACGTACATACGCCAGCTCGAGGACCGGGATCCGCAGGAAGGCTTGGAGATGGAACCCGCTCCTAAGGGCAACGGCGGCAACGGCCACGCTAATGGCAAGGACATGGAAGAAGAGCTGCAGCGATTCCTGCGGCAACGCAAAAAGAAAGACGATGAATAGGCGGCAGAAGGGGCCAGGGGTCGGGGGCCAGGGGTCAGTAAAAGCAAGACTCAACGGCAACCGCGGTGAAAAACCGACCCCCGACCCCTAGGCTGCCCGGTTTTGAAAGCTGATCGCTTATAGGTTCGCAATGGCAAAAACAGTCTACATGGTCAACCTCGGCTGTCCCAAAAACCTGGTGGACGGCGAGGTGATGCTTGGACTCCTGGCTCGGGAGGGGTACCAGATCAGCCTCGACCCGGAACGGGCCGACGTGCTCATGGTTAATACCTGCAGCTTCATTAACGAAGCGAAGGAAGAATCGATCGATACCATCCTGGAGCTGGCTCGCTACAAGGAGAACAGTCCAGCCAAGCAACTCATCGTCACCGGGTGCCTGGCTCAGCGGTATGGCCAGGAGCTGCGTGAGGCCCTGCCCGAGGTCGATGTGTTTGTCGGTACCGGTGAGTTCGTGCGCATCACCGAGATCCTCAGGCAGAAACGCGCGCTCCTGAACGGCCCCATAACCTACATTGGCGCTTCGCACGTTCTGGCTGACCATACTGCCCCCCGGATCGTCACCACTCCCTTCTACACTGCCTATCTCAAGATCGCCGAAGGCTGTAATCACAAGTGCGCGTTCTGTATCATCCCCAAGATCCGAGGACTACAGGAGAGCCGGCCGATCGACTCACTGGTAACCGAGGCTGAGGGACTGGCGGCCCAGGGAGTACGAGAGCTGAACCTCATCGCCCAGGATCTCACGGCGTATGGCCGCGAGCGGCGTGACGGTACCACACTCCTCGGCTTGTTGCGTGCCCTCTGCCGGGTCGAAGGCATCGCCTGGATGCGGCTGTTGTATTGCTATCCCAACTCCAACTATCTCGATGAACCCTTGCTGCGCTGTATCGCCGAGGAAGAGAAGGTCTGCGCATACCTCGACATGCCGCTACAGCACATCAGCGACCGCATGCTGCGCGCGATGCGCCGCGAGAAGAGCGGGGGCGGGATCAGACGTCTGCTTGACCGCCTCCGCGCCTCTATCCCCGGGGTCGTGCTGCGGACGTCGTTCATCGTCGGCTTTCCTGGCGAGCAGGAAGAGGATTTCCGTCAACTCCTTGACTTCATTTCTGAGGCCGCCATCGATCACGTCGGTGTATTTCGTTACTCACAGGAAGAGGGCACCGCCGCTGGAGAGATGGCCGATCAGGTGCCTGAAGAGGTCAAGCAGGAGCGCTGGCAGCGGTTGATGGAGCAGCAGGCCCAGGTGGTACGGCGCAAAAACCTCGCCCGCATCGGCAGTCTGCAAAAGGTGTTGGTGTGCAACCGCAACGAACAGGGCCGGCTGTGGGGGCGCACCCGCGGCCAAGCGCCGGAGATCGACGGTGTGGTGTTCCTGGACCGGGTGCGGGCTGAAAGCGGGGACATTATCCCAGTCCAGATCACCGGCGTGTCGGGCTACGATTTGCGCGCCAAGCAGATCTCTACAAAGAGTGAACACGCAGCTCAAGTAGTTGACTTCAGCTGGCTTCCCCTCTAAAGTTATCTCTTCACCGGTTTCCCACTGAAGGAGTGGGGCATGAGAAAAGCTTTCCTCAAAAAAGCACGTGACGCCCTAACGGCGCAGAAGCAGCAGATCCTGCACCAACTGGACGAGGAGTTCAGGGAGGGCAAGGAAGGCGCCCTGGACGAGGGGATGGACACCTACGACCTCGCCAGCGAGGAACGCAACCGCGAGATCAACCTCATCCTCAGCGACCGCGACCGGGACAAACTCCATGCGATCGAGGACGCGCTCGAACGGATTGAGGCGGGCTCGTACGGGATCTGTGAGATGTGTGAAGAAGAGATCGCGCCAGAGCGGCTCGAAGCCTTGCCCTTTACCCGCCTGTGCGTAACCTGCCAGAGCGACCTAGAGAAAGAGGCCAAACTCCATCGCCGCGGGGACGAGGACCGCACCCACCGGCGGGCCGGCCTCGTTGACCTGGACGAGGACAGCTCCTAACCTGAGGATAAGAAACGTAAGCCCCTCCACATCCGGCCGGGTCCGCCGAACGGGAGCGAGAGGAACATCCCGGCCATCCCCACCAGCACCACAGTCAGCACCGCCCTCACACTGTCAAACCCTTGCGCGCGCTGCAGGCCGATAATCAACAGGTAGGCGCTGTACAGCACGGCCAGGTATCTCACGACCGGCACCCACAATAGTACGACCGGCGCCGCCGCATAGGCACAAGCGCGGAAGGTGGCCTCAAAGTCGCCCCTCCCCTCAAAGAGCTTGCGGGCCACAAGCAAGAGAAACGCGGCGCCGATGAACAGCCGCACGATTCCCAACCCCACTAGCATCACGGCCAGCCCTAGCTTGCTCCCACTGACCAGAAAGCCGAGCCCGGCAATCAGCAGGCATAGGGTGGCAAACACCAGGGGGTTCACCAACCCGCCGGTGAGCGGCATCGCCAAAAAGAAGCCCTGCGGGTCGGTCATGATCTTCTTCCACACCTGGCCAAAGCTGTATACAAAGTCATGGCGATCAAACTCGGCCGGGTCCATGCACCCTTCCTCCTCGCTACTGAGTACGGGCATAATAGGGGAAAAGCAGGGATGATGTCTACTCAAACGGTGCGCGCCCAGCTTAGCACGCTCTTCACAGCAGCGGTGGCTGCGGTCGATCCGCGCCAGCTCATCCAACGCCGGGTAAAGGTCAAGCGCACGGGGCTGCTGGTTCAAGAGGGGTCGCAGGCCAAGACCTTTCCTCTGTCAGGGCGGGTCTTTGTAGTCGGCGCAGGGAAGGGCGCAGGGTTCCTGACTCAGGGGCTGGAATCCGAGCTCGGCGAGCGGATTGCCGGGGGGGTTGTGATAGTCCCGAGCGGCCACACCGTCGAGCTCGGTCGCGTCAGTGTGGTCAACGGCGAACATCCCTTGCCCGGGCCAGGTAGTGTCTCCGGCACGGAAAAGATCGCAGCGCTGCTCGCACAAAGACAAGCGTCCGACCTGATCTGTTGTTGTCTGACCGGTGGGGCCTCCAGTCTGCTCGTCAGTCCGGTCTCGGGCATTTCCCTCGACGACAAACTGGTAGTCAATCGTTTGCTCCTCGCCTGCGGGGCAGATATTCACGCCATTAACACCGTGCGCAAGCACCTCTCTCAGGTCAAAGGCGGGGGCCTGGCCCGCTGGGTATTCCCGGCGACCCTGGTGAGTTTCCTGCTCTCCGATGTGATTGGCGACGACCCGAGCACAATCGGGTCCGGCCCGACCGTCCCGGATCCGGGCACTTTCCACGACGCCTGGAATGTCTTGGAACAGTACGACCTGCTCGAACGAGTTCCCCCCAAGATCCTGACCCACCTGCGCCAAGGGCTCACCGGCGTCATCCCGGAGACCCCAAAGCCTGGAGATGCAGTGTTCACCCACGTCCACAACGTGCTGGTGGGTTCCAATCGCCTGGCCCTCGACGCTGCGGCCGTAGCCGCACAGCGCTTAGGGTTCGGGACCCAAATCCTCACCTCCCCGTTGTCTGGCGACACCACAGTCACAGCGCGCCGCTTCGCCCATACCCTGCGTGCCACCCTGCAAACCTGTCGTGCGCCAGTCTGTGTGCTGGCCGGTGGGGAGACCACCGTGCACGTCACCGGGCGGGGGAAAGGCGGACGGAACCAAGAATTCGCCCTGGTTGTAGCCCAAGAGCTTCAGGGAGAAGCAGGTTGGGCGCTGCTCAGCGCTGGCACTGATGGTATAGACGGGCCCACAGACGCGGCCGGTGCCTTTGTCGAGAGCCACAGTATTGACCGGGCCAGGGAGCAGGGACTTGATCCACGGGCCGCTCTCAGAGACAACGACACCTATCCGTTCTTTGCCGCGCTTGGCGACCTGTTTCGCCCTGGTCCAACCGGTACCAACGTTATGGACGTGAAAATTGCGCTGTTGTTTCCCCCTGCCCAGTCCTCTTGCTGATCTCTTGCCAAAGACCACAGAAGTTATTAAGAGGGAAGACAGCCATGGCAAGAAACCGCATAGCAGACACTGACGGACGTGTTCCACCGGGACAATTCGTGGTGGAAAAGTGGCCGGTGCTGAGCTACGGCCCGACTCCGCGCTTTAACCCCGCGACTTGGGATTTTCATCTCTCTGGCCTGGTCGCGGATCCCCTGCGCCTCAACTATCAGCAGTTTCGCGCCTTACCGCAGAGCCGCCTGACGGCTGACTTCCACTGCGTCACCACCTGGTCACGCCTCGACAACGTTTGGGAAGGGGTACTGGCCAAAGACGTGGGGGCGCTGATCCGTCTGAAACCTGAGGCCCGTTACGTGCTGATCCACTGTGACGGCGGCTACACCACGAACCTCTCTCTCGACCAATTCCTGGACGACGACGTGATCTTCGCCCATCGACACGACGGCCAAGACCTCGAGCCCGATCATGGCTGGCCCCTGCGTCTAGTGGTGCCCAAGCTCTACGCCTGGAAAAGTGCCAAATGGGTGCGTGGCGTCGAGTTCCTGGCAGAGAACCAACGTGGCTTCTGGGAGGTGCGGGGTTACCACAACCGTGGCAACCCATGGGCCGAAGAGCGCTACAGCGACCAGGAAGAAGACAATTTTTAAGACGTAAAACGTAATGAGTAATTCCCGCTACCTCTCCTTTACGTTTTACGCTTTACGTTTTAGCTTTCACGGTTTACGCTCTTAATTCATGCCCGATCCACTGCTCCGCCAAGGTATAGAAGAGTTCAACCGCAGCCATTTTTTCGAGGCGCACGAACTCTGGGAGGAGGCGTGGAATGAGGCGGTTGGGGAAGAAAAACGTTTCTATCAAGGGCTCGTGCAGATCGCTGCCGGGTACCATAAGCTATCGCTCGCTCAACGCAACGGTGCCCGTAAGCTGCTCGAACGTGGCTGGCAGACCCTCAGCGGATTTCCCCCTGACTATGCCGGCGTCGATCTCGCGCCATTGCTGGCGACTATTGCGACCACCGTGCGCGGGCTCGCCACAGATTAAGCTCTGACCACCTTCCCTGCCCTCACTGTGTGGTTGCTTTCTCCTCCCCTGAACGGACATTCACTCAAACTCTGCTTGACAATACCTCGGTAGGAAAGGTAAGGTACGGTCCACTCCCAGCAGATACGCGCACCGCCGCCGGGCGCGACATGGGGAACCTCGAGAGAGGCTTATGGCGATCTACACGGTTCTGGACCGAAAAACGTTGGCTAGCCTGGCCGCAGACTACGGCTTGGGAAAACTGTCTAAAGCCGCTGGCGTGCCTGCTGGCTCAGTCAACACTCACTACCTGCTAGAAACGCGCAAAGGCAAATTCTTCCTCAAGATCGACGAGGTGAAGAGCCAACTCGAGGCCCAACAGGAACTGGACCTGCTTCTCTTCCTGCGCGCTCAGAGATTCTTGTGTCCCCAACCCCTCGCCGACCGCCAGGGACGCTACCTGCACGATCACGACGGCAAGGCGATCTCCGTGTATTCCTACCTTGCCGGTAGGGCTTTCTCAGAGGCTGACCTGACGTCTGCGCACCTCGAGAAGGCCGGCCAAGTTCTGGCGTCTCTCCACTTCTTGGGTCAGGGATACAAGCAGGAGATAGAGAACCGGTTCAGCTTCGAGCGCGTCCTCGATCGGTATCAGCACGTGAGGGCACAACTACCGTCGTACTTTCGCCACTTGACCCACACCCTGGATGACGAGGTCGCGCACCAGCAGCAGTACCAGGAAGAGAGGCTGCCCAAAGGCATCATCCATGGTGATCTGTTTGCCGACAACCTGCTCTTTCGCGGGGGAAAAGTAACGGGGGTGCTCGACTTTGAGGCGGCGTGCTATGGCAAGTTTATCTACGATCTGGCCACAGCGGTGAACGCTCTTTGCTACACGAATGGGGGCTACCTGATCGAACGCTTTGAAGCGCTGCTCAGCGGCTACCAGAGCATCCGGACTTTGTCTCTGGCCGAGTGGGACGCGTTTCCCAACGAGTTACGGTTTTCCGCGTTGCGCTTCACGGTGACCCGGTTGAAGGACTTCTTCTTACGTCCGATGGATGACGGCGCTCGGGTCAACAAAGACTTTCGCGAGTTCTTCGAACGGTTGCAAGTGCTACGCCGCGAACGCGTCGGTGGCATGGATAGGCTGCTCATGGCCATGGCTACCGGGTACGATTACCGCAAATATCAGAAGATCCGCACGCAAGGAAAAGCCCAAGGGGAAATCGCGCCGGCAAGGAGGAAAGGCAGCGGTAAGCAGTGGATCAGGAGCCCAAGTTGGATTCCTGCTAACGGTACCCTCCAGGCTGTCCGCTAGCGCCGAGGTGTGGCCACACCTGAAGCAAAGCGGAATCTGGGGATGAGAGACAGAGACGTGAGACAGAGCCTACTCCACTGTCAGGGACGAAGGCAAGCTGGTGTTCAAAAAAATCCTGATCGCGAACCGGGGAGAAATCGCCATCCGGGTGGCCCGTACGTGTCGTGAGTTGGGCGTTGCCACGGTTGCAGTCTATTCCGCAGCTGATCTCTCCTCTCCGCACATCTCTGCCGCCAACGAAGCGGTGTGCATTGGCCCGGCCCAGGCGAGCGCGAGCTACCTCAATACTGAGGCAATCCTCCTGGCAGCCCGGCGCACCGGTGCCGAGGCGATCCATCCCGGGTATGGCTTTCTGTCAGAAAACGCCGCCTTTGCCCGATGCGTGCGTGACGCCGGCCTCACGTTTATTGGCCCGGCTCCAGAGGCTCTCGCGGCAGTCGGCAACAAAATCGTTGCCCGACAGACCGTAGCGAAGCTCGGGGTGCCGGTGATTGTGGCCCTGGAACAGCCGTCACCTGATCCAACGGTGTTGCGCGAGCAGGTACGCGCCCTGGGCTACCCGCTGCTCATCAAGGCTGCAGCCGGCGGCGGGGGGAAGGGCATGCGCATCGTGCGGCACGAAAAAGAGCTGGCCGAGGCGGTGGCTGCAGCCGAACGTGAGGCGACCGCAGCGTTTGCCGAGGGCACCGTGTACCTGGAACGTTACCTGGAGCGGCCGCGCCATGTAGAGGTGCAAATCCTCGGTGATATGTACGGCTCCCTCATCCATCTGGGCGAGCGCGAGTGCTCGATCCAGCGGCGCTATCAGAAGATCCTCGAAGAGACCCCATCCCCAGCGGTGTCTGAGCGACTGCGGGAAGAGATGACCGCAGCGGCCCTCAAGATCGCCACGGCCGCTGGCTATTATAACGCTGGGACTGTGGAGTTTATGCTCGATAGCCAAGGGCGCTTTTATTTCCTCGAAGTGAACGCCCGCCTCCAGGTGGAACACCCGATCACCGAGTGGGTGACCAGGCTGGACCTGGTACGGGAACAGATCCGTATCGCCGCCGGTGAGCGGCTGGGCTGGAGTCAAGACGAGGTACGGGGGCAGGGCCACGCTTGCGAGTGCCGCGTGTACGCTGAAGACCCAGCGCGTGGGTTTTTCCCGTCGCCAGGCAAAGTGCTGGCCTGGAACGCCCCTTCCGGGCCTGGAGTGCGGGTCGATGCTGGGGTCGAACTGTATACCGAAGTGTCGATGTACTATGACCCTTTGATCGCCAAAGTGTCCACCTGGGGACCGGACCGCGAGCAGGCTCGCCGCCGCATGGCCGCGGCACTGCGCCAGTGCGTTGTGCTCGGCCCGATCACGAACGTGGCTTTTCTTCTCGATCTGATTGAACATCCAGCATTCGTTGCAGCAGAGACGCATACCGGATTTCTCGCGGAACACTTCCCGCAGTGGCAGCCGCAAGACAAAACCCACGTTCTTGAGGCTGCGCTGGCCGTTGCCCTGAGCCAATCACACCGCGGCCGCGCCGAAACCTCAACCGTCCAATCCAGCTCTCCCACTCCCTGGCATCGGCTTGGGGGGTGGAGGATAGGAGTCTAATGACGCGGAGGGTATCTCGATGAAAACGACCCTCCACTCGGACGGAGTAACGTTCGTTGTCGAGTACACTCAGAGCAAGGACGAGTATGAGGCCAAGGTCAACGGCCAAACCAGGCGCGTACATCTACTGTCAGCGCGTGACGGAGCTCTGACTTTACTCGTTGACGGGCAGTCACTGCGTATCCACTTAGCCAGCGACGGCCAGCGCACGCTGGTGGCGATCGAAGGCCAGGTCTACGAGTTTACCCAGGCGCAAAAGTCACAGGCACGAACCCGCCAGCGCGAGGCAGGGAGGATGGATCCGGAGGTGCGCGCCCCGATGCCAGGGAAGATCCTCGCCGTGCTGGTCACCGAAGGCACGGCGGTGGAGGCCGGGCAAGCGCTGGTGTTACTCGAAGCGATGAAAATGGAAAACACCCTCCCTGCCGAGGGAACCGCGCGGGTCAAAAAGGTCCACGTCGCCCCTGGAGACTTGGTCGACCTGGGCCAGCTTCTCGTCGAGCTCGAGTTCGTCGAGCCTACCTCGGCACCGTCTCAAGCGAGTTGAGCGCCGACACCTAAGCTGGCCTGTTTGGCGAACTCCGCTGCAGCGATCTTTCCCCCTTCTCCCCGCACTCTCTTGGCGATGATTGTGCCACCAGACACAGCCACACTCATACTTTCTTCGCCAATCTCAACAACCTGCCCTGGGGCTGCGGTGCGGGCATCGCGGCGGAGGCGGCAGTCGTAAACCCGCACCATTTTTCCCTGCCAGATAGCGTGCGCTCCGGGCTGCGGGTCGCAGCCACGGATCAGGTTGTACACTTCTTGTGCTGGCCTCGACCAGTCGATGCGGGCATGCTCGTCGCGGCACAAAGGATCATAGTTCGCCCGTGACTCATCTTGTGGAATGCGCGGCGGGTTGCCGGCTTTAATCAGATCCACTGCCTCGCCTATCGCTTCCACTCCCAAGGGAAAGAGCGTGTTGAAGTAGAGCGTGCCGGCGGTATCGTCAGGGTCAATCCTGGCTTCCTTCTGCAGAAGAATCGGGCCGGTATCGATCCCCTCATCCACCCAGAAGAGCGAGATGCCAGTCTTGGTCTCTCCCTTGATGAGGGTCCAATTGATCGCGCTGCCGCCCCGGTACTTGGGCAAGAGTGAGGGATGAAAACAGATGCTCCCCAGCCGTGGCGCGTTAAACACCGGCGGAGGGACGATCTGCGTGACAAAGGCCAGGATCGCCAGGTCTGCCTGCAGAGCCACGAACTGTTCCCGCACTTCTGGCCCTTTCAGCGTTCTCGATTGATGTACCGGAATCCTTAGTTGCAAAGCGCGTTGTTTGACCGGGTCGAGCCTGCCTCCGGGGGCATCAGGCGGGCAGAACACCGCCAACACCTCTTCGCCTTTGCTTACAAGTTTGTCTAACGTCTTCTCAGCAAACGCTGCTTGACCGATCAGGATGATGCGCATGGCTGTTCCCCTTATCTCGAGCGTTCCTCTTGCTCCTCTGTTGCAGAAAAAAGAACACGGAGTACCTCGCTGATCTGCTGGCCCATCTTGACGGCCTTCTCCGTATGGGCAATCAAACTATTATTGATTTCCAGCTCAAGGTAAACGAGCCCGTGCCGGCTCCCATGGCTGTGAGCGCTGAAGATCAAGCCATCTAACCCGGAGTACGGTTCGTTGTAACGGACCCGGTACCCGCAGTGATGGAGGCGCTGGCCAACCTCCTGCGCCAGATCAGCGTACTGGTCAAACAAGATTCCCAGGTCGAATGGCCGTTCTTTCCTGCCCAACACCGGGGTAAAGCTGTGGAGGCTGAGCAAGGTTTGTCGTACAGCCCTTTTGCCGATGAGCAACCGATCGATCGCTGCGTGATAAGGCTGGTAGAACCACGCAATACGTTTTTGCCGTTCAGCCTCAGACAAACCCTGGTTGCCCGGCACCCTAGTTCCATCACTTTCGGGCACGATCAAGTCATGATCACGGAGGTCACGGTTGCAATCGATCAACAACCGTGAATAGCCGGCACAAACTGCCGGAGCGTCAAGGGCTTGGGACAGCGACTCCACCACTGCGCGCGCGCCGATATCCCAGCCGATGTGACGGCGGATCTCTTCGCTCCTCAGACCGAGCCCTTGGTATTCTGCCGGCACGGCGTAAGACGCGTGCTCGCAGGTTAAAACAAGCGGGAATTGCCCGCGCGGGTTGAGAAGGTCAAAAGCTGCTCTCTGCCTCATGCCCTCTCCTTACTGAAGCGCAGAAAGACTTGCAAGTCTGGTGTTTATAGAACCGTGTTGACAACAGGAGTCAATATTCGTTATAAAATTAAAACGTTTTTTGTCTCCAATGGTTGAGCATGGAGGAACCATGGTTCGGCGCGAAAAGAGCAACTATATCATACAGGCGGTTGCCCATGCGTTGGATGTGCTCGAACAGTTCTCCGGGGATGGCGAGCTAGGGGTCACCGAGTTGAGCAAAAGGCTCAAGCTGCACAAAAACAATGTCTTCCGTATTCTGGCTACGTTAGAATCGCGCGGTTACATCGAACAGAATCGGTCTACTGAGAACTATCGTTTGGGAACCAAGTGCCTGCAACTGGGCCAGACCTACATTCAGCACATGGGTCTCTTGCAACAGGCCAGACCGATCATGCTCGAAGTCGTCAAAGCATGCCATGAGAGCGCCTATGTAGCGGTCATGCGCAAGGGGAAAGTCGTTCCGTTAGATATGGTTGAATCAGATCAGCCCGTGCGTATCGTCTCCCACATCGGCGAGAACCTGCCGATGCATTGTACTGCGGCAGGGAAGGTCCATCTGGCATTTGAACCCCTCGAAGAGCTGCAGCGGTGTTTTCCCAACGGGCTGGAACAGTACACGGCCCACACGATCACTGACCGTAGTGTTCTGGCTGAGCAGCTCAAAGCGATTGCCAGCGCAGGGTACGCGGTGGACAGCGGCGAGTATCTCACCGACGTGCGCACCGTTGCCGTGCCCATCAAGGACTACACCCGCACAGTGGTCGGCAGTCTCTCCGTGAGTGGACCAGCCTACCGTATCCCTCCCGAGCGTATTGAACGGGAGATTGTCCCCTTGTCGATCAGAGCTGGCCGCGAACTCTCGAACCGCCTGGGTTACAACGCCTAAGCGCCTCAGCGCTTGACACCAGTAGGACGACGCGCTGAAGTAGGGGCGGATTTCATACTGGCCCTACTCATTACTATAGGAGGACCGTTGCAGTGAAAATACTCGTCACGGTCAAACGGGTCCCTGACCCGGAGACCACCATCCGCGTCAAGCCTGATGGTTCAGGCATTGTTACTGACAACATCAAGTACGTCATCAACCCTTTTGACGAGATCGCCATCGAGGAGGCTCTGCGCATCAAAGAAAAGCTGGGCAAAGGCGAGGTCATACTGGCAAGCATCGGCGCTAAGGTCGTTTCCGAGCAGCTCCGCACAGGTTTAGCCATGGGCGCGGACCGAGCGCTCCTGGTGGTGTGCGAGCAGGAGTTGGACTCCTTGAGTGTGGCGAGAATGCTGGCAAAGCTGGTGGAGAAAGAGAATCCCGACCTGGTGCTGATGGGCAAGCAGGCCATTGATGATGACTCGAACCAGGCTGGACAGATGCTGGCCGCGCTCCTCGATTGGCCACAGGCGACGTTCGCCTCCAAGGTCGAGCTGGCTGGGGATCAGAAATCCGTGCAGGTGATCCGCGAGGTAGACGGGGGCCTGGAGACCGTGAGGTTCTCTTTGCCTGGGATTATCACTGCTGACCTGCGGCTGAACGAACCCCGCTACGCCTCGCTGCCGGGCATCATGAAAGCGCGCAAGAAAGAGATCAAAGAGATTGCGGTGGCAGAGCTAGGTGTTGATATTACCCCGCGCCTCAAGGTCCGGAGGGTAGAGCCACCGGCCAAGAAAACGGCGGGGAAGAAGGTTGCAACCGTGCAGGAGCTACTAGACGTCCTCCATACTGAGGCGAAAGTCATCTAAGGAACACCCCCATGGGCAATATTCTTGTTTTTGCCGAACACCAAAAAGGGAAATTTCCCAAGAGCACATTAGTCGCCCTTCAGGCTGGGAAAGAAGCGGCGAGCAAACTGGGCGGTGACTGTCTGGTTGCGGTTCTGGGGTCAGGGCTCGACGCGCTCGCCCAAGAAGCGGCGAGGTATGGCGTGGCCAAGGTGATCGCGGCCGATGATCCGGCTCTGGCCAACTACTTGGCCGACGCCTATGCCGCAACGTTGGAACAACTCATCAAGGCGAACGAGGTTTCTCTACTACTCGCTACCTCGACTGCAGTAGGCAAGGATCTCCTGCCTCGTGTGGCTGCACATCTTGGAGCAGGTATGGCCAGTGACGTGGTAGCGATCAATGTCGATGGCACTTTCAAACGACCGATGTACGCAGGCAACGCCATTGCTACGGTCTCATTCGACGGACCGGTCAAAGTCATCTCTATCCGCGGCACCGCCTTTGATGCAGCCCAGCCCGGTGCACAGGCGCCAATCGAAAAGGTCAGCGTGAGCCTCGACGCCACAACCAGGAAGATGCAGTTGATGGAGTTCAACGAGACCAAGTCCGACCGTCCCAACCTGACCGAAGCGCGCATTGTGGTCTCGGGCGGTCGCGGGCTCAAGTCGGGAGAGAACTTTACTATCTACCTAGAGCCGCTGGTCGATGCTCTGGGGGCGGCCATGGGCGCGAGCCGCGCGGCGGTGGATGCCGGCTTCGTGCCTAATGATCTTCAAGTGGGCCAGACCGGCAAGGTGGTGGCGCCCGAGCTCTACTTCGCCGTCGGTATCTCTGGAGCGATCCAGCACCTGGCTGGGATGAAGGACTCCAAAGTGATCGTGGCCATTAACAAAGATCCCGAAGCGCCGATCTTCAATGTCGCAGACTACGGCCTCGTCGCTGATCTGTTCAAGGCGGTTCCCGAGTTGACCGAGGAAGTGAAGAAGATGAAGGGATAGGGGACTACCACAGCGCTGCGGGCAGCGGAAGCCCTGCGTAGTCTTCTTAGAGCGATTTGCAGTCGCCTGTGTCTCTTGTGTAGGGGCGATCCTTGTGATCGCCCTTGGGGGACGAGGCAGGGCGAATACAAGATTCGCCCCTACCAGGAAACTGAGGATACATCCGAGTGAAAATTGCTATAGGTGTGCCCTTGTTCAGGCCGGTGTCGGTGTAACTGGTCTCACCCTCAGCAGGACGCGCCTGCACAGGACCCAGCTGTGCATTGGTCGTTGCAAGTCGCAGTGTTACCGTCATCACAGGCCGTGCCGTTGGGCTGGAAGCCGTTCGCTGGACAGCTGGGGCTGGTGCCGATGCAGCTCTCCGTCACGTCACAGGCCCCCACCGCTGGTCGACACACCATGCCCGCGGCCTTGAAGCCGTTGGTCGGGCAGTAGGCACTAGTGCCCGTGCAGCTCTCCGCCACATCACAGGCCCCGGTTGCCCTGCGGCAAACCGTG
>WNGG01002707.1_pt1 | contig 24188 bp, 23 predicted proteins | sample 5400661 | NCBI WGS metagenome assembly WNGG01 (sample SAMN13153372, study PRJNA577476) | soil metagenome | isolation source: 100 cm soil or saprolite under Garry oak tree replicate 1 | place: USA:California | collected 2016-06-15
TCGTCAGACATTTCCATAAATTTCTCACTTGTTTCTGGCTGCGAATCACTGGTCATGCAGAAGTTTCACAGCCTGACTCGGCTCCCAGCTGCCTGTCCATGATTCACGTGGCCTGTCCACACGAGTAAATATTAACGTTACTTGTAACGTTTGATACACATAACGAGGAACAATCAGTGGGATCTGCCATACAGACTCTCCTCACGTAACCGCGGGAATGCTAGACTAGTGAAGTTTGCCAGGGCGCCCAGACTTCGTCATGAAGTCAATCTCGGGCTCAGGCCCGTAAAAGATGAAGACTAGGCGCGAGGGGAAACGAGTGGGTTTGAACGAGAGGGTTTGGGCGTTCGTTTTAGTAGACGGTGGGCAGTTTGATGGGACGGAACCTAGACGTTTGATAAGGTTCGAACGAGATGTCTGCTACGTTGTGGAACCCGGAAAGAACATCTTTGAAGTCAAACCGAAGAAACTGGAGCGAACTGATGCAGTAACACTGATTGCAGAAACCGGCTTTTGGCATTACGGCCGGGTTTCGATGAGGTTCGACTCTGCAACGGACGCAGACACTGTTGAACGGAAGCTGAGACTACTGGTCCCCAAACCGCGGAAGTGACCCCTTGGAAAGGTCCTAGGAATTGAGACTCAGGTTTTGCAATTTCCGCCTGGTCTCCTGAAGTTCAGCTCGAAGAATCCTTTCGTCATACCCAGAGCTTAGAAAAGGAGCCAGCTCAAGTCACGCTCGCATCCGATTCATTGGGCTCATGAACTCAAACTAGTTGGGCAGTTCTGAAAGAATGGAGTCTACGGGTTTGATCGACATGCTGTAGGCTATCCAGGCTAGCAGCCCCGCAATAGCGCCTGAAAGGGCTAGTACGAATTGGATTGGCATTAAGATCGAGAGAAACGTCCTCAGGATGAATGATAGAATTATGGGGAGAGCCATTATTGCCATCTCAACTATACCTAAAACGGCTCCAATTATCGAGCCGACCACAGTGACAAATCTTGGCCTGGGACCGTCAGAGAAGTCTGGGAACCTTGACCCTATAGCGATACCCAGGCTTGCCTCGGCCAATATTACGACGAGCCCGAGACCTAGGAACCCTAGAATAACGAATATCGAAGCGTGAAGCAGAAGGGCAGAGACAACCGCTCCTAGCCCAAGTCCGATGCTTGAGACCAGGGATGTGAACAGGAGCTTGCTCTTCACAAGCATGCTGGCTGAAACTGGAAGTGCGCTGATGTTCCATAGCCTTCTTCCTTCTTGACCAATCGAAGTCATTCCAAGAAATAGCGAGCCCAGTCCGATCCCGAACAAAAAGGGAATAACTAGAAAAATCGGATCTATCTGGGCTGGTCCCGATGTGGATGATGGAGCGGGGGAGAATATTGCGGGGAAGGAGATCATGATGGGCATTATGATCGGGATTGCCATCAGTCTGACCACTTCTTTTCTTCGCGTTGCCGATCGAATTTCTCTCCTGAGCATCGCGATCGAGGGAGAGCTTAGGCCAAAATAGCCTAGCCGGCTCGGCCCTGATACCGAACCAGCTCCGGCGAAGTGGATCGCTCCAGGGGTCACGGCCCAATACTTGGCTCTGAGTGATAGGGCAATGTATGAAAGCAACAGAAACAGTGCTATGCTCAGCCCTAGGAATCCTGCGCTTCCAAGAAAGTCGGATTGAAGCAGCTTGGTTATTGCAAGAGTCGGCCAGAAGACAGGTACGAAGCTTGCCGCGGCCGCTGTTCCTACGAGAGAGCTTATGATCTGGATTAGGAACACTCCGCTGAAAAGGAGCTGGGTAACAAGAAGTATCAAGATAATCCCGAGGATTCGCATGATAACGGTGATTCTACCTCCTAGCTTGTTGAATGCCGTTGATGCGCTTGCCAACGCTGACCTCAGAATCTCGACGCTAACCGACCCGACAGATGTGGACAACAGGGCGATTGGAACAAGCACTAGGAATCCTACGAGATTCCCTGTGAGAACCCCGATTGGGAGAGCGTAGCCAAATGCAACCATTAGTAATGGAGAGTAAGTGTAGCCGGTAGAGAGAGCTGAGGCTGCAACGTATTCCCCGGGTGTGATGGGCAGCCAGTTGATGGCGTCCGTGCTTTCGGCCTCTGTGGAGGCGTTCACCTCCCACAAGAGTCCCATTGTAAAATAGAAGCCCACGAGGAAAAGAGGGATTCCTCCGAAGATGGTTACAACTAGTTGATGCGCAACCGGCCCAGTCAAGGGGGCTCCACCGGAGCCAAGGAATACAGTTGTCAGGTAACCGAAAAACAGTGCAGCGACGAAGAGAACGATACCTATGAGCCCGATGAGAATAGGCCGACTGGTTATACTTCGAGAAACGATTGAACGCCGGGTACTTCGGAGCCGTGAAATCATGAGAACCTTTGCGAACTTGAACAGAACTGGAAGTCTCATCTGATTAGCGCCTCAACTATGTCCTCGACCCCTTTCGTTCCGGTTAGTTTCAGAAAGACATCTTCGAGACCCGAACCGGGAAGTCCGGCATTCTCTCTCAGGTCCTTGGAAGTCCCCTCTGCCAGAATCTTCCCTCCCTGAAGGATGGTCAGCTTGTCACAAATGGCCTCCGCTATCTCGAGAATGTGTGTGCTGAACATCACGGACACTCCTTCCCTCGCGAGTCCGTGGATAAGCTCCTTTACTAGCCTGGCTGATTTCGGATCTAGCCCGTTGAGGGGTTCGTCCATTAATAGGACCCGAGGCCTGTGGAGCAGTGCTCCGATAATCGCGACTTTTTGCTTCATCCCTTGGGAGTAGCTGCTTATCATATCTCCCTGTTTTCCCTCGAGGTCAAGGGCGTCGACAAATCTCGCGATACGTTCCTTTTTTTGTTCGTAGGGTATTCCTCGAACATCGGCTATGAAATCAAGATATTCGGTCGCAGTCAGGAACTCGTACAACCGCGGCGACTCGGGGACGTAGCCGACAATTTTCTTGATCTCCATCGGGTTGGATCGGACGTCGTACCCGAGGACGTGGATCGAGCCATAGGATGGCTTCGTCAAGCCCATGATTGTCTTCATCAGGCTCGATTTCCCGGACCCGTTGGGCCCGAGAAGGCCTCGCACTTCACCGGTGCTTACTGACAGTGTGACATCGTTGAGGGCGACAGTAGACCCATAGGCTTTCGTCAGGTGTGAGACATCAATTGATGAGCCAGTGCTTGTCATGTGCGATTCGTGGTGTTACTGGATTTGGAGATGAAGTTTAGCTCACTGTTCCCTGGGTCAGCGAGACAAGAAGGGAGAGAAGGGAAATTGAAGGCACTATCGGCCCGGAATAGATGGACCTGAAGGAGTTGGATCCTGAGTAGGGCTTGGCCCGGTCGGTCTGACTCCGCTAACGGCCAAACCTGTGGCTCTTCGTTTCCGGAATAGGAAGGCGAATAGACCTCCAACTCCTGCTGCGACGGCCACCGCTAGGAAGATGGCTGTTAGTAGTCCAACGTTGCTTGCGGGTGTATAGAATGCTGTGTAGTCTGGGTCGTGTACGATCCTGTAGCCACCCCATGTCGGATAGGATATGATGTATAGATAGTCTGAAACCGTGAGGTCTAGAAGACCTAATTTGGCCTGTTGGATGAGGTCGGGATCTACATTCGCGACGAACAATCGCAGGAATCCCATGAAGCGGTTTTGGAACCAGAAGACGGGGTTGCCGGCCCATGCCCTGACGTTGACTGTTCTCACGTTTACATCGTAGGTCGAGGCTGTATTTTCGGAAGAGTCTGCTGTATAATTGTAAAGTTGGTACTTCGATTTCACGCCAAAGTCTGTCTTGAAGATCTCGTCTCCGTCGCTCGCAGCTGTATTCACCGCGGTATGCGTGACATCTATTGAGTTGGTGTTGTCGACACTTGCTCCTGAATTGTCTTTGTTAGTGTCCGTGCCCGCGAGGATTGCCTTGTTTGCAAGAACGATCGAGATCTTGAGTTGTTTGGATTGTAAGAATTGGTAGATGTTCTGGGAATTAATCGTGGAACCGCTTAGGTTGTAGGTGCCTGTCGAGTTGAGGTGAACTGCGGGTGTTGGTGATAGGATGTAGAGGTCCGACATTCTGCCTATCGTGTAGCTTGAGGTCAACGTAGCGGTCTTAGAGTTCGGGTCGATTGCGAGTGCGTAGTTGAAGCTGAGTTCGCTGTACTGGGCGAAGCCTCTCGGCGTGACAAGGTCGGCAGTTGGGAAGAATGGATCAGGATTGATCTTCCACCATATTGCGTTGAGATTTGTGTATTTCAGTCCCCACGTGTAATGTTGGCTGTCGACCTGGGTGAGGGGCATGATTGTGCTGCTTGCCACGTAGCCTGGAAGCTTGTGGCCAGTTATTGCTGTTAGATTGACCCCGAGACTGAAACTAGCGTAGACCGTGTCGGCTTTGTCAGGCGAGTTGGGGTAGGGGTCGGTGCCGGACTCGTTGAAGCTGACAAGGCTGATGAATGAAGAAGCTGTTATGGCGTCTTTGCCACCGACAGTCTTGAAGTGTTCGAAGAACGTTTGGATAGGTATCGTAACAAATGTTCCGTTATGAGTGGCATTTACAAGCCCGGCGTAGAAGAGCTGGAAACCGCCAACGTTGATGTAGTTTGTGTAAATGTAAGCGTGTTCTGTGGCATTTGGTTGAGGAAGGTCGTTGCTAGCTGCGTACTGTCGCACGTAGTCGTACCAGTCAACAACCTTCGAGAAGCTTTGAGCTTGGAAATCTCCACTGTTGACGGTGCTGGCGTTGGCCGTTTGGAAGGCCATCGCAGGTAGCAAGAAGAGCAGGCTGAGCGCGATCAACGGTAGCGCCTTGAGTCTGCATGATAGGTATTGCATTGTTCTTCGTCCCAATACGGAAAACTCCCGTTAGGTTCAAGATAGAACTCCTGTTACCCTTTCGATGCCTTTTCAGAAACAGCTGGGGTAGTGTTTTTGCGAAGCAGTTACGCGCAGCGATTAGTTGTCCTCGGTACCATTATCTCCGCCGCCCCAATCGTCATCCTCGCCCCACTCATCTTCGCCACCCCAGTCCTCGTCTTCGCCCCATTCCTCCCCCTTGGTATAGGGTTGCACTTGATCGTCTCCGAAAACTAGGGGTTATCGCGAATTGTACCCTCTTAAAAGGCTTCCGAAAAACATGCGAAAAAACATGAATCCAAGCATATAGTGCAGATTACTCCTGACGAGCTACTGATGTATTTGCGAGATTAGTCCCTTGCTTTTGGCGAAGGCGGCCCAGCACAAGTGTGGAGTATTGTGAGCGACTCCGTATCGTCCTTTGCGGTCGAGAGTCACAATTCCTAATCCTCTACCAGCCAGTTTCGTTACAGTCCTGACGGTTTGGGAAGCTGCTTGTTGTGCAGTCAGAGATTGCATTGCATCGCAAGCCGATTTGGAAACGACCAATCTCATCGCTATCTCTCCAACACCTGTAGCGGTGGCCGCTCCCATCCTGTTGTCAGCGTACAATCCGGCTCCAAGGATCGTGCTGTCGCCGATTCTGCCCGGCAATTTCAACGAGACCCCCCCTGTGGAATCCGCAGCAGCTAGGTCTCCATTCTGATCAATCGCAAGAGCCCCAACAGTATCTCCGAGTATGCTCTGGCCTTTGCTTCGTATTAGTTTCAGATTTCTCGAAAAATTGCCTAGGACGCCTTTTTCCAAGCGTCGTTTTGCCTGTTTCCATTGATAGACTCGCTCGTGAAGCTTCAAGTTCGCCTCTGGCAACCCAAACGCCTCTCCCAACCTATCGGCACTTTTGCCGGCGAGCAAAGCATGATCGGTTTTCTCCATTACGAGTCTTGCCAGACTTATCGGGTTCTTTGTACGTCGAAGAAGAGCGACTCCCGCGCCCCTTCGAGTCTTCCCATCCATGATTCCAGCATCAGCCTCAACGTTGCCGACAAAATTCAAGGTTGACCCCGTTCCCGCGTTAAAGACTGGGTTGTCCTCCATTTCCATAACCGCCGCTTCAACGGCTTGAATGGAAGATTCTCCTTGTTGAAGGAGTCTGAACCCTCTGGTCGCAGCCTGCCTGACGCCCGACAGTCCAATTGCCTGCTTCGATTTGGGCCAATCCCCGGCGCCACCATGAACGATGATTGTCGAATTTACCAAATCGCGTTACGAGCGACGGGATGTGAACGAGATATAAGAGTCGAGTAGGTCTGGGAAAACAACAAGCAATGCTGACTCAATTTCTCAATATTAGCGGCGAGTCGATACAGAAAGCAGCAACCGCGATACGAAGCGGCGGACTGGTAGTGTATCCAACAGACACAGTGTACGGGTTAGGATGCGATCCATTCGATGAGAAAGCGGTCAACAGGGTAGCCACGGTAAAGGGAAGAAGCAAGGGGAACTTCCCAGTCCTAGTTGATACTCTTAGCAGGGCGAGAGAATTAGGCGATGTCAGCGGTGATGTCGAAAAGCTTGCGTTGCGGTATTGGCCGGGTCCACTAACCATCGTAGTTGCATCTCATGCGAAACTCCCTCTCCAAGTATCTGGTCTTGAGAAAATGGTTGGCCTTAGAATCCCCGGCCGCCGGGACACGTTGGATTTGATCTCGAAGGCTGGAGGGTCCCTTCTAGGGACCAGTGCAAATATTTCCGGCGGCCCGTCGCTGACGAAAGCGGAAGATGCGTTTAAGGTGTTCGACGGTAAAGTCGAAATTGTTCTGAATGGAGGCATCACCTCGACAGGCCTCGAGTCCACAGTTGTAAAACAAACCGAATCTGGCATCCAGGTTCTTCGGGAAGGAGCCATTGGGTCAAGAGACATCAGAAGGGTTCTCCCGTCGAACGTTGAACTCAGGAATGATCAGGCTTGCTAAGCGACTTCAATCTTCTTGTATCCAGTGCGAGGGGCAATGAGCGAGAAGCAAACTCGGAGCTACGGTATCTCATTGCAGAGCTGGGGGACCGATCCGCGGAGACCAGCTATACCCCAGTTAGCGGCCTGACTGTCGCCAAGACGTCCCTGGATCCTCTTAGAGTAGTGCGGAATTTACGGTCGACGCTGAAAGAGAAACCGTGGGAGTTTCGGTACGTTCTCAAGGTCAAACCAGTTCAGAAAGTCGTGCCCACAGAGATTGAGGCGATTGGGAACGCAGTTTCGGAAAAGTCAAATGTGATTAAGGATGGTGAAACGTTTCGGGTTTCGATTGAGAAGCGGCGAAGCGATGTTTCATCGAAGGAAGTCATCGATGCGATTGCGACAAAGATTCCAAGAAAGGTGGATCTGCGGGACCCGGGGAAGATAGTCTTGATAGAGATTATTGGCAAAGTAGCTGGAATCGCTGTCATCCCGCCTGATGGCATCTTGGGAATAGAACGGGAAAAGAGGATGCTCTAGTTCTCTAACACTAGGAGTGCGGAGCGCTCGATAACTAGTCTCTTCAAGAGGGTACCCTCAGATTCACCTGGCATCTTTGACGCGTTCAACTGCTTATCGGAGATATTGTAGGCCTTCTTCAAATCTCTCTGTTTCTCTATGGTTTCGACGTCCAGTACAGAATCGTCTGGTATTCCTCTGAAGACATCTGTCGCTCTGTCAATCAAAGCACTGAAGTCGGTATTTTTTTCAGAAAGCCCGACCAGGGCGAGTTCTGTGCTTGACTCACTTACACCAAGAAACTTGATTGCTTCGACTATTTGATGTTCTCCCGAGGCGAAGAGTAAGAACTCCATTGAGAGGTGTTTCGCCCTTCGACCCTTACCTGTGAAAGAGTCAACGGCGTTTCTTGCCGCGAACACCAGATGTTCAATTCCACCAATCCTGTCGGCACGCAAGAGCTGAAGCTCAACACTATCAAGAGATCCTCGCAGATCTCGCAAAGCTTTCTCGAGGTCCGCTACCTCGGCGTTTCGGAATCCTTGGATCCACATGAAGTAAGAGCCGATTCTTTCAGTTATCATCGATCCAACGCCGAGAGTCTACGAATAAGCGAGGCGCTTAGTCCGCTTCCTTTCAACTCTCGAATTACCGCGCGTGTATTCCCCCCTGATTTGAAATTTCTTTTGATGAGGTGAATAGCTTCCAATCGCTCCCATGGAAAGATAACCCATTTTGATGTTGTTCTAGCGTAATGGTTAGGTTTGAAGATGCTCTTAGGTTTCAGGTAAAGCGTACAAACTCTAATCTCTCGTGCTCCTTTTCGGGCGAGATGCTTGACTGTAACACGGAGACTGTGTCCTGAATCGGCGACATCGTCTACCACTAGAACTCGCTTCCCGATCACCTCGGAAGTTACTGGTTGGGTGATCTTTGGCCGTTGTGCAGTGACCCCTATGCTCGTGTAAAACTCAACCTTCATATTGGCAAGGTTCGGGTTTTCTAACAGATCGCTCATGATTCGGGCGGGAGGCCAGCCGCCTCTAGAGACTCCCACGATGACCTCGGGCGAGTAACCTGCCCTTTTGATCTCTCCGGCAAGTTCTATCATCATATCATAGACGTCGTCCCAGCTCGGAGCAACATACTTCCGGTTCAAAGAGCCAAACCCATGAACTTGGCTCGCTCACGAATCCTAGTTCCATTAAGCCTTTGTCAGTCTGCTGATGGGTGCCGTCTACTAAACCCAATATACGAGTTGAGGGGCGTCTTGTCCGGCGTTCCAAAGATTTTGCCTTGCAAAAAACAATCGGAAGGACGCCAATGATGTGGACTGACCTGCACAGAGGGCACCTCGCCCAGATGAAGAAATGCATCTCCACTGAAACCTAAGCCAGACCCGAGAATGCACGATGCGAATTGATCGGGGTTTGTGGAATCCACCATCCTATTTTCGTTGCCAATGGAATTCGCAGGAGCAAACTGAGGTAATTAGGTGGAAACCGTCGGCGCCCCTTTTATCAAGAGCTACCGGCAACATTCGTATTGATACCTTATGGAAAGGAGTCAGAACTCTATCTCCCAACCTCAAGTATCGCACGTGACCGAGCCACGGGACGCTTTTGTTGAAGCAGTCCTAGCCAACCGGATCCTGCTGATCTTGATCCGGTAGTTCAACAAGAAGATACGAAGCCTAACAGCTTTCAGGAATCGAGCTGATACTCAGTGGAACCGCAGAGATTACCACCCACACCTGGGGTGCACCAATGTTGGTCCACGCTCGATAGTTGACAACGTCACCAAACGGGAAATCCCCGGGCGAAATCGCCAATTTCAAGCCCTGATATCGAATCTGAACAGGCATGTTTCGAACGCGGGATATTCCACGCTGTAAACGCGGATAACTTCCGATCGACCCAAGTCCAGAATACGCCCTGAACAGGCAGACTCGCCCATTATCCGTGTCAGACAGGAAATGTTCGCGGAAAAATAGGGGGTCTTAGCGACTCGACCTCGCGTCACATGAGTGCCATATGCTACTAGTCAGACCATTTCGAAGCCGAGACTATCGGAATCAAAGTCTCCGTGTCCGTGACGTCCCCAATGGTCTTGATACGTTCAACAATGAACCAGTAGATACTCTGCGCGTCGGGCTCGAGAAGCTTTCTAGGGACTTCCACCACCGCCACGATATCATGTCGGCCGGGAATAACATGAACCTCTTTGACCTCGGCAAGTTTGAACAAAGCGTCAGCAACCTTCGATTCCTTGCCCAGGACCGCAGCCACATAGATGAAGGCGCGAACATGCCGTTTCATCTCGCCGTTCGGATGGTAGTGAGCGGCGACCAAATCCCAGATGTCCTCGAACTCGACCCCTAAGGAACTCCATATAACTCCTTGGACACTGAACAAACAGCAAACGCAAGTCCGGAGCTAGCCACCGGTTCGAAGCTCCCCTTGAAACCGACCTGGCTCAGTTACGAGCCAAGCCAAGGGCCGGTATCGCAGAAATGATTAGGCTTCCTCTCACAGACCAGTAACCTAGGATAGCCTAGCGAGACCATATTTTGACCCTACCAGAACAGAAATCCAGGTTCTATCTGCCGAGCTCTATCAGGCTCCTCCTTTCTCCAGGCATCCGAGGACATACACTAATCTTCACAATCATAATGGCTTTCTTATTCGCCACAGCCTTCGTAGGCGCAAGACTGGGCTTAGCCGAAGCCTGGACTCTCGTCTTCATCGCTGGCGCCAGCAGCACAGGGGTGTACCTCGTCCTCACACCACTTGCATTGTTAGAAAAATTCCGGACAGCTATCCTGTTTTCTAGAATGACAAGACGAGTCATCATATTGGTAGCAGCATACGCTCCAATGATCGCAGGAATCGTCTATTGGATCCAACAAGCAGGAACCGTTGAAGCCCTCCCCATATTCCCCGCGTTCATCATCATCTTCTACACGTGGATCCTCCTACAAGCCTACTTCATCGCAACACCGGTGTCCCAACTACTCGTCAAAGTCGAAAGAGGCTTGACAGGTGAAGGACATACAAAGAAGCTAATGAGAACTCTCGGAATTTCGGTGCTTTTCCTTCCAATCGCGCCACTAACATACGGCTTATGGGCAATATCAGACTGGCTAGGCTCAACCTATCGGAACGTCCAGGGGGCGACTGACAAGATCATCATCTGGACTATGATCATCACAGTACTCCTCCTTGCAACCTACTTCTTCACGGTACTCTGGGGATGGAGGGTTATCGTACAGAAGAAACCCCAAGCGGCCGTGTTCGCAGGAGGAACCTTTCTAGTTCTCTGGGGATACCTGCTCTACCGAGCAACAACCATCGCGATTGGATACATCACGCAAAACCAGCCATCGAATCCCCTCATCGATAGCGGGTTGATGCTTGTTTCTGTTATTGGCGCGATGCAGACCTTCGCTAGGAAGACCATTACCCGCCCAGACCGACGATGGAGTCAAGTCCTACCCTTCTTAGTGTTCGCGTTCGGCTCAGTCTACGCTGTCGCACAGTTCTACTTCATCCTCCAGGTCCCGATAACGAGAATCGATCTCTCAATCTTTGTCAACGCCACAGTGTTCGCGGCCGGGATCTTCACCATGATGTTCCTGATAAGAAGACACCTCGCATCAGTAGAGCTGAACGCCTACAAGGCGAAAATGGCCGGCCCAGGCCTCGACGTGCCTTCAGCTGAAGCCGCAAAGCCTCGTCGTTCAGTCTTTCGGCTTCCCTGGAAGCAAGCGTCGAAAGCAGCCGAACCTCAACCCGAAGAGAGAGTCGAGGAAGCGACCCCCATCCAACAAGTTGGGGAGTCTGATGAGGCCCCTGCAGAACCCAATGAAACCATCGAGGAACCAGCACAAGAACGCGTTGAATCAGATGACCAAGACTACTAGGCATGCTCATTAATCGAAGCCTCTTTTTACCTGACCCGCACAGCTTCTCAAGCAATGTCCACAATCCAACTAGCCCAGATCAAAGTTGACTCCAAGACTAGTGCAAGCCAGTCCGAACTCCGGATAGGGCAACTGCGGATTCCCCTTCCCAACAGGTTCCCCATCAGTCCAGAGAGAAATGCGCTGAAGCCAGCAGGTGTAAAGGAACCTCTGCCTGGAGAGGTCGCAGTTCTCGCCCGGCTCGCTCCGCCCGACACACTCAAGAGAATTCTCACCCAGGAAGATGCATTGAAGTCTACCGCGAGATTCCTATCCAGAGAAACAAGCCCTGACGCTGTCCGCCTTCTCTATCTCGCTTTCAAAGGCGGGGCCATGGTAAAAGAGACTCAGGACTTGAAGACGATCCTAGACCTACAGTACCTCGCTGGACTTGACATCATCACCGTCCAGCATACTGTGGACATGTCTCCAGAGGACTTTGATGGTCAAGTCCGTTTTGCGGAGCGCTGGATGGAGGAGCGCGGCGTCGAGAAGCCGTTGATGCCGATCATACAAGCCACCGACAACAAGGAAGTCAGCGGAGAACTTGTCAAGATACTTGTGAAGCACGAGTCAGCTCAGATCGGAATTGATCTCAGAGGCGCATTCCACTACCATGCTCTTCGCGTCATGGAGGAGTTCAAGAAGAAGAACCCGGAAGTCTGGCTTCACGCGTTTCAAGTTCCACCGAAAATACGGCTCGGAAGGAGCCCGATGCCTTGCAGTCAAGGAATGATTCTTCCAATGTTTAGCATAGACAGCTTCTCCAGGTGGATCGTCCCACCGCCCCCGACGCCGCTTACGAAAGAGGTGATCAATGTTTTCGATCGAAAAGGGTGGGGAGCTCTGAAAAAGAGAGATTATGAGGAGATCCGAGGGAACTCGACAAGCTGCAACTGCGCTGTGTGCCAGGGAAAGGATCTGGAGCCCTTCTACGAAGGCAAAGTCTTAGACGTGCTGGCAAAGGCAAAGGTCCATGATCATCTCGCTCAGAGAAACGAGCTAGAATCTGCGAGAGCATCGATCAGGAGAGGAGAGTTCCTCTCACTGCTTAATTCGAAACAATACCCAAAGGAGTTTCTCAGACAGATCCCGAGGGAAGCGTGAACAGTCCAATCGCTTGTCTTATAGCCAAGGAACTACTACCTTCGCCCGCAAGGTCGGATATATGGATGAACGCTCCAGACTGGGTTCGAGACGTCTTTGAGCGATATTTGATCTGCGAATTCACATCCATCGATAACGGGAAGCCCGTAACATTTCCTCTACTCTTTTTCTATGATGCTAATCCGCCTAGGTTCGCCGTGACATCCAGTATACTGTTCTCTCGAAAGATTGAGCACATGAAGAGGAACCCTAAGGTCTCGTTACTCTTCTCAAATCCTGAAGGAAGCGGGGTCGAGAAGCATGTCGTCCTTGTCCAAGGCGTTGCAAAATGTGATGATTCTGATCTTGACCATGGCTGGGAACGGTACCTTCCCATGTGGCGCAAGAAGGAGCCATACATCGACGGGTTCCTCGCGGCGCGGGAACAATTCCCTTGGTTCTGGAAAAGAATCGTTGTGGAAGTAGAACCAAGAAAGATACTTGCATGGAAAAACGGAGACACCTCCAAACCCGCGGAGGCAATCAGCCTTTGACCTCACTAGATCTCGTCGACCCCGACAGACTATCACGATTCAGATATGGCGTAGTCACCTGGATCGACCAGGATGGCTTCCCGTTCAGCGTCGCAACCGACTTTCTCTTGTCCGAGAACGGCGAAATTCTTCTGAAGAAACCCAGCGCTCCCGCAATAACGACTGGCGGTCGCGTCGGAGTTCTCTTCAACCACATAACCGGGATCCCAACGGGTGGATACACCGACCGACGCTACATGCTTGTATGGGGCAGAGTCAGCGAAGATAAGGGATTCCTAAAGCTCCACGCTGAAGAACTCTCTGAATGGGACGAGAAGATCTTACCCTTTGACAAGCTATGCGCCGGTGCAGCCCCACAAGCGAAGAAGTACCTAGAGAGTCTTCAGCCTTCCATAGACGCTTGATCCTCTTCAACAGGCTCGCTACTCTCCGCGGAGGGCGCTCTTGATTCGGCAAGAAGCATCATTAGGCTTGGGAGATCGAGCTCGGCTCGCGTCCGCCAGCCAAGCTTGACCAGTCCTTCCTCATCTTCCTCCAAGTATCCAGATCGGAGAAACGTGTCCATCAATGTCAGAGCTCTCCAGCGTCCAGCTTTATTCCCTATGATCGTCTCCAATTCCTTCCTTTCGCTCTTCCCTTGCTTGGACACTACAAGCGCCAAGGCGGCCGCTAAGGCGGCCAGATTGTCAATTCTCCACCCACACAGTCTTGCTTCCTTAGGAGCCAGCGTTCCCTTGAGACGGACGAAATAACGCGATTCTTCTTCCCCCAACTCCGGGTCTTGCTTGAAATCAGACTGGCTCTGGGGCTCGACCTTTTTTACTTCGAGATCCAAATCCTTCAGGCTCTCGTCTAGCTGTTCCAAGATTTTCGTGTAGCCCTTTCCAAGGCCCGTTTTCAACTCCCAAGATCTAGCCCCGGGAACCCTTCCTCGTTTGAAGAAGAGCATGTGAGCTGCCCGCTTGACGCGCTCGTTGTAGAAGGTTGGTTCGGTTTTTACCTCGCCCAAACTAGGGCCTCCTTTGTTATGGGAATTGGAAAGCTGAGCGAGGATCCTTCGGGGTGAGGATCAGGTTTGGCTTTGGGGACTAGAAACATGGTGTTACCCTTTCGTTGCAAGTTCGCGTATCCGTAGCTGACAAGAAAGCTGACCAGTTGGGCTCGAGCGACCGTCTGAGCAAAATCTGATGCCTTGATAAAATTCCAATAGTCGACGGTCTCGTCCTCCCCCGTTCTCTTCTTGAGCTCGTTCCACAGATCCTGCATCTTTCTGGTGTAAGCCTTTTCCTCGACAATCCGCATCTTGGCCAGTTCGCCCAAGTTTGTTGCTTCAGGGTTGTCGAATGGTCCGAGGTGAAGTCGCTTTCTTCGCTCGAAAAACGAAAGCATGCGTTCCCAAAATTCCTTCGCCTCTTTTGTGGATGCGAGCGTGAGCTGTTCGAGTTCCACTATTGGATGCCATGAGAGAAGGAGAAAGTCTGCCAATTGTTCCCTCGAAAGGGAGTCGAGCTTCTGTTTTGCCATGCTAGGATCGATGAAGAGGGAACTGGACTGGAATCTGAGGTGAGCGCTCTGCAGTCCTACAACCCTAGCGACACTCGTGATGGCTCGCATGTCGAGCAGGTGGTCCTCGAGCGTCCGCAACTGGTTTGAGTGCCGTCTGATGATACTTAGCGCCTCAGCGATGTCCAAGAGGAAGGGGTTGAACCTACGGTTCTCGATAGAGATACACGTTTGGATTAGCTCCTCTAATTCTCGTCTTCCAGAAAATCGACGTACTTTTTCGGTCGTGGTCATCCTAGCTCCTTGACCATGGAACTGCCCTCGACGTTCTGGACAACGATAACGTGGACATTGTCCTCCGGAAGTGTCACTTGTCCAGGGGTTATTGCGATATACTGGCTCGAGTCGGTCGCTTTTGCTGCGGCGTGGATGAGCTTGGATACTGTTTCCCTGTTTCGCGGGTCCATGTGGACGTCGAACTCATCGATTGCTCGGAAGGGAGATGAGATGAATTGTTGTAGGGAAAGGAGAAATGCGATAAGGGCAACCGTTCGTTCGCCCCCGCTTGGGGCTAGGCCGTCGAGCGAGACCGGTTCGTTGCCTTTGAATCCTGCGTAGAGCTCGAGGCCTGCTTTCTCAATATCTTTGGAGGCTTTGATGACGATTCGTCCCTTTGATTCCACCTCAGATAGCAATGCGTTGTATTTTGCAGAGAGTTCCTCCAGCAGCTTGTCCATGACCGTTTTCCATCGGTCGAAGCGTTCTCTCAGCTCGCCTAGAACTTCGGACCTGTTCTGCTCTACAACCTCAGCTTTCTTCTTTAGATCCTCGTAGAGTTCTCCATAGCTCTTGTACATCTTCTCGACTTCAGGCGAGAGGTGAGCAAGCGGGCGTAATCGTTCTTGAACAGAAGCGACGTCCAGTGATATCTGTTGGAGGTCTCTAGGATTCTCGAATACTGGTCCAAGCTGAGAGGCTTGTGTTCTGAGAGGTTCAATTTCCTCCTGGCCGATGCGAAGCTGAACTTCGAGTTCCTGAACCTCCTGATCCATCAGTGCGAGCTTGAAGTTGCTGACCTCCTTTTTGACTCTGGATTCTATCAAGACGTCAGTGTTCTTGGCCAGTTGGGAGACCAGCTCGGCAATCCCTAAGCGTACTTTCTCGAAGTCTTGGTCGGCAGTCTTGGCACTCTTAGAAATTTTCTCCTGTTCCTCAACTAGGTCTGATAGCACATGACTAAGCTGGTCGTTCTCCTTTGCAAGACTCACATCACCAGCTCTCTGCTGAAGCGCGGTCAAGACGTTCTGCTGTGTCCGAAGGAGGTCAGTGACTTTTGAAATCCATTCTAGCGCTCCTGCACGTAGGCCGCGGCCATGCTCAAGCTTCAGGTGTTCTTCTCGAAGTTCTTCCAGCTCTGCGGAGACCTTTGCGAGATCTGTCAGTACTTGTTGGTGGTGCTTGTGAGAGGTTTCGAATTCATCTCTCGTCTCCGCTATCTTGCTGTGTAGAGAGGAGATTCGGTCTTTTACCCGCTTTTGTGAGGATTCTCTTCTGATGATACGTCTCCAAATGAGTTCTCTTTGAAGGTCTTTGAACTGGTCTTCGAGTTTCCTTTTCAACTCGTACTTTTCGTATTCACGCTGCCAGTGTAGATATGTCTCCTTGGTGCCCTCTAGAACAGAGGACATGGTTTCTCGTTCAGTCGTCAGTTTCTGTAATCGAGAGGATGCATCGAGTACTTCTCTTCGATATGCTCCAAAGCCTACCGCGTCCTCGAGAAGGAGTAGTTTGTCTATAGGGCTGACGGAGCCGAATCGTCCTACCATGAGCTGGTGCATTATGACCAGCATGTTGTCAGGGTTAAGTCCGATCTTGTTTAGTCCTTCGAGCAGGTTAGTCTTGCTGACGGGCTTGTTGTTAAGCAGATAGTGGTAATCTCCGGATCTCTTGAGAACTCGGGTGAGAAGGACCTTGTCCGATCGAGCTTGCGGAAATGGTCGAGCTCCTTTCGGCGCCTCGTTGTCTAGGAGAAGAGAGATGCGCGCTTCTTGCTCGTTCCATCGTATGAGCTCGCTGAGTTTTTTCGCCCGTTCCGTGTATGCCTGACCTAGGACGACAGATATTGCTAGTAGAATTGAGGATTTTCCTGCGCCGTTTGGCCCTATGATCAGGTTTAGGCCGGGCCGAAGTGGAATGCTACTGTTCTTGTAGGACATGAAGTTGGAGAGTTGGACTTCGCGGATCAATTTCCCACTGGCCGACGTTGTTGTTGGATAGTATCGCTTAGCTGAATTAGAAGTCTTTCTCGGCCAATCAATGTTTATATACGCGATTTGGCATTTTTCGCTTTTCGTTGGAGTGTGCCAGGTGCGGGATTAAGACGGCTTGGCAAAGTTCTGCACATGTCGAAGAGCGGTAACCTGATTGTTCGACTCGAACAGCCACCAGTGCCAGCGGAGCGGACTCGGGTGGTTGATTACAAGATCAAGAGGATCGGGACCGTTAACAATATTCTTGGTCCTGTGAAGAGTCCATATGTCTCTGTGAAGCCAGAGGTGGCTGGCGAGGGGTTCGCGGGTAGGGTTCTGTACCTTTTAGAGGATAATTAGGGGGTAAGAGAGAAGTGGTTGAAGAAGTAGGCCAGACGCTAGAACGGGGACCTGAGACTAGCTCGCGAAGGATACGATTGTGTCCAGAGTGCGGGGGCTCGCGACTGATGAGAGACTACGATGCGGCTGAGGTTGTCTGCATGGCCTGCGGGTATGTTGTGCAGGAGAAGATTGCGGATACGAGGCCAGAGTGGCGTGCGTTTGACGATGAACAGCGGGCGAAGAGGGCGCGTACAGGTGCGCCGATGACGTATACTATTCATGATAAGGGTCTCTCGACGATTATCGACTGGCGTGATCGTCCTACCGGGACGAAGGGTGTCTCGGCGGATCAGCGGATTGAGCTTTACAAGCTGCGGAAGTGGCAGCGGCGGGTTCGGGTGTCGGATGCGACGGAGCGGAATTTGGCGGTTGCGTTGTCGGAGCTGAGCAAGTTGTCGTCGGCTCTCTCACTTCCGAAGACCATTCTCGAGACAGCGTCTGTGATTTATCGGCGTGCGATTAAGAGGCGCTTGATCCGTGGGAGATCGATTCACAATGTTACGGCTGCAGCGATTTACATGTCATGTCGACAGTGCGGCATCCCGCGGACCCTAGACGAGATTGCTAGCGTGTCGACGCTTAACAAGAAGGATATTGGTCGTAGCTACCGGTTCATGCTGCGGGAGCTAGGGATGTTTGTGCCGCCTTCTGCGAACAGGAATTATGCGGCCCGGTTTTCGAACAAGCTCACCATCTCAGGGAAAGCGGAGGGAATTGCTATTCGGATTTTGGAGATTGCACGCCAGATGAAGCTGACCAGTGGGCGGGGTCCGGCGGGGATCGCGGCCGCGTCCACGTATATTGCGACGGTGTTAACGAATGAGCGGAAGACGCAGCGGGAGATCGCTGAGATAGCCAACGTGACTGAGGTTACGATCCGGAACCGGTACAAGGAGCTTCTTGAGAAGCTGATGATAGAAGTCCCGATTTAGCCCTACTACGGGCGCGGCGCGAGACTTGAGTAGGCCCGGGGGGACCCATGAAATTCACCGTTATCGTTTCAGGAACCGTTTCAGGGACTGAATCTCGATACCGTTTCAGGAACTGTTTCAGAGGGCGATTCAAGACCCGTTTCGAAACCCGATCTCAAGAAGCCTTTCCAGAACTGGTTTCAAAACGTGATTTTCATATGCCCTGTTTCCACTCTGTGAAATATTGGGATTGAATTACCGGGTTGATCTGCGATGCGGTGGTAGTTTGAGACGGAAATATTCTCGGCGGAATAGAGGAGGCAAGTGATTAATATGACATACGTTATAGTGCGCCAACCAGATGACGTATGTCATATGCACATCCCGAAGTATTGGTAAGCAGCGACTGGGTCCAACAACACCTCAACGACCCAAAGGTAAGGATCGTCGAGGTTGACTACGACCCCGTGGCGAACTACCAGCTGGGACACGTTCCCGGCGCGGCCCTCTTCGACTGGAAGAAGGACCTCAACCACCCCCTCGAAAGAGACATCCTATCCAAACAACAGCTAGAACAACTATTCGCCAGAACAGGAATCGCCCCAGACACGAAGATAGTTCTCTACGGCGACTTCAACAACTGGTTCGCAGCCTACGCTTTCTGGGACCTACAGTACTACGGCGTCAAAAACGTCGTTCTAATGAACGGCGGGCGAAAAAAATGGATCGACGAAGACAAGCCGCTGACCAAAGACGTCCCCACGTACCCAAGCACTAGCTTCAGGGCATCCGGACCTGATGATAGCGTTAGAGTCTATTTCAAGCAAGCCTTTGACCTCTACCAGAAGGCAAACGTGAGACTTGTGGACGTTAGAGGCCCGAAAGAGTTCACCGGCGAAGTCCTCGCGCCACCAGAGTACCCTACAGAGCATGCACAGCGTGGAGGCCACATTCCAGGCGCGGTTAATATTCCGTGGTCGCAGGCGGTCCGAGAAGACGGCACGTTCAAGAGCCCTGAGGAGCTGAAGAAACTCTACGAGGACAAGGGCATCGTCGCCAGCAGGGACATTGTAACCTACTGCCGGATCGGCGAGAGATCCTCGTTCACATGGTTCGTACTGAAGTACCTCCTCGGCTACCCCAACGTTCGCAACTACGATGGCTCATGGACCGAATGGGGAAACCTAGTCCGTAACCCTATCGAAAAACCGAGCCAGACGATAGCACCACCTGTTCCAGCATAGGACGATCTATAAACCTCCATTTTCCTCCTATATTTTTCGGGAGTCGTTCCTAGTGCTTTTTCTGAACGATAAAGTGGAAGAGGTTTCCCTCCTGTCGCCAGTCAATTAGCTGTTGGCCTGTTTGGTCACTCCAGCGCGCCATCTCCACATATGAGGTTGGATCATCCGTCACGAGGTGAACGACATCTCCGACCGAAGCTGTCGCGAGATGCTCGTTGAGACGGACAAGAACTGCGGAACACTCTGTCCCGATCTCGTACATCTCATGATCTGGGAAGGCTTTGAAACAGCGAGCATGAAATTCAGCGATCTTCTCCTTGAAGACCTGCGTCGCGTCCGCCGCTCTTGAAAAGAGACCACTCTCTCCTTGAAAACTCAGCGGTCTTAGCCTGACAATCCATCCTTCACCGTAGGGTGCGTCGTTCATGAACTTCGGCCGTTTGACCAAGTCACTGTTTACCAGTGATATGATTCCTGCGAGGGGGGAGGGAATAGGACCAACGAATTTCAGGCTTTCAAGGGTCCCGAGGCTCCTACCCCTTTCGACTCTCGTCCCAGCAGGACGGATGCGTACTGATGTGAATCTTCCCGCGATGGCTGAGAGGAGACTTGTCATTCCTACAGTCACTTCGCTTTCATCGCCTGTGATCCAAGTGTTTGCTTCCAGATCGTACAGGAGATGGTCCGGGAAGCTGCAATGATCTATCTCCAGTTCATATCACCCAAGTGGCACTGGGTTGCAAGCTCTCGAAGAAAGTCCTAGCTTTGAAAATTAATTTGGGTTCATTCTGACGCAACATATAATGATCAGACAACGTCGCTCAACATAACGATAGCTCATAGGGATCTGAGTGAAATCAGCCTTTTGACGCGGCGAGGCTGAGAATGCCGAGTCGAAACGGAGGAAGCTTAGTTCCGCGTTCTCTGTTTTACCTTCTTGTGAACAGTCCGACTATCATGCGCTCCGAGGGAGAAGGATCCAATCTTTCAAGTTCAGCAGTGAAATTGGACCCCAAAGAAGCCAGCTTCACGTCTTCCGGCGATTACTCTGGACCAACTCCTGTATTCCACCTACAAGAGCGAGCAATGGTCCAATGGAGAGGCCAATAAATCCTATAGACATCCCGAATTGTACCCCCACGTGAACAAGTGCCAGCCAACCTATGACGGACATTACTATTACAGTGATACTCCATCGACTACGCACCTCAGGACTAGCCCGGGAAATGGCGCCTCCAATAAGTATCAGAAAGCCCCCCATAAGGACGATTGCGCCATCATTCAGTATCGACTCGTTAACTCTTATCACGTAACCGAAGCCCAGGACTGTGGTCTGAAACCCTAGAATGAGCAGCATGGCTCCCCCAGTCATTGCCACCATCCATCCACCTGTTAGCGCGTTTGTCATGGGCTTGGACACATAAGAGGAGGATTTAACGGCATACTCTATCGGGCGGTGGCTAACCCCGTTCTGAAAGAAGGATGGTCGCGAAGACCTCAGCTTTCTTGGTCGTCCCTGACTCTTCGAAATTCGGACGATGAAGACGTGGCAAAGCAATGTACAAGGCCGCTGAAACAACTAGAAGCGCTACTGTGGTAAGAACAGAGCGGGTTCTCTGCAAGGTGAACAATTTACCTTCGAGCGAAGATGTGAGGTTGCTCACGACTGTGAAATTGAATTTGGAGGCTAGTGGAGTGACTCCGTTCAGGATGTGATTGGCCCGAGCCAAAGATGTCTCGAGACCAGAGTCCACGAGACCCGAAGAGTCTGCATAAACAAGTATCTTGGTAATAGGATTATAGCTCAACAAGCTCGGAAAGACGTCGCTCCAATTCGCCAAAACGAGAGGGAAACCGAACCCGTCAGGGGATAGATTTGTAATGACTCCATCCACAAGCTTCCATATCGACTTGAGGTTGACATTCACGACTCCAGCAATAGTGAAGTTCCTAGCAACGTTGACCCGAGACTTCTGACTGTAAGAATAAAACGAGAACTCCGCCGGCAGGACATCACCAACATGGAAACGAGACGCGTTGGGGGCACGATTCCACATATAGACCTGGCCCGTCCCGAGCTGACCGGGTTGACCGGTCCCATTGACAATCGTGATACCAGAATACACAATCGACTGATTCGGAATCCCGTAGAGATCGATGAGGGTGCTAGACCCTGAGACGTTGGCCGTAAAGAGTTCGTTTGAACGCAACTCCACCTGCCTAACTCCGCCCACACCTAGCAGGTCATTGACTAGGGTGCCATACTGCTCTGGGGTTATCGTCGATAACGAGCCGACTGAAAAATGAGAAGGGAGGTCTGAGAAATCTTGGAGCGTTTCTTTCGGTGCTATGAACGCAGCGCCGAAATATGCTGCAACAAACAGGCCAATCGCTAGCGCTATGAAAAGCAATGTTATCACGTAGCTTCGCTGCCAGTTTGGGCTTTGGGACAAATTCCCCGACAATGTTGAAGATAGCCTGAACGCTGGGTTGGCCTCTTAAGGCAGTTGCGGTTTTTCCGACGCAGTGATTACAAAAGCCTCGCAAGTCTGAGAGAGGGATAATCCTGACGATCAAAGCGTGAGACATTGTCTCTACCCTCGGCCGACAATGTACTGAGAACCTACGAGTTCGAGCGCCAAAAAAATTTTTAACACTTTCATCCGTGTTGGGACGAAAAACTGTACAGATGGCAGGGTTTTCCCTGAGTAACATATAATAGAGTACTGTTGGGATTCGCTGAATCTCTTCAGCCAGAAAGGTAGGATTCGTTGCCCCGTTTCAAGAGTTCAGCGGACATTCTAAAGATTGTCTCCAACAAGGACCAAATCCGCAACATCGGCATCATTGCCCACGTGGATCATGGCAAGTGCATCAGCGGAACAAGCCTCGTCACGTTGTCCGACGGACAGATCGGAGAGATCGAGCGCGTATACGAGAAGCTAAAGGCCGATGGTCCTGCACCCCTCCAGGTCGACTCTCTCAACGTGCAAATCCTCAAGCTGGAGGACAGACAGGTTTCGCACGTCTGGAAGCTTCATAGCGACAAGCTTGTCAAAGTCACACTCCGGAATGGCTATGCTGTCGAGACAACCCCTGAGCACCTGTTCTACGTCGTTGATGGGGATGGGGTTGTACGGCAGAAGAGAGCGGACGCGATTGGAATTGGAGACTATGTCCTTGTTCCGAATACTCTGAAGTCTCGGTCGGCTAGCCTCGAAGAGATAAGGTCAGAAATTCTGCGCGAGCTTGGCTCTCACGGTTACTTCATCGCCTACCTCAGGAATTCGTTCTGGAGGCTTCTGAGAAAGGCCGTTACGAGGAAGGGCTTGGCAGCCGTCCACACCGAGCTCGCACTACACTCATCGATGGTCGCCCTGTCCGCAGGGCTTGATAATGGAAGAATCCGCATTGACGATCTAGTCAAGATTACCGACTCTCTGAGAATACTTCCTGGCCAAGTATATGATGGGATAGAACGTATCGCCTACCGACTGAGTCGAGAGAGACCGGGTCGACTCTCATCTCTCATACACCTCCCCCAGACCAGGAAACAGTTCGATCAGCTCGCATACCTGTTAGGTCTGCTGTGGGGCGACGGATCTGACCGAGCCAGCTTCAACAACGGAAGCATGGCTCTTCTGCGAACCGTCTCCGAAACATATCGCCGGGTCTTCGGTATTAGCACTGCCGTAGTGAAGGATCATAGACGGAACACGTACCGGCTAGACCATCATGGGGGCTTTAGCCTCATCAGGTTCCTGGAGGATGTATTCCAGTATCCTCGAAGACACAAGGCTCGGAACCTAGTCTTCCCGCAACTTGTTCTGAAGGCTGGCAACGGTTGCGTCGCTGCTTTCCTTCGGGGAGTCTTCGACACCGATGGCGGCGTGGAATGGTCAAGTAGGATAGTTTCCCTAACAACTGCCAGCGAGAAGTTCGCGAACCAAGTTTCAATTGCCCTGTTACGTTTCTCGATCATACCAACTGTGCGTCATAGAGGAAGATACTTCACAGTCTCCCTCTCTGGAGAGGACACGCGGCGGTTTGAGGAATCGATAGGCTTCGGGCTAGCTCGAAAGCGGGCAACACTCCGCAGAGTCTCCATCAGGGCCGTGACGAACAGGAAGACTGGAATGATCCCTATCAGTGGTCGAGCTTTACGCGAAGCCCGGACGCGTCTGGGGATTCCTTCGAATTATCTCGAACGTCGGGTTCCCTATTATCGAAGCTACGAATCCGGGAGACAGAAGCTAACCCGGCCAGTCTTCCAGAGAATTCTGAACGCGATAGAGGGATTTCCTAAACCAAATCCGGAGACGGACTCCATAGCCCCGATAGCGAGATGGAAGAACCTCTTGAACGGCGATATTCGCCCAGTAAGTGTCAAGGAGGTTGAGGCTCGTCAAGGGTCTTTCGATGTTTACGATCTGACAGTGCCTGAGAACCATACTTTCGTCGCGAACGGTATGATAGTCCACAACACGACGATGACCGATAGTCTCCTATCCGGTGCGGGACTGCTCTCGCCATCTCTGGCGGGAACGGCGTTGGCGATGGACTTTATGGAGGAAGAGCAGAAGCGTCAGATGACTATCAAGGCTGCGAACGTCAGCCTGTACTATGAGCACAATGACATGCCTTTCGTCATCAACCTGATCGATACGCCAGGGCATGTAGACTTCTCGGGCAAGGTTACGAGGTCGCTCAGGGCTATCGACGGTGCAGTGGTGGTCGTTGACTCTGTTGAGGAGGTCATGGTTCAAACCGAGACAGTGACGCGGCAGGCACTAGAAGAACGCGTCCGGCCTGTTCTCTACATTAACAAGATTGATCGGTTGATCAAGGAACTGAAACTCAACCCTGAGCAGATACAGGAGAGAGTTGCTAGGATAATCAAGGACTTCAATGCTCTCCTCGACCTCTA
>WNGG01001817.1_pt1 | contig 24179 bp, 21 predicted proteins | sample 5400661 | NCBI WGS metagenome assembly WNGG01 (sample SAMN13153372, study PRJNA577476) | soil metagenome | isolation source: 100 cm soil or saprolite under Garry oak tree replicate 1 | place: USA:California | collected 2016-06-15
GGGGTGGCGGCGCTGGTCAGCGTGTTCGGCGCGCTCGAGCCCTGGGTGGTCGAGATCTCCGTCGCCCTCGTGGTCCTGCTGGCCTGGGCCAACCTGCGCGGCCTCAGGGAGGCCGGCCGCATCTTCGCGTTCCCGACCTATGTCTACGTCATCAGCGTCGCCGCCATGGTCCTGGTGGGCATCTGGCGGGTCGTGGCCGGCGGCCTCCACCCGATCAGCTACCCGCCGGCCCAGGCGGGCCAGCTCGCCGGCGCCGGCCAGGCGGTCGGCGCGGTGACGCTCTTCCTCGTCCTGCGCGCCTTCGCGTCGGGCACCACCGCCCTGACCGGCGTCGAGGCGATCTCCAACGGCGTCTCGGCGTTCCGGCGCCCGGAGGCCCACAACGCCAAGCAGACCCTGCTGGCCATGGCGTTCATCATGGGGTCGCTGTTCGTCGGGATCAGCTTCCTCGCCGGCCACCTCGGGGTCCGGCCCTACCAGTCGGGCTTCCCGACCGTCCTGTCGCAGCTGTCGCGCTACGTCCTCAGCGCCGACTCGAGCGCGGTCGGGCACGCCGCCTTCCTGCTCATCCAGGCCGCCACCCTGCTCATCCTGGTCCTGGCCGCCAACACCTCGTTCTCCGGCTTCCCCCTGCTCGCGTCCTTCGCGGCCGAGGACGCGCTGCTGCCGAGGCAGCTCCGCAAGCGCGGCCACCGCCTGGTCTACTCGAACGGGATCATCGTCCTGTCCGCGGTCGCCATCGTGCTCATCATCGGGTTCCGGGCCCGCGTCTCGGCGCTGATCCCGCTGTACGCGATCGGCGTCGTGACCTCGTTCACGCTCTCCCAGCTCGGCATGACCAAGCGCCACCTCAAGCTCAGGGAGCGCGGCTGGCGCTACGGCGTCGTCGTGAACGGCGTCGGCGGCCTGGTCACGCTCGTGGTCCTCATCGTCATCACCGTGGCCAAGTTCACCGAGGGGGCGTGGATGGTGGTCCTCGCCATCCCGGTGATCGTGCTGCTCCTGCTCCGCACCCAGAGCGCCTACGGCGCCGAGGTGGCCCAGCTCAAGGTGGAGGCCTCGCAGCGCCTCGCCCCGCCGAAGCCCCGCCACGAGGTCGTCGTGCTCGTCGAGGACCTGGACCGGGCGACGCTCGCCGGCCTGCAGTACGCCAGGCAGCTCAACCCGCTGTCGATCACCGCGGTGCACATCGCGGTCGACCCCGACCACGCCCGCGAGCTGGCCCACCTCTGGGCCAAGGTCCACCTCCCGGTCCCGCTCGAGGTGGTCGACTCCCCCGACCGCAACCTGCTCGCCGCGGTCGAGGAGACCGTCGCCGAGCTGGTCCGGCCCGACACCGAGGTGACGGTGCTGATCCCCAAGCGCGGCTACGCCAAGTTCTGGCACCGGATCCTCCACGACCGGACCGCGCTCGGGGTGTTCAAGGTCCTCGGCGAGATGGACAACGTGAACGTCACCATCGTCCCGTTCCGGCTGGGGAACCGGGTGCCGCTGACGCCGGTCACGTCCCGCGAGGACCTCCACCGCCACGTCCGGGCCTGACCGCGCGCGGTCAGGGGGAGCGGATGGCCATGAACTCGCTCGTGTCGTCGCCCGGCCGGCGCTCGTCGCCGGAGACGCGCTGCTCGCGCAGGCGCCGCGACCGGCCGGTCCCGGCGAAGCGGCGCACCAGGTACGGCTTGAGCTCGCGGAAGACGTCGGCGTAGGACTCGACCCGGGCCTCGGCCTCCTCCGGCGTGTCGCCCCGCACCTCGGCGATGAAGGTGGCGGTGCGCGCGAAGTAGAGCGGGATCAGGGAGTCGATCAGCTTGCCGTGGTCCATCAGCTGGGCGTTGTAGGCGAGCAGGTAGTCGTAGCAGATCCTGGCCCACAGGTCGACGCGCAGCCGGAAGCCCTCGGGCCGGTCGGCCGCCTCGTGGATCGCGGTCATCACCCCGGCCAGGTTCTCGGCCGCCAGCACCTGGCGCCAGACCTTCTCGTAGGTGACGTACCCCTCGACGAAGCGCCACAGCAGGCGGTCGGAGTTGACCCGGATCTCCTCGGTCGAGGTGGCGGAGCGGAACCCGAAGGTCGGCACCGGCTGGATCTCGTCGATGCCCGTCCAGTTGTCGACATAGCGCCCGGCGAGCGCGAACAGGCTGCCGACGACCTGCCGGAACATCGGGCCGAGGTCCTTGCCCGGGTCCTTGGCGTCGTGGAGCTTGGCGCCCAGGGTGGTCTGGCACACGCTGAAGCCCTCGCACAGCGCGACGGTGGTCATCCAGATGTCGACCCCGAACCGGGCCACGTCGGTGTTCCAGACCTGCTTGGACGCCCAGCGGCCGGCGAGCCGGCCGGAGAAGCCGAAGTCGCCGCCGATCGGCTGGCGCAGGCAGCGGCCGTACAGGGCGGCCGTGATCGGGAAGGCGATCGAGTTGGTGATCGTGCCGTCGAACTTGTGCCGCGCGTACATGGGCGCGACCAGGTCGTAGCCGTGGTGGAGGACGGGGCCCACGAGCCGGTCGACCCATTCGGGGCTGATCGAGCGCAGGTCGGCGTCGAACACGGCGCAGGCCCTGGCGTCGAGGGAGTCGGCCACCGCGAAGATCGCGCGGAAGGCGGAGCCTTTGCCCGACATGCCCGTGTAGGTGAACGCCACCTTGTCGGGCGCCACGGTCTTCGGGTCGAGCAGGAGCATGGCCTCGTCCCCGGCGGTCGAGGCCTCGAGGGCGGCCTCCCTGGTCCCGTCGGTCGAGGCGCCGTCGGAGACGACGATCAGGGACCGGTGGCTCGGGTAGTACTTGCGCAGCCCCGCCTCGACGGCCCGGACGACGTGGCCGACGGTCTTGGCGTTCTGGAAGGACGGTATGCCGACGAGGACGTCGACCGAGTCGTAGCTGCCGAACAGTTCGGCCGCATCCTCGGTGAACACGTCGGGTGGCGGAAGTGCCAACGGGATCCCCCCTGTTTGGAATGCTGTCGACACCGATTGTCCCCCCCGCGGCAAGTTGAGCAGGCAACGAAGGCCCCGTGCGTGCGTGCACCGTGCGTGCTCACCGCCCCGGATGGCCCGGTCGGGTCAGCCGGGAACTATCCGAACGAGCTATCCGACCCATGGGGATCCGGACGATCACTAGGACTGTACGGCAGCGCCCGGGTCGAGCCCCGGGTGTGGACGGGAGCGGCGGCCCTGCCACGCTCACCTCGTCCGGGCGCTGCCGGTCTCCCGGCTCGTCAGGGTGAGCAGGCTCGCCTCGGGGCGGCAGGCGAAGCGGAAGGGCGCGTACTTGCTCGTCCCGAGGCCGGCGCTCACGTGCAGCCAGCTCGAGCGCCAGCGCGACAGGCCGCGCGCCTGGTCGAGCGGGAGGTCGCAGTTGTCGACCAGGGCGCCGTACCCGGGCAGGCGGACCTGGCCCCCGTGGGTGTGGCCGGCGAGCAGGAGCTGGTAGCCGTTCCGCTCGAAGGCGTCGAGGCAGCGCCGGTACGGGCTGTGCACCACGCCGACGCGGAGCCCCGCCGGGTTGCCGTCTGGCGGGACGGCGACCCGGAGGTCCTCGCGGTGGATGTGCGGGTCGTCCATCCCGGCCAGTTCGATGCCGCCGAGCGCGCCGCGGGCGTTCGACAGCACGAGCCAGCCCATCCCCTCGAGGGCGGCGACCAGCTCGCGGTAGGGGTTGCGGCCGGCGACCCGGCGACGCTTGCGCCTCGGCCGGAAGTAGGCGGCGTAGTTGAGCGGCCGGGGGGAGTAGTAGTCGTTGGAGCCGAGCACGGCGACCGCCCCGATCCGGGGCCGGAACCGGCCGAGGGTGCCGAGGACCGGGTCGAGCGACCCTGGCTCGCCGAGCATGTCCCCGGTGACGACCACGAGGTCGGCGGGCACGGCGGCGAGCCGGCCGAGGAACTCCCCCTTGGCCGCGTCGCGGGCGGTCATGTGCAGGTCCGAGAGGTGCATGACGTCGAGCGGGCGGCTGCCGGGCGGCAGGACGGGGACCGTCTCCCGGCGCAGCCGGTACCAGTGGCGCTCGAGGAACACCCCGTAGGCGACGCAGGCGGCGCCCGCCGCGGCGACCCCGCCGGTCACCAGGCCGGCGAGCTGGCGGGCGGACGAACCACGCATACGTCTCGAGCCTCCGAATCGCTGTCTGGTCGGGTGGAGATTGTAGCGGCGCGGTAGGGCGCGGGCGCGATCCGGGTTCGGGTAGCCTCGGGGCATGCTCACCGACGACGTGCAGCGAGCGATGTACGCGGCCATGAAGGCGCACGAGGCGGACGAGGCGGCCGCCCTCCGGCTGGTGCTGTCGGCGCTCAAGTCGGCCGCCATCGACGCTCGCCGCGACCTGACCGACGAGGAGGCCGTCGCGGTCCTCCAGCGCGAGGTGAGGAAGCGCCGGGAGGCCGAGCGGGCCTACCGGGATGCCGGCCGGGCCGACCGGGCCCAACGCGAGGCGTTCGAGCTCGGCGTCGTCTCCCGGTTCCTGCCCGCCGGGCTCGAGCCGGCCGAGCTGGACCGCCTCGTCGAGGAGGCGGTGACCGCCACCGGCGCCACCGGGCCGAAGGACCTCGGGAAGGTCATGGGGCGGCTGATGCCGGCGGTCAGGGGACGGGCCGAGGGCGCCGAGGTCCGCCGGCTCGTGCTCGAGCGTCTCCAGGGCGGGCCGTAGCCGGCGGCCGGGTCAGAAGGCCGCGCGCCCGACGAGGAGCATGACCGTGCCGCCGCTCCGCCACTGGGAGCCGGCCGCCGGGCTCTGCGAGATCACCCGGCCGACCAGGGTCGCGTCGGCGATCGGGGCGTAGAAGGCGCGGGCGACGAAGCCGGCGGCGCGCAGGAGGGCCGCTGCCGCTTTGGCCCTGAGCCCCTGCACCGCCGGGACGACCGTCGTGGCCTGGCCGCCCCCGCCCCCGCCGCCCTTCGAGACCAGGAGGGTGACCTGCGAGTTCCCGGGGACCGTGCCGCCGGCCGCCGGGCTCTGGGCGACCACCTGGTTCTTCGGCGCCTGGCTGTCGACGAACCGCACCGACACCTTGAAGCCCGCGGCCGCGAGGGTCCGCAGCGCCTGCGCGAGCTGCTGGCCGGTCACCTGCGGCACGCCCACGCCCGGCTTGGACGCCGGGTCCTGCGGCCGGCCGTGTGGTGGAGGCGGGAAGCCGACCACGGGCAGGCCGGCCATGGCGCTCGACATGAAGTCGTGGAAGATGGGTGCCGGGATGGTCCCCCCGTAGACCGGCCTCCCGTTGACGTACATGGACCGCAGGCCCTTCCGGTGCCCGACCCAGACCGAGGTGGCGAGCTGGGGCGTGTACCCGGTGAAGAAGGCGCTCGTGTAGCCCTGCGCGGTCCCCGTCTTGCCCGCGACCGGGCGGCCGATGTTCGCCGCGACGCCGGTACCCCCGCTGACCACGCCACGGAGTATGTCGGTGACCTGGGCCGCGATCCCGGGCTCGACGACCTGCTCGCACCTCGGCTTCGACCTCGTCCGGTCCAGCAGGACGTCGTTGTCCCGGTCGACGACCTTGGCGATGGAGTACGGCTCGCAACGGACGCCCTTGTTGGCGAGCACCGCGAAGGCGCTCGCCATGTCCAGCACGCTGGTGTTGCCCGTGCCGAGCACCGACGAGCAGATGTTCCAGTGGTTCGCGTACGCGAGCGAGCCCTTCGTGGGCACCTGGATCCCCATCCGCCTCGCCACCTCGACCGCCCTGCTCGGCTTGACCATGGGCATGAGCTGCGCGAAGTAGGTGTTCACGGAATGGGAGGTCGCCGTGTACATGTTGTAGAGGCCGGCCTCGGACTTCTCGGCGTTGGCCACGTCCCAGCCCTTCGAGCCGCACAGGGGGTAGCGGATGTTGATCTGGGGCGGGGCGTTGAACGTCTGGCTCGTCGGGATCCCCTGCTCCAGCGCGCTCACCAGGTAGAAGACCTTGAACGTCGAGCCCGACTGGTAGCCGTCCGAGCCCTGGCCGAGGACGGCCAGGTTCCCCTGGTTGTCCTTGAAGCTCTTGCCGCCGTACATGGCGATGATCCTGCCGCTGGTCGGCTCCACGCTGGCCAGCGCCCCGTCGATGCCGAGGCCTCCGACGTGCCCGTTCACGGCGGCCTCGGCGGCCCGCTGGTCGCCCGGGTCCAGGGTGGTGAGGATCCGCAGCCCGCCCTCGAACACCGCGCGCTTGCGGGCCGGGGTGTCCGCCTTGCCGAGGGTGCGGTCGTAGGCGTGGTCGTGGAGCAGCTGGCGCTTGATGAACTCCACGAAGTAGGGCTGCTTGGTCGGGGCGTGGAAGATCTTGACCTTCACCTTCTCCCGCTTGGCCGTTGCCACGTCGCGCGCACTCGCGTAGCCGAGCGCCTCCATGCGGTCGAGCACCACCGTGCGCCGGGCGGCGTTCTCCCTGTCGGTCGGCTTGAAGCGCTCGGGCGCCGCGATGGTGGCGGCCAGGGCCGCCGCCTCGGCCAGGCTCAGGTTCCTGGACTTCTTGCTGAAGTAGTGCTCGGCGGCGGCGGCCACGCCGTACGCGCCGTCGCCGAAGTAGATGTCGTTCAGGTACGCCTCGAGGATCGCGTTCTTGCTCATCCGCTTCTCGAGCTGGACGGCGTAGATGGCCTCCCGGATCTTGCGGTCGAGCGTCTTCGAGTTCCCGGTCAGGACGTTCTTGATGTACTGCTGGGTCAGCGTGCTGCCACCCTGGCTGATCCCACCGCCCCTGAAGTCCTCGACGGCCGCGCGGGCGATCCCCCGGTAGTCGAGGCCGCTGTGCTCGTAGAAGCGGTAGTCCTCGATCGAGATCACGGCCCGCCGGATGTGCAGGCCCATGTCGCGGAGGGCGATCACCTTGCGGTTCTGGTCGCTGGACAGGGTCGCGAGCACCGTCCTGCCGTCGTTGGCGAGGATGGTCGACCGCTGTGCCGGCTTCGGCAGCGCCTTGGCGAGGGGCGGGACGTCGCCCAGGCGGGCGCTCGTGTCGCGGACCAGCGCGCCCGCCGGCACCACGACCGGCAGGGCGACGAGAGCGCCGAGCACGGCCAGGGCGACGATGACGGCGGTGAAGAACGCGACCCTGCTGCCAGCGACTCCGATGCCCCGAAGGAGGGGCATGCGGGAGGGCACCGGCTTGGTGGCAGGGACGTCGGCCATCAGTCACCACGTATCCACAGGTACGGCCGGACCATGCCGGCCGGGGCAGCAGGATGATAGGTTTGCCAGCAGGTGCGGGCAACTGCAGGTACGGGCAAGTTCCCCAATTCCGCGACCCCGGGAGGCAGCGCGCGTGACCGCTCCAGTCCCGGCGGGCGTGCTCGCCGTGGTCTCCCACATGCAGGCAACCACCTCACCGGACCTTCTCAAGCCCAGCTCGCCGCTCTCGGTCGACGGGCTCCTGGAGTCGTTCCGGCGGTTCGCCGAACGCTTCGTCGGGCGCCTGCCGAACCTGCTCGCCGCCATCGTCTTCCTGGTCCTCGCGATCGCGGTCGCCCGGGTCGTGCGGCGGGGGGTCGAGGCCGGCCTGCGCCGCACCTCGACCGAGGCGTACGTGCACCTGCTCGTCGCCAAGCTCGCCTACTTCGGGGTCGTCGTCCTGGGCCTGGTGGTCGCGCTCTCGATCGGCGGTGTCAACCTCGGCGTGCTCGTCGGCAGCCTCGGGCTCGCGACCGTCGCCGCGGGCTTCGCGCTCCAGGACATATTGAGCAACTTCGTGGCCGGGATCGTGCTGCTGCTCGAGCATCCATTCACGAAAGGTGACCTGATCGTTACTTCCGACGCGCAGGGCGAGGTCGAGGACATCCGCGTGCGTGCGACGGTGCTCCGCACCCTGGACGGCCAGCAGGTCGTCGTCCCGAACAAGCTGCTCTTCACCAACGTGCTCATCAACTCGAGCGCGACCAGCGGGCGGCGGCTCGAGGTGATCGTCAGCGTGCCCTACTCCCAGGACTCGCTCAAGACCCGGGAGAGCCTCTCGGCCGCGACGGCCGCCGTCGAGGGGGTCCTCGCCAAGCCCGAGCCACGCGTCCTGACCAAGGACTTCGGCCAGGGCGCCCTCGAGCTGCGCCTGCTGTTCTGGGCCGACCCGCGCGCCTCGGACCTGCTGCACGTGCGCAGCCAGGTCCTGGAGGCGATCGAGGCGGCCCTCGGCGAGGCGGGCATCGACGTCTCCGTGCCCCAGCTCACCGCGAACGTCGACATCCCGGCGCCCGCCCGTCCGGACGGGCGGGCCGCCCCCGGGAAGTAGCGCCCTCGGCGGCCGGCGCTCAGGCGGGAGCCGCGAACAGGTGGGCGCCGAGGCGGCGCAGCCCCGCCAGGCTGTGGACCTCGCCGGCCAGCAGCGGCACCTGCACGACGGTGAGGGCCGGCCCCCTGGCCAGGAGCTCCGAGATCCGGCGCTGCTCGGCCGCTGCCAGCGCCTCTAGCGCCCCATGCTGGTCGAGCAGGTCGGCGAGCAGCCGGGCGTCGGAGCCGCCGGCCGCGAGCCGCTGCCGCGCGGAGGGCGGGACGGCCGGCACGTGCCCGGCCCGGTGGACGCGGTTGACGACGAGCGCCCCGAGCGGCATGCGGTCCTCGGCCAGGCGGCCGGCGAAGAACGCGGCCTCGCGCAGGGCCGCCTCGTCGGGGGTCGCCACCACCACGAACGCGGTGCTCGGGTGCTTCATGAGGTCGTAGACCCGCTGGGCGCGGTCCCTGAAGCCGTCGTACATGCCCTCGAACGCGGTGAAGAACTCGCCGACCTCGGCGAGCAGGTCCGAGCCGGTGAGCCGGCGCACCATCTTCGTCATCGCGGTCGTCGCCAGGTTCAGCCCGCGCAGGTAGCCGCGCCCGATGCGCTGTGCGGGGGCGATGAGCAGGCGGAAGGCGCGGGCGTCGAGCAGCTCGTTGAGGTTGTCGGGGGCGTCGAGGAAGTCGAGCGCCGAGCGGGTGGGCGGCGTGTCCACCACGAGGAGGTCGTAGCGGTGCGACTCGTGCAGCTCGTACAGCTTCTCCATCGCCATGTACTCCTGGGTGCCGGCCAGGGTGGACGAGACCCGCTGGTAGAAGCGGTTGGCCAGGATCCGGTCGGCCTGGTCGGCGTCGCGCGCGTAGCGCTCGATGACCTCGTCGAACGTGCGCCGCATGTCGAGCATCATGGCGTCGAGGCTGCCAGGGCCGTCCTGCGGCAGCCCCCTGCCCGTGACCGGCTTGGGGGTGTTGGACAGCAGGTCGAGGCCGAGCGCCTGCGCGAGCCGGCGGGCCGGGTCGATCGTCAGCACGCAGGTCCGCCGTCCGCGCCCGGCGGCCCGGACGGCCACGGCGGCCGCGGTCGAGGTCTTGCCCACCCCGCCGGAGCCGCAGCAGATCATGATCCGGGCGGTGCGCACCAGCTCGTCCAGGCGGGAGGGCTGGCTCATGTCCGCGCCGGCGCGGTCGCCGGCGCCCGCCGGGTGGCGAGGTCGGCCGCGGCGAGGACCCTGGCCAGGTCGCCGACCGCGTCCGGGCCGGCCGCCCCGTCCAGGAGCAGCGGGAGCTCCACGACCGGCAGCTCGGGCGCGCCGGCGCGGAGCTCGGCGATCAGGCGGCGCTGCGCGGCGACCACGCGCTGGCGGTCCCGCGCCTCGCCGAGCAGGACGCCGAGGGCGTCGTCGTCGATGCTCGCGCCCGCCTCCTTCGCCGCCACCGCGAGCGGCCCGGGGTCCTTGACCAGGGCCGCGAGCCGGCGTGCCCGGCTGCCCAGCCGGTCGGCGACCACCTGGTTGACCACGATCGGGCCGAGCGGCAGGCCGGCCCCGCCGAGCAGCCCGACGCCCTCCAGGGTCTCGGTGACCGGCAGCTCCTCGGGCAGGCAGGTGAACACGACCCGCGTGCGCCCCCGGTCGTCGAGCAGGTCCTTGACCTGGTCGGCCTGGTGCCGGATGGGGCCCACCCGGGCCAGCTCGGCCACGGTCTCGGGCGCGCGCAGGAAGGGGACGACCCGGCCGGTGGGCGGGGCGTCGAGCACCACGAGGTCGTACACGGGGCGGCCGCCCCGGACGCGCGTGGCCGCCTCCCACACCTTGCCGACGAGCAGCACGTCGCCGAGCCCGGGGGCGGCGGCGGTGATGAACCGGGTGAGCCTCGCCCAGGTCAGCAGGCGGGCGAGCGGCGCGGCGCCGAACCGGCCGAGGTACTCGCGGAGGGACTCCTCGGAGTCGACCGCGAGGGCGGCGACCCGGGCGGCGACCCGCGTCTCCTCGTAGGAGAGCGACCGCCGGCCGAACAGCCCGGCGAGCCCCTGCCGGCCCTCGACCTCGACGACCAGGACGCGCCGCCCGCGCGCCGCCGCGGCCACCGCGAGCGCGGCGGCGACCGTGGTCTTGCCTGTGCCGCCCTTGCCGGTCACCACCAGCAGCCGGGCGTCGTCGAGGGTGTCGAAGGACATGACCGCCATCGTAGCCGCCCCCGATGCCGCCGTCCGAGACGCCTCGGCCCGGTGCGGCGTGGCGCGCCGGGCGCCTGGCGGGGAAGAATGGAGGCGCCATGCGTCGCATCCCGCCCCTCTCCTGCCTGCTCGCCCTGGCCGCGCTGCTCGCCGCGACCTTCGCCGCTCCCGCCTCGGCCGGGACGCCCGGGACCGCTCGGTCCGCCCCCGCCGGTCCGAGCGTGGAGGTGTTCGAGGCGTCGGGCGTGATCGACCCCAGCCTGCTCGGTGCGTTGCGCCGCGACCTGGCGAGCGCGGACCGGCGCGGCGTCGAGGTGTTCCTGATCCAGCTCGACAGCTTCGGCAGCCTCGACGTCGACCCGGCCGACCTCCAGCGGGTGCTGGCCGGCGCCAGGGTCCCGGTGGCGGTGTGGCTCGGCCCGCGGTCGGCCCGGGCCGGCGGGGCCGCCGCCTTCCTGCTCGCCGCCGCGGACGTGGTCGCGGTCTCGCGGCAGGCGCGCGTCGGGCCCGCCCTCCCCGCCGAGCTTGGCCGGGGCCGTGACCCGGCCGCCGAGCAGGCCCTGTTCGACCGGTCCGGCCTGCCGGCGCCGGTGGCGCGCGGCACGCTCGACGGGGCCGCCGCCGAGGCGGCGGGGGTGGCCGACTACCAGGCCGAGTCCCTGCCCGACGCGGTCCGGCGGCTCGACGGGCGCCGGGTCGGCCCGGGGACGATCTCCATCCAGGGCTTCCGGGTCCGCTTCCTGTCCCAGTCGCTCGTCGACCGCACGAGGCACGGCCTCGCGAACCCCAGCCTCGCCTACCTGCTGCTCCTGGCCGCGGCCGCCTGCCTCGCGTTCGAGTGGTTCCAGCCCGGGTTCGGCGTGGCCGGCATCGCCGGGCTCGCCCTCGCCCTCCTGGCCGTCTACTCCCTCGTCGTGCTGCCGACCAACTGGCTGGCCCTGGCCGCGCTGGTGGCCGGGTTCGGGGTGTTCACGGTCGACGCCGCGGTGGGCGGCCTCGGCCTCGGGACCGCGGCGGCCACCGTCCTCACGGCCGCCGGCTCCTGGTGGCTGTTCTCGAGCCCGAGCAGCCTGCTCAGGGTGGACGGGCGGCTCGCCGTCCTCGGCGTCGCCTGGTCCGTCGTGTACTTCGTGGTCATCCTGACCGTCCTGCTCCGCTCGCAGCGCCAGCTCCCGATGGGCACCGAGGCGCTGGTCGGCGGCAGCGGGGTGGTCCGCAGCATGCTGAACCCGGGCGGGATCGTCGTCGTCGACGGCGCCATGTGGCGGGCCGACCTCGTCGGCGGCGGCGCCCTGCCCACCGGGCAGCGGGTGCGGGTCGACGCCGTCCGCGACGGCGTCCTGCAGGTGCTCGCCGAGGACCCGAGCGCGGTCCGCCCGGCCAAGCCGTCCCGCGGCCGCCGCGCCGCCCCGCCCGAGCCGGAGCGGCTGCGCGGGTCCGAGCGGCTGCCCGAGCCGGAATCCCCGACCGGCTCGACCACCGGTGCGCCGCACCGGGAGTGAGCCGCCGGCGCGCCGGGCCGGACGCCGTCCGGCTGTCCGGGCCGCCGCCGGCCTCGCGCTGATCGCGGCCGGCTGGGGATGCAGTCTCGCGGGACTCGAGCCGGTCCGGCGCTACTGGTTCCAGCTCGTCTGGTTCGGGTACATCCTGGCGGCCGACGGCGCCGTCCTCGCGCGGACGGGAAGCTCGCTCCTGTCGGGCAACTCCCGGCGCCTGGCCGCCCTGGCCGCGGTCAGCGCGGCGTTCTGGTGGCTCTACGAGCTGGAGAACCAGCACCTCAGGAACTGGTTCTACGTCGGCGACGAGCGCCTGTCCCCGCTGGCCCGGGTGCTGCTCGACACGGTGGCCTTCGCGACCGTCCTGCCGGCGCTCGCCGAGTCGAGGGACCTGCTGCGCTCGTTCGTACGGCTCCCCGACCCGCCCGCCCTGGCCCTGCCGAGGCGCACGGCCGCGTCGGCGACGGGCGCCGGGCTCGCCTGCGCCGTGCTGCTCTGGTACTTCCCCGACCAGACCTTCCCGCTGGTCTGGGTCGCGCCGCTGCTGGTGCTCGACGGGCTCGCCGCGCTGCGCTCCCGGCCGAGCGCGCTCGCGCTCGTCCGGGCCGGCCGGGCCGGCCCGGTGCTCCTGGTCGCCCTGGCCGGGCTCGCCACCGGCGTGCTCTGGGAGCTGTGGAACGAGGGCGCCGTGCCGCACTGGTCCTACCGGGTGCCCTACGTCGGGTCCGCCAAGGTGTTCGAGATGCCGCTGCTCGGCTACCTCGGCTACCTGCCGTTCGCGCTCGTCGCGGACGCCGTGTGGCGGACGGTGTCCGGCGGCTGGGGCGGCCTGGTCGACGCCCCGGTCACCGACCTCGGCGACGCCCCGGACGCCGGGCCGGGGATCAGCGCCGAAGACCATCCCCAGCGGTCGCCTCAGGTGAGAGACTGAGAGTCCACAACGGTGAGAACCAGACACGGTGAGAGCCGGTCGGACAACAGGTTCGGATAAGGAGCAGCAGTGAGTACCGTCGTCCTCGTCATCGTCGGCATCCTGGTCATCCTGGTCGTGATCGCGCTGCTGTCCGGCGTCCGCGTCATCCAGGAGTACGAGCGCGGCATCATCTTCCGGCTGGGCCGGGTCGTGGCCCGCCCCAAGGGCCCCGGGCTCTTCTTCATCCTGCCGTTCGGCATCGACCGGATGGTGAAGGTGAACCTCCAGACGGTGGCGATGAACGTGCCCCCGCAGGACGTCATCACCCGCGACAACGTCACCGTCCGGGTCGACGCGGTCATCTACTTCCAGGTCATCGACCCGCTGAAGGCGGTCGTCGCCATCCAGAACTACCTGTTCGGCACCAGCCAGGTGGCCCAGACCACCCTGCGGGCCATCCTCGGCAAGGTCGACCTGGACGACCTGCTCGGCGAGCGGGACCGCATCAACGACGAGCTCGCCCACGTGATCGACGACCTCACCGAGCCCTGGGGCGTCAAGGTCGCGCTCGTCGAGGTCAAGGACGTGGACCTCCCCGACACCATGCAGCGGGCGATGGCCCGCCAGGCAGAGGCCGAGCGCGACCGCCGCGCCCGCATCATCTCGGCCGAGGGCGAGTTCCAGGCGTCCCAGAAGCTGTCCGAGGCGGCCAGCGTCATGGCCCGCAACCCCCAGGCGTTGCAGCTCCGCTTCCTGCAGACCGTCGCCGAGGTGGCCACCGAGCGCAACTCCACGCTGGTCATGCCGATCCCGGTCGAGCTGCTGAGCTTCTTCCAGAGCACGGCGTCGCGCCTTGGCGGCGACGGCGGCGGCAACAGCTCGTCGGCGCCCACCCTGGCGCCGGTCGAGCCCGCCACCGAACCGGCGTCGACGCGGACCGTGCCGCTGCCGCCGGTCGACCGCGCGCCCGAGCCGCCAAGGCGCCGCGACCCCGAAGGCCAGCGCTAGGCAGCTGGAGCGCAGCGCCTTTATGCGGGGTTGACCGGCCGTGTGGGATACCAGGGCTGCAATCGAAGCGTTACTCACCGGACATTGAGGCCGTCACAGCCGTGGGTTACCCTGCCTTCGCCGACGTTATCGGGCAGTCTGCCCAGCTCGTCGGTGGTCGCGTGAGCGCCGTCCGGTCAGGGCACGCGTCAGCGACCGGGTGAGGAAGGAACCGCCATGGCTACCACCACCGCATGGGACCTTCAGGTCGGCTGGCAGTACCGAGCCGCCTGCAAGGGACCACAGTCGAACCTGTTCTTCGCACCGAGCCACCTGGAGCGCAAGGAGGAGCGGCTCACGCGTGAGAGAGCGGCGAAGGCGATCTGCCATCGGTGCCCCGTACTCGCGCAGTGCCGCGAGTACGCCCTCCTCGTCCGCGAGCCGCACGGCATCTGGGGCGGCCTGAACGAGTACGAGCGGCGCCAGCTCCTGAACCGCCGCGCCGGCTGAGCGCCGGGACCGATCGAGCGAGGCCGGGTCGCGCGACCCGGCCTCACCGCTGTCAGGGTAGCCTTCAGCCGTCGGACCCGTCGCGAGAGGAACCGTCGAGATGACCACGTGGGAGTACGTCACCGTCCCCCTGCTGCCCCACAACACCAAGCAGATCCTCGACAACTGGGGCGAGGACGGCTGGGAGCTGGTCGCGGTCCACACCGCCGAGGTGGGCGGCACGATCGCGTTCTTCAAGCGCCCCAAGAGCTGACCCCGCGAGGCCCGCGCACTTGGCGGCGGGGCCGGACACGGGAGGCTGGAGCCGTGCGCAAGCCGATCTTCTTCCTGGTACACGACCAGGAGCGGGTGCTGGAGGCCCTGGCCGGCGACCTTCACCGGCGGTTCGGGGCCGACTACCAGGTCGTCGGCGAGCGCTCGCCGGACGCGGCGCTGGCGACGCTCGAGCGGCTCGCGTCACGGTCGGAGCCGGTGGCGCTGCTGGTCGCGGCGCAGCGGCTGGCAGGGACGTCAGGGGTGGAGCTCCTCATGCGGGCCCACGAGCTGCACCCGGCGGCCAGGCGCGTCCTGCTGATCGTCCGCGGCGCGTGGAGCTCGGCCCACCCGGCCGTGCGGGCGATGACGCTCGGCCAGATCGACTCCTACCTGTTCGACCCGTGGGTCCCTGCCGAGCGGTGGCTGTACCTGCCCGTCAGCGAGTTCCTGGCCGACTGGTCCAGGTCGCGGCCGACCTCGTACGAGGCGGTCCGGATCGTCGGGCCGCAGTGGGAGGCGCGCTCCCACGAGCTCCGCGACGTCCTCTCGCGAGCCGGGATCCCGTACGGGTCCTACCCGCCGGACTCCGAGGCCGGCCGCCGGCTCCTCGACGAGGCCGGCCAGGACGGCTCGCGCCTGCCCGTCGTGGTGTTCCACGGCGGGGAGTTCCTGGTCGACCCGTCGCATGCCGAGGTCGCGCGGGCTCTCGGGTTCCGGACCCGGCCGGAGGTCGGGTCGTGCGACGTCGCCGTGCTCGGGGCCGGGCCCGCCGGCCTGGCGACCGCGGTCTACGCGGCGTCCGAGGGCCTGCGGACGCTGGTGGTGGAGCCGCAGGTGCCTGGCGGCCAGGCCGCGACCAGCTCCCTGATCCGCAACTACCTCGGCTTCCCCCGCGGCCTCAGCGGCGACGACCTCTCCAACCGGGCGCTCGAGCAGGCGTGGCTGTTCGGTGCGGACTTCGTCCTCGCCCAGCGGGCGACCGGCCTCCGGGTCCGTGGGCCCGACCGCGTCGTCCGCGTGTCCGACGGCAGCGAGGTCGCGGCCAGGACGGTGATCGTCGCGACCGGCGTCGCCTGGCGCCGCCTCGGGATCCCCCGCCTGGAGGCGCTGTGCGGGGCCGGCGTGTTCTACGGCGCGGCCGGTGCCGAGGCCCAGGCTGTGGAGGGCCAGCACGTCTTCGTGGTGGGCGCCGGGAACTCGGCCGGACAGGCCGCCGCCCACCTGGCGAGGCACGCGGCATCGGTCACGATCGTGGCCCTGGAGGGCGCCCTCGCCGAGAGCATGTCCGACTACCTGGTGCGCGAGGTCGAGGCGATCCCAAACGTCGCGGTCCGGGTGCGAACCGAAGTGGTCGACGGGCACGGCGAGCGGCGCCTGGAGGGCCTCATCCTCCGCGACCACGCCCGCGGCGTGACCGAGGCCGTCCCGGCCGCGGCCCTGTTCGTCATGATCGGGGCGGAGCCGCGCACCGGGTGGCTCGGCGGCACGGTGGCCCGCGACGAGCGAGGCTACATCCTGACCGGCAACGACCTGCTCCGGAGCGGGAAGCCGGCCCTGGGGTGGCCCCTGGAGCGCCTTCCCCTCCTCTTCGAGACGAGCGTCCCCGGCGTCTTCGCCGTCGGCGACGTGCGGTACGGATCGGTGAGGCGCGTCGCGTCGGCCGTCGGCGCGGGTGCCATCGTCGTCCAGCTCGTCCACGAGTACCTGCGCGACCAGGGAACCTGAGCGCCCCGCCTCTTGCGCCGGCCGGTGTACACTTCAGTTGTCGAACCGGTTGCAGATCAGTTGCAGATCAGAGGAGAGCCGTGTCGAGCCGGGAGGTCTATCCGAACGCTCCGCTACGGCTCGTCACGGCAGAGTTCCGCTTTCCCCTGTCACCAACCCTCGCCGGTGGTGATCTCCTGTCCGCGCTGTCGAAGGTTCTCGGCGGCATGTTGCCGATCATCGAGCCGGTGCCCCAGGGGCTACAGGTGACGTTCGGCGCGGAGCCACAACCCCCAAGGATGACAGCCGGCGGATTTCGCCTGCTCAGTCGCGATGGGACTGCTGCCGTGACGGTTGGTGCAGGCCGGCTCGCGGTCGAGACGACCGTCTACGAGCACTGGAAGGCGTTTCGGGAGTCGATCGAGACGGCGCTTCGGGCGATCGGGGAGGAGCTCCAGGCGATCGCCGGGCTTGATCGTGTCGGGCTCCGCTACATCAACGAGATCCGGGTCCCCGACGCCGCCACGTCCGTCGAGCGATGGACGCCGTACATCAGTGGTGACCTGCTGGCGGTCGCGCGTCTCGCTGCGGGACGCGAGATCAAGTCCGTCCAGAGCGCGCTGCACCTGGTGACCGGGGACAACGAGGAGCTGCTGCTGCGCTGCGGGGTGCTCGAGGGGCATGTCGTGGATGACAGTGGACCTCTGCGCCTTCCCTCCCCACCCGAGGACGGGCCGTTCTTCCTTCTGGACATCGATAGCTTCTGGACCAGGCTGGGCGTGCTGGAGGAGTTCGACACCGCAGCCGCTCTCGCCATCGCCGAGCGCATCCATGAGCCCGTGGACGGGCTGTTCGAGCGAGCCATCACCAAGCGACTGCGCGACGAGGTGCTCAGGAGGGAGCCATGACGGCACCGCCGTTCGAGCTGCAGAGCCCGCCGGTCACCCGATCATCGGGGGTTGAGCTGCCAGCGCTCCCGAGCCAGACCGTGGCGTCGATCACGAGGCAGTTTGGGGTTCTTCGCGACGAGACGTCTACGCTCGACGCGGATGTCGTCGGTCGCCACCGTACGGCACAGCAGCTGTCGCTCGAGCTTCGTGCCCGGGTATGGGCTCGCCGCGACGTGGCGCGGCTGCTCCGGGAGCTGTCGTCCCAGCGTGGACTTGGGTGGAGTGACATCGCCCGGCTCGTCGGCGTGAGCGTGCAGGCGCTGCGGAAGTGGCGGAGGGGGGAACCAGCCACCGGCGAGCACCGGCTGGCGGTCGCCCGGCTGGCGGCCTTCCTGGATCTGCTCGAAGACGAGCTGATCGACGACCCCGCGGGGTGGCTCGAGATGCCGCTGGTGGCTGGATACTCGCCCCGCCACCTGGATCTCTACCGGGCGGGTCGCATCGACCTGCTGTTCGAGCTGGCCGGTCTGCGCGTCACCCCCGAGCAAGCGCTCGACGAGTTCGCGCCCGATTGGCGTCAGCGGCTCCGCTTGGAGCACGAGGTCTTCGAGGCCGACGACGGCCACCTGTCGATCCGGCGGAGGCGATGAGTCGGCGTGGCCGAGTTGGAGTCACCAGAAAGCGCTGAGGAGCTGTACCGCTATCGGGGGCGGGACGTCGTCCTCGCCCGGCCGATCTTCCAAGGCGATGTGTTCGAGCACGTCGAGATCCCCGGTCTTGACGATGGCCCGGGGCTGGCGATGGTGATGACGCATCCCTGCACGATGCGCGGCAAGGGCGGGCTGCTCCGCCCCCCCTGCTCGTGGGCCGAGTGTCGCCCACGGGCGCCATCAGGCTGCCCTGGGAAGGGAACTTCAGACTTTACTGCCCTGCCTCGCGCAACTCGTGCGGGGGCGCCGGGCGCGCTTGTCATGGCGCGCCTGCTCCCAGGCTGACTTGTTGGTCAGGTGGAGCGGGCCCAGCGCCACGCCTCTGCCCTGACGTCGGTCTCAGCGAGCCGGTCGCCGAGAAGGTCGAGCAGGCCGTCGAAGTGGTCCCGCTCAGCCTCCCGGCCTGCGCGCTCTGCGACCAGTTGCAGGGCTCGATTGACGGTCTCGACCTTGGTGGTGGTGCCAAGGACTGAGGCGGCGCGAGCGAGCGCATCGTCATCGACGTCGATCAGCGTGCGGCTCATGGCGCTCCTCCTCTCGATTTGAATTGGGTGCGGCTCAGTTGAAGGGAGTCGTCACGCGGCGGGGATGACACCGTCGGCGTAACGCGCTTCGTGGATCCGTCGTTGCTCTTGGGCGAGGTGGTAGGCCCAGTAGTCCTCGAAGTCGCCGTTGCTGCGCAGGGCCCGCAGCTTGAGGATGGCCTCGGCGCCGGGCAGGCCCCAGCGGGCGCCGGTGAGGTCCATGCGGTCGTTGACCAGGTGGCGGCAGGCGCCCTCGATGACGCCGGTGGCGATCGGCCAGCCTTGCCGGAGTGCGGTCGGGTCGTCCAGGTAGGGGCGTTTGCTGCGCAGGTAGTTCGCGCAGGTGTCGGCGTTGCGGCGGGTGCCGGAGTCTAGCCCGTGGTGGGTGGCCTTGCGTCGGATGGCGGCGGCGTGGCTGGCGCGTCCTTGCAGGATGCGCAGCCCATGGGTGCCGACCCACGCCTCGGCGGCGGGGTCACCCTCGGCGAAGCAGCACCATGCGGCCTGCCACAGGTATTCGAGGACGTGCACGAAGTCGACCACGATCGTGACCGGCACGCCGCGGTGGCGTGCTTCGGTGTTGCTGCGGTCGATCTGGTGGTTGTTGCCATCCACCAGGGCGACCCAACGCCGCTGGTAGGCCGGATCGCGCCGGTCCGCCTCGTCGAACGCCTGCGCCACGACCTTGGCCGCGTCGTCGGTCACGGAAGCGACCAGCCACTTCGAGTGCGTCGTGGGCCCTGGTGGGCGTCGGCGTGGTCGTTCCTGGTGGCTGCTGGCGAGGATGTCTGCTGGTGTGCGCGGCGCCGGGGTGGCGTCATCGACGGCACCGACCTCGGCCATCCGCTTGCGGTTGCGCTTCTCCCCTTTGGACAGGCGGGTGGTGAGCTTCCGGCTGGCCTTGGCCGCTGCGGTGCGCGTCGATGCCCGCAGCGCCTCGGGCCGCATGACGATGCCCTTGCCGTCACAGCTGCGCACGAGCGCATCACCGGCCGCGCCCGGCTGCCGTGGCCGCTGGGCGTAGAACTGGCCGACGTCGCAGGCGGCCCGTCCGGCGAGCGCTTGCACCACACGCTTGCTCAGCCGCTGCCCGGTGGCGCGCTCGATGGCGTCGACCGCGTGGTCGAAAATCAATGGGGTGCGGCTCTTCTGGAGGGACTTGCGAGTGGTGTAGGTACCAGCGGATCCGCCGTGGGGCGGGCAACATGAGGGGGCTCCTTCCCGCTACGTTCGTGGGTGTTTGGAACCAGAACGTGGAGAAGGAGCCCGATGCAAGCGTATGCGTTGGATACCTCACGTGCGGCGTTTGGCGAGTCACGTGAGCGCTTCGAGACGGTGGTGGCGTGGCTGGCGGACCCGCAGACGCAGGGGCTGACGCACGCCGAGTTGGAACAGCAGCTGCAGGTTCATGCCCGGGAGGTGTTCCGGCAGTTGCTGCAGGACCACCTGGACCTGCGTGCCCAGCGGGAGGAACGGCTCGAGGAGGTGGTCGACGCCGACGCGGTGGCGCGCGGGGCCGCCGAGGCCGGACACGACCGTGGCCTGGCCACGGTCTTTGGTGAGGTCACCGTGGAGCGGATCGCCTACCGCAGACGCGGGCACGGCAACCTGTATCCGGCCGATGGGGTGCTCAACCTTCCCGCCGAGAAGCACTCGCACGGGCTGCGGCGTCTTGCGGCGGTGGAGAGCGCACGCGGCTCGTTCGCCGAGGCGGCCCAGGCCATCCAGCGGGCCATGGGGACTCGGCTGGGGAACCGTCAGGTGCAGCAGCTCGCCCAGTCCGCCGCCGCCGACGTTGACCGCTTCTACGCCGCCCGCCAGCCCGACCCCAGCCCGGCCGGTGATGTGCTGGTGCTCAGCGCTGACGGCAAGGGCATCGTCATGCGGCCCCAGGCTCTCCGCGCCCCGACGCGGCAGGCTGCGGCCAAGGCGGGCACGAAGCTGGCCACCCGCCTGTCCAAGGGCGAGAAACGCAACCGCAAGCGGATGGCGGAGGTCGGCTGCGTCTACGACGCCACTCCCGCCGCGCGGACCCCCGCCGGCATCATCGTCACGACGGCCGGCGCCGACCGGCAACGTGGACAACCAGGCCCGACCGCGCGTGGCAAGTGGCTGGTCGCCAGCGTGGTGCGCGACACCGCCGAGGTGATCACCCAGATCTTCGACGAGGCCAGGCGCCGCGATCCCCAACACCGGCGTCGCTGGGTCGCCCTGGTCGACGGCAACACCCACCAGATCGACCGCATCCACACCCAAGCGCGAACACGCGGCGTGGACGTGACGATCGTGGTCGACTTCGTGCACGTGCTGGAGTACCTGTGGAAGGCCGCCTGGTGCTTCTTCACCGAAGGCGACCCGGCCGCCGAGCAGTGGGTCGCCGGCCACGCCTTGGCGGTGCTGGCCGGACGCGCTAGCCACGTGGCCGGAGCCATCCGCCGCAAGGCCACCTACGCCCGCCTGGACCCTGGCCAGCGCAAAGGTGCCGACACCTGCGCCAACTACCTGATCAGCAAGCGCCCTTACCTGGACGACCCTGCCGCGCTCGAGCAAGGCTGGCCCATCGCCACCGGCGTCATCGAGGGCGCCTGCCGCCATCTGGTCAAGGACCGCATGGACATCACCGGCGCTCGCTGGGGCCTGGCCGGCGCCGAGGCCGTCCTCAAGCTACGGGCCCTGATCAGCAACGGCGACTTCGAGGCGTACTGGGCCTACCACCTCGCCCAGGAGCAGCAACGCGTCCACGAAGCCCGCTACCTCGACGGAGTCATCCCCACCCGATAGGTCCCTCCAGAAGAGCCGCACCCAAATCAATGTGCCCGAGTACGCCGTTCAGCGCCGAGTGCTCCTGCTCCAGCGCGCCGAGCGCCGTGTTCAGCCCCTCGCCGACGTCCTTGTGGACGTCGCTGAGCAGAAGCCTCCAGCGGGCGGACGGCGGGACGTAGAACGAGTCGAGGTACGACTCGGGCATCTCGGCGCGCCGCCGTGCCCACTCCTCGGGCTTGCCGCGGGCCATTGCGCGGGTGATCAGCCGCTCCCGCTCGGCGTCGAACTCGTCCGAGCAGCGCTTCAGGAACAGCATCCCGAAGATGTATTCCTTGAACTCGGAGGCGTCCATCTTGCCGCGCAGGATGTCGGCGGCGGCGAACAGGTGCCATTCGAGCTGCTGCAACGTCAGCTTGGCCACATCCCACCCCTCGTCGACCTATTCCTATCGTCGCGAATCGTACCGATGCGGGGTGATCTCCGTGCAACCGGCACGGCGCATCGGTCAGTACCCCAGCCGCAGCGAATCGAGCAGCCTCCACACGTCGGTGGACGGATCGCGATTCGTCGGGACGCAGTGCGGTGCATGCTCCTCCGGTCCGCAACCGCCGGAACGGCATTGCTCGACTAGGTGCAGCGCCCGCATACGCGCATCGTCGAAGCGCCCACATAGCGCGGCCCACTCCACCTCACCGATGTGCTTGTCGAAGCGCTTGAACCCGTGGTGCTGGCGGAGCTTGCCCGTGAGGTCCCCGCATCGGCCGCTCAACGGCGTCGCGAACGGTTGGAAGTGCGGCAGCAGCCACAGCTCGAAGCAGGGATGGGAGAACGCAACCCGAACGCCGTTCCTGGTCGCGTCGGCGATGGCCGTGTCAACCTCACCGTGCTCGTCACGGTCAAACAGGCACCAGACCTCGGCTCCCGCCGAGGGTCACGACGGTCCCTGGCGCGCGGCAGCTCTTCGGTGCGCAGCCGGATCGCCGCGTCGACCAGGTCGCGTGGCTTGCCACCGCTGCTGCGCTCCTGCACCTTCAGGTGAAACCGCCGCTCCCGGCCCAGCTCGTTGATCCGGTCGGCATAGGTCGCCTCGGTTACCTCGCCCTCGACGAACAGGTGCAGCACCCGCCGCCTGCGGTCCGGTCCGGACGGGCGTCGCAGCGGTCGGTCGTGCTCCTCCCGCCGAGGGCTCACCCGCCCGTTCCGGCCCGCGCTTCGACTTCGTGCAGGTGACGGACGGTGCGGACGATCTGGCCAGGGCCGACCTGCGGGACGCCGCCGTAGCGGCCGGCGCGGTAGCCGCGCTCCAGGTTCTCGTCCTTGCGCGGGTGGGCGTCGGTGAGCGGGTAGAGCTCGGTTGCACCGTCGGCGCGCTTCTCGGTCAGCCAGACCTGCTCACGGCCGAGCGGCCGGTCGCCGGTCGCGGCGCCCAGCGGCGTCGTGTCGTGCGAGGTGAAGATGAGCTGCGCGCTCTTCGGGTTCGCCGCGGGATCCTGGAAAAGGCGGATGAACTCGGTGACCAGCGCGGGGTGCAGGCTCGCGTCCAGTTCGTCGACGAGCAGCACCGCCCCATCTTTCAGGGCCAGCAGCAGCGGCCCGAGCAGCGCGAACCAGTTGCGCGTGCCGTACGACTCGTCGTCGAAGTCGAATGCCGTCCGTCGGCCCCCGCTCGTGCGGACCAGGCGGGTCCGGGGTGGGTCGGGATCCTGCCGGACGATCTCGACCTCGTCGATGCCAAGGTCGGCGACGCGCAGCAGCTCCAGGATCCGCGTGCGGTCCTCGGTGAGCAGCCGCCTGCTGGTGAACCGCTCCCGCTCGGTCCGGTCATTCTCCGGGGTGACCAGCCACAGGTTGCCGTGGAACCAGCGGTGCAGCACCGAGAGCTGCGGGTGGTTGTAGGCCGCCGCGGTCGAGAGGAAGAGCGCGTTGGGCCGGGTCAGCCTGGCCAGCGTCGCCCGCTCCCCCTTCAGGTGGTCGCCAGGGAACCGGAACGTCTCCGCGGCGCCGGCGTCGCGGTCGAACCAGACCTGCCGCCGGCCGTGCGGGTAGACGTGCAGCCACTCCGCCTCAACGCGGCTGTCGCCCAGCGCGAAGCCGTATACCCAGCGTGTCTTGTCGATCACGAGGTCGACCTCGAATGACGACGGCGCCTTCGCGACCTCGGGGTCCAGCGCGAACGGCGTGCGTGGCACCCCGTCGATGCGCGTCCATTCGGCGTGCGAGTCCAGGACCGCCGCGCGCATCAGCCGCAGCGCGCCCAGCACGTTCGACTTGCCCGACGCGTTCGCCCCGTAGATGCCGACCACTGGCAGCGCTCGCACCGGGCGGCGCTCCACGACGACGCCGGCAAGGCGTGCCGGGCCGTTGTCGAGCCCGTCGGAGACCAGGGAAAGCGTCTGCTCGTCGCGCAGCGAGAGCACGTTCGCGACGGTGAACCCGAGCAGCACGGACCCTCCTCACGTGTCGGCGAACCTCTCAAGTAAGCGTTGCACGCGGAAAATCGTCATGCAAGACCAGTTTAGAGGTTCGACTCCATGCCGACGTACCGTGCCACCACACTGTGGACAGAAGCTCGAGTTCCGCAAGTGGGCGACGTGGCAGAGCCTCAATCAGGGCCCGAGCTGTCAGAACGCCATGACCCCAGGCGGTGCAGGCGGGTGCTGATGGCACCAGCACCCGGTGCTCGGAGGTGGCCGCTCCAGCTCATCGCTGAGGGCCTCCCGCCAGAATCCGGCCGGCCAGCCCGGGTCGGCGCAGTCGAACGTCACCTGGAGCGGCGCTACCATGGCGGCTCCTTCCTCTGCGGTCCTGCCTCCGCGACCGGGAAGCTATCCCCTGACCGTGGCACCCTGGCGGGAGGCAGACACTCGGCTGGTGGAAATTGCTCGACGACGTTTGGAGATCCCCGTATGACCGGCGACGCCCTGGACGGCCTCGTGGTGCGCCAGCCCACCGCCGACGACCACGGCCGCGTGCTGGCGGTGATGGACCACTGGTGGGACGGCCTCGGCGGCCCGGAGGGCGTCGCGTGGCGCGCGTCGGCCCTGCCGCGGCTGTTCTTCCAGCACTTCAGCGAC
>WNGG01004250.1_pt1 | contig 24176 bp, 21 predicted proteins | sample 5400661 | NCBI WGS metagenome assembly WNGG01 (sample SAMN13153372, study PRJNA577476) | soil metagenome | isolation source: 100 cm soil or saprolite under Garry oak tree replicate 1 | place: USA:California | collected 2016-06-15
TCCAGCAGTGCCCGGGCGCGTACCGCGTCCCCGCCCTGCCACCACGCGGCCGCCGCCGCCACGGCGCGCCGGCCGCGATATGACGGTGCGGGACTCAGTTCGACGGCCCGTTCCAGCGCGGCCGCGGCGGCGGCCGGACCGGCCCGGCGCAGCGCCTGCTCGGCGGAGCGTTCCAGTTCGGCGGCGACCTGTTCGTCGGGACCGTCCGCGGCCTGGCCGAGGTGCCAGGCTCGGCGGTCCAGGTCGGCCGGCTCGCCGAGCAGCGCGATGGCCAGCGCCCGATGCGTGGCGCGGCGCTGTTCCGGCTGCGCACCGTGGTAGACGGCAGAGCGCATCAGCGGGTGCCGGAAGGCCAGCGCCGGACCATCCTCGACGATGAGATCGGCAAGCTCGCCGGCCGGGTACGGTTCGGCACCTCGCGAAAGGAGCGCCTCGGCGCGCCGTACCGTGTCCAGCCGCCCGGTACCGCTCGCGGCGACCAGCAGGAGCAGGCGCTGCGCGGCGGCATTGCGCTGCTGCGCCCGCTGGAGGAAGGCCCGCTGGAGTCCGGCGGCCAGCGGAAGCGGCTCGCCGGATCCGGCCGCGCGCGGGGCCGAGGCGGGCAGCTCGCGGATGGCCAGCGGGTTCCCGCCGGTCGCCCGGAGCAGCTCGGCCCGGTCAGCCTCGGACAGCTGGTCGCCGGCGGCGAGCAGCGCCCCGGCCGCGTCCCGGTCCAGGCCGGCCAGCGGAAGGTCGACCAGCCCGGCCGCGTCCAGCGGCCGCCCCTCGTCGGCCCGGGCGGCCAGTACCAGCGCGACCGGCTCGGCGTCCAGCCGCCGCGCCACGAACGCCAGCGTGGAAAGCGTCGGCCAGTCCGCCCAGTGCGCGTCGTCGACCAGGCACAGTACCGGCCGGTCGCCGGCCGCCTCGGACAGCAGCGACAGGGTCGCGAGCGCGACCAGGAAGCGGTCCGGTACCGGCCCGGTGGCCTGCCCGAACACCACACCGAGCCCGCGCGCCTGGGGTTCGGGCAGCCGGTCGACCCGGTCCAGTACCGGCAGCAGCAGCCGGTGCAGCGCGGCGTAGCCGAGGTCGGACTCCGGTTCGACACCGGTCGTCCGGAGCACCCGGAACCCGGTGGCGCGCTCGGCCGCGTACCCCAGCAGCGCGGTCTTGCCAATGCCCGGCTCACCCCGCAGGACGACGCCGCCCCCCTGCCCGGCCCGTACCCGGGTCAGCAGCGCATCGAGCGCGGCCCGCTCCTTCACCCGCCCGTACAGCACCCGTCGAAGCCTACCGAGCGGGCGGACCGGCGACTTCGCCGATTCGACCGGCCCCGGCCGCGCCTAACGTCGAACGGGAGATCGGGAGGTCACGATGAGTGAGATCGACGAGCTGCTGGCCGAGTGGACGGCCGCCGAGCGGGCCGGCGACGCGGCCGCGCTGGACAAGCTGCTGACCGACGACTTCGTCGGGGTGGGGCCGCTGGGCTTCACGCTGTCCAAGCGGGAGTGGCTGGACCGCCACGACGGCGGGCTGCGGTACGAGACGTTCGGGCTGGAGGACGTGCAGGTGCGGGGGTACGGCGACGCCGCCTTCGTGGTGGCGCGGCAGGTCGGCCAGGGCACCTGGCAGGGGCACCCGGTACCGGCCGCGGTCCGCGCGAGCCTGGTGCTGGTCCGGCAGGCGGGCGGGTGGCGGCTGGCCGGTAACCATATGAGCTTCATCGCGGGTACCCCCGGCGCACCGCCCGTGCCGGGCCGGCCGTGAACGGGTCCCTGGCCGGCCGGGTCGCGCTCGTGACCGGCGCGAGCCGCGGGATCGGCGCGGCCACGGCCTGGGCCCTCAGCCGGGCCGGCGCGAGCGTGGTACTCGCCGCCCGGGACGAGCAGGCGTTGTCGGACGTCGCCGACAAGATCACGGCAGCCGGTGGCCGGTCGCTCGTGGTGACCACCGACGTCACCGACCCGGTGTCGGTGCGCCGGCTCGTCGAGCAGACCCTCGGCGCGTACGGCCGGCTCGACGCGGCCGTGAACAACGCGGCCGGCGGCCACCGGCCGACCCCGCTGGCCGAGGTCGCCATCGAGGACTTCGACAACGAACTCGCGGTCAGCCTACGCGGCGTGTTCCTCGCCATGCGGTACGAGATCCCCGCGATGCTCGACACCGGGGGCGGTTCGATCGTGAACATGGCGTCGACGGCTGGCCTCGAAGCCGTCGGCGGGCTGGCCGGCTACGTATCGAGCAAGTTCGGCGTGGTCGGGCTGACCCGGACCGCCGCCCTCGACTACGCCGACTGCGGTATCCGGGTCAACGCGCTGGCACCCGGGCCGATCCTCACCGAAACGCTGGAACGCGCCGGGCAGCAGGCGCAGGAACGGACCGCCGGTTCGCTGCCCATGCGTCGGCTCGGCCGGCCCGAGGAGGTCGCCGCCGCGGCGGTCTGGCTGTGCTCGGCGCAGTCCTCGTTCGTCACCGGTGCCACGCTCACCGTCGACGGCGGGATGCTGGCCGGGATGCCGACGTTCAGCCGGGCCGGTGCCGCATGACGACCTGGACGTGGCCCAGAGTGCTCTGGGTCGTTGGTGCACTGCTGCTCGCGACGATGGTGTTCCACGTCGTCGCGCTCGCGGTGACCGGTGGCCCGGTGACCGGGCCGGTGTCGCTGCGCAAGCCGGCCACGTTCGCCGAGACCGGCTGGCTGACCGCGTGGTCGGTGGCGCTCGTCCTGCCCCGCCTCCGTACCCGCGCCTGGCAGCGCCACGTCATCGGCGGTACCACGGTGCTCTTCGGGGTCGGCGAGACCACGATCATGGCGATCCAGGCGTGGCGCGGCGTACCGAGCCACTACAACTTCAGCACCCCGTTCGACGCGGCGCTGGTACGGGGCGGCGCCGCCGGTACCGCCGGGCTGTTCCTCATCGGCGTGGTCGTACTGCTCGTGACGGTGGTCCGCACGCCTGACCTCCAGCCCAGCGTACGGCTGGGCATGCTGGCCGGCGTCGTCGTGTTCTTCGTCGGCTGCGCCGTCGGCTTCGTGATGGTCTCCAACAACAGCGGCGTGTTCCAGGGCAGCGTCGGCGCCGGCTTCGGCAACCGGACGGCGGCGTACCTGGGACCGGACCTGGCCACGGTCGGCCCCGAGTACCTGCTGCTGCGACCCGCGACCCGGGGCGGCGACCTGGTGCTGCCGCACGCGATCGGGGTACACGGGCTGGTGCTGCTTGCCGTACCGGCGGTGCTGCTGACCGGTACCGCCCTGAGCCGCGCCCGCCAGCTGCGGCTCGTCGCGGTGGCCGCCGGTAGCGTGGGCCTCGCGATGACGCTGCTGCTGGTCAACGCGTTCCGGTCGTTGCCGCTGGACCGGCTGGATCCGGTATCCCTGGCCGCCCTCGCAGTCTGTGGCGCCGCGGTGGTCGTTGTCTACGCTCGCCTGGTGGCCGCCTGGTTGAGCCGTCGCTGAGAGGACACCCACGATGTCGTACCCCGAGGTCCGCTACGCGGGCGACAAGGGCGAGGTCAGCGCCCGGTTCCGGCCGGCCGGTGCCGAGCCGGAGCTGCGTACCGGCACCGGCGGAACCGTGCACTACCTGGCCACCGGAGCGTCCACGGCCGGCGACTTCGGCATGTACCGGTGGGACATGTCCAACCGGCCCAGCGGGCCGGACCCGCACTTCCACCGGACCATCTCCGAGTCGTTCTTCGTGCTGTCCGGTACGGTACGGCTCTACGACGGGCACCGGTGGGTCGACGCGACCGCGGGCGACTTCCTGCACGTACCGGCGGGCGGGGTGCACGCTTTCCGCAACGAGTCCGAGGCGCCGGCCTCGATGCTGATCCTGTTCGCGCCCGGCGCGCCGCGCGAGCCGTACTTCGAGCAGGTGGCGACGGTGAGCCAGCTCAGCGCGGAGGAACAGGCGCAGTTCTACCTCCGCCACGACACCTACTGGCTCTGACCGTTGCCTTCGCATCAGGGGAGGCTCGGGAGGCTCGGAAGCGGCAGGGTGGGCAGGATTCCGCTCGGGAGGCTGACTCCCGGTACGGGTACGCCGTTTCCGGGCGAGGGGCGCGGCGTCGGCGCTGGCGGGCCGGACGGCTGCGGTGCGGCCGGTGGCGTCGGCGTCGGGCGGGCGCCGGGGCCGGTACCGGAACCGGCCTCGGACAGCCTGCGCCGGGCATCGGCCAACTCGATCGCCAACCGCTTCGCCTGCTGCGGATCCCGGACCCGGGCGACCACCGCGGCAGCCTCGTCGATGAGGCGCCGCGCGTCGGCGTACCGGCCGGTCCCGATCGCCCGGCGGGCCTCGGCGAGCTTGCTGTCGGCGGTCAGGATGTCGGCGCGCCCGGGATTGACCGCGGCGGCGAGTGGCCACAGTGGACTGTGCGGGGTGGCGGTCACGGTCCCGGCGACCAACCCGCCGAAGAGCACGACCAGCACCGCGGCCGCGATGCCCGGACGGACCCAGCGCAGCCGGTGGCGACGAGCCCGGCCCGGATCGCCGGCGACGGCGCGATCGGGGGCGCCGCCGGACAGGTCGGCGCGCCAGGCGACGAGCAGCGCGGCGGTCCGGTCACCACCGGGCGCCGGCGCACCGCGACCGAGCGCGTCGAGCAGCGCGTCGTCGGCCGTGACCACGGCGAGGTCGACCGGCTCCGGCGCAGAGGTCGTCATGCCGGCACCTCGTCGAGCAGCGCCGGGGCCAGTTCCCGGAGCTTTGCGAGCGCGCGCGACTGGGCGACCCGGACCGCGGCGGCGGACATGCCCAGTACGGTGCCGACCTCGTCGGCGGACAGGCCGACCGCGACTCGGAGCACGATGATCTCCCGCTGGGTGTCCGGCAGGTACCCGAGCAGCCGGGACATCCGGCGCGCCAGGTCGGCGGCGACCGCCCGCTGCTCCGGGCCGGGCGCCCCATCCGCCCGCTCGGGCAAGGTGCTGGCCGGCGCGGTGCGGGTACGGGTCGCGGCCCGTTGCGCGTCCGCGACCCGGCGCGCCGCGATCGTGTAGACGAAGCCGGAGAACGGCCGCCCGAGATCGCGGTACCGGGGCAGGGCCCGGAGGATGGCGATGCACACCTCCTGGGACACGTCATCCGCCGTGGTGTAGGCGCCGGCGACGGGTCCCAGGCTGGCCCGGCAGTACCGGACCACGCCGGGCCGGACGAGTGCCATCAGTGCCGCGGCGGCCGCCTCGTCGCCGTCGGCGGCGCGGCGGGCAAGCTCCGCCTCGGCCGCCTCCGGTGCCGTCATCGGTGGCCGCACTCCCCTCGCACCCCGCCGCAACTGCAAAGGTGCAGTCTGCCGGGTAGGACGACACGTGTCCACCTTTCGGTCAGCCCGGCAGGCGTTGCGGGCCGGTCTCCAGGTGCCGCAGCCGGGCGAGCAGGTCCGCCCGGTTCTCGCAGCCCAACCGGCGCCGCATCCGCGCGACGTGGTGCTCGATGGTCTTGGGCGAGATGAACAGCCGGTCCGCGATCTGCTTGTACGTCAGCCCAGCGACGACCAGCGTGGCGACCTGCCGCTCCCGGTCGCTCAGCTCGGCCTCGTCGGCGGTACCCGGGCCGGCCGCGGCCGCCGGGCGGCGCCCGGCCGGCCGGCCCTGCGGGGTCCGCGCGCAGTCCAGCAGGGCCACCATCGCCCGGCGGTCAGTGGTACGGGCGGCGGCCTGCGCGGCCAGGCGCGAACCGTCCCACCGCAGTCCGGCCTCGTGTAGTCCGCGCGCGGCGCGGTCCACCTTCCCGGCGTCGACCGCGCCGGCCAGTAGCTCCAGCCAGCAGTCGGCGGCGATCGACAAGGCCCGGAAATACCCGCCGGCCGGCGCGGCCGCGGCCAGCGCTGCCGCATGCTCCTCCGCGGCGGCCGGCTGCTCGGCGATGATCGCCGCCTGCAGCGAGCTCCACCGCAGCGGCGCCGCCCAGAGCGCCGGCCCGTCCAGCCGGCCCAGCAACGCATACGCGTCCGCGAGGTGCGGAGCCATCCGGTCGTGGTCGCCGAGGCGGGCGGCGCAGATCGCGAACTCGCCCAGCGGCAGCAGGGTGAACAGGTCCACCGGGTGCCGCAGGACCGCCTCACCGGCGTGGGCCCAGGTGCGCCGCAGCATCACCAGGTCACCGTCGCGGCGGGCCAGCCCCAGCTCCAGCGCGATCCAGAACAGCCAGTCGCGGGGTTCCAGCGGGCGCTGGCCGAGGGTGGCGCGCACCTCCCGTACCCCGGTGATCTCTCCACGCATCAGCAGCGTCCAGGCCCGCAGCAGGCCGTGCCGGGTGGCCATCAGCCCACCGCCCAGGCCGGCCGACGCGGCCCGGTCGAGCACCGACCCGGCCACCGCCCACTCCCCCGCATGCAGCGCCACCAGCGCGGCCAGCGCGGCCGGGCTGTCCGGCAGCAGCGCCGTCCGCCCGGCGGGCTGGAGCAGGTCGGCGGCCTGCACCAGGGCGGCCAGGGCCGAAGTCCGGCTGCCGGCCACCGACTCGCGCACGCCCTGGGCCATCAGCGCCGCGGCCGTGGTGAGCAGCGTGGGGGGTTCCGGACCATTCGGGGGTACCTCGGCCAGCCGGCCCGTGCCGATCAGCCCGACGGTCGCCAGTGCAGCCGAGCCCGACCAGCGGTACAGCTCGGCACTACGGGCCAGTTGCCCGCGATGGGCGAGGGCCGCCGCCGCCACCCGCGCGGCATCGGCACGATCGGCCGCGTCGGTCGCCACCACCTGGTCCGCGAGCCGGAGCGCGGAGTCGAGGTCGCCGGCGAGCGCGGCGGCGCGGGCCCATCTCGTCGCGACCGCCGGCACCGGGCATGCCGCGGCGACCGCGGCCGCGTACAGCCGGGCGGACAGGGCCGGTTCACTTGGCAGCGCCTCGTCGGCCGCCGCCTCGAACGCGGCCGCCACGGCCGGGCCGCCGACGCCGGTACCGAGCAGCGCGCGCGCCAGGGCCAGTACCGACCCGCCCCGTTCCAGTTGGAGTTCGGCGAGGCGCCGCCGGACGGCGATGCGGCGCTCCCTCGGGATCAGCGCGGCGACGGCGCGCTGGACGAGCGGTACCGGTGCACCGTCGCGGTCCAGCAACCCGGTGGCCCGGGCCGCTTCCAGTACCTCACCGCCGAGGTACCCGTCCCCGCCGAGCAGGTGCCCGAGGAGTTCCACATCCAGTCCGGCACCCGCCTCGGCGGCGAGCAGGAACAGCTGTACCCGCGGCTCCAGCGCCTCCAGGTCCCGCCCGAGCCCGGCGACGGCGGCCTCGGGTACCTCATCGAGGCGGCCCGGGATCCCCTGCACCGCCGCGATCACCCGGTCCACCAGAGCCGGTACCCCGCCCGTCAGGCTGCCCAGGAGTTCGGCCAGCCGCGGGCCGGCCCGGACACCGGACGCGGCCAGCAACTCGTGGAGCTGCCCCGGCCCGAACGGGGACAGCGTGACGACCTGGCCCCGCCGGTGCAGGAGCCCGACCAGTTCGGCCAGCGCGGCCGATCGCGGCCAGGGCCGGTAGGCCACCACGAGCCGCTGTTCCGATACCCGCGCCATCGCGAGCAGCTCCCGGACCTCGGTCTCCGCCAGCCGGTGCGCATCGTCGACCAGCCGGACCGGTTCGGCGCCGAGCCGGTCCAGCTCCCGCAGGACGGTCGTCTTCCCGTACCCGCCGGGCGCGCAGATCCCGACCTGTAACGGGCCCTGCGGGTCGGCGCGGAGCCGGTCGAGGAGTCCCCGAGCGGCGACGTCGAGGATCGGGGTGGTTCGGACCACGGGCGGCTTCCTTCGTAGGCGGGCGGCTGCCTCTTGGACATCGCCCGCCCCGCGCGCGGCGTTACACGCCCGGGTTCACGCGCGACCGAGGCCGGACGCCACGGTCAGCCAGACGCCCACGATGATGAGCAGTACCGCCAGTGCCAGCAGCGCCATGCGCGCGCCGGGTTGCCGGTCACCGGCGGCCCGCCGGGCTGATCCGCTCCGTGGCGCCTCGAGTGCGGTGATCACCACGGGCGGACGGGGCGGTGGGTAGGCCGGTTCGGCGCCGGGGTCGCCGGGGTCGCCGACACCGGACAGTGCGCCCTCGCCCGCCGCCGCTGCGGGCCGGTACGCCGCCACCGAGTCGGGTGCGGCCACGAGCCGTCTCCTGACCGGGCCGGCCACGGCCGACTCGACCTGCCGCCGGACCAGCGGGGTACGCGCCGCCCCGCCCACCAGGAGCACCGCGTCCGGCACCGGGCCCGGCCCGACCACGCCCAGCAGGGTCTCCACGGTGGTACCGACCAGTGGCTGGATCAGCTCCTCGAACTCGCCGCGCGAGACGGCCACGGTGGTGGGTCCGCCGGGCAACAGCGCGCGGACGGTGGTCGACTCCGTGGCCGACAGCTCCTCGCGGGCCGCGGTGCAGCGTTGGCGCAGCACGGACAGCGCCAGCCGGTCCTGCGGGTCGGCCGGGTCGAGGTCGCTGGCCAGCCTGGCCCGCACCCATTGCAGGAGCACGTCGTCGAAGTCGGCGCCACCGGTCGGCTCACCGGTCTCGGCACCGGCGAGCAGCTCGAAGTCGGCGACGCCGCTGCGGCGTACCAGCGAGCACTCGCAATGGGTGCCGCCCAGCGCGTAAACGGCGATGGTGTCCCCGACGCCGACCGGCTCGCGGGCGGCGTACCCCTCGACCGCGGCGACCGGCGCGGCCAGCAGCGCAACACCGTCCGGACCCACCCGGCCGTCCACGCCCGCACGCCGGAGCGCCTCGCGCAGAAGGCCCGTCCGGTGCGGACCCCACGTCCCCGGTACGGCGACGACGACGCCCTCCGCCGGTTGCCCCTCGGCGGCCTCGACCCGGCTGACGACCTCGTCGACCACCTCCGCGGTCAGCGTCGAGGCATGGTACGGACGGCCGTCCAGCACCAGGGGAACGTCGTCGCCGACCCGCCGCAGGACATCGCCCGCGATGTCGCTACCGGTATCGACGGCAACGGCTTGCGGTTCGCTCCACGTACCGCGGTGCAGCCGGGACACCGCAACGACGGTGGATCCGGTACCGATGTCGATCCCCAGCACGTACGGCATGCCGTGGTTTCCTCCCCGCGCTCGGCTCCCCCGTTCGTACCAGAGTCGAATCGGCCAGGCGAGGCCCTAGGGCCCATCCGTTTCCCCTAATCCCCTCATGACATCGGCCCGATCCCCTAATCGCGGCGGGGCGCAGATGCGGGGGTCGGTCCCGATGCGAGCCACCCTCACACTCCCTACGGTCGTCACCGGCAATGCCTACGATATCGAGGAGCTTCTCCATGCAGTCACCCCTCACCCTGCACGACTTCGTCCTCAACCTGATCAGTGACGCCGATGCGCGGGCGGCGTTCGACCTCGACCCCGACGGCTCGCTGCGGGCTGCCGGACTCGGCGACGTCACGCCGGCCGACGTGCGCGACGTCCTCCCGCTCGTCGCCGACTACGTACCGGCGCACGTGGCCGGGCTGGACACCAGCCTGCCCGAGTTCGCGAGCAGCGCCCTGGGCGCCGACCGTACCGGCATCGCCCAGCCGCTGCAGTTCGTCACCTCACAGGTACCGCTGCAGGCGCCCATGAACGACCCGACCCTCGTCGCCGCCGGCAGCCTCGGCAGCGTCGCGACCGGGGCGACCGGCCTGGTCGGCGCGGCTCCCGTGATGCCTGGTGCACTACACGGCGCCGCCTTCTCCGGCGGTGCGGGCGCATGCGGCAGCGCGCACGTGTCCGGCGGCGCGGGCGTGTCCGGCAGCGCGGGCGCATCCGGCGGCACAGACGTGTCCGGCGGCGCGGGCGCATCCGGCGGCGCCGGGTTGTCCGGCCACTTCTCCCCCGCCCAGGACCCGGCCGGCACCCTGGATGCCGGCCTGTCCGGCGCCACCGGTGGCCTGACCGGCGCGGTCGGCGGCCTCGGTGACGAGCCGGTCGGCCACCTGACCGGTGTCCTCGACACCGCCACGCACGGCCTGACCGCCACGACCAGCGGCCTGACCGGCGTCGGCTCGCATCCGCTGGACTCCGGTCACGTCCTCGACCACACCGGGCTCACCGGCGGCCTGCCGGTTCTGAACGGCGCGCCCGGCCTGCTGCCCGGAGCCGGCCCGCTCGGCCTGGGTGCCACCGGCGACGCGTCCGGCTCGGCGCATGCCGGCACCGACCCGCACCTGCTCGACGTCGCGCACCTGTTCTGATCCGGATCCGCGAGGCGGTGCGCCTCCCCGGGTGATCCCGGCACCGCCTCGCCCGGACCGTCGGACCCCGCGAGACTCCACAGTGGACGGTTGGTGATGGCGACTCTCTGGCTTGACGTACTCGACGAGACCATCCGCGCGTGCGCGGCCCACGGGCGGGCCGACCTCGCCGACATGCTCCGGCGCAAACGCGCCCAGCTGCTCGATCCCCGCCTGCGGGTACTCGTCGTCGGCGCGCCCAAACATGGCAAGAGCCAACTGGTCAACGCGCTGATCAACGCACCGGCGTGCGCGGTGGGCGATGACCTCACGACGACGGTACCGACGACGGTCGAGTACGCCGACGAACCCTCGGCCGCCCAGGTCGGGCCGGCGCCCGGGACGGACCTCGTGGTCGGGGTACCCCGGGAGCTGCTGCGCTGCGGTGTGGTACTGGTCGACATGCCGCCGATCGGGGCCGCCGACGTCCCGCTCGCCGCGGCGGACGTGGTACTCCTGGCGTCGGATGCGGGTACCGGGCTGACCGAGCGGGAGGTGGAACTCCTGCGGTACGCGGTCCGGCGCTGCCCGAACGTGATCCTGGCGCTCACCAAGATCGACCTCGTACCGGGATGGCGCCGGGTCGCCGAGAACACCCGGGTACGCCTGGCCCAGACCGGCCTGCCCGCGCCGGTGATCCCGGTCTCCGCCGAACTGCGACTGCGCGCGGCGAGCCGCAACGATCCCGACCTCAACGCCGAGTCCGGCTTCCCCGAGCTGGTCCGTTACCTCCAGCACGAGGTACAGAGCAAGGCGCAGCGGCTGGCGCCGCACACCGCGGCTGCGCTGACCGGTACGACGATCGAGTCGCTCGCCGCGCCGCTGCTGGCGCAGCGGTCCGATCCGGACGCCGATCCCACCGAGGCGACGCTGCAACTGCGCGACCTGCAACGCCGGTACGACGGGCTGCGCCGGCACGCTTCCCGGTGGCAGAGCGCGCTGGCCGACGACATCTCCGATCTGGTCTCCGACATCGAGTACGACCTGCGGGACCGGACCCGGCGGGTACTGCGTACCGTCGACGAGTTCTTCGATGCCGCCGATCCGGTCGAGGTCTGGGACAGTTTCGTACCGTGGCTGGAGGAGAACCTGCGCACCGCCGGCCAGGCCAACTTCGCCTGGCTCGTCCAGCGCTCGCACTGGATGGCCACCCGGATCGCGGCAGACTTCGCGGCGTACCGTCCCGAGGTCCTGCCCGAGTCCACGTTCTGGCCGCCGGCCGACGTCTTCGGTGGGGTCGCCGAACTGGAGCGGCCGGACCTCGGTACCTTCTCGTTCAGCCAGAAGGTCTTCACCGGCCTGCGCGGGTCGTACGGCGGGCTGGTGATGTTCGGTCTGCTCACCAGCGTGGCGGGACTGCCGCTGATCAACCTGGTGTCGCTGGGCGCCGGCGCGCTCTTCGGCGGGAAGAGCCTGCGCGACGAGGGCAGCGGCCGGCTGCAACGGCGCCAGGCCGCGGCGAAGGCGGCGGTACAGCGGCACGTCGAGGACTTCTTCCTCAAGTTCAACAAGGACTGCCGGGACGTGGCCCGGCAGGTACACCGGACCCTGCGCGACCACTTCCTGAACCTGGCCGAGGAGCTGCAGGAGGACCTGTCGAACACGGCCCGGATCGCGAAGCAGGCGGCCGACCGCGAGGCCGCCGAGCGGGACCGCCGCCAGCGCGAGATCCAGCGCGAGTTCGACGGCCTCCTCGCCCTGCACCGCAAGGCCCGAGAGCTCACCGCGGCCGGCGCACCGTTGGGTGCGGCCGCATGAGGCCCGGCCTGGTCGACCGCGCGTGGCACCTGTTGACGACCGCGCTGCAGATGTACCGCGACGATCCCGGGACGACGGACTGGCTGCACCACCAGATCGACCGGTTCGAGGGACCGCTCCGGATCGCCGTAGCCGGGCCGGCCCGCTCGGGAAGATCCATGCTCATCAACGCCCTCGTCGGTGACGAGATCGCACCGGTCGAGCTGGGCGCGGCCGGCCAGCCGTTCACCTGGTACCAGGACGGACCGATCCCGCGGGCCACCCTGTACGAGTCCGACGGAAGTGAGCGGGAACTGCCGGTCACCCGACTGGAGCGGGGGTTGCGGGTTGAGGCACCCGGCTGGCTCGCCCCCGAGCCGGAGCTGCGGGAGATCGTGGTGGACTGGCCGGCCCGCGCGCTGCGCCATGCCGTCCTCATCGACACCGCCGCCGCAGACCCGGACGGCACCACGATGGCCCGGGTCCGCGCGGAGGCCGACGCGGTCCTGTACGCCACGCCGAGCGTGGCCGATCCGGATCTGCGCCCGCTGCGGCCCGATCCGGCGAGCCAGCTCTGCCCCGGCGCGACCGTCGACACGATCCTGGTGCTCTCCCGGGCGGACGAGGTCGGCGGCAGCCGGATCGACGCGCTCAGCTCCGCCCGGCTGATCGCCCGGCGGCGCGACCGCGGTGTCGCCGTACGCGGCCGGTGGCAGACGGTCGTCGCGGTGTCCGGCCTTCTCGCGCACGCCGCGCGCAGGCTGAGCGAGCCGGAGTACGCCGCGCTCGCCGCACTCGCCGACACCGCCGGCCGGGACCTGGCGGAGTACCTGCTGTCGGTCGACCGGTTCACCGGCCCGCGGTTCCCGGTACCGCTCGGCCAGCAGACCCGTACCGCCCTGCTCGACCGGCTCGGCCTCTTCGGGGTACGTCTCGCGACCACGCTGATCCGCACGGGCTCGGCGTCCCACAGCGCGTTGTCCGGCCAGCTCCTGCAGCACAGCGGCCTGACCGACCTACGGGATGCGATCAGCGAACTGTTCGTCAACCGTCGGCACCTGCTCAAGGCGCGCTCGGCCCTGCGCGCACTCCGGTCGGTGGCACAGACCCGGCCGCACCCGGACGCCGAACGCCTGTGCGCCGACATCGAGCACGCCATGGCCAGCGGGCACGAGCTGCGCGAACTGGCGCTGCTGGCGTCGCTGCGCTCGGGGCGTACCCGGCTGCCCGCCGACCAGGGCGAGGAGGCGCGGCGCGTGATCGGCGGGTACGGCAGCGACATCGCCACCCGCCTCGGCATCCGCGAGGACTGCGACCACCGCCAGGTCTGGGCGCTGACCGAGCAGACCCTGCGCCGGTGGCGCAAGGAGTCCGAGAACCCGGCGTTCACCCAGGACCAGCGCCGGGCCGCCCGTACCGTCGTGCGCAGCTGTGAAGGACTGCTGACCGAGCTGGCCCAGGCGTACGACGGACCCGGCACCGCCGCGCCGGAGTCCTCCGCCGCGGTGACGAACGGTCGGGCTACGACCCACCTACCAACCCGGCCGACATAGGCCGCGGGAGACGACGGTACGCACGCTGCGGACTGCTGCGATGTCCGTGGTCGGGTCCCCGTTGACGATGAGCAGGTCGGCGTCGAGCCCGGCCCGCAACCGGCCGGTCCGGCCGGCGAGCCCGCACGCCTGTGCCGCGAGGCTGGTGGCCGAGGCGAGCGCGGTGGTCGCGGGTACACCGCAGTCAACGAGCTCGATGACTGCCCGCGGGAGGCTGCCGTGGGCCTTGACCGGGTGGACGCCGGAGTCGACACCGCTGACCAGCGTGACGCCACCCCGGTACAGCTCGCCGACCTGTACACGTCTACCCGCGACCGTGAAGCCGATGCGCTCCATCAGGGCCGTCAGCCCGGGTGGCGGCCCGTCACCCAGCACGCTGAAGTCGTAGCCCAGTGTCGGGCAGACCATGATTCCGGCCGCGGCGATCGCGGCGGCGAGCCCCGGTGGCGTGTGCATGCCGTCGTCACCGAGGCAACTGCAGTGCTCGATGCCGTCCACACCCGCGGCGACACACTGCTCCACGCCCGCGAGCGCATGCGCGTGTGCGGTGACGGAAAGGCCGAGCCGGTGCGCCTCATCGACCACGGCGCGCACCTCCTCCGGGCTGAACTGGCAGGCACGGATGTCGGTGGTCGGCGTCGTGACGCCACCGGTCGCCATGATCTTCACCAGGTCGGCGCCGCGATCGGCGCGCTCGCGGACCGCCCTGCGCAGCTCGTCGACGCCGCTCACCGCGCCACCCATCACCGCGCAGTGACCGCCCACGCTGGTGATCGGCGGGCCGGAGGCGACGACCGTCGGCCCGTCGGGCCGGTGCCGGTGCCGGTCCACCACCGCCCATTGCTGGTCGCCGACGTCCCGTACCGCCGTCACGCCCGCGGCGAGGTGCGCGGCGAGCGCCGCCTCGATGGCCTCGTCGAGCTCGTCCGGGCGCAATCCTGGCAGCCGGTCCAGCGCATCGGCTTCGTTGTCGCCACAGAGATGGCTGTGGCTGTCGATCAGACCGGGAAGCACCGTGGTGCCGGGTAGGTGGGTCACCTCGCAGCCGTCCGGAGCCGGGGCCCAGCCGGGTTCCACCCCGACGATGATGCCGTCCTCGACGAGCACCAGGGCACCGCCCCGGATCGTCCTCTCGCCGTCGAACGCGATGCCCGCGCGATACCCATCCATGAGCAGACGGTACTACTATTGTTGTTGGGCGAACTACTATAGTAGTGTATCCGCCATGGCGAGCCGACGTGACGACCTGCTCGATGCCGCGATCTCCGTGCTCGGCGAGCGGGGGATCCATGCGCTCACCCATCGCGCCGTCGACGCCGCTTCGGGCCTGCCGGCCGGCTCCACCTCCAACCACTTCCGCACCCGGGATGCGCTGCTCAACGCGGTCGTGGAGCGGTTCGCCGCCCGTGAGCGCGCCAATTGGGAGGACGTTGCGGCACGGGTGTGCCCGACCACGCCGCAGGAATTGGCCCGCGCGATGGCCCTGTTCGCGCAGGACGCGACCGGTCCGCAACGGACGCTGACGCTGGCCCGGTACGCGATCCTCGTCGAGGCGGGCATCCACCCGGCGTTGCGGGCGCAGCTGACCGTCACCGGTGCGCGGGTCAACGCCTGGTTCACGAACTGGCTGCGCATCGCCGGCTCCACCGACCCCGAACGCGACGCCCCGATCGTCCTGAACCACTGGACCGGCATCGTCCTGCACCAGCTGGCCTACCCGGACCCGGCGTTCGACCCGTCCGCGCAGATCGCGGCGCTCGTCACGACCATCGTCCGCCCACGCCCCGCGGAGGTACCGGCATGACACACAAGCAGCCACCGGCTCCAGCCATCATGGACCGCGACCAGGTCTGGCGGGCAATCGACGCCCAGCGGCTGAGCCTGGCCGAGCTACTCGAACAGGTATCGGACGACGAGTGGCGCCAGCCGTCGCTGTGCGCGGGCTGGACCGTGCGCGACGTCGCCGCGCACCTGACCCTGCAGCAGGTCGGTCCCGGCGCCGCGATCGCGATGATGGTCAGGGCGCGCGGCAATACCGACCGGGCGATCCACGACGCCGCCTGCCGGCGTGCCGCCGCACTGCCGACCGGGCGGATCATCGCCGAGATCCGTGGCATGGTCGGGTCCCGGCGCCACAATTTCGGGGTCACCTACCGCGAAACGCTCATCGACATCCTCGTACACGGACAGGACATCGCCATCCCCCTCGGCCGCCGCCACGACATGCCGCCGGCGGCCGCGGCCGTGGCAGCCAGCCGGGCGTTGTCCATGCGCTGGCCGCCGCCCTTTCCCTCGGTTGCGAAGGTGGCAGGGTTCCGGTTGACCGCCACGGACACGTCCTGGTCCGTCGGCGAAGGCCCGGAGATCCAGGCCCCGATGGGCGCGATCCTCCTGGTCTGCGCCGGCCGTCTCGCTGCCCTGCCGCAGCTTTCCGGTGAAGGCGCCCGCGACCTCGCCACCCGCCTCTCGGCGCCGCTGCCCTCATAGACTTCAGGCGCGTCCGGCATCGGTGAGGACCAGGTGATGGCAGAGACCTCGACGGGGGCGTGGGCCGACACCATGGCGCCCAACGATACGCAGCGGCAGCGGTGCGGACACTACGCCTGCTCATCCGTGATCGTCGACCAGCGGGCCCGCGCGGCATCGTTCCATTCGGCGTGCCGGCGGTGGAACAGGTCGGCTGCCCGGGTACCGGGCCACGGGGTCGGTAGCAACTCGTAGGGCAGCGACGGGTCGAGGAACGGGAAGTGGCGCCACTCCTGGACCAGCTGGATCTGGCTGGGGAACGCATCGTTCTCAGTCGATGACGTGAAGCGGTCGATGAACGTGCGGTACCGCCGCGCCACGTCGTCCAGATCCCATGCCTGGCGCACGATCCGCCGCAGGTCCCCGATGTCGCCGGAGCGCCCGACGTAGGAGAACGCGCTGTCGCGCAGGCCCAGTTCGGCGATGATGCCGGCGACCTCGGCCTGCTTCGCCGGGTCGGGGCCGATCCACAGTCCCGGTGTGGGCGTGCCCAGCCCGGCCCAGGTCAGCCGGGTACGCAGCCGGTGGCGCAGGTTGCGGTCGCGCTCCGGAACGGTGACGCAGACGATGAGCCACTGCCCGTCCCAGGCGGGCATCCCGGCGCTGAACCCGTAGATCCGCGCCGCCCCCTCGGTCAGCAGCCGGTGCCCGGGCTCGGTCAACGACCACCGGACCCGCCGGCCCGCGGGGTCCGGGGCGATGATGCCCTCGCCCGCCGTCCGGGCCAGGGCCTGGCGGGCGGACTTCTCCTCGACGCCCACCTCGGCAAGGGCGCGCACCAGCGCTGCGGTCCAGACCGGTCGCCCTCCCGGCAGAACGAACTCACCCAGCACGGTGAGCAGCAGCGAAGGCGCGCCGTTCGCCCGGCGCCGCGCCGGTACCGCGCCGTCCACCCGCCACCTCGCTCGCACGAAATGATCTTCTACAAAGTCTTGACGCTACGTCGCTAGAGTGTAGAACATTGATCCCATGGTCGAGGTGTCGTTCGACGCCGACCCGGCCACCTACCGGCACTGGCGGCTGGAGGTCGACGGGCCGGTGGCCCGCCTGGTCCTCGACATCGACGAGCACGGCGGCATCCTCCCCGGCTACGAGTTGAAGCTGAACTCCTACGACCTCGGCGTCGACATCGAGCTCTACGACGCGGTGCAGCGGCTGCGCTTCGAGTACCCACAGGTGCGTGCGGTCGTCATCACCAGCGCCAGGGACCGGATGTTCTCCGCGGGCGCCAACATCCGGATGCTCGCCCAGTCCAGCCACCACTGGAAGGTGAACTTCTGCAAGTTCACCAACGAGACGCGTTTCGCCATCGAGGACGCGACCGTCCACTCCGGACAGACCTACCTGGCCGCACTGAACGGTTCGGCCGCCGGCGGTGGCTACGAGATCGCGCTCGCCTGCGAACGGATCCTGCTCGTCGACGACGGGTCGTCGGCGGTCTCCCTGCCCGAGGTACCGCTGCTGGGTGTCCTCCCCGGCACCGGTGGCCTCACCCGGGTCGTGGAGAAACGGCGGGTCCGCAAGGACCTCGCCGACGTCTTCACGACGAAGTCCGACGGCATCCGCGGCAGGACCGCGGTGGCCTGGGGACTGGTCGACGAAGTGATCCCGCGCGGGCGCTTCGACGACGTGGTGATGGCCCGGGCCGCCGAGGCGGCCCGAGCCGCGCGGGATCGGGGCGAGGTTCGCGGGATCACCCTCGACCCGTTGGTACGCACGGGTTCGGCGGATGGCATCGAGTACCGGCACGTCAGCGCGGAGTACGACCGGCCCGCCGGCATCGTGACGATCACCGTACGCGGGCCCGGCGGCGAGGTACCCGACCGCATCGAGCGGGTCCACGAACTCGGCGCCGACTGCTGGCCGCTCGCGATCACCCGGGAACTGGACGACCTCATCCTCCGGCTGCGTACCAACGAGCCGGAACTGGGTACCTGGGTGGTCCGGACCAGCGGCGACATCGACGCCGTCCTCGCCTACGAGCGCCTGATCGCCGCGCACCGCGCGACCGACTGGCTCGCGGGCGAGATCGGGCACTACGTCAAGCGCACCCTCAAGCGCCTCGACGTCACCAGCCGCAGCCTCATCGCGTTGATCGAGCCCGGTTCCTGCTTCGCAGGCACGCTCTTCGAACTCGCGCTCGCCTGCGACCGCCAGTACATGCTGGACGACGAGGGAGCTGCGGAGATCGTGCTGACTGGGCACAACTTCGGCGCGTACCCGATGGGCAACGGTATTGACCGACTGGCCGTGCGCTTCCACGGCGACCCGGGCCACCGCGAGCGGCTGTGTGAACAGGCGCTCGGCCGGCGGATCGACGCCCGTGAGGCGCTCGCGCTGGGGCTCGTCACCGCGGCCCCCGACGACCTCGACTGGGACGACGAGATCCGGATGGCGCTGGAGGTCCGCGCCTCGCTGTCGCCCGACGCGCTGACCGGCATGGAGGCCAACTACCGCTTCGTCGGACCGGAAACGTTGGAGAGCAAGGTGTTCGGCCGGTTGGCCGCCTGGCAGAACTGGATCTTCTACCGTCCCAACGCCGCCGGCCCGGACGGCGCGCTGCGGCGGTACGGCACCGGCCAGCGGGCGGCCTTCGACCGGAAGCGGGTCTAGGCATGATCGATTACACCGAGAAGATTCCCAACAACGTCGACCTCGACGGCGATCGCCGGCTGCAACGCGCGCTGGAGTCGTGGCAGCCGGCGTTCCTCCAGTGGTGGTCGTCGATGGGCCCCACCCTGCCGACCCGCGACGTGTACCTGCGCACCGCCATCTCCGTGGGCCGCGAGGGTTGGGCCGACTTCGGCTACGTCGCCCTGCCGGAGTACCGCTGGGGCATCTTCCTCGCCGAGCGCGACCGCGACCGGCGGGTGGCCTTCGGCGAGCACAAGGGCGAGCCGGTCTGGCAACAGGTGCCCGGCGAGTACCGCGCCGAGTTGCAGCGGCTCATCGTCGTCCAGGGCGACACGGAGCCCGCGTCGGTGGAGCAGCAGCGCCGGTTGGGCCTTTCCGCGCCGAGCCTGTACGACCTGCGCAACCTCTTCCAGGTCAACGTCGAGGAAGGGCGCCACCTCTGGGCGATGGTGTATCTGCTGCACGCCTACTTCGGCCGCGACGGCCGCGAAGAGGCGCAGGCGTTGCTGCACCGCCACTCCGGCGACCTCGACTCGCCACGCATCCTCGGCGCGTTCAACGAGGAGACCCCGGACTGGCTGTCGTTCTTCATGTTCACCTACTTCACCGACCGCGACGGCAAGTACCAGCTCGCCACGCTCAAGGAAAGCGCCTTCGACCCGCTGTCGCGCACCTGCGAGTTCATGCTCAAGGAAGAGGCGCACCACATGTTCGTCGGCACCACCGGCGTCGACCGCGTCGTGGAGCGCACCGCACAGCTGATGACCGAACACGACAGCGACGACGTCGTCGCGGCCGGCGGCATCCCGCTCGACATCATCCAGAAGTACGTCAACTTCCACTACAGCGTCTCGCTGGATCTGTTCGGCAGCGAGACATCCACCAACGCCGGCAACTACTTCACCGCCGGGCTCAAGGGCCGGTGGCTGGAGGAGCGGCGCCACGACGACCACCGGCTCACCGACGACTCGATGTGGGTCGACAGCGTCGAAGACGGCGAACTGCGCCGGGTCGAGGTCGCCGCGCTCACCGGGTTGAACGAGGACCTGCGCGCCGAGTACATCCGCGACTGCCAGAGCGGGGTCGCCCGGTGGAACCGGATCCTGGACAGCGCCGGTGTCGGGCGAACGCTGCGGCTGCCGCACGCCGGCTTCAACCGCCGGGTCGGCCTATTCGCTGGACACCACATCGCCCCGTCGGGTGAGGTCCTCAGCGAAGCCGAGTGGCAGCGGCGGGCGCCGGGATGGCTGCCGACCGAGCAGGACAAGGCATACGTGCGTTCGCTCATGAAGCCGGTGTACGAACGCGGCAGGATAGCCGCCTGGATCGCGCCGCCCCGCCAGGGCATCAACGGCAAGCCCTTCGACTACGAGTACGTCCACCTGTCCTGAGGGAGGTCCACCGTGGCCGACCAGTTCAACGCCTGTACCTATCTGGTGGACCGGCACGTCGCAGCCGGGCGGGGGGCGGCCCCGGCGGTCCGCTCCGGGGAGCGGACCCTGGCCTACGCCGAGCTGTCCGGTGCGGCCGCCGCGGTGGCACAGGCGCTGAAAGCCACCGGGGTACGGCCGGAGGAGCGGGTGATGCTCCTCATGGTCGATGGCGTCGAGTTGCTTTCCGCAATCCTTGGCGCGATGCGCATGGGCGCCGTCGCGGTACCCATCTCCACGATGCTCACCGCACGGGATCTCGCCACGCTCCTTCGCGACTCGCGGGCTCGCGCCCTGCTGTTCTCGGCGTCCTTCGGCCCGCTCGTGGCACAGGCCGCGCCGCAGGCACCTGACCTGGCCGCGGCGGTGGTTGCCGGCGGTGCGGCACCCGACCTTCCGTCCACAGTGGACGTCTACGGGTGGGACGACTTCGTCGCCCCCGGCGCAACCCGGCCCGGCGGCCCACCGGACTCCACTGTGGACGATTCACCCGCGCTGTGGCTGTACACGAGCGGCACGACCGGTACCCCGAAGGGCGCCATGCACCGGCACGCCAACTTCCGGCACGTCGTCGAGTGCTACGCCGACCACATCCTGCGCCTGACGTCCGACGACGTGTGCTACTCCGTCGCCAAGCTGTTCTTCGCGTACGGGCTCGGCAACTCCGCGATCTTCCCGCTGGCCGCCGGTGCCTCGGCGGTCCTGGACCCCCAGCGGCCCACGCCCGCGTCGGTCGTCGAGCGGCTGCGCGCCGACCATCCGACCCTGTTCTTCGCCACGCCGAGCTTCTACGGAGCGCTGCTGTCCTCGGACGCGCCGGCGGACGCCTTCGCCGGCGTGCGGATGGCCGTATCCGCCGGCGAACCGTTGCCGGCGCAGGTGTTCGCCCGGTTCCGCGACCGGTACGGCGTCGAGATCGTCGACGGGCTGGGTTCCACCGAGGCGCTGCACATCTTCCTGTCCAACCGCCCGGGCGACATCCGTCCCGGCACGACCGGCACGCCGGTCCCCGGGTACGACCTCGCGCTGCGCGACGCCGACGGTGCGCCGGTTCCCGACGGGCAGCCGGGCAACCTCTTCGTCCGGGGCCTGTCGACCGCGACCGGGTACTGGTGCCGGGTCGCCACCACCCGGGCGGTGTTCCAGGGCGAGTGGCTGCGTACCGGCGACGTCTACACGCGATCGGCCGACGGGTACTACACGTGCCTCGGCCGCTCCGACGACATGCTCAAGGCCGGCGGCATCTGGGTGTCGCCGGCCGAGGTGGAGGGCCGGCTGCTGGAGCACCCGGCGGTGGCGCAGGCCGCGGTCGTCGGCGTACCCGACGAACACGGCATCGACAAGCCGATCGCCTACGTGGTACCGGTCAGCGGCGCTACGATCGACCCGGACGAGCTGATCGTCTTCGCCCGCGCGGGGCTCGCCGCGTTCAAGCGTCCCCGGCGGGTGTTCGTGGCCGACGACCTCCCCCGCACGGCAACCGGCAAGCTGAGGCGCTTCGCGGTACGGGAGCTTGCCATCGCCCGCCTCGCCGCCGAGGCCGCGACCGGAGCGGCCATCCCCGCACTGGATGCGGATCAGATACCGATGACGTCGATGTAGGTCGAGGGTGGGGGGAGCGGATGAGCGGGGCGGGGGCCAGGGTGGTCGTCGTGACCGGAGCCGGTAGCGGTATCGGTGCCGCGGCCGCGCGGGCGCTGGCCGGACATGGCTGGGCTGTGGTGTTGGCCGGGCGGCGGGGGCAGGCGTTGGCCGAGGTGGCGGCGTCGGCTCCGGCGGGCCGGATGGAACCGGTACCGACCGATGTGACCGACGAGGCTTCGGTGCGGGCGCTGTTCGATCGGGCGGTCGAGCGGTACGGCCGGGTCGATCTGCTGTTCAACAACGCCGGTACCGGGGCACCGCCGCGCGAGATCGACGAGATCCCGCTCGCGGAGTGGCAGGCCGTGGTGGCGGTGAACCTGACCGGGGCATTCCTGTGCATCCGCGAGGCATTTCGCGTCATGCGGCAGCAGGATCCCCGCGGCGGGCGCATCATCAACAACGGTTCCATCTCCGCTCACGCGCCGCGGCCGCGGTCGATCGCCTACACCGCCACCAAACACGCCATCACCGGCCTGACCAAGGCGGCGGCGCTGGACGGGCGGTCCTACGACATCGCCTGCGGGCAGCTCGACATCGGTAACGCCGCGACGGAGCTGACCGAACGGATGGCGCTGGGCATCGCGCAGGCGGACGGAAGCATGCGACCGGAACCGCGGATGGCCGTCGAAGACGTCGCCCGCGCGGTGCTGTACACGGCCGAACTCCCCCTCGACGCGAACGTCGCCACCATGACGGTACTGGCCACGAAGATGCCGTTCGTCGGACGGGGCTGACCGCAACCGCCGGTGGGGCGGCCACACGGCCCGGCTTCAGGTCGTGTGTGGTCTTCCGCACGGCCCCGGCCGGGTAGCATGATCGCGTGCGGCTCGCGGAGATCATTACCGATGAACGGCCGGCGCCCCTGTGGCGAAGATTGCGGCAGACGGGCGTCGACGATGTCGTCATCGCCCTGCCCCGCCGCACGACCGACTGGCGCGGCAACACCGGGGACCACCCGTGGGACTACACGCCTCTGAAGCTCTTCACGAACGCGCTGGCGGCCGAGGGTCTGCGGGCCGGCGCGGTCGAGGACAACCCGCCGATGGAGGCTATCCGTTACGGACGCCCGGGCCGCGACGAGGAGATCGAGGCGATCTGCACGCTGATCCGCAACCTTGGCCGCCTGAACATCCCGGTCTGGGTCTACGGGTGGTCACCGAGCATCGGATGGGTGCGCACGTTCGCAAAGGCGGTCGGCCGGGGCGGCGCCAGGGTCGGCGGATACGATCACGACCAGCTCGACCACAGCGCGACCTCGATCCATGGCCCGATTCACGCCGACGACCTGTGGGAAAATTTGCGGTACTTCCTCGACCGCGTTCTGCCCGTGGCTGAGGAGGCGGGGGTCCGCATCGCGATGCACCCGGACGACCCACCGGTCCCGAACGTCAGGGGCATGGACCGCATCATGAGTTCCATCGCTGGCTTCGAGCGACTGCTGGAAATGTCCGACAGCGAGAGCAACGGCATCACCTTCTGCCAGGGCAATTTCACCCTGATGACCGATGACCTGCCCGGCGCGATCCGTTCGTTCGGCAGCACTGGCCGCCTCGGCCTGGTCCACTTCCGGGACGTGCGCGGAACGCCGATGAAGTTCGTGGAGACCTTCCACGACGAGGGCACGACGGACATGCTGGCGTGCATGCGTGCCTACCGCGAGGTCGGCTACACCGGCATGATCCGCTCCGACCACGTACCACTCATGGAGGGCGACTCCCAGGACGTGATCGGTTACTCGGAGGCCGGCCAAATGTTTGCCCTAGGCTACCTGGTCGGCTTGCGCGAGGCCGCGCTCGCCGACTGACCACCCGGCCGGCACGTACCGTCGTCGGCCCGCGTCGAGCGGAGTTCACCCGCGACGGCGGAACTCTCGGTCGAGGACCGGATTCTGCCAACCGCCCACGGCGTCGATCGGGTTGATCGTGACTCCTGGCGGGACGATCGCGTCGATCTCGTTGAGCACGTCGTCATCGAGGCGCCCCAGCGTCGAGCCCAGATAGCTATGTAGCTGGTCGAGGCTACGCGGCCCGATGATCGCAGAGGTGATCGCCGGGTGCGACGTGACGAAGCTGATCGCCATGTCGATGAGGCTCATCCCGGCGCGCTCGGCAACGCCAGCGAGCGCGTCGGCCGCCTGCAGCTTCCGCTGGTTCTCCGGCAGCCCGAGGTCGTACATCCGGGGCATGTCGGCGGCCCGGGTGGACGGGGGAGCGGCCTGCCCGACGCGGTATCCGCCGGCCAGCCATCCACCGGCGAGCGGGCTCCACGCGATCACGCCCACCCCGTGCCGTAGGCACGTCGGCAGCACGTCGGACTCCACGCCCCGAGACAGCATCGAATAGGGCGGCTGCTCGTCGCCAGGCGCTCGCGACTGCGCCGCTCCGCTGTCCACAGCAACTCGACGATCATGCCGGCGGGAAAGGTCGAGCAGCCGATGTAACGGACCTTTCCGGCGCGGACGAGGTCGGACAGC
>WNGG01001818.1_pt1 | contig 24174 bp, 26 predicted proteins | sample 5400661 | NCBI WGS metagenome assembly WNGG01 (sample SAMN13153372, study PRJNA577476) | soil metagenome | isolation source: 100 cm soil or saprolite under Garry oak tree replicate 1 | place: USA:California | collected 2016-06-15
CCGTTCGTGCAGCAGCCCATAACCCACGTCGACGGCAGCGACGCGCGCAGCCCCGCGCTGCAGCAGAACGTCCGTGAATCCCCCGGTGGAAGCGCCGACATCAAGACAGTCACGGCCGGTGGGATCGATGCCGAAAGCGTCGAGCGCGTTCGCGAGCTTGTGCCCGCCGCGCGACACGTACGGCGGCGGCGCCTCGACCTCGAGCGGCGCCGACTCGTCCACCTGCATGCCGGGTTTGTCGTGTCCCGGCACTCGTCCCGCAAGCACGAGTGCCTGCGCCTGCGTACGCGACTCCGCCAGTCCACGCTCGACGAGCAGGACGTCGAGCCTCTTCTTCACGCAGCTGCGCGCCGCTGTAGTGCGTCGAGCATCTGCGCCGCGACCGCGTCGAATGCCCCGCTCTGCGCGCCGGTGGGCCCGTCCAGGGTCCCGAGCGCCGGGTCGAGCGGGATGCGTCCGAGCAACTGCACGCCTTCGGCCCACACCGATCGTGCCTCCGGCACGGGCGTGAAGACTTCGATCCGCTCGCCGCAGTGAGGGCATTGGAGGCCGCTCATGTTCTCCACTGCACCGAGCACCGGGACATCCGTATCTCGAAGAAAGGCGAGAAACTTTCGCGCATCCAGGTGGGCGACATCCTGTGGGCCGACCACCAGAACGGCACCGTCGAGCGATACGACACCCACGAGTTGCTGTTGGAGATCGGCGGTGCCCGGCGGAAGGTCGATCAGCAGAACGTCGAGCTGTCCCCACTCCACCTGATGAACGAGCTGCCTCAGGGCCGCGGTCAAGAGCGGCGCCCCTAGTGTCAGTGCTTGCCGCTCTCCCAGGAGAAATCCGACCGACATGATCCGGATCCCATGAGACTCGATCGGCTCGTGGCGCACGTCGCCGCGGCGCCAGAAGCCCCACCGCCGGGCGTCTTCGTGTCGCGTCAGGTTGACCATCAGGGGAATGTCCGGCCCGTAGACGTCGGCATCGAGGAGGCCGACCGCCAAGCCGCGTCGCGCAAGAGCAAGCGCAATATGCAGCGAGACCGTGGACTTGCCAACACCGCCTTTCCCGCTCCCGACGGCGACGATGTATTGCGCCGGGCGCTCGTTCACGACGTTCGCGTGGCCAACCCGGCGACGATGTCGACCAGCGTCGAAGTGTCGGCAGGAACAGCGGCGAGACGTTGGTGCGTGCGCGCTGCAGCCTCGTCCGCCAGCGCACGAGCTCCGTCTTCGCCATGTGTGAGGACGTAGCCGTCACCGTCGAGGATGTCGTCGACGATCTGAAACAGCAGCCCGAGCTCGTCGCCGAACGCACGCCACGGAGCCTGCTCGCGCTCGGGCACGCCTGCCACCCACAGCGCCGTGCCGACGGCCGCGGCGAACAGGGAGCCGGTCTTGAGCTTGTGCAGGGTCGCCTCGTCCGGAGCGGAGCCCGTGATGTCGAGGTATTGCCCGCCGATCATCCCGAGCGTCGCCTGTGCAAGCTCGCGGCCGACCTGCGGAACCTGGTACGAGAGCGCAAGCCGGAAGGCTTCGGCGAGCAGCGCATCGCCGGCGAGAACGGCAACGGCCTCTCCGTGGTGAGCCCACACCGACGGCCGGCCCCGGCGCTCGGCATCGTTGTCGAGCGCGGGAAGGTCGTCGTGCACGAGCGAGAACGCATGCACGAGCTCGAGCGACGCCGCGGCAGGCAGACCGGCTTCCGCATCGGCGCCGGCGGCCTCGACCGTCGCCAGGCAGATCACCGCGCGGACTCGCTTCCCGCCCACGAGCGCGTAGCGAACGGATTTCGCCTGCCCGTGCAGCTCGGGCGTCAGCGCCAGTTCGCCGAGGTACTCCTCGACGAGCGTGCGCAGCTGCTCAGGGCTCCGCATCGGTCTCCGCGTCTCGCTTCGCATGCTGGAGCTCGTCCTCGATCGCCTTGCTCAACTCGGACAGCTCGGTGAGGACGTCGAGCGCCTTCTCGGCGTCGTTCGCCTGCGAAAGACGCTCCAGCTCGGCGCGGGTCTTCTCGAGTCGAGCAAGCAGCTCCTCCGCCCTGGCGAGGGAGTCCTCGGCGCTCATTGGCTGACCTGTCGCCAATGAGCTGTGGAAGGGGTGTAAGGGGAGACCGGGAGGTTTCCCCTTAGTTTGTCCTCAGGGGTGTTGGCGGCGATCGCATCGCCAGCACCCCTGAGGCGACATCTAAAGAAGGGGGATCGTGGGGGAAACATGGTTTCCCCCACGGGAGCGAGCCGAAGGCGAGGGACGCTCACACCCGCTCCCGCACGATCCGTCCCAGAATCCCGTTCACCAACCGTGCAGCATCGTCGGTTGCGTAGCGCTTTGCCAGATTTATCGCCTCGTCGATGGCCACCTCGTTCGGAACCTCCTCTCCGTCCAGCTCGTACAGTGCGATGCGAAGGATGTTGCGCTCGATTGCGCCGAGCCGGTCGGCCGTCCACGCTTCGGCCGCCTCGGTGATCCGGCGGTCGTAGTCGGCAGCCTCCGCCACCACGGCCTCGGCCGTCTCGCGCGCGAACGGATCGACCTCACCCTCGTAGAGCGACGCGAGCGGCTGGCCGGTGACGTCCCATTGATACAGGAGGAAGAGCGCAGTTCGGCGTGCGGCGCGGCGTCCGCTCATTCGACCTCCTCCACGGAGACGTCAATACTCCCGATGCGGAAGGCGCACATCGTGACAAGCGCGTCCGCCACGCGTTCCTGCACAGAGCGCGCCACTTCCGGGAGCACGAGCCCGTAGCGAGCCGTCACCTCCAGGCGCACGCGCGCCTCGCCGAGCGTGACGTCGATGTCGAGATGGCGCCGACCACGACGGACCTGCACGCCGTCAACTGCTTCCGCGGCCTGGATGACGAGACCCGCCAGGGCAGGCGGGGTCACCGTGATCGTGCCTTCGGGCTCCGGAAGGACGAGGCTCATAGAGCGAGCCGAGGGCGAGGGACGCTCATGCCGCGCCCACCGCCGACAGATGTGTGTCCTCGAGAAAGCTCGTGGAATATTGGCCGCTGCGGAACGCATCGCTCGCGAGGATCTCCAATGCGGCTTCGCGGGTCGTCGGCACGCCGCGAAGCTCGAACTCGCCGAGCGCCCGCAGGGATCGTTCGATCGTGGAGTCGCGGTCTTCGTCCCACACGATCAGCTTGGCGATCAAGGAGTCGTAGTACGGCGAGATCACGGATCCCTCGTCGACGTGGGTGTCGAGCCGGACGCCGGGCCCGAGCGGTGGCCGAAAGCGTTCGATCACTCCCGGCGCGGGCGTGAAGCCCCGAGCCGGATCCTCGGCGTTGAGCCGGATCTCGATCGCGTGCCCATGTCTCGCCGCCCGCCCGGTTTCGTGCAACTGCTCGCCGGCAGCGATCTTCAGCTGTTCGCGCACGATGTCGATCCCGGTCACCAACTCGCTCACGGGATGCTCGACCTGGAGCCGGGCATTCAGCTCGATGAAGTAGTACGCGCCGTCCGGAGCAAGCAGGAACTCGAACGTACCCGCGTTGAGGTAAGAGATCGCGCGACACGCGCGCGCAACGGCCGACTCCATCGCTTCGCGCGTCGAGTCGTCGAGTGCAGGCGACGGCGACTCCTCGATCAACTTTTGGTGTCTGCGCTGGATCGAGCATTCCCGCTCGCCGAGCGTGAGCACGCCGCCGTCGCCGTCACAGAGCACCTGGATCTCAACATGCCGCGCCGGAGTGATCAGCTTCTCCAGGTAGAGCGTCGCGTCGCCGAAAGCGGCCAGCGCCTCCGCGCTCGCCCCCGCGAAAGCATCCTCCATGTCCTCGGCTCGCTCGACGAGGCGCATTCCCTTGCCACCTCCGCCCGCTGAGGGCTTGAGCAGCACGGGAAAACCGATCTCGGCCGCGGCGGCGTGGACTTCATCCGCGCCGACCGCCCCCGTTCCGGGAACCAGCGGCAACCCGGCATCCGCAAGTTCGCGTTTCGCCTCGACCTTGTCGCCCATGCGCGTCATCACCTCGGCGTCCGGGCCGACGAACACGAGGTCGTTCTCCTCGCACGCCTTGACGAAATCCGGGTTCTCCGCCAGGAAGCCGTAGCCGGGATGCACCGCGTCGCAGCGCGTGGTCTCGGCCGCGGCCACGACCGAGGAGATGTTCAGATAGCTCTCGCTTGCGCTCGGCGGCCCGATGCACACCGCGCGGTCAGCGAGCCGCGTGTGCAGCGTGCCGGCATCCGCAGTGGAGTACACCCCGATCGCCTCGACGCCGAGCTCGTGCAGCGCGCGGATAACGCGCACCGCGATCTCCCCACGGTTCGCCACGAGCACGCGCGAGAACATGGCTAGAGAGCGTCCAGGGGACGCCCGATCAGCGGTTCCAGCTCGAACAACCCGAGGCATCGCTTGCGATGCCGACTGTAGAGGCCGTGCCGACTTTGCCGGCGCGGCCGTCTGGCTTTAGGCCTACACAGCATCCAAGGGCCTTCCCACCAGCGGTTCCAGCTCAAACAGCAATTGGCCGAACTCAACCGACGCGGCGTTTTCGACATGGATCGCGCGCACGATGCCCTCAACATCGGTCTTCACCTCGTTCATGAGCTTCATCGCCTCCAGAATGCAGAGCGTCTGCCCCGCGCCGACCGGCTGTCCCTCCTCGACGAACGGCGGCGCGCCGGGTTGCGGCGCCCGGTAGAACGTCCCGACCATCGGCGCCTCGACCCGCACGATGCCGTTCGACGGGGCGATCGGCTCGAACTCGGCCCCCTCCTCCGCGGCGAGCGGAGACTCGCTCCCGGCAGGCGCCGGCTCGGGTTCTTGAGTCCGGCGCACAGAGACGCGCATGCCCGCTTCTTCGATCGTGACCTCGCCGATCCCCGTCTCCTGGACGATGCGGACAAGCTCGCGGATCCTCTCGGCGCGGGCCTGATCGACGCCGCCGGCGGCGAACGATTCATCGCCCGACGAGCGTCCACGGATCGTGCGGAGCAAGGGCTCGGCGTTGTCGCCGAAGAGGCCGAGCAGCAGCAGCTCCTCTTCGCTCGAGGCAAGGCCTTCGGCCTGGGCCCGAACCTCGTGCAATGGCGGCGCCGTTGCGTCCTCTGCCGAGTCCGGGTCGGCGGTAAGCGCAACGATGCGCTCGATCGATTTCTCGATCGGGGCCGGCGTCGTGCCGAGATGACCTTCGACGAGCGCACGCAGCTCGTCCACGACAATCGTGTAGCGGCTCGCGGAGAGGACGTTGAGCAGCGCCTGCGAGCCGAGCACCTGTCCGATCGGCGAAGCCAGCGGCGGCCAGCCGACCTCGGCGCGGATCCGGACGAGCTCCTCGATCGTCTCGTCGAGCCTCGCACCTGCCGACTGTTTCCGCAGGTTGGTGTCGAGCGCCGCCACCAGGCTGGCCGGGAGGTCGTGTCGCGCCGCGCGCACCGCGATGCGCGGGGCAAGGGGCGTCACGGGTTCGTCGCCGATGTGTTGATCGACCACGTCTGAGGCCTCCCAAAGAGTCGCCACGTCGATGTCGCAGTCGAGCCCGAGCCCTGCGAGCGCCTCCGCGAGCGCCTCACCCGACACACGGTGCAGGGTGAGCGCGATCGGATAGACAGCGGATGCGATCAGGTCGGCTCCCGCACGTGCAGCCTCGAGCGCGGCGGCAAGCGCGTTTCCTCCTGAGCCCTGGCAGTAGATGCCGACCGGAAGACCGGTCGCTTCGCGTAGACCCGTAACCAGCTCGCGCGCACGATGGGGCTGCAGGGAGCCGGTCGGGTCGTGCAGCAGCACACGCACTGCGCCGAGATTCGGCAGCTCTCTGGCCTGCTCCATGAGGGGATGGGTCTCGCCGGTCCGCCCCGGGCTGTAAACGAGGCCGGCCTCGAACTCGCAGCCTGCCTTCGCGACGGCGTCAGCCGCCTCCCGCAGGTTGGAGACGTCGTTGAGCGGGTCGTGTAACCGAAAGACATCGATGCCGTTCTCGGCCGCACACGCGATGAACCTCCGGATGAAGTCGTTGTCGACCGGGCGGGAGCCAACGAGGAAGCGGCCGCGGAGCGCGAGGCCGAGGGGTGTGTTCACATGCGCTCTGAGAGCGCGGATCCGCTCCCACGGGCTCTCCACCCCACGCCGGACCGCGCTGTCGAAACACCCGCCGCCCGAGACCTCGAGATACGCGTAGCCCGCCCGGTCCAGGATCTCCGCGATTCGCAGCTGTTCGGCCGTCGGCAATCTCCCCGCGAGGGGTTCCTGGCCGAGTAGGCGGATGGTGGTGTCGGCGAGCGCCGGCATGCGGGGAGCCTAGCGCCCTGCCGAGCCAGGATAGGTTTTGCAGCCATGGAGGTCCAGGAGCTGAGCCCGGGATTGTGGCGCTGGAGCGCGTCGCATCCCGAGTGGGATCACGCCGAGAACTGGGGCCCCGAGGTCGGCTCCGTCTATGCGGAGTTGCCGGATTCCCTCGTCGTTGTCGACCCGCTCGTCCCCCTCGACGAGGAGGAGCGGTTCTGGTCGGCCCTGGACCGCGACGTCGAAGGGCTCGGCCTGCCGGTCCATGTGCTGCTGACCGTGCACTGGCACGAGCGCAGCGTCGCAACCGTGCTCGACCGCTACAAGGCGACCCTGTGGCGCCCCGAGGAGAAGGGCGAGCTCCCCGCCGGCGTACGCGCAGAGGTGATCAAAGGCAGCGATTGGGTCGAGGCGCTGTTCTTCCTGGAGCCGCATCGCGCACTCGTGGCAGGCGATCTCCTCATCGGTGTTGGTGGTGGAGTCGAGTTGCCGGTCCGCTGGTTCCCGAAGGGCGAGCAAGAGTGGGCCGAGCGGCAGCTCAAGCCCGATTTGCGTGCACGCCTAGCTGCGCTTCCGGTCGAACTCGTGATCGTGTCGCACGGCAAGCCCGTTTTGGAGAACGGGGCCGACGCGTTACGACGGGCGCTGGCCTAGGCGCACTGTCTCGAGGACCTCCCAGGGTTGGAACAGCGTCGACTGAGCAGCTGGGAAGCGCACCAGCTTCGTTTCGCCGACTATCTGGGTCCCGACGTCGGTTTCACGCAGCTCGGCCAGCGTGTCGCGCAGCTTTCCTGCGGGATGCTCCATTTGCGTCACTGCGACCGTCATGTGCGGCAGGAACTCCGGTAGATCGTTCTGTGTTCCTGCCACGAGCCGGCGCATAGGCTGCGTGACCTCGATGACGACGGCGTTGTGGAAGCAGTTCGGGCGCGGGTAACCGATCTCGAACGGCGCCAACTCGGGCCAGCGCAGCGGCGCCTCGCCGAGACGTTCGGGGACTCCGAGCCAGACGTGTAGAAAGTGCTCCGGCACGAGCTCGACCCAGTCGAAGCGGCGCAGCGACTCCTGAACACCTGCGGCGGCCGCCTTCACCTCCCGAGACGGCTCGACGATCCAGCCTTCGAGCACCGAGTCCTCGTCGGTGGGGAACTGATCGTAGAAGCGCTCTAATGGCTCGCGCCGGGCGACGAAGAACGACCAAGCGTCGTCGAAACTCGTGAAGAAGTCGCCTATACGCGGGAGATATACCGCTTTTCGCGCGGATCGACCTTGATGCGGTCGCCCGGGTTCACGAAGAGCGGGACCTGCACGACGGCGCCCGTCTCGAGCGTTGCAGGCTTGGTCACGTTCGAGACCGTGTCGCCCTTCACGCCGGGCTCAGTGTCCGACACGGTCAGCTCGACCGAGGCGGGCAGCTGCAGCCCGGACGGACGGCCCCCGACCATCAGCAGCTGCACGAAGCTCGACGGCTGCATGAACTCGAGCGCGTCCTCGACCATGCCGTGAGGCAACGACGTCTGCTCGTAGGTGTCCTGGTCCATGAAGACGACCTCGTCACCCGCGTCGTAGAGGTACTGCATGTCCTTCGTCTCGGTGCGCACGCGCGCGAACTTCTCGCCGGCTCGAAACGTCTTCTCGACCACAGCGCCGCTGGCCAGCGCCTTCAGCTTCGTGCGTACGAACGCACCGCCCTTGCCGGGCTTGACGTGTTGGAACTCGACGATGCGCCACACGTCGCCCTCGAGCTCGATGTGCATTCCATTCTTGAACTGGTTCGTGTTGACGGTCTCGGCCACGCGCAGAGAGTAGCTATCAGCCGACTGTGATCAGATCCTTGCGGAAGCCGGTGAAGTTCTGGACTCCGTCGTCCGTGATGACGACGTTGTCCTCGATGCGGATACCCGCGCGGCCCTCGAGGTAGATCCCGGGCTCCACTGTCACCACGTTGCCCGAGGCCAGGGTGTCCTGCGATTCGATCGAGAGCCGCGGCGCTTCGTGCACTTCCAGCCCCAGGCCGTGCCCGAGCCCATGGCCGAACGTGCCGGCAAAAGCGGTCTCGTCCACAACGCGCCGGGCCGCGGCGTCGGCGTCGAAGCCTCGGACTCCGGCGCGCAGTGCGTCGAAGCCCGCCTGCTGGGCGGCGAGCACCAGGGCGTAGGCCTCCTTGATCGGGCCCTCGACGAACCCAGTCGTGAAGGTGCGCGTGTAGTCCGACGCGTAGCCGCCGACGATGCACCCGGTATCCACGATCACCGTCTCACCCCGGCCGATCTGGCGATCGGTCGCGCGGCCGTGTGGACGGGCGGAGTTCGGCCCGGACGCGACGATCGTGTCGAACGCAACGGCCTCGGCGCCCTCGTCGTGGAAGAGCTGCTCGATCGTCCACGCGACATCCCGTTCGGCCCTCCCCACGAACGGCTGCTCAACCAGCCGCTCGAAGACGCGGTCGGTGATCTCACACGCGCGCTTGATCGCAGCGAGCTCGGCTTCGTCTTTGACCGCACGGAGCCCCTCGACGAGACCCCGCCGCGGAATGGGCTCGATGGAGCCACCCCGGAGGGTCTCGTAACCGGAGTACGACACGAAATCGGCTTCGAACCCGATGGGCCCCGCCAACCTGCCGGCGAGATCGGCGAGCAGCGCCCGCTTCGTCTCCTGGAACTCCACGCCTTCGACGGCGCGCGCGGCCTCCGAGTAGCGGAAGTCGCTGAAGAGGCGAGCGCGGTCTTGTTCGACCAGGAGCGCAGCGTTCGAGCTCTTGAACCCGAAGAGGTAGAGGATGTTCGTCGGGTTGGTGACGAGCAGCGGCTCCTCGAGCACCTCCCGCAGACGCTCGATGCGGGGGTTCATCGCGCCGCTCCCACCTGTTGGACGATGAACTCGAGCGCCTCGTGGTATCCCTCCGCGCCTTTACCGAGGATGCGCTTCGCTGCCAGATCGGCCACGACCGACACGCGCCGCCATTCCTCCCGCTCGTTGATGTTGGACAGATGCACTTCGACGATGGGGGCGTCGAACAGCTCCAGGGCGTCGCGAATCGCGTACGAGTAATGAGTCCAGGCCCCGGGATTCACGACGACCCCGTCGGCCCAGTCGAGGGCGTCATGACACCAATCGACGTACTCGCCTTCGTGATTGGTCTGCCGGCAGCGAACGTGACACCCGAGCGCCGAAGCCCACTCGTAGATGCGGGTCTCGAGCTCCGAGAGAGACATCCCGCCGTAGAGCGCAGGGTCGCGGCGTGCGAGAACGTCGAGATTGGCCCCGTTCAGGACGACGACTTGCACCGGGTCACTCTACGGGGAGATCAAGTCGTCGAGCGCGCGCCGCACGTCTTCCGCCGGGACGGGGACGTCCCAGTGTGCGCCGTCGTCGCCGAGGAGCACGAGCCCTCGCTTCTTGTCGCGGCCGAGCGCAGCCCACGCACGGTCGCGGTCGACACGAACCGGGCGCGGATCGAGCACTTCCTCGACGACGTCTGTTGGGCGGCCCGAGAGCCGAAGCGCTGCAAGCAGACCGAGTGCGACGGCATCGCCGTGCGTTAGAACCCCGTAGCCGGCTGCGGCCTCGAGCGCGTGGGCGAACGTGTGCCCGAGGTTGAGGATCGCGCGACGGCCTTGATCGAAAGGATCGCCGAGGCACACTGCCGCCTTGAAGGCTGCGCAGGCCCGAATCATGGCCTCTTCTTCCAGCTCCCAGAGTGGGCGACTTGTGAGCAGGCCTGTCTTCACCACCTCCGCCATGCCTTCGCGTCGTTGCGCCTCGCTCAACGTCGCGAGCACGTCGGGATCGGCGATCACTGCGGCCGGGTAGTGGAATCTGCCGACGAGGTTCTTCCCTGCAGGGAGGTCGATCGCCGTCTTGCCGCCGATCGCTGCATCAACCTGACCGAGCAACGTCGTCGGCACGGCGAGCCAGCGAACGCCGCGCAGGTACGTCGCTGCGGCGAGCCCGGCTACGTCGGTCGTCGACCCGCCGCCGTAGCCGACGATCGTGCCACTGCGATGCAGCCCGAGCTCGCTCCACAACCGCTCGAGGATGGCCGGAGTCTTAGCCGCCTCCCCGCGCGGCACGCGGTGGACGCTCACGGGATCGAAGCTCAACGGGTAGAGCTCGAGCGCGTGCTCGTCACCGATCACCGCAACATCTTCGAGGCTTTCCCCGAGCCGATTAGGGAGCTCTGCGAGCAGTCCGCGCTCGACATCGATCTGAAGCGCTCCGAGCAGGACATCCTCAGCGTCCTCGACGAGTCCCGCCGACACCTCTTCGTACAGAGGCTGACGCTCGTCGAACAGACGCCTGAACTGGCCTTCGTCCCGCGCGAGCGGGCGACCGCTCCCGTGCGCGCGCCTCCACGCGTCCCCCACGTCGACGTCCACCCAGAGCGTGAATGCGTCGGTCAGCAGCAGCTCGCGTGTGCGCTCGGAGAGAACGGCCCCACCCCCCAGCGCGACCACAGCCGGCGTCGACGAACCAAGGACTTCCGCAGCCAGCTCCTCTTCAACGCGCCGGAACTCCGGTTCGCCGCGTTCGAACAACTCCGCCACTGGACCGTGGCGGCGCTCGATCTCCCGATCGAGGTCGACGAAAGGCCGGCCGCTGAGCCGCGCAACCTCCTGGCCGATCGTCGACTTCCCCGCGCCCATGAACCCCACGAGCGCGAGATGACGGCCGAGCGCGCCTACCTTGGTGACCAGTCGATCCGCTCCAGGTACGCGCGGTGCGCGGCGAGGAGGTCGCCGAGCGCGTCGCCGCCGAACTTCTCCTTTGCGGCCCGCGCAAGCTCCCAGGCGACGCACGCTTCCGCCACGACTGCCATGGCCTCGACCGCCGCTGTGTCGCTGCGTTCGACTAGCGCCTCCGCCGACTCGCGCGTGTGCAGGTCGACCGAGGCGAGCGGCTTCATCAGTGTCGGCAGCGGCTTCATGGCGGCGCGCACGACGATCTCCTCGCCGTTCGAGATGCCGCCCTCGATCCCGCCGGCGCGGTTCGTTTCCCGGTAGAGCCCGCGCTCGTCGCGCAGGATCTCGTCGTGCGCAGCGGAACCGCGCTTTGACGCCAGCTCGAAACCTTCGCCGATCTCCACGCCCTTGACCGCCTGCGTGCCCATCAGCGTTGCGGCCAGCCGCGCGTCGAGGCGCTCGTCCTTCGTCGCGTACGAGCCGAGCCCCGGAGGAACACCGCGGGCGCGAACTTCGACCACGCCGCCGACCGTGTCCCGATCCGCGCGCGCGTCGGCCACGCGCTGCTCGAGATCGGCGGTGAGCACGTGCCCCGCGACAGCGATACCGAGCTCGGAGAGCAATGCCTTCGCCACCGAGCCCGCTGCGACGATCACGGCGGTATGACGCGCGCTTGCGCGCTCGAGCGCGTCGCGGACGTCGGACAGGCCGTATTTGAACACTCCGGCGAGATCGGCGTGTCCCGGCCGGGGCAGGGTGACCTCCTTCGTCCCTTTCCCCGAAGGCTCGCCCTCCGGCCGCCAGGGGCTCATCCCCCACTCCCAGTTCTTGTGGTCGCGATTGCGCACGACGAGCGCAAGCGGGGTTCCCAGCGTGCGCCCTTGACGGAGACCCGCGAACACCTCCACCTCGTCTTGCTCGATCTGCTGACGGGGACTGCGGCCGTAGCCCTGCTGGCGACGGTGGAGGTCCGAGTCGATCGCGGCCTTGTCCAGCACAAGGCCTGCCGGCAGGCCGGAGAGAATCGCGACGAGCGCCGGCCCGTGCGATTCGCCGGCGGTTACGAGGTTCAGTGCCATCAGGCGGAGCGTACTGCGGCGCGCATCACGTCGACCGGCGCCGGCACGCCGGTCCACAGCTCGAACGACGCGGCGCCCTGGGCGACTAGGACATCGAGGCCGTCAACGACACGCGCTCCAGCGGCCTCGGCCGCGCGTGCGGTTGCCGTCCCCGGATACGGAAGGTCGACAAGGATCTGCCCGGGACCGAGCTCGACAAGGACCTCGTCGCGCTCCGAGGTGGCGTTGACGATCAGGTCGGCGTCCTGCACCTCCGGCGGCCAGGTTTCCAGGCGCGAGAAGCGTGAGGCAGCTGGCAGCGCCGTCGCGAAGGCCGCAGCCGCGCCGCCGTCTCCGAGGATCGCAGCCTGCCCAAACTCGAGTTCTGTGAGGACGGCTGCGTCGGTCGAGTAGCCGAGGACACGGCCGTCGCGGACGACCAGCGTGTTGACGGACGCTTCGTCTGTCTCGACCAACCGCGCCACCGCAACCTTGTGCGGCGTCGTAACGTTCGCACCCGCGAAGTCGAGGGCGACCAGTCCCTTCACCGCGTCCGCCAGCCGCTCGGAGGCGACGGGCAGCGGCACGTACGCCCAATCGAGCCCTCGCGCCGCGAAGGCCGCGTTCTGCATCAGCGGCGACAGCGACTGCGAGACCGGATCGCCGAGCAACCCGACGAGCCGTGTCTCACCCGAGATCATGGGCCGTAGCCGTGCGCGTCCGAGTAATTCTTGAACGCCTGATAGCTCGCGGTGAAAAAATGATGCTTCTTGTCGGGCTTGCGCACGAAATAGAGGTACTTCACCTTCGCCGGATGCGCAGCCGCCTGCAGCGATGCAAGCCCCGGGCTCGCGATCGGGGTCGGCGGCAGGCCTGGACGCTTGCGCGTGTTGTACGGCGACTTGCTGTCAAGCTGAGACTGGCGAATCGACTCGCTGGGCGGGATGTCCAGCCCGTATCGCAGCGTCGCGTCGATGCCCAGCCTCATGCCGACGTGGAGGCGGTTGTAGATGACCGCCGAGACGAGCTGCCGCTCGTCGGGCGACAGGGTTTCCTTCTCGATCATCGACGCGATGATCAGCACGTCGTACGGCGTCAGATTCTTGGAGCGCGCGTAGCCGAGATCGACCTGGCCCCAGTTGTCGCAGAACGCGTTCAGCTGATCTTGAACGAGCTGCGCCGAGGTCGTCTCCTTGAAGAATTCGTATGTGGCCGGGAACAGGAAGCCCTCGATCGTCTTCACCTTGTTCCGGAAGCAGGGCGGCACGCGCGGCTTGGCGGTCGCCGCGAGATAGCCAGCGCGCGACAGCTTGGGCCGGACCTTCCGCTTGCGCGATGCGATTTTCGCTACCGCGGCAACGCGGTCCGCCATCTGCTTCCGCGTGAAGCCCTCCGGAAAGACGACGTGAAAGGGCTTCGGCATTGCGATCACGGTCTCGACGATGCCGGTCGCCGTCGTCCGGGTCACTGTGCGGTACACGAGCGTGTCGGAGCGCGTCGTCTGCCCGGCCTGGTCGCTGCTGTTGCCGCCTCCGATGGCGGCGACCGCGAGCCAGCCGAGCCCGCCCAGGACGAGGACGAGCACGCCGAGCGCAAGCGCGCGCCGCCGAGCGACCTGGCGAGGACTTGGCCCTTGTGGCGGGCGCCCTTGCCGCGGCGGGATTACGCCGGGGCGCTGCTCGCCCACGTCAAATACCCGGACAGAAGGTGTGCCGCTGCCCGCGCGTCTTCTGGTGCATCGGCCGGTGTCTGTTCTGCAAGGTCGGTCGTGAAGCGTTCGTCGAACGTGACGACAGGAACGTTCGTGACGTCGGTCAGGGCTTCGACGAAGCGTTCCGTCTCGCGCGCCTGCTCCCCGCGGTCACCGCGCAGGGTGAGCGGAAGCCCCACCACGACGCGGTCGACCTCGTGCTCACCGATCAGCGTCGCGAGACGGGCGAGCCCGTCACCGGTCGCAGCCTCTTCGACAACGCAGAGTGGCCGTGCAATCGTGCCGGTCGGATCCGAAACGGCGACGCCGGTCCGCGCCCTGCCATAGTCGAGCGCGAGGACCTTCACTTCAGCGCTGCGGCGATCGCTTGTTTCCCCGCTTCCAGTGCGCTGCGCAATCCCGCGGGATTCTTGCCGCCGGCTTCACCGAGGGTGGGCCGTCCACCACCGCCTCCGTCGATGTGCTTGCCGAGGTCGCGGACAAGCTTCGCCGCGTCGAGGCCACGGCCAACCAGTGACTCGTCGAGGTTGACGACCAGATAGACGCGCCCGTCGTCGACCGAACCGACGATGACGCCGGCCGCCTTCTCCTGCTGGCGCAGGCGATCGGAAAGGTCGCGCAGCGCGCCGCCCTTGAGCGACTTCGCCTCGGCGATGACGACGCCACCGTCGTTCTCCACGATCTCGAAGTCCAGAGCGGCCTCCGTCTTCGGCTTCCTTGATTCCTTCCGGGCACGCTCGAGCTCTGCACGCAGCTCGTCGGCCTCGCGCATTGTCGCGTGGAGATACGCATACGCCTCACCGGAGGTCACCGCTTCGATGCGCCGCGCACCCGCGCCGACCGAGCCCTCCGAGAGGATCACGAACGGCCCGATCTCCGCCGTCGATCTGACATGCGTTCCTCCGCACAGCTCGCGCGAGAAGCCGGGGATCTCGACGACGCGCACGTGGTCGCCGTACTTCTCGCCGAAGAGCATCATCGCGCCGAGCCGACGCGCTTCGTCGATCGGAGTCACGAAGGTGCGAACCGGCAGGTTCTCGAACACCTTCTCGTTGACGAGGCGCTCGACTCGTTCCCGCTCCTCGTCCGTCAGCTGTTGCGGATGAGTGAAGTCGAAGCGAAGCTTGTCCGGCCGCACGGCGGACCCCGCTTGCTTGACATGCTCGCCGAGCACGTCGCGCAATGCCTCGTGCAGGAGGTGGGTCGCGGTGTGGTTCGCCATCGTCGGAAAACGGACGCCCCAGGCCACGACTGCTCGAACCCGATCCCCTTCGGAAAACGCGTCACCCTCGAAGAGCATCGCCTGATCTTCCTCCAGCCGGTATGCCTCGCGCAGCTCGGCGCGCGTGCCCGACCCGTCGTCGCGCTCGATCCAGCCCGTGTCGGTGACCTGACCGCCACCCGCGGGGTAGAACGGCGATTCGCGCAGCTTCGCCAGGAAGAGCCCGTCGCCAACGTCCTCGACTGCTCCGATCTGCGTGAGCACCTCGGTCTTCTCGTAACCGACGAACTCGGTACGAAAGTCGGCGCGCTTGGCGAACTCGGCCGCGCGCTTGTCGTCCTTCGAGATCGCTCCACGCGAGCGGGTCCGCTGCAGCCCCATCAACCGCGTGAACTCCTCTTCGTTGATGCCGAGTCCTCGTTCGCGCGCAAGCTCCCGGGTCAGCTCGAGTGGAAAGCCGTACGTGTCGTGCAGCCGGAACGCATCCTCGCCGGAGATGGCCTCGCCTGTTTGTGCGACTTCCTCGAAGAGGCGCAGCCCGCGCTCGAGCGTCTTTCCGAAGCGTTCCTCCTCCGCCGTCAGGATGCGGTGGATCTCCTCTCGGTGCTCCTCGAGCTCCGGATAGCCCTGCTTCATCTGCTCGATCACGACGTCCGAGAGCGGTGCGAGATAAGGCGCCTCGAGCCCGACACGCGCTCCCTGCTGCACTGCGCGACGAATGATCCGGCGCATGACATAGCCGCGCCCCTCGTTCGAGGGCACGATGCCGTCGGCAGCGAGAAACGTCATCCCGCGACCGTGATCTGCGAGCACGCGATGTGCCTTCGTCGCCGCGGGGGAATCGCCGTACGCAACGCCGCTCTGCTCGGCGATCCAGCGCATGATCGCCTGGTACACGTCGGTCTCGTAGACCGTCATGACGTCCTGCAGGATCGCGGCCGTCCGCTCGACACCCATGCCCGTGTCGACGTTCTGCGTCGGGAGGGGTGTCAGCTTGCCGTCGACGTGGAGCTCGAATTCCATGAAGACGAGATTCCAGAATTCCAGGAAGCGTTCGCACCGCGTGCAGCTTGGCTTGCAGTCCGGCTCGCCGCAGCCGTGCTCCTCGCCCCAGTCGTAGTACATCTCGGTGTCGGGACCGCACGGGCCCGGACCTCCCACTGACCAGAAGTTCTCTGCCCGCGGCAGGAAGACGATGCGCTCCGCGGGCTGCCCGATCTTCACCCAGTGGTCGTAGGCGATCGTGTCTTCGCCGAGCCCGAGCTCTGGATCGCCTGCGAAGACGCTCACCCAGAAACGCTGCGGGTCGATCTTCAGGTGGTCGAAGACGAACTCCCACGCGAGGTCGATCGCTCCTTCCTTGAAGTACTGGCCAAACGAGAAGTTGCCGAGCATCTCGAAGAAGGTCAGATGCGAGCCGTCGAGCCCGACCTCGTCGATGTCCGGCGTCCGGAAGCACTTCTGCACGGTCGTGAGCAGCGGCGCCGGCGGCGGCTCGCGCCCGAGGAAGTAGGGCATGAGCGGCTGCATTCCGGCCGTCGTCAGGAGGGTCGAATGGTCGTCTGCACGTGGGACCAGCGGCGTGGAGGGCCAAAAGACGTGCCCCTTGGACTCGTAGAAGGCGCGGAACCCCGCGCGCAGCTCGGCCGACGTGCGCATGGCGTCGATTGTAGGGGCGCCGTCAGGCGGTCTCGGCGACGAAGACCGTGCTGTGCCGCCGCACCCGCAGCGGCTCGTGGAGAGGCCCGGCCGTGATGAGAGCGCCCAGGTCCGTCCAGCTGGCGGCGAACCCGCGGATTGTCTCTTGGTCCATCGTCGTCCAGCCACGGGCATCGCGACGCTCGACAGACGCGAAGTGCTGTCGCAGCGACTCTTCAGCGTTCTCGCTTCTGAACGTGAAGTTTCCGACCGATGAGGCCTGATCCGCCAGTTCCCACAGTTCGCGCAGATGGTCGGCCGCATTCGTCACAGCGACAAAGCGCCCGCCCGGTTTGAGGACGCGTGCGAGCTCCGCCAATCCACGGTCAAGATCGGGAACGTGGTAGAGCATCCACGCCGCGACAGCCACGTCGAAGTCGCCGTCGGCAAAGGGAAGCTCCTGAACGTCCCCCACACGCGCATCGATTCCTTTCGACTGCTGGATCTCGACCATGCGCTCCGACTGGTCGATTCCGATCACCTCGACGCCGAGTTCGTCGTGGATCCGCTCGGCGAGCTCTCCCTCCCCTCCCCCGACCTCGAGCACCCGCTGCGGCTTTGCCTCTGCAACCGCTGCGAAAGCGAACTCACGCGGATCGTCGCCCTCGGCATTGATGTAGGCCGACTTCCGGGCCCTGAGGTTGTGCTCGCTCTCGTACTGCGCCCGGACGAACGCAGCCTCGTCGATGGGCTGCGTCAACCCTGAGCGACCTTCGGCTCGGTGCCTTCCTCGGCGGCGATCTCCTCACGGATCTTCTCCAGCGAGCGTCGGATCAGCCGCGACACGTGCATCTGCGAGATGCCGACCTGTTGGGCGATCTGCGACTGCGTCAGTCCTTCGAAGAAGCGCAGGTGGAGAATCGTCCGCTCTCGTTCGTCAAGGACGCGGAACCCTGGCGCGAGCACCGCGCGGTCCTCCGACACGTCGTACTGATGCTCCAGGGTGCCGATCGACTCGAGCGGATCGAGCTCCTCGCCGTCGTCGGTTGCGCCGCTGCCGGTGGAGAGCGAAAGCGATGAGTAGGCACGACCGGACTCGAGGGCCTCGAGCACCTCCTCCTCTTCCACCCCGGCTCCCTTGGCGAGCTCGGAGATCGTCGGCGAGCGTGCCAGTTGTACCGTCAGCTGCTCGACAAGCTTCGAGAGTTGGACGTTGAGCTCCTGAAGACCGCGCGGGACGCGCACGGACCAGCCCTTGTCGCGGAAGTGGCGCTTGATCTCCCCGATGATGTTCGGCGTCGCGTAAGTGGTCAGCTCGACACCCCGGTCGATGTCGAAGCGGTCGATCGCCTTGATCAACCCGATCGCCCCGATCTGGACGAGGTCATCGAGCTGCTCGCCTCGATACGAGTACCGCCGCGCGAGCGAACGGACGAGCGACATGTACCGCTCGATCAGCTGCTCGCGCGCCTGCAGGTCGCCGTCCTCGTGGTAGCGGCGAAGCAGGACCTTGTCGGACTCGCTCAACTGCTTCCACCTTTCACGGTGTCAAGCCGCTTCGTGAGCTCCACCCATTGCGAGCCGTCACGGTCCTCGATCTCGACGGAGTCGCAGACGGCCCTGAGGATCCGGCCAAGGTTCAGCGAATTCGTCCCCCCTTCCTCGAGCTCCGCGCGCACAGAGTTGAACGGCCCGACGATCGTCCGGAGCACGCTGTCCTCGACGAGCACTCGGAGGGTCACTTCACGGCCGTCGCTCGGGCGCTCGAGCAGTGAGTCGAGCGCAAGCTCGAGGTCCTCGAGATGCTCGAGGGAGAGATTGAGACGCGCGGCCAGCCCGCCCAGCACGAGATGCGCGACGCTGTGGAAAGCGTCATCGGCAGGCAGCGTCAAAGAGATCTCGTCAGCGATCAACGTCTCCCTCCAGTCCGATCCCGTGGGTAGAACGAACAACCGGCGCCGTCGGTTTCGCAGGTGAATGCTAGGACAGCCACCTGCTTTGGATACTACGGCTCAGGCTTGAATGAGCCCGGCGCCGACCACGACATCGTCCTCGTAGAGGACCGCCGCCTGTCCCGGGGCGACGCCGTAGGCGGGCTGGTCGAGCTCGAGGCGAAAACCGCCCCCCTGCTGGTGGATCCGGGTCGGCACGGCCTCCGACCTGTAACGAAGCTTCGCGTGCGCACGATGCACGGGCACGTAGAGCCGGCCTGCGGCATCGATCGTCGTGCGGGCGAGCGCTTCGCGCCGGCCGACGACGACGGTGTTCGTGCGTGCATCCGAGCGGATGGCGTAGAGCGGCTGCTGCGCCGAGACGCCGAGCCCCTTGCGTTGGCCGGGAGTGAACCGCCAATAACCGGAATGCCGTCCAATCTCGTGTCCGTCTTCGTCGACGATCGACCCTTCTTGCGCCTCGAGCCCGCGCCGCTCGAGAAACGAGCGGTAGTCGTCGCCCGCGAGGAAGCATGCCTCCTGGCTCTCTCCGCGCCCTGCAGCTGCGAGACCTGCACGCTCGGCCTCGGCGCGTGTCTCGGCCTTTGTCTGCCCACCGAGAGGGAACGAGATCCGGTCGAGCTTCGTCGGGTCGACTCGGGCCAGCATGTACGACTGGTCCTTGACAGGGTCGAGCCCGCGCGCGAGTAGAAGTCTGCCGCGATGCTGGACGATCCGGGCGTAGTGCCCGGTCGCGAGTGTGTCCGCACCCGCGCGGTGCGCGAACGCGAGCAGCCTGGCGAAGCGAAAGCCGCCGTTGCAATGGATGCATGGGTTGGGCGTCTCGCCGCGTTCGTAGCCGCGCACGAACGGCTCGACCACGGAGCGGCGAAACTCTTCGCGCAGGTCGAGCGTCACGTGTGGAACACCGAGCGAATGACATGTCGCCCGTGCAGCAAGGACCGCATCGGGAGAGCAGCAAGCACGCTCGGCATCGGGCCCGTCAGGATCGAGCCAGAGCCGGAGAGTGACCCCGATCGCGTTCGGCAGCGACTTGAGCAGCGCAACAGCACTGTCAACGCCGCCACTCATCGCAACCGCAACGCGCCCAACCGCCCGCGGCGCCCGAAAAACCGGCCCGATCGCATTGGCCAGAGCGTCAACCGCGAGCGTCTCGCCACCGACAGAAGCAGCCTCGAGCAAGGTCAGCCCGACAAGTGAACGATCAAGCCCAGAAGCATCAGCCTCGCCAATGCGCTCGCCGTCGAACTTAAGCCGCACAAGAGCAAATTCTGGACCACGCGCAGAATCACCGATGAGCTCAATCACAAACTCAGGCTAGCGGCAATGGCCGCGAGTGCCGGCTCCGCCGGCGCTCGCCACCCAGGGCCCAAGTACAGAGTGCGCGCTTCTCGGCCGTGAAGTCATCATGCCGCGCCAAAGGCGCGGCGGACTTCACGGCCTGGCCCTGTCGTGACCTGCGCCCGCTGTGAACCTGGATAGCCAGGTGGGTGCCCTGCCGGCTTCCGGCTGAAAGCCTTCACCGGACGCAGACTCCCTTAGCGTCTTTATTGGTTCTACATTGAATGCGCAGGCCACGAACAGGGTCGGCCGTTCGCAGCGTAGCCGCTATCTGGCGAAGCGCCACTGGATCGTCTGGGTCCCGTGCAGGTCCAGGCGATTGGCCAGTGCTTTCGTGATGTCCAGATCGCGACCGGGGACGTTTGGGCCCCGATCCACGACCTGCGTCAGTACTTCTCGCCCCTGAAAGCGGATGTAGAGCCGCACGCCACACGGCAACACGGGATGGGCCACGCCTTCCGTCGTTTTCAGGAAGGGCTTGCCGCACGCCGTGCGTCGGTGCGCGGCGGTCGGCCCGTACGGTGCCGCCTTCGCGGTGTAGTAGCCGTTCTTCGTCCCGGGCACCGCGATGGCGCCCGGAAGGTTTCGGTTGCTGCCGGTATCGCGCCGGGTGATTGCGAGTGCAGCAACCGCGGCCACGAGTGTGATCCCAGCCAGCCAGAGGGCCCGCTGGACGAGTTGCGGGCTCACGCGTCGACGGTGTGCAGCACGTCGCCGAAGGCGTCCCGCACCAGCCCGTCGAAGTCCGTTGGCAGAACTCCGTCAGGGCCCGCGAACTCGCGTAAGTACATCAGGAGATACGAGCGCTCTTCGTTGCGCACGATGTCGTCAGTCGCGTGATCGCGCGCCGCGCGCTCGAGCTCCCAGAGATTCCACTCCCTCGGGCCGTCGTTCGCGGGGATGAAAGCGACGACGCGCGCGCCCTCCGGTTCCAGCTCGGGCTCAGGCTCAGGCGGTGGAGTTGGGACCGCGACGATGCGCGGCGACTCGGGGCTCCGCTCCGCCTCGGGCTCGGGTTCAGCCTCGCGCTCCGGCTCCGGCTCACGGCGCGTCTCGACGGGTGGCTGCGCGCGAACGCGAATCGGCGCGGGAGCGACGAACGTCGGCGCCTCCGGCTGGGGCTCCGAGAACTCGAGCGCAGGCGGCTGGCGGGCGACCACCTGCCTGGCCCAGACGACGATCTCGACGATCGCAACGATGATCCAAGCACTTGCCACCACCGCGATGATCCACCAGGTACTGAGCCGTTCGATTCCGGCGATCACGGCGACCGCAATGATGAATCCGGCCTCGATCAGGAACCGGGAGCCGACGACAGGCACGAGGGAATCCTACGGCTGTTGCTCGTCCTGCGACTCGCCCGAGGGCGCCGAGCCTTCGGACTGAGCCTCTTGCCTGCCGGAAGTCTCCGGCGCAGCCTGGTCTGGCTTCTTCTCCTCGAGCTTGGGTGTTGCCGGTGGCGAAACAGGCGGTGGAGCCATCGCCGCGGCGGGCCGGGTCGCTGCCGGCGGCGTTCGCGAAGCTTCGGTCGCCTGCTGTACGGCGTCGACGATTGCCTGGCCGACGCCCTTGATCTCGTCCTCGCCCAGCCCGGCCGCTGCAAGCAACTGCTCGGCGCCGGTCTGGGCGCGGCCGAGGATCGCGGAAGCCTGTGCGCGGGCCCACTCGAGCGTCTGCTCGACCTCGGCACGGGCCGAGTTCGTCAGCTCGGTTGCCTGATGGCGGGACTGCTCGAGCAAGCGGTTGCCCTTCGCCTCGGCCTCGCGTAGCTCCTGCGTCGCATCGCGATTGGCGTTTGCGAGTAGCTCACGTGCCTCGTTCCGGGCTGCGTTCAGCATCTCTGCGCGCTGGCGCTCGCTCTCCTGGCGGTAGCGCTCGATCTCCGCCTCGCGATCCTGAGCCTCGCGCCGGCGGCGGCGCACCTCTTCTTCGGTCTTGGACAGCTGCGCCTCGGATGCCTTCTGAGCGTCGGCCTCGACCGTGTCCGCGAACTCGGAGGCGGTACGGATCAGATGCAGCGCATCCATCCGCACCGCGTGCCCGGTGGGCTCGACCGATTGCCCGCTTCGGCTTGCGGCCTGCAGCACCCGCAGTTGCGCCTGGAGCTGGGCCGAATGCCGCCGGAATGACTCGAAGGCCTCCTGAACCTTGTCGGGGTCGTAGCCGTCCCCACTCCTGGGCAGGTCTTCGAGGCGCGGGAGCGCGGTGAGCGAGGGTTGTTGTCCTGGTTCGTTTGCGGCCATTTGCGGCTAGCCCTTCTGACGAAAGTATGCAGGTTTCATCGGTCGTGCAGATGCCGAGACTTTAGGCCTTCGGTATGTTGAGACTGATTCCAAGCTCGTCGAGCCGTTCCTGCGTGGTCGGCGCGGGCGCGCCGGTCAGAGGATCTGAGCCGCTGGCGGTCTTCGGGAACGCGATCACCTCGCGGATATTGGACTCGCCGGCGAAGAGCGCAACGAAGCGCTCGATGCCGAGGGCGAACCCTCCGTGGGGCGGGGCGCCCATGCGAAGCGCGTCGAGGAACCAGCCGAACTTCGCCCTTGCCTCCTCATCGCTCATCCCCATCGCGCGGAAGACGCGCTCCTGGATCTCCTGGCGGTGAATCCTGATCGAGCCCGAGCCGAGCTCCCACCCGTTCCAGATCAGGTCGTAGTGCTGGCTGAGAGCGGCACCTGGATCGGTGTCGATCAGGTCCTCGTGGCCTTCGAGGGGACTCGTGAAGGGGTGATGTACGAACGTCCACCGGCCCGTGTCCTCGTCCTTGAGAAACAGCGGGAAGTCGAGGACCCAGAGGAGCTCGTCGCGCGACTCGTCGACGAGCTCGAGTTGCTGGCCGAGGTGGAGCCGAACGGCTCCGAGCACGCGCTCCACCATCGGCGTGCTGTCCGCGACGAAGAGAACGGTCGACCCGGGTGAGCTCTGAAACGTTTCGAGCTCGCGCTCCGACAGGAACTTCGAGATCGGCGAGCGCACCTCGCCGGACTCGTCGAAGACGAGATACGCGAGACCATTCGCGCCCCACTCCTTCGCGAACTCCTCCAGGCGCTGCAGCTCTCCGCGCGAGAATGTCTTCGGCGCCACGAGGTAGCGGACCGTCTCTGCGCCCCCGAAGACTCCGAACTCTGAACCTCGAGTGACATCCGTTGCATCCTGGATCTCCAACCCGAAGCGGACGTCCGGCTTGTCGGAGCCGTACCGCAACATCGCGTCGGCGTATGCCATCCACGGGAACGGCCGTTTCGGCGGCGTGCGGCCGAGCGCTTCGAACGACGCGACGACGACCTGTTCCAATACTTCTAGGACGTCCTCGCGTGTCGGGAAGGCGAGCTCGAGATCCAGCTGTCTGAACTCGAACTGACGATCGGCGCGAAGGTCCTCGTCCCGCCAGCAGCTCGCAATCTGGTAATAGCGGTCGACCCCGCCGATCATGAAGGTCTGCTTGAAAAGTTGCGGGGACTGTGCAAGCGCGAAGAACTTGCCCGGCTGGAGACGCACCGGAACGAGAAAGTCGCGTGCGCCCTCAGGGGTGCCGAGGGTCATCGACGGTGTCCACACGTCGATGAAGCGTTGCTGTTCCATCGAACCGCGGATTGCGGCGATTACGGTTGCGGAGAGGCGCAGGTTCCGCTGCATGCGGTCGCGCCGCAGGTCGAGGTAGCGATAGCGAAGGCGAGTCGGCTCCTCGACTCCCTCGTCGTCGAGCTGGAAGGGAAGCGGCTCCGAGCGCGCGACGATCTCGAGGTCGTCGACCTGGATCTCGACTTCACCCGTGGGGATGTTCGGGTTGACGGCCTCGGGCGCGCGACGGACCACATCACCTCGCGCATGGACGACGAACTCTGAACGGATGTCGTGTGCGATCTTTGCGGCCCCCGGCGCGCGATCGGGATTGACCACGAGCTGGACGATGCCCGTGTGGTCGCGGAGGTCGATAAAGATCAGTCCGCCGTGATCACGACGGCGCGCGACCCACCCGGCGACAGAAACCGTGTCTCCGACGCGGTCGGAGCTGACCTCGCCGCAGTAGAGATCACGCCAGCGGTTCATCCCGTGATCCTGTCGACAATCTCCTCGAGCGGCGCGGTGAAGTCTTTGCGACCCTGTTGACGAACGGTCGCCTGGGCGCCGTCGACGAGGACTGTCCAACCCGCACCGAGCCGCGCGGCCTGGGTGAGTTGGCCCTTGGTCGAGCGCGCCGCGTAATCCATGTCGGCCCGCAACCCACGGCGACGTAGCTCGGCGAGGAGCGGAAGGATGCGAGCACGGTCGCTGTTCTGCTCGCACACGAAGAACACGTCGATGTGCGGCGGCTCCGTGCGTTCCGACCCGATCGAGAGCAGGAGCC